>Ga0116217_10001106_pt1 | contig 26663 bp, 15 predicted proteins | sample Sb_taG_6_FD_89697 | JGI IMG/M metagenome (GOLD analysis project Ga0116217, IMG submission 89697) | Peat soil microbial communities from Weissenstadt, Germany - Sb_50d_4_PS metaG | ecosystem: Environmental > Terrestrial > Soil > Wetlands > Peat | place: Germany: Weissenstadt | collected 2010-09-21 | reverse complement strand
GATGGGCACGTCGACGTCTATGTGGCCAATGACTCCATGCCGGGGTTCCTGTACCACAACAAGGGCAATGGCACTTTTGAGGAAGTTGCGCTATTGGCAGGTGTGGGTGTGACGGACAGCGGGCGCACCTATGCGGGCATGGGTGTGGATTTTGCCGATTACAACAACCACGGATTGCCGGACCTGGCAGTCGCCGACCTGGCCTTCGACAAGTACGCGCTTTACGAAAATGAAGGCAACGGTTTCTTCAAGTATGCCACGGATGCGACCGGACTCGGCAACATCACCATGCAGCATTCAGGCATGGGTTTGCACTTTATCGATTATGACAACGACGGCCGCAAAGACCTGCTGGTCTCGCAAGGCCACGTGATGGACACCGTCGACCAGGTTAGTGCCAACCTCCACTACCGCGAGCCGATCCTCCTTGTACGGAACACCCCCCAGGGTTTTGTGGATGTTTCGGCGGCATCCGGGGAAGTCTTCCGCCAAGCGTGGGCTGGCCGTGGCCTCGCGATTGGGGACATCAATAACGATGGCCGCGTGGACGCCGTGGTATCCACTAGCGAAGGCCCGGCTCACGTGCTGCTCAACCAAACCGCCACCTCGAATCATTGGCTGATGTTGAAGATGACGGGACACCGGAGCAATCGCGACGCCATCGGTGCGGAAGTCAAAGTGGTTACCGCTCGCGGCATGCAGATGGCCACCGTCACTACGGCCGGCAGTTATCTGTCTTCCAGCGACAAGCGGGTGCACTTTGGTCTCGGATCGGAGACGACCGTACAGAAGGTGGAAATCCGCTGGCCCAGCGGGATCCTTCAGACCCTTCGCGACGTCAAGGCTGACCAGATTCTGGAAGTAGATGAGCCGCGGTGATAATCTGCGCCACATTTCGTAGGGATGGCCCGTGCGGTGGTCCAGCAAAGTAGTGCGGACCTGTAGCCCTATTGGAACACTATGCGGAGCTTTGGAGTGCGGCAGCTTGCTGCCGCTGTTCCACCAGCCAGCTTGCTGGCTGGTCCTGGAATTTCTACATTTGTGAATCAGTGGCCATTTCATGCCCTGAAGGCCTGGGAGCACGGGCTTCCAGCCCGCATCTCGCATCTGCGAGCGGGCTTCCAGCCGACATCCCGCATCTGAGCGAGCGGGCTGGAAGCCCGCGCTCCCAGGAATGCAGAAACTCGAGCACCAGGCAGCTTGCCGGCTGGTCTGAAATATCGACTTTTCCCCGCAGGTTTGCTGGATGGGAACAGATCTTTCGGTTGCAATCCCCGCGAGCGAGCTCGTGGGACGGAAAGCGGCAGCAAGCTGCCGCACTCCAAAGCTTCGCACCGTGTGCCTGCGCGGAAGATCTCTCCAGAAGACGGTCGTAGATCACCGCTACACGGCGCGCCTTCGGAGAAGACTATTGGTTGGTCTGGATCGTCCCCGTCACCACCACTTCAAAGGCGCTGCCGGGGATTTGCTTTAGTTGATCAAGGTCGGTGTCGTCCCAGCTTGGATCAGGCGCTCCCGTGATAAACCAACTGCTGCCATTGTCGGCCACCATCATGCCGTACTTCTTGAGCGCCGTCAGAATCACCAGGGATTGGCCGGTGTTGGAGGAGATGTCGTAGGAGGCCTTCAGACGCAGGCGCAAGCCCATCGGGGGCAGGGCGGGATTGGTCGACTCGCTCGCATAGTGGGTAGCTGGATGGATGAAACCAGCTTGAGTTGAGGATACGGTGAAGCGCAAGGCGTGTTTGATTTCGCCCGCCGCCACCTCGTCGTAACGCGCCAGGCCGGGAAGGATTGGTAACCCCGCCGCGTCCGCTGATGTCCAGCCATCGGGACGGAGCTTGTCGGAATACAAGTTGAAGATGGCCCCGTTGGCTGCTGTCCAGTTGTTGTCGCTCGAGTCCTTCACGCCTTCCCATACTTCGTAGAGCGTGCAGTTGTTGTGGGTGGGATCGGCCTGAAGCGTCAGCACGTGATGATCGCTGCCGGCCTCGACAGGAGCGTTGGGTGGGAAGGGATAGCAGCCGCTGGTGGAGGTGATGGTGCAGCCCGATCCCGAAGATCCGAAGTCACTTTCGGACGCATACTGATTGAAGATCACGCTGACCAGAGGCTGAGTGCCTGGCGCCACCACGTAGGGAATTCCATACGAGGGATCGCTGCCGAAGTCCGGATGTAGAAATTGTTTGTTTTGATTGATGCTGGCAATATACTGGTCCGAGTTGGGATCGACGCAGTAGTTCGAGACATCGGCGTTCCAAACGTTATCCGTGGGAAACACCGGGCAGCCGGAAATCGTGGGGCTGGTACTGTAGTCGGTGGAACTTCCGGCTAAGGCGTTGCTGCAAGTCGGCTGGGAGGGAGTGGGCGTCGGGCTGGGAGCGGGAGAGGAGCCCGAACCACAGGAAAGCAGGAAGAGGGAAGCAAGTGCGATCGCTGTGCCGAAGGCACCTTGGAGTGCGGCGGCTTGACGCCGCCTTGCCGTGGTTGTTTTTGTCATTCAAATCGTTTCTTCGAGCATTGGTTAATTCCGAATTCCGAAGTTGAATTTCGTGTTCCCAGGCCAACTCGGTGAATCTGAATTACCTGCATTGATAACTTCTAGAACGGAATGGGTGTTCGGATTCTCGGAAGCAACCCCTCACCCGTCCCGGATCGGCTGATGACTTCGCCGGCTCCAGGACACCCTCTCCCCAAGGGAGAGGGCTGTCACGATGTTTGATTCCAGCCCTCTCCCTGGGGAGAGGGTGGCGAGAGTAGCGAGCCGGGTGAGGGGTTTCTTCCCATAGAGCGTCGCAACATCGGTATTCGGGCTAAATCCAACGCGCCTTCGGCACTTGTTAGAAAAAGACGGCCCGCCACGGGGCGGGCCGTTGTGATCAAGTTCAGAAACCAACGATCAGAAGGTTATGTGCATACCCAATTGGATTGTACGCGGGCCATTCATGGGGCCCGTGATCAAGCCAAAGGTACCTCCGTTGGATGGCGTTCCGTCGCCCAGGGACGTATCCGGGTCGCCGAGCCCCGTGCGGTTAAAGACGTTCTGGAAGTCCGCGCGGAGCTGGAGCTTCACCCGTTCGGTAATCTGCGTGTCCTTGAGGAGACCGAAGTCCTCCGACTCGTGACCAGGCCCCCGGACGTTCGGCAGGAACGGCGGGGCCGTTCCCGGACGCAGCGGGTAGCCATTGTTGGGTGATGTGGGTACATCGGGGAACGCTGCGGGGTTGAGCAAGGCAGTCCCGTTAGTGACGGCCCCCGTATTGGGGTCATACGCAAGGAGGGCGTTCAACCCTACGGGCTTGACGGTCTCGGGGACGCCGGAAAGGACGTCCGGCCGGACCCACGGGGTGATGGCGCTGGAGTAGTTAAAGGCCGAGGTAATGGCCAGGGGGTCCCCCGAGCCGTAACGTTGAATGGCCGTCAACTGCCACCCGGAAAAGATCCGGTCAGCCAAGCCGCTCGAATGCAACCACCTCTGGCCGTGGCCCAAGGGCAGCGCGTAGATCCAGGTCAATTTCAGGACTTGCGGGTAGTCAAAGGACACAATGCTTTTCTCTAATTTCCGGTTGTAGAGGTCCTGAATGTACGCGTTGTAGTACCGCATGGCGCTGGCGCTGTCCGAGATGTTCTTGGAGAGAGTGTAGGCGCCGATGAACGTCAGGCCGTGCGTCGAGTTCTTCCGTGCCGTGAGCTGTAACGAGTGATAGGTCGAGTTGCCGAGGCCGGGGGAATCGTTCTGCACGGCGCTGTACTGTGGGAAGCGGGTGAGCCCCGTGGCCACCGAATTGCTGCTGAAGGCGGGGTTGTCCGTTTCAAAAGTGGGATAGGGTAATTTGGTGATGCCGTATTTCGCGAGCGTAGCTGCGGTGGTGGGGTTGCCCAGATCCGCCCCGAAGTCATCCGCTAGAATGTCTCCCAGGCCCATATACTTCGCGTTCGCCTGATTGACTCCCCCCATATAATAGTTGATCAGGCGCGTCCCCTTTGACCCAATGTAATTGGCCTCCAAGAGGACCTCATGCGGGAATTGGTACTGGAACCCGCCGCTCCAGTTCTGGATATAAGGCATGGCCAGGGAGTTGGCGGGGAAATAGTCGACCCCCTGCCCATTCATGCTGGCGGGATCCGTGTTCGGCAACGTGCCGGTAAATGCAGGCATGCCGACCTGGCCGGGCGCCGAACCACCCGCAAAATTAGACAGGTACATCATTGGAGTCCCGCTAAACAGGCCAGACGGCCGATGAAGTACCACGGAGGAGTTGAACCCGAAGAACTGCTCTGCTCCCCACCCGCCTTCGGTGGGGGGCTGATAGCTGATCCCGTACCCGCCGCGCAAGACCAGTTTATTGTTGACTTGGTAGGCCACACCAAGGCGCGGCGCAAATTCCTTGAAGTAGTAATTCTGGAAGGAATTGCCGCTGACGCAGCCGGAACAATGACCCAGCCAGACCAGGGCGCCGGGAACCGTCGCGCCGCTGGGGAGCGGGTTCGCCGCCGTGGGATCGAATTGCGCCATGCGGTTGAAAGCTTCCGTCCTGGGCGTCGGAATCTCCCAGCGCACTCCGAGGTTGAGAGTGAGCTTGGAACTCGCCCGCCAGTCATCCTGCGCGAAGAAGGACATCACCCCCTGCCGGTAACCCGGCTCGGTCCTGAAAATGCTGTCGCTCGCACTGTGGGCAGCGCCCATGAGGAAGCTGGCGAACGGGTGCCCCGTCGTGCTGGTGAACCCGGGAAGCGAGGTTTCCAGGTTGTCGAATTGGAAGGCCCCGGATATGTTTCCAGTATCGTAGTCGTTGGAGCGATAGCGGAGGTATGACCCGCCAAACTTCAGGCTGTGCTTACCGTGCGTGAAGTAGAGGGTGTCCTGGTAGAGGTAACTTTCCTCAGGCTCTCGGCCCGGGCAACTGCTCCCGATGGATGGCAGAAATGGGACGCCATTGGTTTCCGCGAACTTCATGGAGGGGAGGCAATTATTGACGATTCCCGAAATCCCCATTGCGGCCGTAACCCTGCCGTCTGTCGAGTTGTGGTTGCTATCCGCGAACCGGTTGTAACCCAGCGAGAGGACGTTCACCGAGTGGTCGTTGAGCGTCCAGGTGTGCATAATGCGCAACTGCGGCCCGCCCACATCCTGAGTATAGGCCCCGGTGAGGGGCTGGCTGGGCCAGGGCGCCCAACTGTCGGCCGCGGGGCTATTGTGGTAGCGGTGCCGGATCGCTATGGTAAGAGAAACACTCAGTTTCTGCTTGTCGTTGAGCACTTCGTCCACTTTGCTGGTGTAGGCGTCGCGCCTGAATACCGGGCAGCAGGTGCCGCCGTAGTGGGGCGTATTCAGCGTCAGGGTGCCGTACTGTGGAGTCGGGAAGTATTGCAGCAGCGTCGAGGTGGCCGTGCTGAACTCTCCCTGCGGGATCTGGTTCAGGACGCCGCCGGCATCGAAGGGGTCGCGGATCGTAGCATCCGCCCCGCTGGTATTGGTCAATCCAGTCACAGAATCAACACCGCCCGCCGGAACGATTCGAGTGGTGGTGGGGTCGAAGATCTCGTCTTTATACACAGTGCGCCCAAGCGCGTCCTGACCCACTGAGCTCCCCAGCCAGGCATTAAAGTTCCCCTTGAGCATCTGGGTGGTCGGCACCGAAGTGAGACCGCCGAACGCATACTGGCTGTAGCGATCTCCCTCGTAGTTGAAGAAGAAAAAGGTCTTGTTTTTCCGGATGGGGCCGCCAAGGTTGCCGCCGAAGTTGTTTTCCCTGTAAGTGCTCTTTGGTGAACCATAGGCGTTATTCAGTAAGCCGTCAGCGTTGAACATGGGATTGACGTCGTACTCAAACCCGGCTCCGTGGAACGTGTTGGAGCCGGACTTAAGGGAGAAGTTGACAACCCCTCCCCCCGATTCTCCGTACTCGGCGGAGTAGTTGCTCATCTGAACTTTGAACTCGCCGACGGAATCCGCCCCGGGCTGGAACTCACCCATGTTGTCCCAGTCGTAGCGGGCGATGCTGGCGCCGTCGATCAGGATGAGATGGCTCGAGTCCTGGCCGCCGTTGATCGACTGCCTGCCATTCCAGTCCGGCGTCGTGCCGGGCAGAGATTCCCAGACAAACGCGTCCAATGGCCGCCCGCCGTCACTGAGGATGACCGGGAGCGTCTGGAACTCCTGTGGCGTGATCGCCGCGCCCACTTCCGCGGTGGAAGTTGTCAGCAGCGGCGCTTCGCTGGTGACGGTAACCATTTCCGTCGTGCTGCCGATCTTTAAGGTAAGGTCGACGGTGACAACTTGCGCGACCGGCACCACGATTTCCTTCGCCACGGAGACCTCGAAGCCTTGTTGGAGGGCCTCAACTTGGTACTTTCCGGGCGGAACGGGGACGCGGTAGTAACCGGCGCTGGATGCCTTGGTTACTGACTTGACCCCGGTTTCCATATTCGTGATCGTGACCTGTGCCTCCGGGATTAAGGCTCCGGAAGTATCGAAGATCGATCCGGTCAGGGCGCCCAATTGGCCTTGGGCACAAACCCATTGCGGGATGAGGAAGAGCCCCAGACACAGGGCTATAATGCGTAAGGACCTGTGCATACAGATGCCTCCTTGGTTTTTCTCAAAATTCCCAACCGACCGACGCTTGGAATGCTCAACGGGCGCCTCGGACAGGCTCCCTGGAAAGAGGACAAGATCTCATCGAGCACGTAGTTTGCCAATTTTCGAATGTCTTTTCTGCAGCTACCAATTGGCGATTCTACGCTTGCGATGTCTTTCGTTGTCAAACGCATAGCATTTGAGAGCCTTCTTCCTCCCGAGCGCAAGGTTATTGCCGTTAAGGCTGCCGTTAAATGCAGGTGTGGGCGGGCGATGGCGACATAACACGGTGGAAAGACATCGGTTACTGAAATCATGCGACAATATGTCCAAAATTGTTTTTCCCGTTCACCTCATTTGGATTTCCTCATAGGAATGCTCTAATGTCTAAGCGCTTGAAAGTAAAGTCCCTGGAGTGCGGCAGAAACGCGTGCCCCGATAATAATACCCGCTGGCCCGGAGACAGATAACGTTACAAATAACCGTTATCTGCGACCCAAAGTGGAGGTTTAGTGGCGGTTGACTGTGTTAACAGCCCTGTGTATAATTCCCGCGTCATTTGCTCCGTGCCCAAATTGTCCGCTGGTCGCAAGCAATCCCAATGGCTGTACGTAACTCTCTCGAATCCGATTCCTTGACGCTTTACGAGAAGCGGAGCGAACTGAAGCGGGTTATTGAGAGTAAGTATTTTGCCAAGGCTCCTAAGCGAAGGCGCTTCCTGGAATTTACGAGTGGACAGGTCTTTGTCGGCGAGGAAGGCAAGCTCAATGAGTACTTAATCGGCGTGGAGGTGTACGAGAGGGGTACGGATTTCGACCCACAACAAGACCCCATAGTGCGCGTTCAGGCGCACGAGATTCGCCGCCTGCTGAAGAGCTATTACGAAGAAGAGGGCAAGGACAGTCTGGTGCGGGTTGAACTCCACCCCGGACAATACGCCCCGATTTTTCGGCGAGTCAAGGTTGAAGCCGAGAGTCCGGCAGTTTCCCCAGTCCAGGGAGAATCCGCAGCCGACAACTTCACTCCGTTGAAGTCTCAATGGCAGAATGCGGTTATGGTGCTCCTGGGCTTGGTGTGCATTGGGCTGGGCTTCTCATTCGTCCGCGAGCGCGACTTCGCCCGTCAATCAGTAGAGTCGCGGACCTTGACGGCGACTCTGCCCGAAAGCGAAGAGTGGTTCTGGCGGCCATTTCTGACGGCCGGAAGCCAGCCACTTATCGTCGTACCCACTCCTCCTGTCCTCCGCCTTGGAACGGATGGAGACAGCCCGCAGACCCTTCAGGGTGGTTATTCAATTCCCAAAAACAAGGTTCCTCAGTTTCGCGATACGTTTCACTTCAGTGAGCTGAAGAATTTCACGTTCGTTCCGACTACGACGGACTTTACGGGAATAGGGGATGCGCTCGGCCTTGTCGATATTGCCCGGTTCCTTACTAGCCAAGGCATGGTGGTTCGGGCGAAAACAAGCCGGCTTACGGATTACAAGGAAATTCAGGGTGGAAACACCATCATTCTGGGCGGGGGAAACGCATGGTCGAATCGGGTGTTCGCCAAGCCCCCAGGGTTTTACGTCGGCGCAGGGGTTTTCAAGAACAATGCCTCCGGCCCTACCGATGCGTCCGAGTATGCTCCCAGATTTGACCCCGTCACCAACCGCCTGACCCTGGACTACGCCCTGATTCTCATGGAGCCCAACCATACAAAGCAGGATCGCTTGCTTCTCCTTTACGGGCTCTACACACAGGGGACTGAAGGCGCAGCCGAGTACGTGACCAATGCCGAACGGCTGGCGGAACTTCGCAAGGCCCTGGTTGCTCTCGCCCCCGATAAGAAGACCCCTCCTTCCTACTTCGAGGCGCTGATCTCCGTCCCCGTAGAAAACTACGTTCCCGGGGCCGCGAGCTTAGTGGCCGCAAAAATCACGCCGTAGTTGGGGCCTTTCTCCCATGAGAACTGCCTCAACGCTTCGAAACCAAATCTCCAAATGCCGGCAGCAACTGGTACTTGTTCTCCCAGGTCGTATACATGATGCCGATCGCGCCCTGTGTGCGGTCCAGCGACTCGATCCAGCCCTTGGGATTCTCGAGGTCGTCGGCGTCATAGTAGGCGGCGGCCAAAGTCCGGTATCCGAGCTTCGAAAAGAACCCGAGGCTCTGGTCGCGCTTCTCGTAGTACCAGCAGCCAATCACCAGGTCCTTAGGAATGTATTTCCAGGTGCCGTCGAAACTCCCGTCGACCAAATAATACTTCTGCCTGGCATTGTGGTTGGGGTCGAACATGTCGGACCAGACATAGATTTCTGCCTTGGGGTTTGCCGCCCGAATCATCTTGTATTGCCGCGCCACACAGTCTCCAAGGATCTCAGCCATCGAGAGGTGACGCCGTTTGCAGGCTTCGCAGAAACCGCCCACGCGCAATTCATCCATGCTGAGAAAGTACTTCTTGGGTGCGAGATACTTTTCGATCAGCGGAATCTGGTGCTGCCACACTTCGTACACAGCGGGCTCCGACATATCGATGGTGGTCTGGTCGCGATAGATCGTAGTGCCGTGGTAATAGTCAACCCGCAAGCGGTCGCCTGTGTGGATGCGGCTGCCAGCGAGAAGCTTGATCGCCGGCCCCTCGTGATTCCAACTGAAATCGAGGTGCGGGTCGGAGACGGGCGCAAAATCCCGGCCCTCTTCGTAAACCACTCCCGTCTTTCCATTGCTGACCTTCAGCGGCGTCCCGGGGCGGCGCAGAAGGTTGGTGAGTCCGACCTCCTCGATGGCGACGTCGTCCACCCACACCTTTCCTCTCTTGCCGTCCGACACGCCGACGCGGAACTCCACTTTGTCCGCGTACCAACTGTTGAATCCCCAGACCACTTGATGCCAGTCGCCGGTCTCGGGTAGCGGCGGTTCCATGTAAGAAAGCTCGCGCCCGTCCGGAGCCACGGCGAGGAGGTGGATCGCCATGCGCGGCCCCGCGCCTTCGGTCTTCACCCAGGCGCGCAACCGGTAACAGCGATAGGGATGCACGCGGATCGATTGCGCAAGGTACACTCCGCTCTCCGGATCGCTGAACTCTTCGAAGCGCACTGAAGCTTTGCCAGAGTGAGAGACGCTCGTGTCGATTACCGCCCGCGACCCGTGCGCCGTAAAGCCGGAGGGCAGATCTCCCCTCCTCGTTGAGGAGGGGACCGCGGGGTGGTCGGTCTCCTCGAAGCTCCCGTTAGCGATCTTCACCTCAGGGTCTGCCTGGAATGTGGCCTCCTGGCCCTTCGCCACGAACAGGGCCCCGCGCACCGGCTGGCCAGCGGCCAGGTTCTTGTTATGTGCCAACACGCCGCCACCGTAGCCTACGCCAAAGCCGGAAGGAATAATCTCCACCCCCAGGCGGTCGCAGGTCTGCTTCAGCCGGGCCAAGCGTGCAAGGCTCGCCGGAGACTTCAAGTCCATGGCGTCGAAGCCCGCCGACAGCAGAATGCCGTTAAGGCCATGCTCGCTCGCCGTACGCGCAACGCCCTCGAGGCGCTCGAGTTCCCGGTCGCTGTCGAGACCTGTGGAGACGTAGACCCACCGGTCACGATAGGCGTGCGGCTGACTGAACATCACCGCCGGGACGATCACAGAAAAGCTCAATGCGAAAATGAGTGCTCTTCTCATTACAAAATCGCCTCCTACACCTTGTTCCTTGATAGCTGCATTATCCCGTTGCCCCGCAGGGGCAAACTTTGAGTAGCCGTGGGTGAAACCCACGGAAACCAAGGCTCTTACCCCGACCGGCCCTGAAGGGGCCGAACTGAAGGTCAACCCCTTCGGGGTTGCGGTGGTTTACTTTTTCACGTCTCCCGCAGGTTGAAACCTGCGGCTACTGACGGAAGGCACCTTCGGGGCCTGCGACCACGTGCGAAAACAGTCAGCGGATGGCTGACAAACAGAAATCCGTCCGAGGACCAGGCCAAACTGCCGCACCCGAAGCTGCGCTACCTGTAGGCAACGGAATGTGTGACGATATCCTCGACGGCGTCGGGATCGCCTTCTGCGGGGCCGTGCCACACGCTGCCGCCGAAGGTAGTGATGAAAATCGTGTCGGGATCGCGCGGGTCGGGAATCACCCGGTGACCCCACTTGAAATTGTAGCCAGGGATGCGGCGCCAGGTTTCGCCGCGATCGGTCGAGCGCCAGGCGGAGGACTCAAAACCGCAGGCATAGAGGATCCGGGAATCGCGCGGGTCAACGGTGATGTCGTAAATGTGCTGGTCCTGCGCGAAAACGTTCCGCCACTCGTGGCCGCCATCGACCGACAGGAATATTCCGCCATCCACCGCACCGTCTGGCGCGTGGCGGCCCCAGGCGGCCAGGTAGAGCCGGTTCGGGTTCTCAGTATCGATCGCCAGGCCATTCGGGCCATTCACGCCTTCCGGCAGAGTGATTCTCTCCCAATGTTCCGCCCCATCTCGCGAGCGGAAGAGCGCGCCGTCCCTGTCGTTGCCGTAGCTGCCGTCCTCGCTGCGGCGCGCCAGGATGACATAGAGCATTCCGTTCTTGTCGCGCTCGAGCCGCCATGCGAAGGGCTCGAGTTTCGGCAATCCCTGATTGCGCGGCCCCCAGGTGCGGCCGCCATCCGTGGATTTGAACACGCCTGTGCCGAAACCGGTCACATAAAGAACCCGGGCATAGACGGGGCTCGAAGGATCGAGCAGGATGTGGGTGGCTGCCGTGGCGGGCATCCCCTGGTTAGAGCGCCGCCAAGTTTTGCCGCCATCTTCACTGAGGCACACTCCACCGTCGTAGCGCGACGGGTCAGTGCGGCGCCACATCTTGGGGCGCGGCAGGTCGTGGACGTAACTCATGACGCCCCAGACGCGGCCCCGCACCTCGGGGTCAAAGGTGATCCAATAGGTTGTGTTTGTCCAGTGATCTGGCACGCCGTCGGTCGAACGGGTCCAACTCTCGCCGCCGTCTTCGCTGCGAAACAAGCCGATGTCAGTGTAGGCAATAAACATGCGCCGCGCATCGAAGGGGTCAAAGAAAACGCCGTAATTGGTGGTCACGTCAATTCCGGTGGTGGTGTAAGTCCCCTCGCCCACCCGCCTGGAATAAACGGCATTCCAGGTGAGCCCGCCATCAAGTGTGCGCATGGTGCGGCCGTCGTCGGTGCGGTAGCAGATATTGGGATCGGTCGGCGCCACTCCCAGCGATATGCCCGGCTCGCCCCAACCCGTCCCTAAGCGCTCGGTGATCCAGGCATCGTGGACATTGGGGGCGGGGTCTCTGCCCTCTCTCCAAACCAGTTCCCAGGTTGAGCCGGAATTTTGCGTCTTGGCCACGCCGTGGAACGCTCCGCTGCCCTCTTCGTAGGAAACGTAAGCGACTTCGGCATGATTCAGGCTGGTGGCCACGCTTGTCAGGTCAGCCACCTGTGCGAAATGATCGGCATTCCTCAGCGCTTGAAAATCCACTCCATCCCAGGAGTCGCCGCCGTCCTTGGAAATGAAGATGCCACCCGGGGATTCGCGTCGCCGCTCTCCGCTGGCCGCAAGGTAAATGATCAATCGCCCTGTCGAGCTAAAACCTGCGGACATCGCAGCAGTTCGCCGCACGCCCTCCGGAGGCCGGCGCGGTTTAAACTTGCCTCCCTCGAGGACGGTGACGGAGTTGTCTCCCAGAATGTAGAGTGTGCGGTCCAGGGCAGGCGAATGCGGATCTATCAGAATTTGCCGGCCTCCTTCTAGAGGTTCCCGTTCCGACACCTGCCGCCACTGTGCGCCCCGGTCGCCGGAGAAGTAGAGCCCGACATTGCCTCCCTCCTGAATCGTCGCGTAGAGCTTTTGTGAATCGTCGGGATCTACGGCCAGCGCCAGTACGCGGCCGGCGGGATCCTGGTGAGCGAGGTAGACGGGACTCGCGTGATCGTCCGGCATGATGAGCCTCACGTCGGGGCTCGAAGGGTAGACCAATCCCCAGGTGCGGCCGCGATCCTCGCTTCGCCACAGTGCGTCTGCGCCGGCATAAATGACCTTGGGATCCTGAGGGTCGAACGCGAAGAAGGTCACCGGGCTGCGCAGATCAAACAGCCGCCAGGATTGGCCGCCATTTTCTGAAATGTAAGCGCCCGTCATGTCGCAAGCCACCAACACCAGATTCGGGTCGTGGGGACTGACGGCAGGGTAAAACTGTGCGCCCCCGCCGCCCGGTCCCAGAATGTGCCAAGCGTCGAAACGCGGCGCGGATAGATTAGCGCCAGTTTGCACTGTGGGAATAGCAAGATAAGTAGCAACCAATGTGAAGAGAGCCAACGAACAGAGCGTGAGATGCGAAAGAGGTCTTTTCATAAGAACTCCTCCAGGCGAGACGCAGCGTTGCCGGAACTTTCACGAGCGTCCCGAAAACGCCCTTGCGGCACGCCATATACTACATCATTTACGAGGGGGTAGCGCAGAGGTGGGCGCCTTTTGCCCTCCTCTGCGGCTCTTGGATCTACGCAGATTGTGGTTCCGTCATACCGGGCCGGGGACTATAATCGCGTGCATGTCGCGCCTTCGACGCTTAGTGGTATCGGACCGTTGGTTCTTTATTACTTGCCGGCTATTACCCAGCCGACGCATTCTGTCGGATTCAGAATTCGCCACCTTGGCCGAGGTGATTGACGAGCGCCGCGCGGAACATGGATTCTTGCTGACCGCCTGGGTGTTCCTGCCGGACCACTGGCACGCCATATTCTATCCCCGGCATCCGCTGACGATCTCCAGGGTAATGGAGGCCATCAAGGACGGAGCCACGAAGCGCATTAACCGTAGACGACGGGAATTGGGGATGCTATGGCAGCCTCGTTTCTTTGATCGCGCCCTGCGTACGGTGCGAGAGTATAACGAGAAGGTTGACTATATCCACCTGAACCCGGTGCGGGCGGGGTTGGCGAGCCGTGCGGAAGCGTGGCCGTGGTCAAGCGTACATGACTACACGGGCAGCGTCGAGCGCCCCGTAGAAACGCCGAGCGGGCTCGAAATCGACCGGGTGTTGTTGCCCGCCGATGAACACACCCGGATTTGAGGCGCTGACGACCGTCCGGGAAAAGCGGGTAGCGCAGAGGTGGGCGTCTTCTGCCCTCCTCTGCGGCTTTTGATGTTGGATAATTCTACTGTCATTAATGCTCCTACGCGTATATGGCATCCGAAACAGCCGCAGAGGAATCCGTCGGCTGACGGATACCTCTGCGCTACACGACCCGTGATCGCGGCGCATAGGAACCTCCGTTGACGGAACCTCGCGATGGACAACCCATGACGCACAGCTCTTTGTCGCAGCCGTGTGTCCGGTGTATATTAGCCAATTGGCAGGGAAATGAACGAAGTAAACTCTCGCAAACGCATAGCCTGCATTCTGTTGCTCATTGCCTCAGCGCACATGATGGTTGGCTGTGGGCGCCGGGAAAGTGAAGCGGCGCGCCACAAGGTCATTGTGCTGGGCATTGACGGCATGGACCCGCAGCTCTTGCATCGCTACGAGCAGGACGGGCGAATGCCCAACTTTCAGCGGCTCGAACGCGACGGCAGTTTCCGCGAGCTGCGTACCAGCGTCCCGCCGCAGAGCCCCGTAGCGTGGTCAAACGTGATCACCGGCATGAACCCGGGCGGACACGGGGTTTACGATTTCATCGAGCGCGATCCCAATACCATGCTGCCGGAATTTTCCATGGCGCGCGTAGAAGCTCCCTCGCACACGCTCTCCCTGGGCAGTTGGGTGATTCCGCTTTCAAGTGGAAAAGCTGTCTTGCTAAGACACGGCAAGGCCTTCTGGCAAATCCTGGATGACCACGGAATCCCCGCCACCGTGATCCACATTCCGGCGAACTTCCCACCCGCGGAATCACGCTCTCGAACCCTGGCGGGCATGGGTACGCCCGATATGCAGGGCACCTACGGGATATTCTCGTTCTACACCGACGACCCGCTGGATGGAGAGGGCGAGCGCAGCGGAGGCGTTATTTACCCGGTCCAGGTGCAGGAGCACCAGGTCCGCGCGAAATTGTACGGGCCGCCAAACACGTTTCGAAAAGGGTCGCCGCAGGTGGCGGTCGATTTCACGGTCTGGATTGATCCCACGCAGCCGGTGGCGAAGATTGCGATTCAAGACCAGGAGATTGTGCTGCGGGAGGGAGAATGGAGTGATTGGGTCCAGGTAAAGTTCACCCTGATTCCAGGCCTCGAGAGCGCCACCGGGATTTGCCGGATGTACATGAAGCAGATCAGTCCTTATTTCAAACTCTATGTCTCGCCTGTCAACATTGATCCCTCGCAACCAGCATTGCCGCTTTCCACGCCCGCCAGCTACTCCAAGCAACTTTGGAAGCAAGTCGGCTTCTATTACACCCAGGGCATCGCTGAGGACACCAAAGCCCTTTCCGACCGCGTCCTCACCGACGGGGAATACCTGGAACAGGCGCGCATCGTGCTCGCGGAGCAGTTGAGGTTCTTCGATGTCGAACTGTCCGAGCTTCACAGCGGAATGCTATTTGCCTATTTCTCAAGCTTGGACCAGAACGCGCATATGTTCTGGCGCGCCTTTGACAAAAACAGCCCGGCCTACGATCCGGACGTGAGCGAAAAGTATTCGGATACGCTCGAATGGTTCTACCAACAGATGGACCAGATGCTGGGGAAGGCGCTGGCCAAGGCGGATAAAGACACGACCGTAATCGTCATGTCCGATCACGGTTTTGCTCCCTACGATCGGTCCTTCAATTTGAACACGTGGCTTTTGGCCAACGGCTATATCGCACTCAAGCCCGGGCAGAGAAACAAACCAGGCGACCTTTTCACGGATGTCGACTGGACGCACACGCGCGCCTATGGGCTGGGTCTGAACGGCCTTTTTCTGAATTTGCGCGGCCGGGAACGCTGGGGAATCGTAGCGCCCGGGGCGGAGGCGGAAGCGTTGCAGAACGAGATTCGCGACAAGCTGCTCGCCGTGCGCGATCCTGCAACGGGCCTGGCGCCCATTACCCGCGTTGACAAGGCGCAGGACGTCTATTCGGGCGAGAGCGTTCGCGAGGCTCCGGATTTGGTTGTAGGATACAATCGTGGGTATCGGGCCGGTTGGGCGACGGACCTGGGGGAATTCACCACTGATATTCTGGAACCTAACACCGAGCCCTGGAGCGGGGACCACTGCATTGATTACACGCTCGTCCCGGGAGTGCTGCTGAGCAATAAGAAAATCGTCATGCAATCACCCGCGCTCACGGATATTGCGCCTACGGTGCTTGCTGAATACGGCATCGCCAAACCCGCGAACATGGTGGGGCAATCGGTGTTCAAATAGCGAAGCGTTGTAGGGGCAACCCTGGTGGTTGCCCGCGGGCTTGGACGGTGTGGGGAAATCGCGCTGTCATTCTGAGCGAAACGAAGGATCTGCAGTTCCATCCCGACACGAACTAATGCAGATTCTTCGCTTCGCTCAGAATGACAGGCGCGTTTAAGGCGAAAAAGGAGCAAGCCGATGCTGGGCAACCGAATTAAACTGGCTGATGACCTGTTTGAGAAAATAGAGAAGTGCTCTGAGATCGCCGGCTACTCTTCGCCGGATGAATTCGCTGTCCACGTTCTCGAGAAAGAGGTCGCCGCCATCCTGGGAACGGGCGCAGATTCGGACGACGAAGAAGCTGTGAGGAAACGGCTGAAGGGCCTGGGCTATATTGAGTAACGCCATTGCCTGTCATTCTGAGTAGTCATGGGCCTGCGGCTCACCCATGGAGATGAAAGTCGCTGTCATCCTGAGCGGAGCGAAGGATCTGCAGTTCCGGTCCGGCGAATGAATGCAGATTCTTCGCTTCACTCAGAATGACAGGCGGACGGAGGTACTGCACTGAGGCTGATTGACGGCGTATTCGACCTGATCTTCTGGCCCTTACGAAATTCCGGTCCCATGTACGGCTTGATCGTGGTCTCCATTCTGACTGGTTTGGCCGCCGTGCTGGTTTTCGGGTATGTTTCGAATCAGGAGACCTTGCGGCGGATCAAGAACCGCATCCAAGCGCACCTCCTCGAACTTCGCCTCTTCCCGGATCAACTTGGCGTTGTCTTGAGAGCATATGGGCGCGTGCTGCGCTGGACTCTCTCATACCTCATGTATAACTTGAAGCCGCTGGCCATTCTTATACTTCCCTTGGTTATTATTATGGTTCAGCTCGATCTGCGTTTGGGCCGGACTCCGTTTCAGACCCACGATTCGTTTATCCTGACGGCCAAACTCGCTGAACCGGGCGCGCTGGATTCGGACTCATTGAAGCTGCCCAAGGGTCTGACCTTGACTGCTCCTCCCGTGAACGTTCCCGCGCTCAATGAGGTGGATTGGCGCATTCGGGCCGATGAGTACGGTGTGTTCATGCCGAGCGTGGTTGTGAGGGGCCAGGCGTTTGCAAAGCAGGTGGTTGTGTCAAAGCAGATAACTGCTTTGGCTTCAAAGCGAGGGCAAGCAGGTATAATGGAATGGTTTATGAATCCTATTGAGCAGCCGCTTCCCAGGGGAGGCCCTCTCCGGTCGCTCGAAGTGAACTATGCTCCGCGTTCTATAGACTTAGGGTTCTTCGTCACCAATTGGATAGTGGTTTTCCTGGTTGTCTCGTTGGCTTCGGGCCTGATTCTGAAAACGGTACTTGGGATCGAAATTTGAAGAATCTCTCGCAGAGAACATGGCACGCCAAAGACCCCCTCACTCGGCCCACCCCGGCTGAAGAGAACGCCGGTTCGGTCCACCCTCTCCCCCAGGGGGGCGAGGGCTCGAATACGCGCTGGCAGGGCACGAATCGCTGGGTGGTGCGGGCGATTTTCATTTCGTTTGTCATTCTTCTGTTCACTCCCACTGTCTTGCACGCGTACGTTGGGCCCGGAGCGGGCTTTGCTTTTCTCTCTTCGTTCCTCACTCTCTTTCTGGCTTTCGTGTACTCGCTTTTCGCTTTTATAACTTGGCCGGTTCGCCGGCTCTTTCGCCTTCTTCGCGGGCGGAGAGCGTATCGTCACGCCCAGGTGAAGCGCGTGGCGATTGTCGGCTTCGACGGAATGGATCCGAACCTGGCCGAGCGGTTTATGCAGGAAGGGAAGCTGCCGAACTTCGCCCGACTTCGCGACCAGGGAACCTTCCGTCGCTTAGCGACCACTTGCCCGCCTGATTCGCCGGTCGCCTGGTCCACGTTCATGACCGGAGTCAATCCTGGCAAACATAATATCTACGATTTCATGGGGCGAGACCTCGGCACTTATCTCCCTTATCTTTCTTCAGTCCAGATCCGCGATGCAAAGAAGTCCTTGAAGATCGGAAAGTACACCATCCCGCTCGGAAAGCCTCGGGTGAAACTGCTCCGCAAGGGCATACCGTTCTGGAACTTCCTCGGGAAAGCGGGCGTCTTCTGCTCCGTGCTGCGTGTTCCGATTACATTTCCGCCGGAGAAGTTTGAAGGTGTGCTGCTTTCGGGCATGTGCGTCCCGGACCTGCAAGGAAGCCAGGGGACTTTTTCCTTTTACTCGAGCGGGGGCGTCGCTAGCGGCGACAAGCCGGAGGGAGGTGCGCGCTTTCTGTTCGAGCGCGATGGGCAGCGCTTCCGTTCGTCCATTCCCGGACCCGAGAACCCGTTGCGGCGCCAGCCCGGCACGCCTCTGCGTCTCGAGTTCAGCATCAAGCCGCTCGCGTCAAATGAAACGGCTGAGATTCAGATTGACGGTCGCCGCTTCGAACTTCGCAAAGGCGAGTACTCGGAGTGGATAGAGCTGAAATTCAAGGCTGGCCTGGGAATTAAAGTTCACGGGGTCTGCCGGTTCTTCCTGAAGGCGTTGACGCCGAATGTCGAGCTCTACGTGAGTCCAGTGAATATTGATCCCGGCCACCCCGCGCTACCCATCTCTCATCCGCTGATCTACTCGGTCTACCTGGCGAAGCTTTTGGGGCCGTACGCCACGCTGGGTCTCGCCGAGGATACCTGGGCGCTGAGCGAGGGCGTGCTGGATGATGAAGCTTTTCTCAAGCAGTGTTATCTGATTCATGACGAGCGCGAGCGGATGTTCTTCGACGCGCTCGAAAAAACGCCACGCGGCCTTTGCGCGTGTGTGTTTGACGCGACGGACCGCATCCAACACATGTTCTGGCGCTACCTCGACCCGAACCATCCCGCCGTGAACTCTGAAACTGATCGCCGCCGCTTTGGAGGTGTAATCGAAGACCTGTATCGGCGTGCGGACGATTTGGTCGGTCGCATTCTCGAGCGACTCGGCGATGACGGCGTTCTAATCGTGGTGTCAGACCACGGTTTCAACTCTTTCGCGCGCGGAATGAATGTCAATAGCTGGCTATGGCGCAACGGATACCTCGCATTGAAAGACGGCGTCGGGCGGAGCGGCGAGTGGTTTGAGAATGTCGATTGGGAACACACGCGAGCCTACGCATTGGGTCTGAACGGGCTCTACATCAATCAGCGCGGCCGGGAGAGTGGCGGGATCGTGGCCCCCGGAGAAGAAACACGATCTCTCAAACGCGAACTCCAGGAGAAATTGCAGGCGCTCACTGATCCGAGCACCGGCTCCGCGCCCATCGCACACGTCAGAGACAGGGACGCCGTCTACACAGGGCCGTTCCGGGAGAATGCGCCGGACTTGATCGTTGGTTATGCCAAAGGCTATCGGGTGGGCTGGGATTCAGCGAAGGGCAAGGTCAGCGAAGCCGTGCTTGAGGATAATTGCAAGGCCTGGAGCGGAGACCACTGCATCGATCCTTTGCTGGTGCCCGGGGTGCTCTTCTCGAACCGGAAACTCGGTTGTGAAGACCCGGCTATCGCGGACGTAGCGCCCAGCATGCTTTCCTGGTTTGGGCTCTCAGCGCCGCCCCAGATGGACGGTAAAGCCTGGAAGCTGCCCTGAAGATATCCGGGAGCGCGGGCATCTTGCCCGCCTTTCGCGGAGCAATTGCACGCACGCTGCGGGCAGGATGCCCGCGCTCCCGGGTACTTCATGGTTTCTGGGCGCCGGCAGCCGACGGGCATGAGAGACTGCTATGAAAATCTGCGTTCTGGGACTCGACTGTGCGGCGCCGGAGATTGTATTCGGCGACGAGCGCCTCAAGAATATCCGGCGGCTGATGCAGAGAGGCGTGTGGGGCCGCTTAGAGAGCGTCATCCCTCCCATCACCGTGCCGGCCTGGATGTGCATGTGCACGAGCCAGGACCCGGGATCGCTGGGCGTCTATGGTTTTCGCAACCGCAGGGACTACACGTATGCGGGCCTCGGCAGGACCGACTCGCGTTCTATTCGCGCTCTGGCCATCTGGGATTACCTGGCGCTCGAGGGAAAGAAATCCATAGTTTTTGCGGTGCCGCCGAATTATCCGCCGCGCAAGCTGAATGGAATCAGCATTGGCTGTTTTCTGACTCCGGACGCGCAGAAAAACGAGTTCACTTATCCTGCCGACATCAAGACAAAGATCACAGAATTGGTGGGTGATTACTCCGCGGATGTGGAAGGTTTTCGCACCGACGACAAAGAGTGGCTGAAGCGCCAGATTTTTGAGCTCAGTCGAAAGCACTGGAAAGTCGTGCACTGGCTGCTTGCCAATCAGGAATGGGAATACTTTCACTACGTTGACATTGGCCTCGACCGAATGCACCACGGCTTTTGGAGTTTTTTCGACAAGACCCATCGGCAATACCAAGCCGGCAATCCCTACGAAAGCGTGATTCCGGAGTACTACCAGTGGCTCGACGAGCAGATCGGGATTGCACTCGACTCGCTGCCCTCTGACACCATCGTGTTGGTCGTTTCCGACCACGGCGCGCAGCGCCTGGACGGTGGCTTCGTCGTCAACGAATGGCTGGTGAAGGAAGGCTTGCTGGTGCTCGAGGAGCAGCCGAGCGAAATAACGCCGTTCGCCAATCTCAAAGTCAACTGGGCGAAAACCCGAGTCTGGAGCGAGGGTGGCTACTACGCGCGCGTGTTCTTCAACGTCCAGGGGCGCGAGCCGCAGGGCATCATACCGCCCGGCGACTACGAATCCTTCCGTGACGAGATCAAGTCACGCTTCGAGGCGCTCGCGGATGACGAGGGGCGTCCGCTTGACTCGCTCGTTTTCAAGCCCCAGGAAATCTATCACCACGTGCGCAATGTGGCCCCTGACCTCATCGTTCACTTTGGCCGGCTGTTTTGGAGGTCCATCGGCAGCGTGGGGCACGGCCGCTTGCACGTCCAGGAGAACGACACGGGGCCTGACGCCTGCAATCACGCGCAGTTCGGGATGTTTGTGCTGGCGGCGCCGAACTGCCCGCTGCACGGCGAATACAGCGGTGCGCGACTGCTTGATATCGCCCCGACCCTGCTCGACCTCGCCGGTCAACCGATCCCGAAAACGATGCAGGGAGAGTCGTGGATTAGACGTAGCGCCGAACTTTACTGAGGATTACATAATATCGTGACGGACCAACCCCCTCACCTGGCGCTGCGCGCCACCCTCTCCCCCAAGGGGGCGAGGGCATAAAGTCGGGTTATGTCTCCCCTCGGGCTGGCGCAGAGCGAAGCTCTGCGGTTTGGATTGATTCGAATGTCGACACGACGCAGAGCTTCGCTCTGCGCCAGCCTGGTTAAATGTAAGGAAGCATTGGACGCGGTACACTAGCCACTAGGTACTAAGCACTTGCCACTGCTCTTATCAAACTTCGAATTTGTTTCCGTAATGCCATTCCGCCGGCAATAAGACCGGAGAGGCGAGGCGACGGATTGTTGAAGGTCGGAGAGGACGCGTCGAGGCACTCGACAAACCCGCCCCCAGCCATGACCAGTGCAACGCCTGCCGCAACATCCCATTCGGACTTGGGGGTCAATGTCCAGGTGGCGTCGGCTAGGCCGGCGCCGACCAGCGCGAGCTTGTAAGCCACCGACCCCGTGGGGCGGATAGTTATGGGCGCATTTCGAAAAGGCTCCCACTCCCCCCTTTTCACTTCACTGCGGCTGGCCAGGACGACTGCCCCCTCGATCTTGGTCAGGGCGCTGGCATGGGTCCGCTGGCCGTTGTAAGTCGACCCGCTCGATTCCGAACCCAGAAACACCTCGCCGGTCGAGGGATTCGAAATACCGCCGGCAATGGCCTTGCCGTTTTCCACCAATGCGACCGAAACGCACCACTCCGGAATTCCCGCCACGAACTCCAGCGTTCCATCCAGAGGGTCGACTACCCAGACTCGCTGTTTGTCCAATCGGGCAGGGTCGTCGGTGCTCTCTTCAGAAAGCCATCCTTCGCCCTCGCCGAGAAGCGCCTCCCGCAAAACCCGGTCCGCGACCCTGTCAGCCTCGGTGACAGGACCGCGGCCCATTGGCTTCTGATCGGCCTTCACCGCTCCTGGGACGAACCGAGAAATGGCGGCCACAGCTTGTTGCAACGCTTCGTGAATACGTTCCAGGTCGTCCATAGTAGTGTGTCGTAATGCGGAGCCCGTCTCGTGATCTGATGCGACAATTCAAGAGTCCCAATGCAGGGGCAGGCTCTTTTGCCGTCCTGCGTCGCCCCTTGCACGATCGAGGGCGCTGTGGCTGAGGTCGAGCGTTTGCACGGCCGGCTGCGGCTCTTCCTCGAATACAAGCGGATTTCCCTCCTTCAGGAAGCGGCGGTTGTGGACTCTCAGCCAGCATAGTCCGATGAGAAGAATCGCCACGGTGACCGCAAGTTCCGCGGGATTTCGCAAGGCCCAGTCTTCCGCGCGCGCCAGCGTGTAGGCATAACTCGAGAACATCAACCAGCAGCCAAGCCAGACGGCGAAGTTTCCGGACTTACTGGCGAGGTACGAACATGTGAATGGGATTTTCCGGAAGCGAAGCAGTAGGAGATCGATGAGGATCAGGGCCAGGACGAAATCCAGCAGAAGAGCGGCGGCGGCCTCTCCAAAACTCAGGTGAAGCGCGTAAATCGGAAATACAAGAGTCAAGATTGGAATCGTCCCCAAGACGATCATGGCCTTGCGGACTCCTGAGAGGAGCGCGGGGTTGGTTTGCCTTTCGGTAAGCTGGAAAATCCAATTGGCGCGAACTTCCGCCGGTATTTCAAAGATGAGCCGCGTTCCGGACAACACAAAAAAGGAGATGATGAGCGGGATGGAAAGGAAAATGGCGGCGCGGCCTGACGCGGTGATCACTGCGTTGTGCGACAGAAGTGCAGCGGCGCTTTCTAGCGCCAGCGCTACGCCCACTCCTGTGTAGGCAGAAAAGAGGAGCCGATGGCGGCGGCTGCCCAAGATGGTCTTGAACACAAAGCTGAAGGCGACGCGCTCGAGTGCTTCCCGCAGAAATATATGTTGTATGAGCAGGCGCAGGGCCCGCCCCGCCTGCCGGGGTTCCCGGGGCGGCGCCTCGCCGGCCTCTAGCGACCTCCGCAAATGCCGGCGGTAGCTCGCCAGATAAGTCGTAATTGAAATCACCAGGACCGCAGCAACGCCCAGAACCGCTCGTCGCGCCAGCGGGAGGTAAGCGGGGTCGGGATAATGAAGCATCGCCCGGTAAAGTCCCAGAAACCACAAGGGAGGGAGCCAGCGGGCGAGAGGGCCGCTCGAGTGAAGCAGCGCGGACAGATCACCCACCATTTTTGGCAAGAGCAGAGAAAACATCAGCAGGGAGGCAATTAATCCGCCCTGGAGGTAAGCGGACGCTTTCTCGAACCAGCGATAGCTCAGCACTGTAAGCAGCACCCCTTCGAGTGCGACGAAGAAAAGAAAGCCGAACGCGCTCGCCGCCGCCATGGTCAGCCCGTGAGCTACGGACCACCAGCACATTTCGCCGAAGGTGACGTGCTTTCCCCCCCAGGCTGCCAGCGGAAACAGGAACGTGCCGGGCCCTCCGACCGCCGCAGCAAACATAAAGAGGAACACTACCAGCGCCGAAGCCTTCGCAAGAAAGATGCTTCCGGCCCGGGTGGGAAGCGGTACGAGGGTAAGGAAGTCCAGCCGGTCGGGAAAGAAGGAGTCCCATTCCAGGACAGCTAGCAGCCCGATCACCAGCATGGACAGGCACACATAGATGAACTCGTCCCGCATCGACGTGGGGTCAAAGAGGCTGGGAGCGAGTTCCGCCATTTGCGAGTAGGCCGTATACAGGAAGAAGAAGTAGATAAAACCAGGCGCTGCCAGGAGGATGACGAAGTGCGCGACGCCTAGCGCCGATTCTCCCGTTTGCGAAACGAACTCGTTGTCGAAGAATCGTCCGAAGAAATGACTGGTCAGCTCGACCAAGTGTGTCTCGTCCTCGTGGACGAACCGGCGCAGGGCGTCGAATCGGGGCATGGCAGTCCTACTCGTGCCTGATGGGGCTTCGTGCGTACAATGGCGAAGTGAACCTCGGAAGGGCGGGGCTTTAGCCCCGCCGCCTAGAGGCGTAGGGTTGTATGGGCCTTTAGGCCCTGAAACCGCGTTGCTTCAAGGGCTAAAGCCCCCATAGACCTTCCGAGATCACCGGCGGGGCTAAAGCCCCGCCCTTCCGCCCTCGACAAATAGGTTCGCTTGCTAATTCGGCTATACATTAGGCAAGCTTCATGGCTGCGACCATCTGCTGCGCGGCGGCCTCCGAGTCACCCTGAGGGACGAGCTGGGAAAAGATGCCCTCCAGAGTGGGGACTTGAGTCAGGTCGCGCAGGCGCTCGACGGAATCGGCGGCCACCACACGTCCCTTGTGCAGGATAATCACACGTGTTGCCACCCGCTCCACGACTTCCAGGAGATGAGAACTGTAAAGGATAGTCTTTCCCTGGCTCGCCAGGAGTCTGAGCAGGTCGCGAAAAATCTGCGCCGCACCGACGTCCAGGCCGGAGAGCGGTTCGTCGAAAATCACCACCTCGGGGTCATGAAGGAGCGCGGCGCAAATCAGGATTTTCTGCCTCATTCCGCGCGAGTAGGAGGAGCTAAGGGCGTGGCGGTGGCGGTGCATCGAAAAAAGACGCAACATGCTGTCGACCTTCTCTTCCAGAATGCCGTCCGGAATGGAGCGCAAGCGCCCTACAAGGTGAAGGTAGTCCCATCCCGAGAGGTAGGGGTAGAGGTAGGGTTCCTCGGGAACGTAACCGAGCCGGCGTTTGAAGTCCAAGAATTGGCTGCGGACGTCCCGGCCATTGTAAAGAATGCTTCCGTGCGTAGGCTCGAGCAGGCCCACAATCATTTTCATGGTGGTGGTTTTGCCGGACCCGTTGGGGCCAAGGTAGGCAGTGATTTCGCCGGGCGACACCGAAAAAGTGACGGCATCCACGGCCGGCAGCCGCGTGTAACACTTCGTCAGGCCACGTACTTCCAGCATGGGTGCGGTTTCCTGATTCAGCGTTGCAAAGCCAAACTCTACCGCCAAGTGCACACCGTTTGATGAGCGTGGACGCGCTCAAGTTGTAAGCAGGTCTACACTACAAGTTGTTTCAAGACGTCGCGGAACGTACTGAATTCCATTAGCCTCTATGCAGAGGAAGGGCCGTCGATTGGTGCCAAGGACATTCAACCAGCCATCCACGGCTCAGCCCCGCAGGGGCTGGACATGAGTAGCCGGGGGCAACGCCCCCGGAAACGCAGCCCCCTCTCCCCGCCTGCGGGGAGAGGGGTGCCGAAGGCGGGGTGTGGGGCCTCGTCCGGGGGTTTCACCCCCGGCTACTCAATTCGCTCCCCTCCAGGGAGCAGCGGCGGTCGGCGCTGGGGCTCCACCGCCGGTGGAGCACTGGCTTCCCGCGTATTCGAAAATCCCAGTTTCGATCAGGTGCAGGAGGTTTTGAAGCAGCTTCTATGCCAACCTGCCTAATGCTGTGAGTCCTCCGAGTCGTACTTCTTCCTCTGTTCTTCCTGGGCAGCCAAGGAGGGCACTCCCAGATTCCGGCGTAGCGCGTCAGGGATCATGGCGCGATTGTACGGTTCCTGCGTCGTCGGCTCCTTGGGCTTGAAATAAAACTGCGTGCCGTAGATTTGCGGCTGATGAACGGAATTCAGATATCTGTCAAGCGTTGCGGCTTCGATCCACAAAGCACCACCTTGTCCTCGCGCTACAGCCACCATAGCCAGCGTGTGGGCCAGGAGGTAGTCGTCCGGCGTATCGCCGTGTTGGAATACAAAAGCAGCCCTCTCGAAGTCTTCCCCGGTATGGAGTTTTCCGGCCGAGAGGAGTTGGCGGGTTTGCTCTCGGCGGGCTGCGTCTGCTCTTTCGACTACCCCCCAATCAATTTTTCCAACGCCTGGCTGCCGGTCTTTCTGGTCCGCGTCAAAGATCCGCTGCATCTCAGGATTCGAAATATCGGTGTCATCCACGAAGTAATTGCGCGTACTGTCCCAGTCACCAGCTATGGACACCGGACCCTTTTCCCTGGCCACAGGCCACGGCTCGAAGCCGGCGAGATCGATCTTCAGGCTTCCTCGTCCTTGCCGGTTCGTACAAAGTTGGAAATCATCCTTGTCGCGCTTGTCTGCGGGGTTTTGAGTTGTGAAGGAGACGCAATTGCCCTTGCTGGCGCTGCGGATGATCGGGTAATGAACGGCCGGCCCATTAATGCCGGAAAAGAACGCACCGGTGGCGATTGAAAAGTGCTGCGGGCGGGCCAGCGAGCCGGTGAAATGTCCCCCACTCCCTAGTATTGGCGAGAGTGTCACGACAATGAAAATGCGATTCCCAAGTCTTAGAACCCAGCTCCCCGCAAAATCCGCCGTGCCTTGTGCCGGTCCCGTCGCGGCGCGTGCAACGCTGAGGAGAAGCAACAAACTTGACAAGCGTATAAAGTGTTGGCGACTCATGCGGTGATTATACCGTCGAGAGTCGAAAGTCGAAAGTCGAGAAGTCGAGGAGTCGGTCGACGGAGGGCCGCGGAGCTCGAGGACGGCAGTCCGGGCGAGTCATCGACGACGGCGCAATGGAGTCTGCTTCTCGTTGACTTCCTGCTGTGCAGACCGGATAATGCCTTTGATTCAACCAGTACATTTGGTGTCGCGCGGAGGTGCGGGATGTCTCCAATATCTGACCCGAGCACGGGAAACGCGTACCGCAAGTTGTGGCAGAGGATCATGGTTTTTCTTGCGGCGTTGGTTGTTGCTCGTTTTGTCTTAGAGGTGACGGGCACACCTC
>Ga0116217_10001101_pt1 | contig 26765 bp, 27 predicted proteins | sample Sb_taG_6_FD_89697 | JGI IMG/M metagenome (GOLD analysis project Ga0116217, IMG submission 89697) | Peat soil microbial communities from Weissenstadt, Germany - Sb_50d_4_PS metaG | ecosystem: Environmental > Terrestrial > Soil > Wetlands > Peat | place: Germany: Weissenstadt | collected 2010-09-21 | reverse complement strand
CACGTCCTCGGAGTCCACCGTCACGGTGCACGAGGCCACCCACGGGGTGCCCGCGATCATCCGTTCCCAGCGGTCCTCGATCGGCTCCACGCGGCCGTTGGAGAAGCCCAGGTGGGGCTGGTCGTGCATGCAGTCCAGGCACTGCACCACCGCCTCCTGCAGCTCATCCACGACTTCCGCGCGCTCGCCGGTCTCCGGATCGATCTTGTGGATGCCCTCGTAGTGCACCTGCACCTCCAGGTCCTGGGACCAGCAGCGGTAGCAGCGCAGCCAGCTGTGGGCGATCAGCTCTTGGGCGGAACCCTCCATGGGGGTCATTGTATGCGGCCGGCGACCCGGGACGGAATTGGGCCCCCCACCATGCCCCCCGCCCGCTCCCACCCGCCCGGGTCCAGAGCGAGGGACGGGGCGCTCTGGGCGCCCCGTCCGCTTGTGCGTCGATGTCTCTCGGCCGCAGGCAGCTAGCGCTTGTGACGCTTGTGCTTCTTGAGCTTCAGCTTGACCTGAACGCTCCCGAGGTGGGTGACGGGCGTGCCGCCGGCCCGATTCTGGAACGTGGTCGAGGTGAGCACGTTCAGCCTCTTGCCCTGCTTGAGCGCCCTCAGCACCACCGCGGATGGGTTGATGACGATCGAGTAGGTGCCGGGGGTCGGGATCGTGAGGATCGTCGTGCCATACGTCACCGGCGCGTTGTTCACGCAGCGCCTGCCCTTCTTCACGAAGCCGCGCTTGCACCTCTTCGAGTGCCTGGCTGCTTCGGCGAGGAGCTCACTGACGCGGGCCACCGTCGCGCCCTGCTGGACGACGGCCGTGGTGGTCGCGGTGCCCGGGGCCGGGAACTGGGCGATCACCACGATCTGCCCCGTCTTGGAGTTGAACTGCGGGTTGCCCACCGGGATGAACAGGCTGTTCGGCGGCGGGGGCGGAGGCGTCACGACCGTCAGCACCTCGCTCCCGCAGGGGCTCACCGCCGGGGCTAGCGTTCCGTTGCCGGAGTAGGCGGCCCGGAAGTAATACGTGCCCGCCGGCAGCGTCAGCGCCGCGGACGCTGGCCCCGATCCCGTGGTGAGGCCGCCGCCCGCTCCCTTGACCTGGAAGAAAGGCGCGCAGCTCGAGCTGCTGTAGACCTGGTAGCTGATGCGTCCGCTGACCGCCTGCCCGCCGGGGGCGGCGATCGTGGCGTTGTCCGTCACGGCCGTGCCGGTTGGGACCGTGATCTGCGTCCCCGCCTGGCCGCCGCCGCTGAGCACGGTGGCGACCGCCGGCGCCGGCAGCGCGGGCGGGGTGCCGAACGTCATCACCTCGTTGCCGCACCCGCTCTTGGTGGGCGTGTTTTCGTTCGGGGGGGTCCCACTGCCCGAGTATTCGACCATCCAGTAGTACTTGGCGTTGTTTGGCAGGCCTCCCGCCGGCGGCGGGGTCAGCCCGACAGGGTTGGAGGCTTCGGGTGCGCCCGCCACCACGTTCTTGGTGCCGCCGTTGGCGACCAGGGTGGTGCACGTGGGATCCGAGTACACCTTGTATGTCACGGTGCCCGTCGCCGCCGAGGCGTTGGGCCCCAGGATCGTCGCCTGATCGGTCACGTCCGCGGGCGCCGGCAGGGCGATCACGGGTCCCGTCGTTTCAGGGTTCGCCGTGTCCGTGAGGCTGGTGGTGACGATGTCGTTGACATTGCCCCCCACCAGATAGGGGACGCCTGGAGGCGCCTCCAGCGAGAAGTACGTGTACTGACCCGGCTGCAGCGGTGTCGGGAACGAGACCGTTCCGGAGTCGGGGCTGACGCCTTCCGCCACGGGGTCAGGCGTGAGGACGGTGTCGGGGCCGTAGTAGTCGAAGCCGTTGTTGCCGGACGGTCCGAACGGGCATTCGTCGGGCGAGGGCCCGCTGCCGGGATCGCACAGGCCGTCGCCGTCGAAGCCGAACGCGTCCTCCCCCGAGCCCGCCACGCCGAGATGCACGCTGCTCACCGGGCTGGAGGAGTCGTTCTGGATCGCCACCGTCGCGTCGTCGCTGCCGTCGTAGTAGCCCTGTGAGGGGTCCTGCAGGATGGTGACGACGCCCCCGTTGGTCACGTCCACGAGGAACGCGCAGGTCGTGTCAAGGCCGATCGCCGGGCACTGGTAGAAGGGCGGGGTTGTCGGACCGGCCGGCGGACCCTGGGCGGATCCGGATGCGACCGCGCCCGGGGCGAGCACCGCGAGCCCGCCCGCGGCCAGCGTCATTGCCAGCACACCTCTGAACTTGCTCATATGAACTACCTCCTCATGTCCCGGGCGCGCAGGGAGGGCCGGGGACGCTGATGGTTGCCTCCAGAAGTGCAACAGCGTATACCGTCCAGCAGTCGGACCGTCGAGGTTGGACATATTCCCAACAGCGCCCGTCTACGCGATGGCGATGCGCAACGGCGTCCGTCTACACGATGCCCACGCGCAGCGTGGCCTCGAAGTCCGTCTTGGGGACCGGGCCCACGCAGGGCGACGTTGCGCCCGCGGCACGATAGCGCTCGATGCCGGCGTGCACCGCGGACTCGTCGCCGACGGCCGTCAGCTGCTCCAGGAAGCCCTCGGAGATGGCCGCCTTCATCGCCTCCACGTCCCCGGAGGCCCCGTCGAACGCCTCGATGTCCGCGCCGAAGCCCGAGCGCTCGAGCATCGCGCGGTAGAAGGGCAGGCCGAAGTAGGGGAGCAGATCGCCGCGCATCGCGGCGAAGGCGGCGGTGCGGTCCTGCACCAGCGCGGCGGGCACGGCGGGCGTGATGTCAAAGCCCTCCAGGGTCTTGCCGGCGCGTTCGCGGCCCTTGGTGACCTCGGGCACGACCACGTCCTCGATGTACTGCGGGCTGCACAGCCACAGCAGCACCCCATCGCCGATCTCGCCCGCCAGGCGCAGCATCGCGGGGGACAGCGCGGCGATGTAGATCGGCAGCTCGGGGCGCGGGTCCAGGCCCATGAGGCGAAAGCCGGTGCGCCACTTCTCGCCCGCGGGCGGGTCCTCGCCGCGCAGGATCGCGCGCACGATCGACGCGTATTCGCGCATCTCCGCCGCGGGCTTGTCGATCGTCTGGCCGTGCCAGCCCTCGATCACGGCGCGGTGCGATACGCCCAGGCCGAGCGTCAGGCGCCCGCCCGACAGCTCGTCGATCGTGGCCGCGGTCTGGGCCATCGTCGCGGGCGTGCGCGTGTAGATCGGCACCACGCCCGTGCCCACGCGGATGCGGCTTGTCGCCAGCGCGTATGCGGTCAGGACGGTCAGCGACTCGCGCCCGGCGATGTGCGTGACGTAGACCGTCTCGTAGCCGAGGGACTCCGCGAGCTTGACGCGCTCGACCGCGCTGTCGAGCGAGCGCGCGGCGGGGATGAAGCAGCCGGTGGCCATCGAGTTGAACCCTATCGGTCAGCCCGCGAGCGCGAGCGCCGGCGCGAGCGCATCTGCCGATACGTGGTTGGGGATCGTCACACGCACCTCGCCATCACGCTCTAGCAGCCACTTGGCGTTGACGAGCGTGAGCGCGATGACCTCGCCCTGCTCGTCGTAGCGGACGTTGTGGCCCTCCGCGGTGCCGTAGGAATCGGCAGGCTCACGCGGCTCGCCAACGCTCAGGTAGAGCACGTCGCCATCAGCGTCGTAGTCGACGTGGTCGAATGTGATCGTGCCGATGGTGATCGTCATCTTGTAAGGCCCTCTGGCCCGTTGTCCTGTCCGAAGGCCGTGACGACGCGGTCGACGTCGCCCTCAAACTGTACTACCGCCCTCAGCCAGCGGAACGGGAACGGCGGCTGCGTACGAAGCCAGTAGCGCTCACGTCCCGGACGTGGGTTCGGCTCTTGGAGGTCGGGCCGGCGGATTGCCGCGAGCAGCAGATCGAGCTCGCCGCGCATCTCCACGTGGCGCTGGACGTAGGCCCACTTGCGCTCGGTGAGCTCCACGGTGCGCCCCTGCGGCGAGATGGCGCTCTCGATGACCTCGCTGTCGTCCACACACACAGCTTGACGGTGACCCCCGACGTCTGGCTCGATCTGGCCGGCGAGCCGTCAGCGCTTCAGCAGCACGTACACGAGGCTGATCGCGAAGCCGATCTGCCCGAAGGCGAGCGCGGTGCCGAGGTTGGCGGCGCCCAGCGCCCCGGCCAGGGCGCTGGCCAGCACGAAGAAGCCGAGCATCGTGAGCAGATCGCGCACCACGGTCGATCGGGTGCGCGGTGCGGGCCGCCGGCTCTCGATGTCGGTGTCCCGCGTGCTGTCGATCCCTCCGGCTCGTCGGCTCACCCGCCCATCTTCCCTTCCAACAGCCGTACAAGCGCCGCCTCGTCCAGGTCGGGGTACTGCTCGGTGAGCCAGGTCCGCGCCGCCGTGCGCCCGCCGAGTGCTCGCAGTCCCCGCTCGCCGTGATCGTTGACGAAGTCGTTGAGGGCCCCGGCGCGGCGTGCCTGCAGCCGCCGCTCGGGCAGGTTCAGGTTGGCGCGGTGCTCGTCGAGGGCCACCACCAGCTCGTCCACGCCGCTCGGCGGGGGCAGCGAGGAGACCGCCACTACCGGCGTCGTGCGCGAGCCCAGCGAGCGCAATGCGGCGCTCAGGTCGCGCCGCGCGCTGATGGCCGGCTGGCCGAGGTCGGCCTTGGTCACGACCAGCACGTCGGGGATCTCCATGATGCCCGACTTCAGGAACTGCAGCGCGTCGCCCGAGCCCGGCTGCACGATCACGGCGACCGTGTCCGCCACGTCGGCTATGTCCGTCTCGGCCTGGCCCACGCCCACGGTCTCGATCACGACCACGTCGAAGGCCGCGGCCAATGCCTGCGCCGCCGCGCGTGTGCCCCAGGCGAGGCCCCCCAGCCGCTCGCCCGCCGCGGTCGAGCGGATGAACACGCCGCGGTCGGCGGGGTCGAAGTCGATGCGAGCACGGTCCCCGAGCAGGGAGCCGCCTGAGCGCCGCGAGCTGGGATCGACGGCCAGCATGGCCACGGTTCTGTCCTGCTCGCGCCAGGTGTGCAGCAGTGCCGACAGCAGGGTGGACTTGCCCGCCCCGGGCGGGCCCGTCACGCCGACGATGTGCCCCGGCACCTCCTGCCCCAGCGCGGCCGGCGACACCTCGCGCAGCAGCGCCGCGGCCTGCTCGCGGTCGGCCGCCGTCGTGCTCTCCAGCAGGTTCAGAGCCGCGGGCGCGGCGGTCAGGTCGCGTTCGCGCAGGCGCGCGCCGATCTCGGCTCCGTCGATCACGCAGGCGCGCCCACGCCGCTGCGTTCCCCCACCAGCTCCACGATGTCGCGCACGATGCGGGTGATGTCGAAGTCCTTGGGGGTGTAGACGGCGGCGACGCCGGCCTGCTTGAGGGGGGCGACGTCCTGCTCGGGGATGATGCCGCCCACGACGACGGGGGCCTGCACGCCGGCTTCGCGCAGGGCTTCGATGACCGCTGGGATCAGCTCGCGGTGGGAGCCCGAGAGGATCGAGAGGCCGATCACGTGCACGCCCTCCTGCAGCGCCGAGGCCGCGATCTGGGTGGGGGTCAGGCGGATACCCTCATATACGACGTCCATGCCCGCGTCGCGGGCGCGCACCGCTATCTGCTCGGCGCCGTTGGAGTGGCCGTCGAGGCCCGGCTTGCCGACGAGGATCTTGGGGCGGCGGCCGAGGCGCTCCTGCAGGTGGGCGACCTCTTCGCGCAGCTCGGCGAGCCCTCCGTCGCCGGCGGGGGCGCCTGCGGCCTCGCCCACTCCCGTGGGGGCGCGGTAGCTGCCGAAGACATCGCGCAGGGTCTGCGCCCACTCGCCCGTGGTGGCCCCGGCGCGGGCGGCCGCGATCGTGGGGAGCATCAGGTTCTCGCGGGGGTCCTCGGAGCGGGCCACGCGCGCCAGCTCGGCCAGGGCGGAATCGACCTCGGACCGATCTCGCTCGGCGCGCCAGCGGCGCACGGCCTCGATCTGCTGTGCCTCCACCGCCGGGTCCACGACCAGGATGCCGCCTTCGGCGTCGTCCGTCAGCGGCGAGGGCTCGGTCTCGGCGAAGCGATTCTGGCCGACCACCACCTGCTCGCCGGACTCGATGCGGCGCAGGCGCTCGCGGTGGGAGTCCACGAGGGCCGCCTTCATGTAGGGGACCGCTTCGACGGCTCCGCCGTGCTCCTGCACGACCGCCATCTCCTCGCGCGCGCCTGTGAGCAGCTCCTGCACGAGGCCGTCCATCACCTTCGAGCCCGCGAAGATGTCGGGGTACTCGAGCATGTCCGTCTCGTATGCCATCACCTGCTGGATGCGCAGCGACCACTGCTGATCCCACGGGCGCGGCAGGCCCAGGGCCTCGTTCCAGGCGGGCAGCTGGATCGCGCGCGCGCGCGCCTGGCGGCCGAGCGTCACGGCGAGGGTCTCCAGCACGATGCGCTGCACGTTGTTCTCCGGCTGCGCCTCGGTCAGGCCCAGCGAGTTGACCTGCACGCCATAGCGAAAGCGCAGCCGGCGCTCGTCCTGCACGCCGTAGCGCTCGCGGCCGAGCTCTTCCCAGAGGATGGCCATCGCGCGCAGCTTCGCGTGCTCCTCGATGAAGCGCACGCCGGCGTTGACGAAGAAGGAGATGCGCCCGAACACCTCGCCCATCAGATCGTCGGCCTTGGGTCCGAGGCGCTCCCGTGCGGCGTCAAGCACGGCGATTGCGTTGCTCATCGCGTAGGCGATCTCCTGCACCGGGGTGGCGCCGGCCTCCTGCAGGTGGTAGCTGCAGATGTTGATCGGATTCCACTTCGGCACGTGCTCCACCGTGTAGGAGATCGTGTCGGCGATCAGGCGCATCGAGGGGGCGGGCGGGAAGGCGTAGGTGCCGCGCGCCAGGAACTCCTTGATGATGTCGTTCTGGGTGGTGCCCTGCAGCTGCTCCTGGGGCACGCCCTGCTGCTCGGCCGCCACGATGTACAGCGCCAGCAGCCACGCCGCGGTGGCGTTGATCGTCATCGAGGTGTTCATCTCGCCCAGCGGGATGCCCTCCATGAGCGCCGCCATGTCTCCGCGGTGGGCGATCGGCACGCCCACCTTGCCCACCTCTCCCCGCGCCAGCTCGTCGTCGGGGTCATAGCCCGTCTGCGTGGGCAGGTCGAAGGCCACCGACAGGCCCGTCTGGCCCTTGGCGAGGTTGCGCCGGTACAGCTCGTTGGAGGCCGCCGCCGTGGAGTGCCCGGCGTAGGTGCGCATCATCCACGGCGCGTCGCGCTCGGGCAGGCGCGGTGAGTGCTCTGCGGCGCTCATGCTCTCAATTGTACGTGCGCTCTGTCCTGGGGCGGTATTGCGCTCTATCCTGGCGCGGTATGTCGCAGACGATCGAGCTTCCGCGCACGGGCGGGCCGGGGTCCGGGCTGGGGGGCTCCTGGCGCGTGATCGTGCGCAACGACGACCACAACACCTTCGATCACGTCGCGCGCACGCTGGCCAAGTTCATCCCCGGAGTGACGCTCGAGCGCGGGCACGAGATCGCCAACCAGATCCACAAGAGCGGGCAGGCGATCGTCTACACCGGCCACCGCGAGCCGGCCGAGCACTACTGGGATCAGCTCAAGGGGGCGGGGCTCACGATGGCGCCGTTGGAGCGCTGCTGATCGATGCCTCCGCTCGCGACCTTGTCCCACCAGCCGTAGAGCACCGGCACCTGATACCAGCTGGCGTGGCGTGCGCGGAAGTCGATCATCTCCGGGCCCTCCCAGTAGCGCTCCCAGTCCAGCGGGTCCTCGAAGGCGGCGAACTGATGCAGCTTGTAGCGATCGTCGCGCGCGCGGTACACCGCATAGGAGGTGGCGCCGTAGCGCAGCGCCACTGCGGCAATCTCCTCCAGCGCCGCCTCGAACTTGTCGCCGCGAAAGCCCGTGGCGTACCACGGGATGATGACCGTGCCGTTGGGCGGGAAGAAGGAGCCCGATCCGGCCATCAGGCGCCCACCTCCGCGTGGATCGCGCCGGGGCCCTCGGCGGTCTTGCCCTGGCCCTCTTCCTCGGCGCCGACGAGGATCGAGATATTGCCCAGGTGCTTGTTTTCGAGCATCAGCTGGTGCGCTTCGGCTACGCCCTCGAAGCCGAGCGTGCGCCACAGCACCGGGCGGATCTGGCCGCTCTCGATCAGCTCGTTGGCCTTCAGGCACTCGTACGCGTTGGCGAAGTGCGAGCCCAGGATCTCCTTCTGCTTCATCCACAGGTAGCGCACGTCGAAGTCGAGGTTATAGCCGGTGGTGCCGGCGCAGATCACCACCTTGCCGAAGGGCTTGACGGTGAACACCGACGTGGGGAAGGTGGCCTGGCCGACGTGCTCGAAGACGACGTCGGGGGCGTCGCCGAGGATCTCCTTCACGCGCTTGGCGAATTCGCGCGAGACGCCGAAGCGCGCCTTCTCCTCCTCGGGGGTCTCTTTGCCGGTGCGCATCATCCCGGCGAAATCTCCCCGGTTGATGTAGTCCACGGCGCCCAGGCGCTTGACCAGCTCGCCCTTGCCGGCGCTCGAGACCACGCCCACGCAGTGCGCGCCCGCGGCCGCGCAGATCTGCGTGGCGAACACGCCCAGGCCGCCGGCGGCGCCCCAGATCAGCACCTTCGCGCCGGCCTGCAGCTCACAGCGCGTGATCAGCATGCGATAGGCGGTGAAGTACACGAGGCCGTAGGAGGCGGCCTCCTCCCAGGTGAGCGCGTGGGGCTTGGGGAGGAGCTGCTGGGCCTGCACCTTGGTGAACTGCGCGAAGGAGCCCCACGTCGTCTCATAGCCCCAGATCTTCTGCGAGGGCGCGGCCATCGGATCCAGGCCGTGCACCTCGGGGTCCTCGTAGGATGCCTGGTTGCAGTGCACCACCACCTCGTCGCCGGGCTTCCAGCGGGTCACGCCGGCGCCGACCTTCCAGACGACGCCCGAGGCGTCGGAGCCGCCGATGTGGTGGCCGTACTCGGGGTGGTCTCCGTACTTCATCACCGACACCGGCTTGCCCAGCGCCGCCCACACGTTGTTGTAGTTGACGCCCGCGGCCATCACGCGCACGATCACCTCGAAGGCGCCGGGCTGGGGCACCTCGATCTCCTCGACCTGGAAGGCGTCCTTGGGTTCGCCGTAGCGCTCCTCGCGGATCACCCAGGCGGCCATCGTCGCGGGCAGATCGCCTGGCTCGGTGCTCACCTCTGATACCTGCTGCAAGTCGATTGCCACGGTGTCTTCGAACCTCGCGTGTGGTCGGGGACTGGAAGGGACCCCAATCCTATCCTGGCTTGCGCCCTCAGACGTGGACGGCCTCGGCCGCGCCCTCGCGCGCCTCCGCGCGCCGCTCGTGCGCCTCGCCGTGAGCGGGCACCAGCGCCCGTGCTCGCGGCGCCACCAGCGCCCATGCCAGCACCGCGCCCAGCAGCGCCACCGCGGCGCCGATGCGCAGGCCGTACTGCAGCGCGTAGACGTAGGCCTCGTGGGTGGCCGCGAGCACGTGCGGGGGCACCGCGTGCAGCACCCCGCCCGAGCCCAGGCTTTCGGTCAGCCGCGCGCGCCCCGCGGCGGGCACATGCAGCAGCAGCTGATCGATCTTGGCGCCGCCCAGGCTGCTCACCAGCGCGCCCGTGACGGCCACGCCGAAGGTGCCGCCCACCATGCGGTTCTGCGAGAGGATGCCCGAGGCCACCCCCGCCTTGTTCTGCTCCACGGAGTTCATCGCAGCGGTGCTCATCGGCGACATCGTCAGGCCGATGCCCATGCCCATCAGGATGAAGCCGGGCAGCAGCGCGGTGTAGCTGCTCGAAACGGTGAGGTGGGACAGCCAGAACAGCGCGCCGGAGACGATCGCCAGGCCGAGCGTCATCAGCGGCCGCGGCCCCACGCGGTCGGCCAGGCGCCCCGCCAGCGGCCCCATCACGATCACCAGCACGGTGGAGGGCAGGAAGCGGATGCCGGCCTGCAGCGGCGTGTAGCCGCGGATGTTCTGCAGGTACAGCGCCAGGAAGAAGAACATCGCCAGCATCGCGAAGCTGACGATGAAGGCGACCAGGTTGGCGCCCACGAAGCTGCGCGCGCGGAAGAAGCTGAAGTCGACCATCGGCACGCGGCGGCGCAGCTCGATCTGCACGAAGCTCGCCAGGCCCACGAGCGCGAACGCGAACAGCGCCAGCACGCGCGCCGAGCCCCAGTGCCAGGTGTTTCCCTCCACCAGCGCCAGCACCAGCGCGGCCAGGCTTAGCGTGAGCGTGAGCACGCCGGGGATGTCCACGCTGCGCTCCACCGTCTCATCGCGCGACTCGCGCACGGCGAACAGGGCGACGAACACCGCGGCCACGGCCACGGGGACGTTGAGGAAGAAGATCGACTGCCAGCTGACCGTTTCCACGAGGAAGCCGCCGACCACCGGACCGATCGCCAGCGCCATCGCCGACACCCCAGCCCAGGTGCCGATCGCCTTGCCGCGCTCCCGCGGCGGGAAGGCGTTTGTGATGATCGACAGCGTCATCGGCATCATCAGCGCCGAGCCGCTTCCCTGCACCGCGCGCCAGACGACGAGCCACGTGTCGCTGGGCGAGAAGCCGATCGCCGCGCTCGCGGTCCCGAAGATGACCACGCCGGTCATGAAGATTCGCCGCCGCCCGAAGATGTCGCCCAGGCGCCCGCCCGTCACCAGCAGCACCGCGAAGGTCAGCGTGTAGGCGTTCACGGTCCACTCCAGCGTGGTCGTCGTGGCGTGCAGGCTGCGCTGGATTGACGGCAGCGCCACGTTGACGACCGTGTTGTCCAGCATGATCATGAAGAGCGCGAAGCACATCGCTCCCAGCGCCCACCAGCGGCGGTTCTCCTCGGTCATCCGCAGGGCGGCGATCCTCTCAGGCACGGCGGGCTCCTTTCCCAGAGATCGCCCCAGAGTATAGTTGATCGTGCAACGAACTGCGTAGGACTGCGTATGTGAGATGCGTCACATATGGGCAGCGAGTGGATAAGCCCGAGTTGCGTCACGTGTACGCCCGCCCCGGCGTGCCTGCCCGCGGAAGGCGACAGCGTCAGGGCGCGAACGGCAGCTCGACCACTGTGGCGCTTGCCCCGTCCTCACCAACGCTCACCGATGCCCCAGGCTCCGCCTCGCGGCGCACGAGCGCCAGGGCGATTGGGCCGTGGGCGGGGGAGAGGGCGACGCTGGAGATGTGGCCGACGGGGCGCTCGCCCAGGCGCAGCTCCTCGCCGGGGGCGGCGGGGGCGGAGAGGCGCAGGCCGCGCAGGTGGCGGTTGGGCTTGCCTCTGTAGTGGAGGCGCGCGACGGTCTCCTGGCCCACGTAGCAGCCCTTGGTGAAGCTCACGGCGCGCTCGTTCAGGCCCGCCTCCTGGGGGATCGTGGTGTCGTCGATGTCGATGCCGTAGCGGGGGCGGCCGCGCTCTATGCGCACGATCTCGGCGGCCTGCTCGCTCACCGGGTGGGCGCCCGCGCGCTGGAGCTCATCGCGCACGGCATCGTGGTCGGCCGCGTCGCAGAGGACATCCACGCCCGCCGCGTCGGTGGCGATCAGGCGCACCGGACGGCCGGCGATCCAGGCGCGGATGTGAGCGTGCTCGGTCTCGGGGAGGGCGCCCGCCTCGGCGCGCATTTGGAGGTCGGCGGCGCCCCGCGCGACCTCGCGGCTGCCCGGCCCCATCAGCGAGAGCAGACCGCGCTCCAATGTGCGCTTGTGCAGATCCACCTCGTAGCCGACCTTGAAGCGGCGGATCATGTCGAACAGCGCCTGCAGCGCCACGCGCTCGGTGTCGAGCAGCAGCTCGCTCGGTGGGGCCTCGGGGTCATCGCCGGCGGCCAGGATGCGCAGGTCGCCGAGCATCTTGCCCTTGTGGGTCAGGAAGGCGGCATAGCGGCCATCGCCGGGGCGCAGGCCGGCCAGCTCGTTGGTCACCTGGCCGTTGAGGAAGTCCACTGCGCCGGAGCCCGTCAGGGCCAGCTTGCCCCGTTCGGAGCGATCCAGCAGGCCGCAGCTCTCGGTCAGGAGGCCGTACTCCTCGAACGTGCGATCCGTGTCGGCGGCGGCCATCGGTTCGAGCATAGCCAGGGTCGGTTCCGGGCCTTGTGGGGATAGGCTTCAGGGTCATGGGCTTGGCCGACGACTTCCAGCGGATCCTCGACTCGCTCCCCGAGGACTGGACCGACCTCGAGTTCGACCTGCGCATCGCCGATGAGTCGCGCTACGTGGAAGCGGCGGTCTACCTGGTCACCTGCAACGCCCGGCCCTACTCCCACCACGACTGGCACTGGCGGGTATTGGTGGCCCACCGGTTCGGTCACGCCGCCGCTGTGCCCGCGGTGCACTGCGCCCTGGGCCTGCTCGACGACGCCGGGATTGAGGGCGAGCTGGCGGTGCGCGAGCTGCGCGAGGGGCGCGTGGAGGTCACGCAGATGTGGGGGCGGCCGTACTCGGTGCGCGATGAATTCATGCGCCTGCGCGCGCAGTAGGGATCGCAGGGGCCGCGGGCGATGGCGCGCGTGGTGGCGCTCATCCCGGACCTGCTCTTCGGCTCGCGCGTGCAGGGGCAGCTGACGGCCGCCGGGCATGAGGTGGATCTGGTCGGAGACGTGCGGCGGGCGCGGGAGCGGCTGCCGGGGGCGGACGTGCTGCTGGTCGATCTAACCAACTCCGATCTCGACGGCGCCGCGCTTGTGCGCGAGCTGAACGACGAGGGGGCGCTCCATGAGGTGTGCACCCTGGGCTTCTACGCGCACGTTGACACCGCCGTGCGCGAGCGCGCCGTGGCTGCCGGCTTCGATCTGGTCGTTCCCCGCTCGCGCATGGCACGCGAGGGGGCCGAGCTGGTTACGCGGCTGGCGCGCGGCGCATCGGTCTGATCGGTCTGCGGGCGTGGCGCCTGGTCGCGCTCCGCGTACCCGCTCTCACCCCGGGATGGTGGCGACCGCGTCGCCTCCGTGTTCGATCCGCCGCGCCTCGCGCGGGTCCAGCGGGATCAGGGCGCCGTTGGGGACCCGATCGGCGAGGGTCGCGCCGTGTTCGAGGTGCAGCGAGAGGGCGAGGCGGATCACGCCGCCGTGGCAGACCACCAGCGCCGGGGCCTCGGCGCGGCGGATGTCGTAGATGGCCGCCGCCACGCGCACGCCCTGCTGGGCGAAGCTCTCGCCGCCGGGGAAGGCGAAGGTGGGGTCCCCGTCGATGAACTTGACGAACTCCCTGGGGGTCTCCGCCTGGATTTCCGTGAACAGGCGGTCGGTCCAGTCGCCCGCGTCGGTCTCCATCAGGCGCGCGTCCTCGCGGGGCTCCAGCTCGATGCGCCTGGCGACCGCATCGGCGGTTTCGCGCGCGCGCTTCAGCGGGCTGCACCACAGCGCCGCGAAGCCGTGCTCGGCCGCGCGCTCGGCCAGTTCCGTCGCCTGGGTGCGGCCCTTCGCGTCGAGCGGCACCGGCAGCTGGCCCTGGAAGCGGCCCTCGATGTTGTACGCCGTCTGGCCGTGGCGGGCCAGATAGACGCGGGGGGGAGCGGCCATCGGGATTAGGATAGGGACTGCTTCGCGCCGTGCATGCGCTCGCGCCGCGCATGCGGTTGGCCGGGGTCCGCCGGGGAGGGTCGCTACTCGGCGATGCCCTCCGCCACGGGCGGCGGCTCCTCCTTGGGGCGTCCGGGCAGGTACAGCCACTCATACAGCACCGCCGCGATCGCGCCGCCCACCAGCGGGCCCACGTACCACACCCAGCCGTTGCTCCAGTAGCCGCCCACCAGCTGCGGGCCGAACGCGCGCGCGGGGTTCATCGCGGCGCCCGTGAAGGGGCCGCCGAAGAGGATGTCGATCGTGATCGTCAGGCCGATCATCAGGGCCGCGATCGACTTGAAGGCGCCCTTGGGGTCCACGGCCGTGGCGAACACCACTGTCACCAGCAGGAACGTCAGGATCGCCTCCAGCGTTGCGCCCGCGGCGGCATCGACGCCGTGGCCGAGGGCGGGCACGCCGAGCTTGACCGCTTCGGTTTCGCCGCTCGGCAGCAGTCCCTTCAGCAGCAGGGCGGCAACGGTCGCGCCGGCCAGCTGGGCCACCCAGTACACGCCCGCCAGCGCAGGCTTGATGCGGCGCGTGAGCAGGAAGCCGAAGGTCACGGCGGGGTTGAAGTGGGCGCCGGACACGCGCGCGTAGGCGGCGACCATCACGCCGATCGCCAGGCCGTGGGCGATCGCGATGCCGATCAGCGAGGGGTCTTCGATGCCGTGCGCCGCGATGATCGAGCCGGCTCCGATGAAGATCAGGGTGAAGGTGCCGATGAACTCGGCGACCGCGAGGCGTGGGGTATCTGAGGACATGGCCCGCAACCTACGGTTTGGGCCGGACGGATCTCACGTCTCGCACCTCATACACTCCGAAGCCATGCGTCGGAGGGTCACCTACTCGCGCAACCTGACGCTGTCGCTGTCGCGTACCTGCCAGTGCTACTGCAAGTACTGCGCCTTCGCCACGCATCGGGCGCACCTCTACGAGCCCGAGCAGGTGCTTGAGATCATCGACGGCGCCGCGCGCCGCGGCGTCAAGGAGCTTTTGGTGCTCACGGGGGAGCGGCCCGAGGTCAACCCCGAGGTCGCCGCCCGGCTCGCCGCCCACGGCCACGGCGACTTCACCGCCTACGTGGTGTGGACCTGCGAAAGGGCACTGGAGCGCGGCCTGCTGCCGCACACCAACCTCGGCGTGCTCGGGCGGGAGGACCTGGCGCGCCTGCGCGAGGTCACCGCCTCGCAGGGGCTGATGCTGGAGTCGACCGCCGAGCGGCTGATGCAGACCGTGCACGCGGGCTCGCCCACCAAGCACCCGCTGCGGCGCCTGGAGACGATCCGCGCCGCGGGGGAGCTCGCGATCCCCTTCACCTCGGGGATCCTCGTGGGCATCGGCGAGAGCGAGGCGGAGCGCGTGGCCTCGCTGGAGGCGCTGGCCGCGGTTCACGCCGAGTACGGCCACATCCAGGAGGTCATCCTCCAGAACTTCGTCCCCCACCAGCGCTACTACGGGCAGGAGCCCGCCGAGATCGCCGACGAGGCCGCGCGGGAGTACTGGCGCACGGGCATCGGCGGCGAGACCACGCGCCCGCGCCCGCGGCTGCCGCTGCCCGCGTGGGCCAACGGGGGGGCGGACGCGGGAGGGACCCCGATCTCCATCGCGGACATGAAGCGCCTGATCGCCGAGGCCCGCCGGCTGCTGCCGGGCGTGGGCATCCAGATCCCTCCCAACCTCGCCGACTGGTGGCCCGAGCTCGTCGCGGCGGGCGCCACGGACCTCGGCGGCCTCTCCGCCAACGGCGATCACATCTCCCCCGAGCACCCCTTCCCCTCGCCCCATCAGGTGCGCAAGCGCCTGCAGGCCGACGGCTGCGCGCTGACCGAGCGCCTGTGCGTCTACCCCCAGTACATCGACCCCGAGTGGATCGCCCAGGGCGTGCTCGACACGATCAAGCTCAAGTACTGGTCCTTCATCCCGCGCCGCGGCTCCGGGCGCCAGGACCCGCCGTTCGCGATCGGCTCAGATCTCGTGCCAGGCGCGATCGTCAAGGGGCGCGACGGGGAGCGGCTCTCCCCCGCGGAGCTGACGGCGCTGTTCGCCGAGACCCGCCCCGAGGCGATCGAGGACATGCGCCAGGCCGCGGATGAGCTGCGCGCGGAGCTCGCCGGCGACACCGTCACGTTCGTCGTCAACCGCAACATCAACATCTCCAACGTCTGCACGGTCGGCTGCGCCTTCTGCGGCTTCGGCCAGGGCAAGCGCTCGCCCGACGCCTACCAGCACGACGAGCCCGAGTTCGTGCAGCGCGTCCTGGAGGCCATCGACTACGGGGCCAGCGAGCTGTGCATCCAGTCGGGCATCCACCCCGACTGGTCCTTCGAGGACTACCTCGGCTGGCTGCGCCTGGCCAAGGCCACTGCTTCAGACGCGGGCAGCGACCTGCACCTGCACGCCTACTCGCCGATGGAGATCGCGCACATGTGCGACATCTCCGGCCTGCCCCCCGCTGAGGTGTTCGCGCGCCTCAAGGACGCCGGCCTGGGCTCCACGCCCGGCACCGCCGCCGAGGTCCTGCACGACGGCGTGCGCCAGCGCATCAGCCCCAACAAGCTGCCCGTCGCGCGCTGGTGCGAGATCATCGAAGCCTCGCACCGCGCCGGCCTGCGCTCGACCGCCACGGTCATGTTCGGCCACATCGAGGAGCCCTGGGAGCTGGCCGAGCACATGCGCGTCATCCGCGCATTGCAGGAGCGCACCGGCGGCATCACCGAGTTCGTCCCGCTCTCCTTCATCCCCTTCCAGACGCTCCTGGGGCGCACGCACGGCGTGGAGGAGATCAGCCGCGAGGAGAACCTCAAGCACACTGCCGTCTTCCGCCTCGCGCTGGGTCGCACGATCGGAAGCCTCCAGGCCTCCTGGGTGAAGATGGGCCTCGACGCCGCCACCGAGTCCCTGCGCTGGGGCGTCAACGACCTCGGCGGCACGCTCATGGAGGAGTCCATCTCGCGCCTCGCGGGCTCCTACCACGGCACCCGCCTGGACCCCGAGCAGCTGATCGCCGCCGCGCACGAGGCCGGCAGGCCCGCGGCCGAGCGGGGCACGCTGTACGAGATCAGGCGCCGCCATCCACCTTCAGCAGCCTGTGGCCATGCTCAGCGCCCGGCAGACTTCGTCCATCCTCGCGGGTCCGAGCGTGGCGATGCGTCTCGTCAAGTGGCCCTTGGCGATCGGCCCCGTGTTGTCGAGCGCGAGCGCGCAGGGCTCTCGCATTCCGTCGCTTTCGTCGAGATGCACATGGGTGGGGATGTCCCTCACGCTGCGCGTGAGGGGGACCGCGAGCACGCGGTTGAGCACGTCGATCGCCTCGTCGCGGGTAAGGACTAGCATCGGCCGCGGTTTGTCGTCAGGTGGCTCGTGCAACCAGATCTCGCCGCGCGAGGGGTTCACGGACGCCACGGCGAGAGGCCGGCCTTGCGTTCCTCCTCGTCCAGTTCGTGCAGCGAGGCCCTCATCGCCGCGTCCATCCGTGTGTCGAGATCGCCCCACTCCTCGACCTCGCTCGTATTTCGCGAGGCGATGAAGTCGAGCACGGGCTCGATCTCGGACTCCGGCAGCTCGTCCAGCAGCTTGTGCGCCTTCTCGCGCGTGGTCATGAGGTTGATTCTAGACGCGGGGCATCAGTCGGCGATGCCCAGCGTGTGCGCGATGTCCGCCGGCCACTCGTCGAAGTCCTCGGGCACCCGCACGTGAGTCGGCGGCGTATATGCTAACTGCGCTTTATTCCACCAGCCCTCTTTGCTAAATGCAACTTATTCCATGTCGGGGGCCCCATGGCTGCCGCTAAGTCCGAGAACTTGCCCGAGGTCTTCATACCCCGGGACGTCAGGTGGGCCAGCCGCGCGGCGGCGCGGGGTGAGATTCGCCGTCTCGCGCGCGGCCTGTACTCGACCAACCTCGAGGAGCCCGCCGAGCAGCTGCTGCGCCGGCGCTGGTATGACGTGGCCGCGCTGTATTTCCCCGGCGCGGTGGTCGTCGATCGCAGCGCCGCGCTCTCCGGACCGGCTGCCGAGGGGTCGCTGTTCCTGGACAGCGGACCCACCGTCGCGAACCCGCGGCCGGTGAGGCTGCCGGGGCTGACGCTGCGTCCGCGCCGCGGCCCCGGCCCGGTCGAGGGGGACATGCGCTTCGCGAGCCTGTGGATGGCCGGCACCGCCCGGATGGCGCTGGAGAACACCCGCGCCTCCCGTGCCCGCTCGGGCGTCGCCCGCACGCTGCGCCGGGCGGAGCTTGAGGAGCGGTTGGACGCCGTCGCGCGCGCTCGCGGCGAAGCGGCGCTGAACGAGCTGCGCGAGCAGGCCGGGGCGATCGCCCCCGCGCTTGGCGCCGAGCGGGAGCTGGTCGAGCTCGACCGCCTGATCGGAGCCCTGCTGGGCACGCGGGACGCCAGGCTGCGCACGCCCGCGGGGAGGGCGCGCGGGGCAGGTCTGGCCTATGACCCCGACCGGTTGCGGCGCCTGGAGGCGCTGCGGGCGGAGCTTGCGAGCCGGGATTTCGCCGAGCGCCCCGCGCCCCCCGATCCCGAGCGCCTGTTCGCGTTCTTCGAGGCCTACTTCTCCAACTGGATCGAGGGGACGGAGTTCGAGGTGGGGGAGGCCGAGGAGATCGTCCTGCGGGGCCGCATCCCGGCGCAGCGCTCCGCCGACGCGCACGACATCCGGGGCACGTTCGAGGCGATCGCCGACCCCGCGCTGCGCGCCTCGCCGCCGGCGGACGCCGACGCCCTGGAGAGCTACCTGCGCGAGGTGCACCGGCGCATCATGGGGGGGCGCCCCGAGGTCGGCCCCGGCACCTACAAGCAGCAGGGCAATCGCGCGGGCATGACCTTCTTCGTGCGTCCGGAGCTCGTGCGGGGAACGCTGCGCGAGGGCTTCGCGGCCTACCGCACGCTGCCGCGGGGGCTGCCCCGGGCGATCTACGCGATGTTCCTCGTCGCCGAGGTCCATCCCTTCGCCGATGGCAACGGCCGCGTCGCGCGCGTGCTGATGAACGCCGAGCTGAGCGCCGCCGGGCTATGCCGCGTGATGGTGCCGATGTCATACCGCGACGAGTACATGTCCGCGCTGCGCGCGCTCAGCCAGAACGATCGCCCCACTCCGCTGTGGCGCATGCTCGACCGCGCCCAGCGCTGGGCCGCGAGCATGACCTGGAGCGGGCACGACCGGGTGCTCGAGCTGCTGGAGCGGACGAACGCGCTCGTCACGCCCGAGCGCACGCGGGAGCTCGATCTGCATCTGCTCGACCCCCCGCTCGGCTCTCGACCAGCCGTTCGATCGTGTCGATCATCTGGTGCTGGTAGTCGATCCCCGCGATGAGCGTCGCTTCGGCGCCGCGCCACCTGGTCGAGCGCTGCTCCTCGGGCAGCGCGCGCAGGTTATCGAGGTAGCCCTCCAGCTCGGCGAGCTTGGCGCGGTGCCAGTCGCCGCGGCCGGCGTAGACCGCCTGCGGGTCGGCGCCCGCGAAGACCTTCAGCATGCCCTCGTCGCGGTACTGCGGCGCTCCCGCCCCCGGCGTGTCGGCCCACGCGCGCAGCGCCTCGTGGCCGCTGTCGGTCAGGGCGTAGCGCTTGCGCCGGCGCCCGCCGGGCTCCTGGCGCTGGGAGAGGTAGCCGGCCTGCGCCAGGCGCGCGGGCTCGTCGTAGAAGGTCGTGTGCGGCACCGGCCAGAAGTTTTCGATCGAGCGTTCCAGCGCCTGCTTGAGGTCGTACGGCGTGGCCTCGCCCAGCATCTCCAGCAGGGCCATCACTGCGTATGAGGTTGTCGTGAGACGGATCGGCTTGCTTTTCATGGTTCGTCCTGTATAGTTCGGCTCGAACTATAGAGCGTGCGCGCCGCCCGGCCGGGCGAGCGAGCCAAAGGAGCTGAGAGAGATGGCCGATTCGGCACAGGCAGAGGGCATCGTCGCGGGTGCCTCGGACCACGACGTGGCGAGCGACGTGGCGAGTCAGGCGGAGCGGGGCGGGAGCGCGAACGACTACGACGTGGCGATCGTCGGCGCCAGCCTCGCCGGCGCCACCACCGCGATCATGCTCGGCCGCGCGGGCGCGCGCGTGGCCCTCGTCGAGCAGCGCCCCGACGCCGGCGCGTTCAAGCGCGTCTGCTCGCACTACATCCAGGCCTCGGCCGTGGGCACGCTGGAGCGCACCGGCCTGCTGGAGGCGATGGAAGCGGCGGGCGCGGTGCGCTCGCGCGCGCGCCTGTGGTCGCGCTGGGGGTGGATCGCGCCCGCGCCCGGCAAGAGCTCCGTGCCCGCCGGGGTCAACCTGCGCCGCGAACGCCTCGACCCGCTCGTACGCGCGATCGCCGCCGAGACCCCCGGCGTGGAGCTGATGCTCGGGCACACCTTCAAGGAGCTTCTGCGCGAGGGGGACGCCATCCGCGGCGTCAGGGTCAGCGGCCCTCAGGGAGAGATGCTCACGCTGCGCGCGCGCCTCACGGTCGGCGCCGATGGGCGCGACTCGCGCGTGGCCAAGCTCTCGGGGGTGAAGACCAAGACGGTGCGTCACGGGCGCTTCGCCTACGGCGGCTACTTCGAGGGCCCCCAGCCGGAGGGCTCGCCCGACGCCTCGCTGTGGCTGCTCGATCCGCACATGGCCGCCGGCTTCCCCACCGACGGCGGCCAGGTGTTCTACGCGGCCATGCCCACCAAGGAGCGCCTGCCCGAGTTCCGCGCCGACCCCGCCAAGGCGCTCGTGGAGTTCGTCGCCGCGATCCCCGAGGCGCCGCCGATCCGCGCCTCGCGCCTGGTCGAACCGGTGCAGGGCAAGCTCGACATGACCAACGTCGCCCACACCCCCAGCGCCCCTGGGTTCGCGCTCGTCGGCGACGCCGCGCTGGCGATCGACCCGCTGTGGGGGGTCGGCTGCGGGTGGGCCTTCCAGTCGGCCGAATGGCTCGCCGACAGCGTCGCGCCCGCGCTGGGAGGGGCCGAGCCGCTGGCCCAGGGCCTGCGGCGCTATCGCCGCCGCCACGCCCGCCACCTGCGCGGGCACTCGCTGATGATGTACGACTACGCCGGCGGACGCAAGCTCACGCCGCCCGAACGCATGCTCTTCGCCGGCGCCGTGCGCGACGAGCGCCTGGCCCGGACCTTCGAGGCGTTCGGCACGCGCAGCATCGGGCCCGCGCGCATGTTCGCCACCGCCATCCCGCGCGCCGCCTACGTCAACGCGCGCCACGCGCTCTCGGGGCGCGGCGGGGGTGGGTCGCACGCGGTGGGAGCGGAGAGCGCGTAGGATGGTCCTCCCATGAACGCTCACGAGGACTACGACGCGGCGATCGTGGGGGCCAGCCTCGCCGGTTGCGCGACGGCGATCCTCCTCGCCCGGGCCGGCGCCCGCGTGGCGCTGATCGAGAAGCGCCCCGACCCGGCCGCCTACAAGCGGATCTGCGGGCACTTCATCCAGTCCTCGGCCGTGGCCTCGCTGGAGCGGCTGGGGCTTCTGGAGGAGATGGAAGCGGCGGGCGCGGTGCGCTCGCGCGTGCGCATGTGGACCCGTTGGGGGTGGATCGAGCCGGCCGCCGGTAGCGCCTATCCGAGCGCTGTCAACCTCCGCCGCGAGCTGCTCGACCCGCTCATCCGCGCGATGGCCGCCGAGACGCCCGGCGTCGACCTGATCCTCGACCGCGCCGCGCAGGAGCTGCTGCGCGAGGACGGCCGCGTGGCGGGGGTGCGCATCGGCGACCGCCAGGGCAACTCGACACGGTTGCGCTCGCGTCTGGTCGTGGGCGCCGACGGGCGCGACTCGACGGTCGCGCAGCTCGCCGGGGTGCCGGCTCGCACCAAGCCCCACGGCCGCTTCTGCTACTCGGCCTACTTCGAGGGGCCGTCCCCCGCGGGCTCGCCCGACTCCTGCGCCTGGATGATGGACCCCCACTGGGCCGGGGCCTTCGTGACCGACGAAGGGCTGACGATGTACGCGGCGATGCCCACCAGGGAGCGCCTGCCCGAGTTCCGCCGCGACCCGGCCGCGGCGCTCGTCGCCTACATGGCCGATCTCCCCGACCCGCCGCCGATCCGCGCCTCGCGCATGGTCGGGCAGATCATCGCCAAGCTCGACATGACCAACGTCATCCACGCGCCCACGGCCCCCGGCCTCGCGCTGGTGGGCGACGCGGCGCTCGCCACCGATCCGATCTTCGGCGTCGGCTGCGGATGGGCCCTGCAGTCGGCCGAGTGGCTCGCCGAGAGCATCGGCCCGGCGCTGGCCGATCCGGGGCGATCGGCCGCGGGGGAGTCGCTGAGCAGCGGGCTGCGGGACTACGGGCGTCGCCACGCCAGGATGCTGCGCGGGCACGCGCTCCTGATCCACCGCTATGCCACCGGCAGGTCCTTCAGCCCGGTGGAGCGGCTGCTGTTCTCCGCCGCCGCCCGCGACGCGGGGGTGGCCAGGACCTTCGAAGCCTTCGGCACGCGCAACATCAGGCCGGCGCGCCTGATACTCACCGCGATCCCGCGCGCGGCCGCCGTCAACGCGCGCCACGCGCTCGCGGGGCGGGGCGGGGGCCGGTCACACGCGGTGGGGGCGCAGAGCGCGTAGGGCGCTACCGGAACAGATCCTCCTGCAATGGGCGCAGCAGCGCCGCCGCGCCGGGGCCGTCCTCGCTCGTCACAAAGCGCTCCAGGCCCGAGACGATCGCCACCGGCTCGCGCGAGTCCTTCGCGCGCACGAGATCCGCCGCGGCGGCCACGGCGTCGGCGACCGCCAGCCAGGTGGCGCGCAGCTCGCGCCCGGCGCCGTCCTCGCGCCCGCGCCAGTCATCCAGCGGAGCCAAGCCCGCGCAGCCGATCGCCACGTCGCACTGGCCGTGGCGCCAGGCGCGGCCGAAGCTGTCCGTGATGAGGACGGCCGGGGAGGCCCCGGTCAGCTCGCGCAGGCGCGCGCGTATGCTCCGCGCGGAGGCGTCGGGGTCCTTGGGGAGCGTCACCACGGTGTCCGCATCCGCCGCGTTGGAGGCGTCCACGCCCGCGTTCGCGCACACTAAGCCGTGGTGGGTGCGGCAGATCAGCACGCCATTGGCCGCGCGCAGCACCTCCTGGGACTGGTCGAGCACGACCTGCACGGCGCGGGGGTCTCTGCTCTGCTCGGTCGCCAATGCCTGCGCGCGGGGCGTCGGGGTCACGTCCGCCAGCGCCACCACCGCGCCCTCGGCCTTGGAGACGACCTTGTGGGCGATCGCCACGATCTCGCCCTCGCGCAGGGGCGGCGGAGGGAGGTCCACGCCGATGAGCGCGCGGATGCCGGGGGGCCGCCTGCTCGCCGACGCCGCCACGATCAGCGCCGCCAGGTCGTCCCCGGCGCGCACCTCGGGCAGGCCGCCGAGGCCGCGGGCGTGGAGAGTGCTCGACGGGCGATCGGGCTCCTCGATGCTCAACGGGCGATCAGGGCTCCTCGATGTCCCGCGAGACCCAGCACCGCGCGCGTGCGCGGCGCCCTCACCGCCTCGCCCGCCAGGCGCTCGCGCAGCGCCTGCAGATCCGCGCCGGTGTCGATGTCCAAGAGCAGCGACGGCGGACGCTCCACGTGGCAGGCAACGCCCGCCACGCGCGCCAACTCGCGGTGGCGCTCGCAGCTGCCGGGGCCGAAGCTGGGGGAGATCGCGTCCGGCGGGGCCAGCAGCAGGCCGTTGGTGCCCGTGCCGTGGCGGTCGGGGATAACCACCATCTCGCGGGCGGCCTCGGGATGAGCGCCGTCCGTCGCCGCCGGATCGTGGGCGCGCAGCAGCTCCTCCAGCTCGGCCGGGTCCAGGGCGGGACAGTCGCCCGGTATGCACAGCGCCCGCGCGGCGCCCTCCGCGAGCGCGCGCTCCAGGCCCAGCAGCGCGGCGGCGCTCTGGCTCTCCTCGGCGGCGTCGGGCACCACGATCGCGCCCTGGTGGGCCGCGGCGGCGGCCACCGAGCTCTCGCTCGTCACGACGATCGTCAGGTCGATCGAGCGGCACTCGCGCAGCGCGCACAGCACGTCGCTCGCCATCGCCCGCGCCAGATCCAGCCGCAGCTGCTCGGCCACGCTCGCGCCCAGTCGCTGCTTGGCGCGCACGAAGCGCTTGACGGGGAGGATCGCGGCGGTGCGCATCGGCTCAAAGAGCGTATCTCGGCGGGGGCGCGGGGCCCGCGGGGACGAGCGCCGGTCCACCCCGCGAGCGAATCGGCGACCCGCGGCGCCTCCGAACCGCGGCGCCTCCGAACCGCGGCGCCTCTCTACTCCGCGAGCGAATCGGCGAAGGCCAGCACCTGCTCGGCCACGCGCGCGCGGGCGGCGGGATCGGACATGCGCGTGTCGAGGCGCAGCGCCCTTGGCCCGCCCTCCGGCGCGGGCTCGTCGCAGGCGATCCCGTCGAGCAGATCGCCGTAGAAGTCGCTCACGCCCTTGGCGTTGCACTCCAGCGCGGCGAAGGCCATGAAGGACGCCGTGGGGCCCTTCAGCACCTGCCCGCCCACGATCGGGCTCACGGCCACCACGGGCGCCGGGGCCGCGGCCAGCGCCTCGCGCATCCCCGGCAGCGCCAGGATCGGGGCGATCGAGGCCAGCGGGTTGGAGGGGCCGATGAGGATCGCCTTCGCGGCGGCGATCGCCGCGAGCACATCGCCGCTCGGTCTCGCCTGCTCGGCGCCGCGGAACTCGAGGTCCTCGATCAACCCCCGCGCCCCTTCGCGGATCATGAACTCCTGGAATGACACCCACCCGCCGGCGCCGCGCACCCACGTGCGCACGGGGTCATCGCTCATGGGCAGCACCGTGGCAAGCCCATACGCTGCCCTGCCGCTCCTGCACGCCGCGGGGGCGAGGGAATGGAAAAGGCGCTCGTTCAGCCGCGCCAGCGCCTGCGTCGGCGTGAGGCCCTCATCCAGCAGACGCCTGCGCTCGATACACCACGCCAGGTCGCGATCGCCGAGATTGAACCACACGTCAACGCCCAGCTCGCGCAGGCCGTCCATCGTGTTGAAGGTGTCTCCGCGCAAACCCCAGCCGCGCTCGTCGATCGCATCCGCCAGCCAGAAGCTCACGAGATCGGGGTCGGGGGAGACGTGGGCGCCGTAGATATCGATGTCGTCGCCGGTGTTCGCCACCACCGTAAGGCCTCCGGGGCCGACCACGTCCCGCATGCCGCGCGCGAGCTTGGCGCCGCCGGTGCCGCCGGCGAGGATCACCACCCGCGGGCCGTCTACTCCCACAGCTGCTCGGGAAGCCCCGTCAGGCGGATGCCCGCGTGGGCCTTGTAGCGGGAGTTCACCGCGATCAAAAGCGCCGTGAGCGACTCGGCGATGCGCGCCATCTCCAGGCGCCCGCAGTCCACGCAGCGCAACCCCTCGATGCGCCCCAGCAGCTCGGCCGCCTCGCGCTTGTCCGCGCGCGCGTCGCCGCACACCAGCACGTCCTCGTCCAGCGCATGGCCCAGATCGCTCAGCGCGGCGGCGCTGACGGTGTGAAGCGCGCTCACGACGCGCACCCCCGCGCCCGCCATCTCCTGCGCCTGCTGCGCGGCGCTGCCCTGCCACACGCCGAGCATGCGCGTCGCCCTGCCGCTCACCGCCGCCGCGAGGGGCACCGTCGCGTCGATCAGCAGCTGGCCCTCGCGCCACGCGCCCCTGAGGTTCGTCAGGGTCTCGGACTGGTTGCGAAAGGGCACGCTCAGCACCACCCGCTCGGCCCTGCCCACCGCATTCGCGTTGCCGCAGCCGCTGAACTCGCCCGCGGGGACCGCCTCGCTCGCGCGCCCCGCGGTCTCCACCGCACGCCCCGCATCGCGCGAGCCGATGACAACCGGCACCCCCGCCCGGCCCAGGCGCACGGCCAACCCGAAGCCCAGCGCGCCCGAGGCGCCGATTATGCACACGGGGGCGTCGGCCACGGCGGCTGAGTATACGGTTCGTGGTCAGCCGGCCGTCTGAAATCCCGATCTGCCGGGCTTCAAACTCCCAATCTGTCCGGGACGGATACGCTGTCCAGAGATGCGCCTGGAGGGAAAGATCGCGCTCGTCACCGGCGGGGCGTCGGGGATCGGGGCCGCAACCGCGCGGCGCCTCGCGGCCGAGGGAGCCCGGGTGGCGATCGGGGACCTCAACGAGGAGGGCGCCCGCGCCGTGGCCGCCGAGCTCGATGGGCATGCCGTTCTCATGGACGTCACCGATGTGGACTCGGTGGGCGCGGCCGTCGCCAGCGCCGCCGAGGCGCTGGGGCCGATCGACGTGCTCGTCAACAACGCCGGCACGGACCTCTTCTCCTTCTTCGTCAAGACCGACCCCGGGCTGTGGGACTTCGTCCTGGGGGTCAACCTGCGGGGGACGCTCGCCGTCACCCACGCCGTGCTGCCGGGCATGCAGGAGCGCCGCGCCGGCGCCATCGTCAACGTCGCCTCCGAGGCCGGCCGCGTGGGCTCGCAGGGCTCCGCCGTCTACTCCGCCGCCAAGGCCGGCGTGATCGGCTTCACCAGGGCCATCGCGCGCGAGGCCGCGCGCTATCGCGTGCGCGTCAACGCCGTCGCGCCGGGCCCCATCGAGACCCCCCTCCTGAACGCCGCCCCCGTCGTCTACGGCAAGGTCGGCGAGCGCCTGAAGCAGGGCATGATCGACGCCACCCAGCTTGGGCGCGCCGGCGAGCCGGAGGAGGTCGCCGCCGCGATCGCCTTCCTCGCCAGCGAGGACGCCTCCTACATCACCGGCCAGACGCTCAATGTCAGCGGCGGCCTCTCCATGTCTTGATGGCTTTTCCGACCGGTGCATGCACCGGTCGGCCGAACCGTGCATGCACGGTTCGGAACGGAGCCGCACATGTGCGGCTCCGCCGGGTGGCGCATGCGCCACCCGAAACAGCTCTTTTAAAGCGCATGACGGTCGCCCGCTTATCGGCGCATGACGGTCGCCCGCTTATCGGCGCATGACGGTCGCCCGCTTATCGGCGCATGACGGTCGCCCGCACATCGGCGCATGACGGTCGCCCGCACATCGGCGCATGCGCCGACCGGATAATAAGAATGTGAGCATGGACCCCATCCACATCCGCGAGGTCGGCCCGCGCGACGGCTTTCAGAACGAGCCCGAGGTCATCCCCACCGCGCGCAAGATCGAGCTCATCGACGCGCTCGCGCGCACCGGCCTGCGACGCATCGAGGTCACGAGCTTCGTGCGGCCCGACGTGATTCCCCAGCTCGCCGACGCCGACGAGGTGCTTGCGGGGATCAGCATTCCGGAGGGGGTCTCGGTGGGCGTGCTCATTCCGAATGAGCACGGGCTCGACAGCGCGCTCGAGCACCCGCGCATCGAT
>Ga0116217_10001100_pt1 | contig 26810 bp, 24 predicted proteins | sample Sb_taG_6_FD_89697 | JGI IMG/M metagenome (GOLD analysis project Ga0116217, IMG submission 89697) | Peat soil microbial communities from Weissenstadt, Germany - Sb_50d_4_PS metaG | ecosystem: Environmental > Terrestrial > Soil > Wetlands > Peat | place: Germany: Weissenstadt | collected 2010-09-21 | reverse complement strand
GATCTCGTCGCGGGTCCCGGTTCCAGCGCCATCTTCGGCGCCATGGAGAACTGGGGGGCGATCTTCGGTTTTGAGCGCGACCTGCTGATCGATCCGCGACTCTCCACGGAGCAGGACCGGCGGCGGGTCTACGAGGTCATCGCGCACGAGATGGCGCACCAATGGTTCGGTGACCTCGTGACCATGCAGTGGTGGGACGACGCGTGGCTCAACGAGGGCTTCGCCACATGGATGGAGAGCAAGGTTCCCGAGCACTTTCACCCGGCCTGGCACGAATGGTTACAAAATATGCGCGCCAAGCAGGCGGCCATGCAGACTGATGCGCGCGATGGAACCCATCCGATCATCACGCCCATCGACGACGCCATGCAGGCGGATGACGCGTTCGACCTCATCACCTATGACAAGGGCGCGCAGGTGATTCGGACGCTGGAGACCTACCTTGGTGAGGATGAGTTTCGCGCCGGAGTACGTCGCTACATGCACGATCACGCTTACGCCAACGCCGTCACGGAGGATCTGTGGCGCGAGCTTGACAAGGGTTCGACGCGGCCGATTGCCCCGATCGCGCATGATCTGACGCTGCAGGCGGGCGTGCCGATGATCAACGAGATATCCGCGAGCTGCAGCGATCGCATGACGACACTGCAACTGGCGCAGGGACATTTTGCCATCGATGCGGATTCGACCCAGGCTCGCATCTGGCATGTTCCGGTCACTGCCGCAGCCATTGACGGCCCGCCCGCGCAAGCGGTCATTGCCGGAGCCCGTGCGGTCGCGATGCAGGTGTCCGGCTGCGACGCTGTGATATTGAACGCCGGGCAGATCGCCTATTTCCGCAGTCATTACTCGAGCGCAGGCCTTGCAGCGATCACCGCGCATTTTGCTGACCTCGCAACGGCCGATCAGCTCGGGGTGTTGAACGACACCGCCAGTCTGGCCGCTGTCGGTATCGAGCCGATGGCCGCTTTCATGAATCTCACCAAGCACTTCCCCGCCAACGCCGGTCAGGAAGTTGCCGCGGCGCTGGTCGGCGAGCTGCAGAACCTCGATCTCGCCTACGATGGTCTGCCGACGCAGGCGGCATTTCGCAGCTATGCGCGCGCCGTGCTCAATCCCATCCTTGCCCGCATCGGCTGGGACCAGCAGCCGGGCGAGGCCGATAACGTAGCGCTGTTGCGCTCGGATCTGGCGATGGCACTGGGTGAATTTGGCGATCCGACGCTGCTGATGCGCGCCCGGCTGCAGTACCAGCGCTATCGCTCGGATCCATCGAGTCTCGACGCGTCCGCTCGCGACACTGCCTTGAGTCTGGTCGCGCTGATGGCCGATCAGGAGACCTGGGACCAACTGCATGCCATGGTGCGTTCAGCCAGAAGCGAGATCGAGCGCCAGCAGCTCTACCGACTGCTCGCCACGCCGCGGGACGATGCGCTGATTCGCCAGGCCCTCGAGCTGGCAGTCTCGGGCGAGCCGCCGCCGACACTGGTGCCTGGGATGATCCGCCAGGCGGCGCAGCGGCATCCGCGGCTGGCGTTTGAATTTGCGGCTTCGCATTGGGAGCCGATCGCCGCCACGCTCGAACCTGAGTCCAGAACGTTTTTCTTGCCCTCGCTATTGCATACGGCGTCGGACATGAAGGTTCTCGATGAGCTCAAGCGCTTCGCGGCCGCCCACATTGCGCCGCAGGCGCGTCAGGAGGTGCGCAAGGCGCAGGCCAGCGTGCGTTATCGAGCGCACATTCGCCGCAACCGCCTGCCTGCGGTCGATCGGTGGCTGCAGCATGAGGGCGCTGCGCGCTAGCTGCGCTGGCGCCTTGCTTCAGAGCAGCGCTGCGATGATCTGCACCAGCTGCGCGCTCAGGGGCGCTGCGACTGCGGGGTCGAATTGCGGTGCAGTCGCTTCCGACATATAGGCGCGCTGCGCGATTTCGAGCTGCATGGCGTGCACGTGCTGCGCGGGCGCGCCGTAGTGGCGCGTGATGTAGCCGCCCTTGAAGCGGCCGTTGACCACATGCGAAAAGTGCTGCTGCGCCTCGAGCAGCCCGACGACGCGAGCGACGAACTCGGCGCTGGCGCTGCGACCATCCCAGGTGCCGAGATTGAGCTGCGGCAGCGTGCCATCGAACAAGCGCGGGGCCAGCGAACGGATCGAGTGCGCATCCCAAATCAGGCAGTGCTTATGGCGCGCCAGGGCCGCATCGCGCAGCTCGGCGAGCGCCTCGTGGTAGGGTCGCCAGTACCGCTCGATGCGCGGCGCGATCTCGCTCGCCGATAACCCCTGCCCGGCGCGATAGATCGCACTGCCGGAAAATGTCTCGCTGGGGCACACCGCCGACTCGATCCGGCCCGGATAGAGCGCGGATCCGTCCGCCGCTCGATTCAGGTCGACGACATAGCGCGAGTGGGTTGCAATCAGCGTGCTCACCCCGAGCCGCCCGAGGCACTCGCTGTAGAGCTGCGGGACGAACCAATCTGTATCGGGCAATTCGAGCGCGGCTGGCGTCAAGCGTGCGCGCAGCGGCTCGGGCACATAGGTGCCGGAATGCGGAAAGCTGATAACGATGGGCAGCGATCCGCCATGCCTCTCAAACAGCGGCGGGTTCATGCGGCACTCGAAGGCAGCAGATGCGCAAGCTCGCTGGTGAGGCTGCCGGAGCGCACCCATTGCCGTGCGCGCTCGATATCCGGAGCGAGATATCGATCCGCGGCATAATAAGGCACTTCGGCGCGTATCGCCGCATGCGCCCGTTCCAGCGCCAGCGAGGATCGGGCAGGGCGATGAAAATCGATGCCCTGCGCCGCGGCCAGCAGCTCGATGCCCACCACCGCTGCGGCATTGTCGAGCATGCGCTCCAGGCGGCGCGCCGCGTGGGTGGCCATGCTGACGTGATCCTCCTGATTGGCGGAGGTGGGTATCGAGTCGACGCTGCACGGTGCTGCCAGCGTCTTGTTTTCCGCGACCAGTGCTGCGGCGGTGACCTGCGCCATCATGAAGCCGGAATTCACGCCGCTGTTCTCGACCAGAAACGGCGGCAGTCCGCTCATCTTCGGATCCACCAGCACCGCGATGCGGCGCTCGGACAGATTGCCGATCTCGGCGATGGCGAGCGCCATGGTGTCGGCAACGAAGGCAACCGGTTCGGCATGGAAGTTGCCGCCGGAGAGCACCTGCGCCTCATCGACGAACAGCAGCGGGTTGTCGGTCACGGCATTGGCTTCGATCTGCAGCGTCGCGGCGCAGTTGCGGATCAGATCCAGGCAGGCGCCCATGACCTGCGGCTGGCAGCGGAACGAGTACGGATCCTGTATGCGTGAGCAGTCGAGGTGCGAGGCGCGAATCGCGCTGCCCGACAGCAAGGCACGATAGGCGTTCGCGGCGGCGATCTGTCCGGGCTGTCCGCGGCTCTCGTGGATGCGAGCGTCGAAGGGTGCATCGCTGCCTTTGAGGGCATCGACCGAGAGCGCGCCGGCAAGCACGGCCGCGGCCCAAAGCTGCTCGGCGCGGAACAAGGCGCCCAGGGCCAGTGCCGTGGAGACCTGCGTGCCGTTGATGAGCGCGAGGCCTTCCTTGGGACGCAGCCTCACGGGCTCCAGGCCCGCTCGCCGCAGGCCTTCGGCGGCGCTCAGCACCTGTCCATGCATGCGCACATCGCCGACACCGAGCAGCGTCGCACTCAAATGCGCCAGCGGTGCCAGATCGCCCGAGGCACCTACCGAGCCCTGGCCTGGAATCACCGGGTAGATCTCGTGCGCCAGCAGCGATTGCAGCGCCGCGATGACCGCGAGGCTGATGCCGGAGTGCCCGCGCGAGAGCGAATTGATCTTGAGCGCGAGCACCAGCCTCACGACCGCATCGGCAAGCGGCTCACCGACGCCGGCGGCATGCGACAGCAGCAGATTGCGCTGTAACAGCTCGAGCTGTTCGGGCGGAATGCGCGTCTGTGCGAGCAGTCCGAAACCCGTGTTGATGCCATACGCGGCCTGACCGCGCTCGACGATGGTGTCGACCAGCGCGACCGCGGCCTCAATGCGGGCGCGGTCGTATGCCGAGATGCTCAGCGCGGTCGGCTGCGCATAAATCTGCCGCAGCGTCGAGAGCGACAGCTGGCCGGCCCGGAGCTCGATCGCGAGCGTCACGGGCTCACCGTGCACTCACCATCGGTAGCCGCAGACCGTTGGTGCGCGCACAGTCGATCGCGATCTGATAGCCGGCATCGGCGTGGCGCATGACGCCCGTGGCTGGGTCGTTCCAGAGCACGCGCGCGATGCGCTGGGCCGCAGCCTGCGTGCCGTCACAGACGATGACCACACCGGCATGCTGCGAGAAGCCCATACCGACACCGCCGCCGTGATGGATCGAGACCCAGGTGGCGCCACTGGCGGTGTTGAGCAGCGCGTTGAGCAACGGCCAATCGGACACGGCATCGGAGCCATCGCGCATGCCCTCGGTTTCGCGATTCGGACTGGCGACCGATCCGGAATCCAAGTGATCGCGTCCGATGACGATCGGTGCCGCGAGCTCGCCGCTGGCCACCATCTGGTTGAAGGCCAATCCCAGGCGATGCCGCTGACCGAGCCCTACCCAGCAGATGCGCGCCGGCAAGCCCTGGAATTGAATGCGCGAGCGCGCCATATCGAGCCAGTGGTGCAGATGCGCATCGTCGGGGATCAACTCTTTGACCTTGGCATCGGTCTTGGCGATATCGGCGGGATCGCCGGACAGGGCAGCCCAGCGGAACGGGCCGATGCCGCGGCAGAACAGCGGCCGGATGTAGGCCGGCACGAACCCCGGGATATCGAAGGCACGCGCGACGCCCTGATCGCGCGCGACCTGGCGGATGTTGTTGCCATAGTCGAATACCGCAATGCCCATATCGCGGAAGCGCAGCAGGCACTCGACGTGATGTGCCATCGAATGACTGGCTGCCGCGGCCGTGCCATTCGGGTCGGACGAGCGCTGTTGATCCCACTGCTCGACACTCCAGCCCTGCGGCAGGTAGCCGTTGACCGGATCGTGCGCCGATGTTTGATCGGTCACGGCACTGGGGCGAATGCCGCGCGCGAGCAGCGTATCGAGCACGTCATTGATGTTGGCGAGCAACGCGACCGATACCGGACGCTCTCCGGCACACGCGCGCGTGATGATCTCGAGCGCTTCATCGAGCGAGTGCGCCTGCACATCGATGTAGCCGGTCTCGAGACGCTTGGCGATTCGGCTTTGACGGCACTCGACGGCCAGCATGCTGGCCCCGGCCATGGTCGCGGCCAGCGGCTGCGCACCGCCCATGCCGCCCAGGCCCGCGGTCAGTATCCACTGGCGGCCGAGCTTGTCGTCGAAGTGGCGGCGCCCCATCTCGGCAAAGGTCTCGTAGGTGCCCTGAACGATGCCCTGACTGCCGATGTAGATCCACGAGCCGGCCGTCATCTGGCCGAACATGGCAAGGCCGCGCTGATCGAGCTCGTTGAAATGTTCCCAGGTCGCCCAGTGCGGCACCAGGTTGGAGTTGGCGATGAGCACCCGCGGCGCATCGGCGTGCGTCGTGAACACGCCCACCGGTTTGCCTGACTGGATCAACAGCGTCTCATGCTGCTCGAGACTTCTGAGCGTCTCGACAATACGGTCATAGCAGTTCCAATCGCGCGCGGCGCGGCCGATGCCACCGTAGACCACCAGTTCGTTGGGGTTCTCTGCAACCTCCGGGTCGAGATTGTTCATGAGCATGCGCAGCGGCGCCTCGGTGGTCCAGTGGCGCGCGCTCAGCGTGCTGCCGCGCGCGGCGCGGATCACTCGTGGGCTTATCGGACTAAGCATGGGAGGAGCCTCGCGGTTGAACCCGTCCCGACATCTCGTAGCGGCAACCGGGATAGTGCAGGCGCGCCACCGAGGCAATCACCCCGGCAGTCCAGGTGCGGCGGATCATGAGCAGACAGGGCTCGTGCCGCTTCATCTTCAGCAGTTTGCGCGTGCGCTCATCGGGCATCACGGCGCGCAGTAGATGCTCGGCTGCCTGCAGCGGCGCGACTTGCATCAGATACTCGTACGGCGTCACGCGCGTGAAGTCGAGCTTGAGGTAATCGGCAGCTATGCGCGGCAGTACATGCCGGTCCTCGAGCAGAATCGGCACGTCGCTTTCATAGTGCACGATGGCGGAATAGAACAGTTCGGTCCTGGGAGCGGCGCCGAAATCCTGGGCCAGCGTCGCTACCGCGCGCACGCGCTCGAGCGCGACCACCTCGGCGCGATGCACGTGGCCGCGGGCGCGAATCTCATCGGCGATATCGTGAATCTCGAGCGGGTGCGTATGGGCCTGGCGATTGGCGACGAAGCTGCCGACACCGGCGATGCGCACCAGCACCCCCTCGTCCTGCAGCTCGCGCAGCGCGCGGTTGGCGGTCATGCGCGACACGCCGAACTCCCTGACCAGTTCGTTCTCCGAGGGCACGCGCGCGGAGGTGGTCCAGCGGCCCGATTCGATGTTGGTCAGGATGTGCTCCTTGACCTGCTGGTACAGCGGCTGCATCGCCAGGTGTCGTTTTGGCATCGCGCTCGTTACCCGACGCAAAAATCGAATTTACGATCTTAGTTTAGGCTGTATAGACATGTACAGTCAATGTGGTGCGAGCAATCGCCCGCGCTGCAGCATCCAGGCGGCATAACGGCGCGCCGTGTCCTAAGCGGCCCGGTGCCGGCCGCGCTCGACCACCCAGCGGCCCGCGACCATCACATCGCGGATCGCCGCCTGAGCGCCGCTGAACACCAGGCGATCGAGCACGCCGTCCTGCGCGGCTCCGGCGAGCGCCGGATGCTCGCGCTCGAGCACCAGCCAGTCGGCCCGGCGGCCGACCTCGATTGCGCCGCTGTTCTGTCCCAAAGCCTGCGCACCGCAGCGCGCCGCCTCGCGCCACAGGCGGCCGCCGGCGTGCGGCTCACTGCGACTGGCGAGTACCGCGCGGCGCCGGCGCCGCAGGCGCTGCTGATATTCGAGCCAGCGCAGCTCTTCGGCCGGACTGACGCTCGCCTGGCTGTCGGAGCCGATGCACAGCCGGCCGCCTGCGCTCAGCAGACGCGCCGCGTCGAAGAAGCCATCGCCGAGATTGCCCTCGGTGCTCGGACAGACACACACGCTGGCGCGGCTGGCCGCCACGGCGGCGATCTCCGCGCCGGTGGCATGCGTGGCGTGCACCAGACACCAGTGCTCATCCGGCAGGCCGGTGTCGAGCAGCAGTTCAATCGGCCGGCGTCCGGTGGCCTGCTGGCAGGCGCGTACCTCGCGCAGTTGCTCGGCTACATGGATGTGGATGACGCCGGCCGCGTCCATGGCTCGCAGCCCCGCTACCGCCGCGCGCAGGCTCTCGAGCGGCACGGCTCGCAGACTGTGCAGCGCCGCGCCGGTCTGTAGCAAACCGTCGGGGCGCGACGCCAGGTCGCTGCGGCGTCGCGCAATGGCCTGCAGGAACTCATCGACGCTGAGCCGGAACCGGTGCTGCTCGCGCCGCAGCGCTTGCGCGCCGAAGTCGCTGCTAAGATAGAGCGTCGGCAGCAGGGTGAGCGCTATCCCCGCGGTGGTTGCTGCGGCATCGATCGCCTGCCACAGGGCGTTGTGTGATTCGTAGGCGCTGCCATCGGTGCGGCGGTGCAGATAGTGAAACTCAGCCACCGAGGTGTATCCGGCCTTGAGCATCTCGATGAACAGCTGCGTGGCGATGAGCTCGAGCTCCTCGGGTTGCACGCCATTGGCGAGTGCATACATCGCCTCGCGCCAGGTCCAGAAACTCTCATGGGCGAGTGTGCGAAATTCACTGTCGCCCGCCATGGCGCGCTGGAAGGCGTGGCTGTGCGCGTTGGCAATGCCGGGCACGAGGACGCCGTCGATGCGCTCCGCCTGCGCCGCCGCTGTGTCCGCCGTCAGAGAAGTGATGAGGCCGTGGCTCGATACCTCGAGGGTGACGTCGCGTAGCCAGCCGCCCGCGGACAGCACCGAATCCACATGGTACCTGGGCATAGTTGACTATACCTGTATAGGGCGGCTAGTTTCGCGTATCCGTTGCCGATGCGCAATGCAGCTCCAGGAGCCGCCCGGATGATCCGCGAGACTCACGATTGGGACTGCGTCTGGATCGGGGCCAATCTTGCCACCATGCGCGCGGGTGAGCGCGCCTACGGCGCGATGCGCGACGCGGCGCTGGCGGTCAAAGGCGAGCGCATCGTCTGGATCGGTTCCGCGCTCGAGGCGCGCAGCCGCGTCGCCTCGCAGCCGGTACGCTCGTTCGATGCCTCGGGAATGTGGATCACGCCCGGCCTCATCGACTGTCACACCCATCTGGTTTACGCCGGCAACCGAGCCGGTGAGTTCGAGCAGCGACTGCTCGGTGTCTCCTACGAGCAGATTGCGCGCTCGGGCGGCGGCATTCAATCGACCGTCGATGCCACGCGCAACGCCTCGCACGAGGCGCTGTTGTCGAGCGCGCTCACGCGGGCGCGCGCGCTGAGCGCTGAAGGCGTGACCACCATCGAGATCAAATCGGGCTACGGCCTGGATCTCGACACCGAGGCGCGCATGCTCGCGGTGGCGCGCGAGATCGCTACCCATTTGCCGCTATCGGTACGTACCACCTATCTCGGCCTGCACGCTCTGCCGCGGGAGTTTGCGCACGATCGCCGCGGATTCGTCGAGCGCGTGAGTGGCCCTTGGCTCGAGGCGGTGGCCGCCGCCGGCCTCGCCGATGCGGTGGATGCATTCTGCGAGTCGATTGCCTTTTCGACGCAGGAGAGCGAACAATATCTGCGCGCGGCCCAGGCGCTGGGGCTGCCGATACATCTGCATGCGGGACAACTCAGCGACATGGGGGCCACGGAGCTGGCCGCGCGCTTCGAGGCCTTGTCGGCTGATCACCTGGAGTATGTCGATGAGCACGGCGCCAGCGCCTTGGCGCATGCGGGCAGCGTGGCGGTGTTATTGCCGGGTGCCTACTACACGCTGCGCCAGACGCAGCCGCCACCGGTGGCTCTGTTACGCCAGGCTGGTGTGCCGATGGCAGTCGCAACCGACAACAACCCCGGCACTTCGCCTTGCAGCTCGATTCTGCTGATGCTCAACATGGCCTGTACGCTGTTCGGGCTGACGACGGAGGAGGCGCTGGCGGGCGCCACGCGCGTGGCCGCGCAGGCGCTCGGCATGCTGGAGGATCGCGGTACGCTCGAGCTCGGCAAGCGCGCCGATCTGGCGCTCTGGCGTATCGCTCAGCCGGCCGAGCTCTGTTACGGCTTAGGCGTCAACCCGTGTCTCGGTGTGGTGCACGGAGGCGTCTTTCACGGCGGGCGCGTAGTCCAGCCATAGGGCGGGCGCGAGCATGTCGGCTCGCTCGGCGATGAACGCACCGCGGCTGCCGCCTCCGAGCGCCAGAGGCCGGCGGTGCGCGTGAACACTGGGGCTGTTCATCGATGCCGGGTGTATTGCGGATGATCGAATATGGGCGGTACACGGTGCATGATGGCATGCGCTGCGGCAAGCAACCCGGACCGCGGCGCTGCGCTTGCGAAGCGCTGCGTAGCGGGATATATCCCCAGGTCATGCAAAAGGCCAAGCCAGTCATCCTGCCCGATCTGTCTTCCCGGCCCTTCAGACTCACCGTCGAGCGCACGATGAGTGTGCCGCCCGCGGTGCTGTACCGTGCCTGGACGCAACAACTTGATCGCTGGTTCGCCGCACCCGGCAGCGTGCTCATGCAGCCGGAAGTCGATGCGCCGTTCTTCTTTGAAACCGAGCACGAGAGCACGCGCCACGCACACTATGGGCGCTTCATCCGGCTCGAGCCTGAGCGTCTCATCGAGCTGACCTGGGTCACGGCAGCCGGAACCGGGGGTGCCGAAACCATCGTCCGCGTCGAGCTCATCCCCCGTGGCGCAGGCACGGCATTGCGCCTCAGCCATTCGGGCTTTGTGGACGATGCCTCCCGACACCGGCATGAACAGGCCTGGCCCCGCGTACTCGAGCATCTCGATCTCGTGCTGCGCGATACCATGAACCGCACGTTCGAATCCTCGCGCGATGTCATCATTCGCACGGCTCTGTGGCAGCGAGCCATTGAATTCTATGGATCCGTGCTGGGCCTTCCGGTCGTGTATCGAAGCGACACGCTCATGGGCTTCGAGACCGGCGCATTCCGCTTGTACGTCGCGCAAGGCAGCGAGCACGGCCCGGTGTTTGAATTGCTGGTGCCGGAGCGGCAGCCGCGAAAACTCGGCTGCTGGCAGCCGGCTGCACGCTACAGGAAGAGAACGCGTCGCTGCCGCGATGCTATATTCGCGACCCTTTTGGCATCGTGTTCAACATCGCTCAGACGCACTCGAATTGAGACTTGACGCATGTCTCTGCCGCAGCAGATGAATCAGATAGAATGCACCGCGCCGGGCGGCCCCGAGGTGCTGCACCTGGCGCGGGGCCCGGTGCCGCAGCCGCAGCGCCAGGAAGTGCTCATACACGTGCAGGCGGCCGGCGTGAACCGGCCCGACGTGTTGCAGCGCCTGGGCCGCTACCCCGTGCCCGCGGATGCCAGTGCCATCATCGGCCTCGAAGTTGCTGGAGAGATCGCAGCGTTGGGGCCCGAGGTCCAGGGTTTGGCGCTCGGGGACCGGGTCTGCGCCCTGACCAATGGGGGCGGCTACGCGCAATACTGCCGTGCGCCGGCGGGCCAGGTGCTGCCCTGGCCCAGCGGCTTCGATGCGGTGCGCGCCGCGGCGCTGCCGGAAACCCTCTTCACCGTATGGGCCAATCTGTTTCAAATGGGACGGCTGCGCCCGGGCGAGACCGTTCTGATCCACGGTGGTACCAGCGGCATCGGCACGACCGCGCTGCAGTTGGCGCGTGAATTTGGCGCCCGCGCGTTCGTAACCGTCGGCAGCGCGGCGAAGGCTGCGGCCTGCATCAAGCTCGGCGTCGACGTCGCGATCAACTACCGCGAGCAGCAGTTCGAGCAAGTCGTTGCCGAGCGCACCGGGGGTCACGGCGTCGATGTAATCCTCGATATCGTCGGCGCCAAATATTTTGACCGCAACCTCGCGGCCCTCGCCAAGGATGGACGTCTCGTGATCGTCGGCACCATGGGCGGCAATGTCGTGGAGCAATTCAACCTCGGCCGCGTGCAGGCCAAGCGCCTATCGATCATGGGCTCGACTATGCGCCCGCGCAGCGCCGCCGAAAAAGCCGAGATCGCGAGCGAGCTGCGCGCCAAAGTCTGGCCGGTCCTGAGCGCCGGCCGGTGCTCACCGATAATTCACGAAGTGCTGCCGCTGCAGCAGGCGGCCCAGGCGCATCGACTCATGGAAAGCAGCGAGCACATCGGCAAGATCGTTCTGCGAGTGGACTGAAAGCGGGGCGGCTTCAAGCGTCGAGCTGCGGATAATGACGGAAGATGCCGGACTGGTTGAAGGCCAGGCGCCGGCCGGAGCTCAGATACCGTTGAATTCTGGGCCGCTCGAACACAGCGTCGTGCAGGCAGCGCAACCGCGGGCAGCGCCGCATGCGGGCGCGGCTGGCGCGTGGAAATGCGTACTGCAATCCGGCGATCAGCTGCGCCATCGAGAGATCAGCGTAGGTCAGACTGCGCCCCACCATCCAGGGACCTCGAGCGCGATTGCGGTCGATGACTTTCTCGAAATAATTTAAGTATTTTGGCAGCCGATGGGCGATGAAGTCCTGCGAGCGCCGCTTCGCCGCCGACTTCTGCTGCTCGTAGTACAGGCTGCCGCCCAGTGGATGATGTGTGTCGTGGATCTCGACCACGAAATCCGCCATGGTCAGCTGCAGCTGATGGACCCAGAGCCTGCCCGCCGCAGCGCGCGGCACCAGCCCTATGCGCGGGCCGAGAAACAATAGAATGTTGGCGGTCTGTCCGATGAGCTGCCTGCCGGCCTGCAGAAACGGCGGTGCGAACGGCGGACGCGCGATATCGGCGCCCTGCAGCCATCGCTCGAGTGCGGGTACACCGCCGCCGTGCTTCGCATCGAGCAGAGCAATGTCGAGGTAGTCGGCCGCCGCCTCTTCGAGCGCCAGGCGCACGTACTCACCGCGTCCCTGGATGCCGGGCCAATAATAGAGTCGGTACAACATGATTGATCTCCGGAAGCGCGCAGCAGCGCGGCAGGGCTCGTATTTAAGCGCGCGCACACCCTGGCAGCCTGATGCATAAGCTAAGTATCTGCGGGAATTGGCACAGTCTAAGGATCTGGTGGTGGGTCAGTTTTCCGGCTCCGAGCGGCTGTTGGAGCTTTCATTTCCGAATAAAACCGAGATAGAAAGTGACCAAGAACAGAATAGTGTGAACGATGGAACGTATGCCGTTAACTTCCGGCTTCACTATGAAATGTGTGCCAATCAGCGGTACCGGAGTGCCAGGTCGCGTGAAAATCGCTTCGGAATGCCCGCAATCACGCTCTGTTCCGATTCTAACTCGTCGTTACACTCATCAATCCAGTTCACTTTCGGCCGTTTTGCATCAAACTGCTAGGCGTACAAGCGGCCAGCGACGACTTGCCGCTCAACATCGGCTTATACCTCGGCGCAGCGCTGCTGGCGTTGGTGTATGCGGGCTGCGCCGCCGCCGTTGCCGCATCCGTCAATTGAGCACGTAGCGCAGGCGGCGCCCTTTCTCCGGCGTCTCGAGCGCCAGCCAGTCGCCGTGGGCGGAGTACCAAAGATCAATAGCCATCTTGGCGGAATGCAGGTGGTAGTGCTTGGCGTGCACCGATTCGTTGCGCACCTGGATGTCCTGTTCGCCGTTGAGGCGGATGTCGACCGGCACATCTTCGCCGGTTTCGGGATTGATCAGATGGTTCTGCAGCAGCATGACGGGATTCCAGTAGGCGAACGTCATGGCGCAGCCCGGCAGCGAGTAATGAGCATCGGTCGCTTCGACGTCGAGCTCGTGGCCGACGCTGTGTACATGCACGCTCAACATCTTGCCGTCGTCGTCGGAATGCGACTCCAGCCGCTCGAGGCAGTCGCCGTGCCAGATTTCTGCGGCGTGGTGATCGTAATGGTAGGCATTGATGAACAGAACCTTGACGAGGAAATGGGCTGCGCTGCGCAATTCACGCGCGGCGCCGAGGGATGTGAGTGTGAAGTCGTGATAGCCGATGAGGTCGTGATTGAGGTAGACACGGAAGTTCCAGCTGTGCACCGGCTCATCGGCCAGCGCTGCGGCCGAGCAACACGCGAGCAGCGCGCAGGCCGCGCGCCGCAGGCATTCAGGCAGCGCCATCGCCCGCCGGCCGGGTGTTTGCCGCAGTCTGGCCAAACAGCACTCGTCGCTCCTCCTCGGATAACGCGTTGCTGCGCGCGTAGGGCACGGCGACATCTTGATAGACCGCACGCGTGGCCGGCCGCGCTGCGATGCGGTCGAAGCAGCGCTTGAGATCGGGGAACTGGTTCAGATCCTGGCCATGGGCGGCATGCGGCACGATGCATGGATAGCACGCCATGCCGGCGATCGAATAGCTGCCGGCAATGAATTCCCGCCGCGCGAGCCGCCGATTGAGCACGCCATAGAGCCGGTTGGTCTCCTTCTCATAGCGCTCGAAGGCATACGGCAGCTTCTCGGGGGCGTAGACCTTGAAGTGGCCGTTCTGTCCGGCCATGGGTCCGAGACCGGCGACCTGCCAGAACAGCCACTGCAGCACCTCGACGCGCGCGGGTATGCGATTGTTCGGCGAGATCGCCAGGAATGACGGCTGGAACTGCTCGCCCTTGCCGATGTCCACGGCAGTCGGCCAGGAATACAGGTCGATCACTACCCATGCTCGTGCCAGCGCTACTGCGTCGCGGCCTCGATGGCGATCGTCACGGTTACATCGTCGCCAATCAGCGGCACGTACTTGACCATCTGAAAATCGCTGCGCGAGATCACGGTCGTGGCGTTGGCGCCAATAGAGTCTTTCTTCATCATGTTCGGAGCGTGCTTGAACGAGGTCACGGTCAGCGTGACTGGCTTGGTGATGCCCTTGAGCGTGAGCTCGCCGACGATGCTGACCGGTCTGTCGCCGTCGAATTTTACCGAGGTCGACTTGAAGGTCGCGGTCGGAAACTGGGAGGTATCGAAGATTTCTGGGCCCTGAATGTTGCCGTTGAACTTCTCCGAGCCGGTATTGACCGCCTTGGTATCGATCACAATATCCACTGCCCCGGTCTTGGCCGCCGGATCAAAGGTCACCGTTCCCGTGACCTTATCGAATCGCGACTCCTGCGTGGAAAAGCCCAGGTGATCGTACGAAAAGCGCGCGAAGGTATGATCCGCATTCGGAATGTAAGTGATCGGCGCAGCCCATGCCGGGGCGCTCAGCGCAACACTCAGGGTCAGCAGCGCAAACGCGGGTCGCAATCGGTTCATCGACAGGCTCCTCAATTCGGGGAATTCGGGGAATTCGGGGAAGTCGGGATATTATGCCCCGCCATCCGACAGCACAATTGCTGCTCAATGCCGCGGCTCGCAGCGCGCTTGAGCGATAGCGCCGCGCAAGTGTGCGATACCGGTCGCGCGCATTTAAGTCGCGCGCTCTGGAGAATCTCCGCCACTGACTCAGAAGGGTAATGCGAGGCTGCTGGGCTCGAGCGCTGACTGGCGCGTCGCCAGCGCGGGCGCGGCGCCTTCCAGCTGCAGCAACCGGAGTTTGGTCGTGACGCCGCCGTAGGCCGAGAACCCACCGCTCTTGCCGCCGGCAGCCAGCACCCGATGGCAGGGCACGATGATCGGGAAGGGGTTGCGACCCAATGCCCGACCGACCGCACGCGCGGCTTTGGCGTCGCCGCAGAGTGACGCGACTTGCCCATAGGACAGCGTCTGGCCCGGCGCAATCGTGCGCGTGGCCGCATAGACGCGGTGCTGGAAGTCCGACGTGCCCGTCATATCGAGTAGCGCCGCGCCCAGATCGCGCTGTTCACCTGCCAGCAGCGCGGTGATGTCATCGATGACACGTTGAATGGTCGGCGGTGCGCGCCCTGGCCGTGACTGGGGCTGCGTTCGCTGTAGCCGTGCGCGGGTGCTCTGCGGGTCGGATTCGGGCAGTTGAACCGCGACAATGCCGCGCGCAGACCAGGCAATGCCGCAAGCTCCAATCGAGGTCGGAAACAGGGTGAAGACACTCTGCGGGTGCATCGGCGACATGTGCCCTCACTATACCCACGCCCGCGGCGCCGCGGTATCTGCATCGCTCCTGTACGGGCCGCAAGGCCAGTGCTCGCTGTCAACCTTGGGCGTAGTATGGCTCATCCATGCCGCTGCCACGATTTCATCCGGCCGTCGCACGCTGGTTCGCCGCGCAATTCCTGCAGCCCACGGCGGCGCAGGCCGCGGCCTGGCCGGCCATTGCGGCAGGACGCAATGTCCTGATTGCCGCGCCCACGGGCTCGGGCAAGACGCTCGCGGCCTTTCTCTCGGCGATCGACCGGCTGGTGCGACAGGCCGCCGAGCGGAATTTGCCGGCTGCGACACAGGTCGTGTACGTCTCGCCGCTCAAGGCACTGTCGAACGACATCCAGCGCAATCTCGAGCAGCCGCTTACCGGCGTCGCCGCCGCAATGGCGGCGATGGGGATCGAGGCGCCGGCGATTCGCACGCAGGTGCGCACCGGCGATACGCCGCCGACGCAGCGGCGTGCCATGCGCAACACCCCACCACACATTCTGGTGACCACGCCGGAGTCGCTGTACCTGCTGCTCACCAGCGATTCGGGCCGCGCGATGCTCGCGAGCACGCGCAGCGTGATCGTCGATGAGATCCATGCGCTGGCCGCGAGCAAGCGCGGCGCACACCTGTCGCTGTCGCTCGAACGGCTCGAAAGCCTGTGCGGTCGGCCGCTGCAGCGTATCGGTTTGTCGGCGACGCAAAAGCCGATCGAGCTGATGGCGCGGTTCCTGGTCGGCGCGGCGCAGGCCGATGACTGCGTGATCGTGGATTGTGGCCACGTGCGCGCACGCGATCTGGCGCTGTTGTTGCCGGACTCGCCGCTCGAGGCGGTCATGTCCAACGAAGTCTGGGAAAATCTCTACGATCATCTGGCACAGCTGATCCAGACGCATCACACCACGCTGATCTTCGCCAACACGCGCCGCATGGTCGAGCGCGTGACGCGCCACCTGAGCGAGCGCATCGGCGAGCAGTGCATCGCCGCCCATCATGGCAGTCTCGCGAAGGAACTGCGTCTGGATGCCGAGCAGCGCCTGAAGGCCGGAAAACTCCGGGCGCTGGTCGCCACGGCATCGCTCGAGCTCGGCATCGACATCGGCGATGTGGAACTGGTCTGTCAGCTCGGCACGCCGCGTTCGATCTCGACGTTTCTACAGCGGGTCGGACGCGCCAACCATGCGGTCGGTGGAGTGCCCAAAGGCCGTCTGCTGCCATTGAGTCGCGATGATCTGGTCGAATGCGCCGCGTTGCTGGCTGCAGTGCGCGCCGGCGAGCTCGATGCGTTGCAGATCCCGGCTCAGCCGCTCGACGTGCTGGCACAACAGCTTGTGGCCGAAGTCAGCGCGCGCGAATACGGCGAGGATGAGCTGTACCAGCTGGTGCGGCGCGCCTGGCCGTACCGCGCGCTCGAGCGCGGCGAGTTCGATGAGCTGCTGCGGATGCTCGCTGAAGGCATTGCCACGCGCCGCGGACGGCAGAGCGCTTATCTGCATCGCGACGCCGTGCATCGGCGGCTGCGTGCGCGCCGCGGTGCGCGTCTGACGGCCATTACCTGCAGCGGCGCGATCCCCGATAACGCCGATTACCAGGTGGTGCTCGAGCCGGCGGGTACCTTCATCGGCACGTTGCACGAGGACTTTGCGGTCGAGAGTCTCGCGGGCGACGTGTTCCAGCTCGGCAACAGCTCCTATCGCATTCTGCGGGTCGAAGCCGGCCGCGTGCGCGTCGAGGATGCCAAGGGTCAACCGCCGACGCTGCCGTTCTGGCTCGGCGAAGCCCCGGCGCGCAGCGCCGAGCTATCGGTGGCGGTCTCGCGGCTGCGCTCGCAGGTCGAAGCGGCGCTGCCGACGGTGGCGGCCGAGCACATCGAGGGCTGCATCGCTCAGCTGATGCAACACCATGCGCTGCCGCTCGTGGCCGCGCGTCAGCTGGTCGAATACCTCGCGGGGGCCAAAGCCGTGTTGGGCGTGCTGCCGACTCAGCAGCGGCTGGTGTTCGAGCGCTTCTTCGATGAGGCCGGCGACATGCACCTGGTGATTCACGCGCCGTTCGGCGCGCGCATCAATCGCGCATTCGGGCTGCTGCTGCGCAAGCGTTTCTGCCGCGCCTTCAATTTCGAGCTGCAGGCGGCCGCGACCGAGGATGCCATCGTGCTATCGCTAGGCGAAACCCACAGCTTCGCGCTCGAGGATCTGCCGCGCTTTCTGAGCAGCCGCACGGCCGAGCCGGTATTGACGCAGGCGCTGCTCGATGCGCCGCTGTTCGCGACTCGCTGGCGCTGGGTGGTCACGATCGCGCTTGCGGTGCGGCGCATGCGCGCGGGCAAGAAGACTCCCGCACCGCTGCTGCGCATGGCGGCCGAGGATCTGATCGCCGTGGTGTTTCCGGACCAGCTGGCCTGCGGCGAGAACCTCGCGGGTGAGCGCGAGGTACCCGACCATCCGCTGGTGCGTCAGGTGCTGCACGACTGCCTGCACGAGGCCATGGACGTCGAGGGTCTGCTGAGGTTGCTCACGGCGCTCGAGCGCGCCGAGGTGCAATTCGTTGCGCGCGATCTGCCGCATCCGTCGCTGCTGGCGCAGGAGATTCTGAGCGCGCGCCCCTTCGCCTATTTGGACGATGCGCCGCTCGAGGAGCGGCGCACGCAGGCGGTCGCGTCGCGCCGCTGGCTCGATCCGCAGATCGCCGAGCAGTTCGGGCGGCTGGACGCCGCGGCCATCGAAGCCGTGCAAGCAGAAGCGTGGCCGCGGCCGGAGGGGGCCGATGAGCTGCACGATGCGCTGCTGCTGCTCGGAGCGATGACACCGGCCGAGGCACAGCGGCTCGGGTCCCAGGCAGCGTTCGATGATCTGCTGCAGCAGCGGCGCGCGACGCGGCTACAGGTCACTGAGGCAGACGCTGCGATGTTCTGGGTGGCCGCGGAGCAATTGCCGATGCTCGAGAGCATCTTCCCGTCACATACGCTCGAACCCGTCATCGAGGCGCCGAGCGAATACCGGCAACGTGTCTGGGAGCCAGAGCAGGCGCAGCGCGAGCTGCTGCGCGGCCGGCTGCAGGTTACCGGCCCGGTGACCGCCGCGATGCTCGCGGATGCGACCGCGCTGCCGCGCGCGTGTGTCGAGGCGGCGCTGGCTGCGCTCGAGACGGAAGGCTTCGTGCTGCGCGGCCGCTTCACGCCCGGCCTGGCCGAGCTGGAATGGTGCGAGCGCCGGCTGCTGGCACGCATCCATCGCTACACGATCCGCTCGCTGCGTGCCGAGATCGAACCGGTCGCGAGCGCGGATTTCATGCGCTTTCTGCTCGACTGGCACGGCATCACGCGTACGCCGAGAGCCGAAGGCGTGCCGAGCCTCGCCGCTGTCATCGAGCAGCTCGAAGGCTTCGAGGTGCCGGCGGCCGCCTGGGAGGCCGATGTGCTGCCGGCGCGCCTGCAGGATTATGACCCCGCATGGCTCGACAGTCTGTGCCTCTCGGGGCGGGCGTTGTGGGCGCGATTGGATCCTCCCGCCAGCGCCACCGCCGGGCCCGTGCGTGCGACGCCGATTGCACTGCTGACCCGCAGGAACTGGCCACTTTGGCAAAGTCTGCGGCGGCTCGATGGGCAGCAGGCATCGCTCTCGGCCAGCGCGCAGGCCATGGTGGGGTATCTCGAGCAGCACGGTGCCTCGTTCTTCGACGAGCTCGTGCAGGCCAGCGGACTGCTGCGCGCGCAGGCCGAGAGCGGTTTGGCCGAGCTCGTGGCGGCCGGCCGGCTCAGCGCCGACAGTTTCGGCGGCCTGCGGGCCTTGCTGATGCCGCTCCAGCGCAAGCGCAAACTGGCCGCCCGCGGCCGACGCTCGGCGCTGTTCGGTCTGGAGGATGCAGGCCGCTGGAGCCTGATGCAGCGCGCACCGGCCGCGCCCGCCACGCCGAGCCCCGCGCAGCAGGCGCAGCTCGATGCCGTGGCATGGCTGCTGCTGCGCCGATACGGCGTGGTGTTTCGCCGCCTGCTGGCGCGCGAGGCAGCGTGGCTCCCGCCCTGGCACGCGCTGCTGCGAGCGTATCGGCGGCTCGAGGCGCAGGGCCACATTCGCGGCGGCCGCTTTGTCGCGGGCGTTAGCGGTGAGCAATATGCGCTGCCCGATGCGGTGGCCGCCTTGCGCAGCGTACGCAAGCGCGAGCGCGACGGCGCCTGGGTCTCGCTGTGCGCGGCCGATCCGTTGAACCTCGCGGGCATCGTCACGCCGGGTACGCGCGTGGCCGCGCTGGCCGGCAATCGGCTGTTACTGGCCGATGGGGTACCCATTGCGACCTACGTGGCAGGCGAGGTGCAGTTTCTGGCAGCGCTGAGGCCGCCCGAGCAGTGGCGGGCACGCAACGCTCTGCTGCGCCATACGGCGCTGCCCGGGCTGGCGCAGATGGGTTGAGGCTTAAAATGAAACTAATTGGCGTGCGATGGCCCGTATTGTTTCGTGTCTGACATAATTTGGATTACTTCGCCGTGACAGGCGGTGCACCGGGCGGCGATGAAAAGGCGGCAGCCTCTGCCCGCAACCAGCCGATGAATGAGCGCACCCCGGGCAGTTTGTCCGCCCGGTTGGGCCACACGATCCAGTAGCTGCGCTCGAAGCGCACCGGGTGCGGGCTGGCGGCCACGAGCGCACCACTTGCGACGTCGTGTGCCACCAGCGCCCAGCGACCCAAGGCCAATCCTTCGCCTTGCACGGCCAGCCGCACCACGGCCTGGGAGTCGTCGTATAGGGCGCCGCGGAAGCCGGCGGAGGGATCATCGGCACGACCCCCAAACAGCCAAGTCGTCCAGGCTTCGCCGGCGCTGTGCAGCAGCGGGTAGCGGCGCAGGTCATCGACGCTGCGGACCGGCCCGTGTGTGTGGTAGAGCGCCGGCGCGCACACCGGCAGCAACCATTCATCCAGCAACTTCTCGGTGTGGACGTTGGGCCAGCCGCCGGTCCCGAAGCGGATCGCCAGGTGATAGTCCTCGCGCACGAAATCCACCGCAGTCGGCGAGGTCTGTAGATACAGATCCACCTCCGGATGCGCCTGGCGGAACCGGCTCATGCGCGGCAGCAGCCATTGCTGCAGAAAGGACGACAGCGTCGTTACTTTGACCGGCCCGGACTGCCGGCCGCCGCGGACCTCGTCGATGGCCTGCTCGATGTCGATCAGAGCCTGTTGCACGCGCGGCAATAGGCACGCGCCCTCCTGCGTCAGCAGCACCTGGCGGCCGTTGCGCCGAAACAGCGGTCGCGAGAGGTACTCCTCGAGCGCCCGGATCTGGAGGCTCGCGGCACTGGCAGTGACTCCGAGGGCATCCGCGGCGCGCGTGAAGTTCAAATGCTCGGCGACCGCTACGAAGACGCGCAGGCTGCCCAGGGGCAGCCTGCGGAGTGTGCGGCCCGGCGGGTCGCGACGGTGCCGGTCTTGGACGCGCCTGGCGTGTGCGATGGCTCAGCCCTTCCGAGCGGCATCGGTGGTGAGCCCACAATGGTAAGCGCTCAGCGCCGGGCGATCCAGCTGCGCGCCGGCGACCGAAGTCCCGACCGCCGCGCCCTGCCAGGCCGTCAATACCACGGCTGCGATGGCAGCCAGTACGTTGCGTACGATGTTCGACATGACATTCTCCTGTTGGCTTCCGACTATTGAGCCTTGAGCGGCTGTGAGACAGGATGCGCGCCTGGATCTGTCGCACCGAGCAAACAGCTCACAGCGCATTGAGGTTTGCTTAAAGAGCCATGAGCCGCCGCCAGCCATGAGCACCGTGCCGGGCCGTTGCATCCGCCGCATCGCCCATCTGGACATGGATGCCTTCTACGCATCGGTGGAGCTGCTGCGCTATCCGCAATTGCGCGGCCAGCCGGTGGTCATCGGCGGCGGCCGGCGCGCCACGGCTGGCGCAGCGCAGCCGCAGGAGTTCGCGCGGCTGCGCGATTACGCCGGCCGCGGCGTCGTGACCACGGCGACTTATGAAGCGCGGAAATTCGGCGTGCATTCGGCGATGGGGCTCATGCAGGCCGCGCAGCTTTGCCCGCAGGCGACCGTGCTGCCGGTGGATTTCGATGAGTACCGTAAGTTCTCGCGTCTCTTCAAGGAAGTGATCGCGCGCTTTGTGCCCGTGATCGAAGATCGCGGCATCGATGAGGTGTATATCGATTTCACTTCGGCCGAGCACGGCCAGCTCGAAGGCGGCCGCACATTGGCGTTGCAGATCCAGTCGGCCATCGCGCAGCGCACCGGCCTCACGTGTTCGATCGGTGTGGCGCCGAACAAGCTGATCGCCAAGATGGCCAGCGAATTTCGCAAGCCGAGCGGCATCTGCGTCGTCTACGAATCCGAGCTGGCGCAGAAAATCTGGCCGCTGCCCTGCCGCAAGATCAGCGGCATCGGACCGAAGGCCAGCGCGCATCTCGAGCAGCTCGGCATTCGCACGATCGGCGAGCTGGCGGGCTGCGAACGCAGCTGGCTGGCGCAGCATTTCGGGCCCAATCACGGCAGCTGGATGTATGAATGCGCCTGGGGTCGTGATGAGCGGCCTGTGGTGACGCACAGCGAGCCGGTTTCGATGAGCCGTGAGACCACTTTCGCGCGCGACCTGCACGCCGTACGCGATCGCGCCGAGCTGCGCGCACTGTTTACCGACCTGTGCGAGCAGCTGGCGCTCGACCTGGAGCGCCACGGCTACGTCGGCAGGACCATCGGCATCAAGCTGCGCTACGATAATTTCCAGCGCTCGACGCGCGAGCAAACCCTTGCGGTCTATACCAGCGATGCGGCGTTGATTCGGCGCGCCGCGGGTCAGTGCCTCAAGCGAGCGCCGCTCGAGCGGCGGCTGCGCCTGCTCGGTGTTAAAGTTGCGGGCCTGGTGCGGCGCGATTCGCCCGAGGCTCGAGGGCACGAAGCGGCGGCCGAGCCGTCGGCGCTGCCGCTGTTCTGAACCATTTCAGGCGTCGATGATCGGCTCGCAACGCACCTGCGTCGTGACTGAGTTCGCGATATAGCACTGCTCGTGGGCTGCCGCGTGCATCGCTGCAATGTCAGCGGCGCTCGGCAGCGGGGATCCGGAGAATTGCACCTCGGGCCGCAACGTCACGACCGTCATGCACCATTGGCGCTGACTGTTCTGAGCGAGCGTACCGACGGCGAGATCCCGATAGCGGTCGACGCAAAACTGACGCCTGGCTGCGATCGAGAGGAACCACAGCATATGGCAGCTCGAGAGCGCGGCCACGAACGCTTCCTCCGGATCAACCGCCGCGGGATCCGACCACGGCAGCGGCACCGAATGCGGCGAGGAGGATGCAGGCACCTCGAAGCCGCCATCGAAGCGCCAGCGGTGCGCGCGGCTGTAGCGATTGTCGATGAATCGCGCCGCGCCTCGCTGCCAGAGCACTTCGGTCGTGTAGTCACTCATCGAGCCCCCTATTGTCAGTCGTTACCTTCAGCAGATATGCGCGCTCGCCGATGGCCGCGTGCGCCAGCGCGCGCATCATGACCGCAGTGTTATAGCGCTATGATGCCCCGGCATCCAATCGTCGCGCTAAGCTCGCTACACTCATCGAGCGCCGGCCGTACACGCTGACGGCCGCCTCATCGGTCATTTTCAAAGGAGGGCCGTTTCATGGCACTGCAATTAGGCGATAGTGCGCCGGATTTCGAGGCGGACACCACCCTAGGCAAAATCAATTTCTATTCCTGGCTGGGAAATTCCTGGGCAGTGCTATTCTCGCACCCGAAGGACTACACGCCGGTGTGCACCACCGAGCTGGGTGCCACCGCCAAGCTCAAGCGCGAATTCGAGCAGCGCGGCGTCAAGGTGATCGGTCTGTCGGTCGATTCGCTCCAGGATCACGTCGGCTGGAAGAGCGATATCGAGCAGACGCAGGGCGCTACGGTCGACTTTCCCATGATCGCCGACCCTGAGCTGCGCGTGGCCAATCTCTACGGCATGATTCATCCCAATGCCAGCGATCGTTTCACCGTGCGCAGCGTATTCGTGATCGACCCGAAGAAAAAAATCCGGCTGACCTTGAATTATCCCGCCAGCACCGGTCGCAACTTCGACGAGATCCTGCACGTGATCGATTCGCTGCAGTTGACCGATCAGTTCAAAGTGGCCACACCCGTGAACTGGAAGCAGGGACAGGACGTCATCATCATCCCTTCGGTCAGCAACGATGATGCCAAGAAGCTGTTCCCGGCCGGCTGGAAGGAAGTCAGACCGTATCTGCGCGTGGTCGCACAACCGCGATCCTGAGCCTGTCGCGGCAACGCCTTCAGCGCGCGACGGCGAACTCCTGCACCCAATAAATGCGCGGCTCGCCGCTGCGGCTGGCCGCATAGGCCACGCCGAGCTCCGCAAAACGGGCATCCATGAGGTTCTGGCAGTGTCCCGGGCTGGATAGCCAGCCGTGCACCGCTTCCTGTGCTGTTTGCGGGCCCGAGGCGATATTCTCGCCGACGATGCGATAGCGGTAGCCGGTGGCGGTGATGCGCTGCGCCGGGCTGCTGCCATCCTTGCCGGTGTGCTCGAAATAGCGATAGCGCAGCATGTCCTGCGCGTGCGCCAGGGCGGCCGCATTCAGCATTGCATTGAGTCGCAGCGGCGGCGCGGCCGGCAGCAGATTGCGGCCGCAGCGGTGCGCCTCGGCGCGCGCCGCGTTAACGAGTTGCAACACCTCCAGCGCGATGCTGTCAGCCGCCGCGGCGGCTGGTGCCGCAAACGGCGCCGCCAGGACGATCCAGGTGTCGCTGCCGCGTTGAAATAGCCCCACGTCGAGCACGCTCGGATCAGTCAGGGCCGCGCACAGATGCTGCGCCAGTGCGACCCCGATGGCCTGGCCGGTGCCGCCCAGATGCAGGCCCGCCGACTGGTCCTGACGGTAGCCCGAGCGCTCGATCGCCCTTGTGAGCGCTACGCCGCGTGACCAGCTCGCCGCGGCGCCCTCGAGCGACGCATTCAACCGCAGCGGCGCGCGCACGCCCGGGCGAGCACCGCAACCGCTGAGGCGCACGGCGCGCATCGCGTTGAGCGCATCCGTCGGCGTGGCATTACCGCTCGCAGCGGCGAGCGCGGCGATGAGCGCGAGCGCCGCGGCGAGTGCGCATCGCCGAGGCGCACGGACTGGTCGCACAGGTGCTAGCGCTTCAGGCAATCAGTTGTACGCGCTCGGCGTCCGGCCGCGCCGGATCATGCACTTCGGTATTGAAGGACACGAGCACGAAGGGCTTGTTGCCCGTATTTTTGAACGCGTGCGCAGTGCCCGGCGGAAACACGAAGCGCCATGCTTCGCCGGCGGGCACCGAGACCTCCTCGACTCGCTCCCCGCAAGCGTAGCGCACCAGCGCCGGCCCGAGCACCGCGGTCATCTCTGTGCCGCGCAGATGCCGGTGATTGCCGCGAATCGCACCCGGCTCGCTGATCACCGCATGCACGTTACGCCAACCCGTGAGCAGCTCCGGCTCGAGTGGCTCGAACACCGCACCGCGGCCATCGGCGTGGACCTCAAGCCGCCGGATCTGAACTTCGGACGCACTCATCGCAACTGGGCAGCGCAGTGGCCGTGCTCAGCGACCGTAGTACGCAGTCACGCTGCGCTTGGCGAGCTCATTGGCGTTCAACAGGGCGCCCACCATGGCCGCGCTGCTGTCGGCTGGCAGATCGATCTTTGCGATCTTCAATGCGTACACCGTAAAAATATAGCGATGCGGCTTATCGCCAGCGGGCGGACACGCGCCGCCGAAGGCCGCAGTGCCGAAATCCGTGCGGCCCTGCACGGCTCCCGATGGCAGTGACTTGCCGCCGGCATCACCCGCATGCTCGGGCAGCTCGGAGACCGTCGCCGGGACGTTGTACACCAGCCAGTGCCACCAGCCGGAGCCCGTGGGTGCATCGGGATCATAGAGCGTCACGGCATAGCTCAGGGTGCCGCTCGGGGCGCCGCTCCACTGGATGGCGGGGGATACATTTCTACCGCTGCAGCCGAAGCCGTTGAAGACTTGCGCATCGCTGAGCCTACTGCCGGGCGGGATAGTCGGCAGATCGATGCTGAAACCCGTGGCGGCCGATCCCGCCAACGGCAGCGCCGCCCAACAGATCGCGGTGGCGGTGATCCATGGGCGGTTGCTGCGTGTCATCGCCTCAGCTCCAGAGTTTCGAAACCATGCGCGCTATGGGGCATCATAGGGCGCCGTCGCTCTTGGGGATTATACGATGCTGACGCTGATCGTTGGACTCGCTCTGTTCTTCTCGCTGCACTCGGTATCGATCATCGCCCCGCACTGGCGCGATCGAATGCTATTGCTCGTGGGCACCGGTGCCTGGAAGAGCCTGTATGCGCTGCTCAGTGGCGTCGGATTCGTGCTGATCGTCGTCGGTTTCGCGCACGCGCGGCCCTCGGCTGCAGTTTTGTACATGCCGCCGGCGTCGCTGCGGCTGGTGAGCTTGCTGCTGATGTTGCCGGTGTTTCCTCTGCTGCTGGCCGCCTATCTGCCCGGCCGTATCCGGACGCGGGCGAAGCATCCGATGCTCGCCGCCGTCAAGCTCTGGGCTACGGCGCATCTGCTTGCCGCCGGTACGCTGCCCGACGTGCTGCTGTTCGGATGCTTTCTGATCTGGGCAATCGTCGATCGCATCTCTCTCAAGCGTCGCCGCCCAGCGCCACCGCCGAGCGCGCCGCTCTCGCGCCACGGCGATCTGATCGCCGTCGTGCTCGGACTGGCGTTGTATGCGCTTTTCTTGCTCAAGCTGCATGCGCTCCTGCTCGGCGTCGCGCCGCTGGCGCCGCCGATTTGAGAGTGCCCGCCGCGACCGCGCTACAGCAGGAATGGAATCAGCGCCGCGGTGCGCGCGCGATAACGCTGATAGTCCAAGGTGAAAGTCTCGCCCATCCAACGTTCCTCGAGTCGCAGCTTGCGCCACAGTGCGGCGAGCACGATGAGCAGCGCCACCAGGCCGCGCCATTCCCCGCGTGCGATCGCCGTACCCAAGATTGCCAGCAGCATGCCGCTGTAGATCGGATGGCGCACGCGGGCATACGGGCCGCTGCGAACCAACTCGTGGTCCTGCTTGACGCTCACCGACGCGCTCCAGTTGCGTCCCAGATGGACGCGCGCCCAGGTGGCGAAGCCGAGGCCGAGGGCCGTCAATAGCGCTCCGATCCACAAACCCTCGCGCGTATGCGGCAGGCAACGCTCGAATAACCAGCCGCCGTTCGGCTCGTTGCGGATCGCAAGCAATACCGCAGCCATCAGCAGCGGTAGCAGATGCGCGGCGCGCGAAGCCGGCGACTCGTAGCGCCGTGCGGCCTTGACGTCCGCGGCGCAGACGCACCAGTACGCGAACCATGCCATCCACAGGCCCGGGATCAGGTAGCGGTGCAGCAGGATCATGGGCGATGGCGCTCGCCGCGACCTTGAATCAGTAGGCGTAGTACGACGTCAGATCGCCATTGACTGCGCTCGGCGCGATGGCCGTGAACACGGTGCGGCCGTAGAAGAAAGGCAAGCCGAAATCGAAGTAGCTGCTGCCGACGCCCGTGATCGAGGTGGTCGGGCCGCCGACGTCGTCGAGTGCAAAGTTGGCATTGCTGAGCTGATTGAGATTCGCGATCTGAAAGGACACGGGCGAGGTGG
>Ga0116217_10001089_pt1 | contig 26919 bp, 54 predicted proteins | sample Sb_taG_6_FD_89697 | JGI IMG/M metagenome (GOLD analysis project Ga0116217, IMG submission 89697) | Peat soil microbial communities from Weissenstadt, Germany - Sb_50d_4_PS metaG | ecosystem: Environmental > Terrestrial > Soil > Wetlands > Peat | place: Germany: Weissenstadt | collected 2010-09-21 | reverse complement strand
TTTAGTGTGCTGATGGAGAAGAGTGAGGTATTTTTTGCGCACCACGGTCTGCGCATTCGCGCCCTGCAACTGCATGGCCTGAATTTCGTTAAATACCTCGTTCCAATTCGGCATTACACCTCAGCATTCGGGTCCGTGGTAGAAGGCACATACTTCAACGCCGACGGCTGTTCGAGGTTGTAATCGTCCGAATAGAAGGCTTCATGGGGCGCATCAGGAACCGTAAACAGGCGTACGTACTCATCTTCAATTTTTGCTGGGCGATCCTTGCTTGACTTCATTTTCACCTGGTTTTTCACCTTAACCCCCACAGAACGCGAGGATTTACCGGCGGTCTTTGTTGACCGCTTTATATCACGAACACTTCTCTTTCGCATCAAACTTTCGTTGCAGCGTTTCATTTTTCGCTTGACTCCTTAAACGCTCAAGCATATAGTTCATATATGAACCGCTTGAGTCTTGAACAAAAAGCTCGTGTGGTAGCAGCCATCGTTGAGGGCAATTCCATTCGCTCCACGGTGCGGATGACTGGGGTTGCTAAGAATTCTGTAATCAAACTCCTCCTCGATCTGGCTAATGCGGGTGCCGAATACCATGACAAGCACGTTCGGGGCCTTCGTGTTCGCCGTCTCCAATGTGACGAGATTTGGGCATTTGTCGGGGCCAAAATGAAAAACGCAACGCCCGAACAGAAAACGGCGGGCTGGGGAGATGTTTGGACTTGGACGGCCATCGACGCCGACACAAAGCTCTGCGTCTCTTATCTCGTCGGCGGTCGGGATACTGGATGGGCAACTGACTTCATGTGGGATTGCAGGCAGCGCATTGTCGGGCGTCCGCAAATCACGACCGATGCGCATAAGCCATACATGGCTGCTATCGAGATTGCTTTTGGTGACAATGTGGACTATGCCCAGCTTCACAAGATTTATGGGGCTTCCAACGAACCCGAAACGCGCTACAGTCCTGCAACATATATCGGCAGCGATATGAAAACCGTTACTGGCGAACCTGACCATCAGCACGTCAGCACCTCATACGTCGAACGTCAAAATCTTTCGATGCGGATGGGGATTCGTCGATTCACGCGCTTAACCAATGGCTTCTCCAAAAAGATCGAGAACCATAGCGCCGCCGTCGCGCTCTGGTTTACCTACTATAACTTTTGCCGCGTGCACTCCAGCCTTCGCGTCACTCCCGCCATGCAGGCAGGAATTGCTGATCATGTTTGGACGATTGAGGAACTGGTTAGCCTTCTCCAATATGACGACAGAGTAATCTCCAAGATCGACAAAGCGTTATTCCGCAAAGCTCTCGGCGATGCCGCGTAGACAATGTGGAAATCGAACTGACCCACCACCCAGCTGATCATCCCCAAAAGCTCCTAACGTTGTTGGTGGACCTGGTGGGAATCGAACCCACGTCCGAGATCACCTCACCGCAGCGTTGACATGCTTAACTTAAAGGGCGGCTCTCGCCACCTCCACCACCCGGTCTCAATCGGGCCGGGACAAACGCTTCATCGTAATCGTCGCAGCCCCCAGACCTTGAAACCCTGCAGCCCGCAGCTGGACTGGGGGGACCACATCCTGCCGCAGACCGTGGGAACGATCATACTCACAGGATGTGCGACCGCAGTATCCTCACCACCAACGAAGCGATGGGTGTCATCCGCGATCATGGCCAGAGCCTCGCGCCGCTTGACGTGCCAATGATTCTTGCATTTCGGCCAGATGTTCCAATGCTCCAACCGGCCGGCTTCGGTAGCAGATAGCACACAGACATCCAACCCGGTAAAAACCCCTCACGTCACGGTGATGAGCGTAAGACCCGACGCTTGTCCGTGGTCGGGAACGATCTTGCTTCCAACGAAGCCGCTCATCGCATTCGCGTGGAAGGTGCTACACCAACGAAACCAAAAAACCTAAGGTAATTATAGGCTACCCCGGCGGCGACGTGGGAGGGAATTTTTGCCGCGGAGCGTGATTTGCCGCAACGCGGTTTGTATTCAATAACATACTCACTTATAGGCCAATTTCAAGGTCAATACTCAGTATACTGAGTAGCAATAAGTGGTTTGAAATTGCACATTTACCTAGTCTACTCAGATACTCAGTACTTTATATTAGTAGAGAATGGAATATAGAATAGTAGTTAATAGTATTAGGTCAATTGTAAACGAAAATATATAGGAGAATATGAGAGCTATCTGAGCTGAGTAGTGAGTAACTCCGTTGGCGTCGCAATTTTGCGTCAATTTTGCGCGTATAACCTTTAGTTATATCAACTTAGTTCGTAGGGTTATAATTTTTAGGTAATCATTCCATACTCAGTCGGGGGTTTATGTGAGTAGCCTTGCCAGGGCCGTTCGCGCTTATTCTCTCACCCTACGTACGTTGGATAGGTTGGAAGATTTGATGTTCAACCCACAACGTGCGCTTGATCTGCAAGCACTGTTACCACCATCTGTCGTTGCTATCTCCTCACCGCCGCTACCGCCGATCATCGATGAGCTTTGTCTCCAGGTAACGGATTACCCGGTCATCGCCAAGTTCGCCGGGGTCCCCGAGGCAGGGATTCTGGGGCTTAGCACCTTGGCTAAGCTCCGCGCCGCCGTCGATCGGTACGCTTCGCCTGGCAAGGTCGGCGAGTTCAATAGATTGTTGAAGGACCTCGCCGTGAAGAACCGGCGGCTGGTGCGCGCCGCTAAGCGTGAACAGGAAGTGTATGAACGTGCCGCACTGCGTCGTCAGCATTCATCGCGCAGGTCCACCAGTCAGAGCGCCATGGTAGACGCGCTCCTTCAACTTGGTCTCGATACTTTAGAAGAAAGGGTTGCGCACGTTGCCGTTGAAAAGCGTAAAGGAAGCAAGGGCCGCGATGCTGGCCAAGCTGGAAACAAGTCTTCTAAGTCCTCGGCACGCCAAGTTGCTGCGGCTTGAACCATACCCAGAAGGCCACGACCTGAACATCTTACCCAAGCTTGCTGGTTTCAAGATACCTTACTTCAAGCTGGACGGCAAACTTGATCCAGATTTTTACCGTTTTCGTTTCACCCAAACCAGGCCGACAAACGGGTGGCAGTCTGTCACGGCCGAGCCGGAAAAGCCGCGCCGCTACGCACAACCACCCAATTCCGGGTGCAACGTCTATCTCCCGCCATTGCTGGAGCTGCCTTGGTCGGCCTATGCCGACGACCCGACGAAGCCGTTGGTTATCACCGAGGGTGAATTGAAGGCGGCTTGTGCCTGCTCGTTGGGGGTGGCGACCATCGGACTTGGTGGCGTGTATAATTGGCGCAGCGCAAAGCACCACCAGGAATTCCTTCCCATCCTGGAGCGGTTTAACTGGCTGGAACGATCTGTCATTTTATGCTTTGACAGCGACCTGGCCACGAACCCCATGGTGCGGATCGCCGCGGCCAGACTGGCTAAGGTGTTGGCCGCACGCGGTGCGATGGTAGGATGGGCCGCGTTGCCGCCCGGTCCTGAAAACGCCAAGCAGGGTCTCGATGACTACGCTTTTGCCAACGGCGGCGCGGCTTTGATGGACTTACTTGCGGCCACGGCGCCCCTGGGGCCTGGTATCTTGCTTCACGAGCTTAACTGCGACGTGGCCCTGGTACGAAGTACCGGTGAGATCGTCGAGCTCAACACCGGCACGGTGTATAGCGCCAGCGCCTTTACCGAGGTGGTCTACAAGCACAAGCATTACACAGAGTGGCGCGAGAATCGGCAGTTGGAGCGGTACGCGGCAAAGGAGTGGCTGGCCTGGCCTTACCGTAACGAGGTCCCTCAGATCGCCTACGCTCCGGAGGAGCCTACGCTGCTCACGACGTCCGGGGCCTATAACAGTTGGTATCCGTCGCAGTGGGCCTGCCAGCCCTGCCCTAAGGGCAGCATTCAGCCTTGGGAGGACTTGTTGACAAGGATGTTCAACGGTGTAGACCAAACTGTAGTCCAGTGGGTCCGGCAATGGTTCGCCTACCCGCTCCAGCATCCCGGGGCCAAGCTCCACAGCGCGCTGCTTATCTGGAGCCATATCCAGGGCAATGGAAAGACCATGCTTGGCGAGACCATGTCCTATATCTACGGCGACAACTACGGAACGGTGAACAACACCCAACTCGCCAGCCAATTCAACGAATGGCTGGAACGGAAGCAGTTCATCCTCGGCGATGAGATTGCGCTGGGCGACAAGCGTCACACGGCGAGCGCGTTGAAGGATATGATCACCAGGTCAACGCTGCGGCTCAACTCGAAGAACCGGAAGACCTACGCGGTCCGCGATTGCATCAACTATTATATGACAAGCAATCACGAGGACGCTGTGTACCTGGAGTCCGGCGACCGGCGGATGTTCGTACATCGTGTCGACTCGCTACCGTTGGCGCCGAAGGAGTACAAGGCTTATTGGAAATGGATTCGCGAGGAAGGCGGGGCGGGGCGGCTTTTCCACTATCTCCTTCACGAGGTGGACCTGGCCGATTTTGACCCGCAGCGGCGGCCGCCGGTTACCACGGCGAAGTCGGAGATGGTCGCTGCTGGTCGCGGTGATACCGAGGATTGGGCGGCCCAGGTCCGCGCCGATCCGGACGGCATCCTTCCCGTGAACCAGCCATTTGACCTGTTCAGTACTATGGACCTGCTCGGCATCTACGACCCAGCGGTACGCGAGAAGACTAGGGCCGTCGGCATGGGCCGTGCCTTGTCCCAGGCCGGCATCTTCAAGGTCGCTAGTGGCAACAATAGCGGCGTGATTGAGGGGGTGAGGACGAGGTTCTGGGCCGTGAGGAACGTCGACGCCTACCGCCGCGCCGGCCCGACGGAGGCGGCTAAGCTCTACCTTAACGAACGGACCGCGGAGGGGAGGGAAGCGCGAACCAAGGTGCTGCAAAAACGACTGGATGGCCGCGCCGCGCCGGTCGCTCCGGCTCCTGCCCGCCAGATCGGGGCGACCGGTAAGTTCAAGGGCAGCGCCGCGTCGCCGGTAGTGAACTGAGAGAGTATGGCAAACTGCACGCATCCAAAGAAGGTAAGATGAAAACTATGACGACCGAGGAAAATCTACGCGACCAAATCGCGTGGCACTTAGTACCGCATCTCATTCCGCAAGCTTGCAAATATCCCTTTACCGACGTCAACGTGATGGAAACGGTGGTGCACAGTGCTTATGCCTGGGCCGACGTCGTGCTCCGCGTCCGCGACGAGGCTGAAAAGGAAACGCCACGATGAAGGTCGGAGAATTGATCGAGAAACTGGCCGCCTGCGACCTCGACGCGGAGATTGTCATCCAGGATTCTGGCGAGATGATAACCCTCCACGCCGTCGAGACCCTCGGCTACGTTCCCACCAGGGTGGGGCGTACCCTGGCGATCAACGCGGAGTACTGCGACGACCGCACCGACGACGCGCGGAGGGGCGCCGCTACGGCCGCTGACGCGCCAGGTGCCTGGACCGCCGTTCCACCTGCCGTGCCGGGATGGTACTGGTATGACGATGTATACAAGGATGAGTCTAAGATCATCATAACGCATCTCGATAACAATGATTTGTGGGAGCTTCCAGGCGAGGAAGGAAAAGTAACTACCACGTTGATGACCTATGATGGACGTGCGCAGTGGTGGACGATTCCCCTGGAACCGCCGTCGCCGCCCGCGACGAGGCCAAGGCCTGGGCCGAGTTTCGGTCCATTCTACTCCGTCGCTGGCAACGAGACCTGCGTGGAACTGACCGAGGACGAGCTGGACACCGTGAAGGTGGCCGAACTCGACGAGGATGATATCCCCACCGGCCGGCTCGTCACCGCGCGCGAGCAGCTCCCGGGTACGTGGAACGGCGTGAACGAGGCTGCCTACGTTCTGCGCGAGAGGGAGTGACGATAAACCACCACGCAGGTACATACTAAGCCGCTGAAGGAGGCTGACCATGACCCCATCGCTCGTTGAATTACCCGACACTATCTCCGCCGCCAATGCGGCGCGCTGCCCCCGGCGGTACGTCGTGACCAATCATGGCCACCCCGCCTGGGAGGAGCGGTGCGTACGGGCAACCCATCCCGACACCGAGCCTTGCCGGTTGAACCTGCTCCTGCCCCTGGCCGTCGAGCCGCTGGGCCTGTTCATCGCGACCGGCGTCGACGTCTCCCTCACCGTCCGGAGGATAGGATGATCGTCGTGGAGAACACGCCCCAGGCTATGCCGCCTCCTGGTGGTAAGACCGTGTCCGATGCGCTGTGTCATCGTTGTCGACGAGGCGTGGAAGGGAATAAGGGAGGAGATCTTGACATGAACTACACCGCACGGTACGCTAACCTGGAAACTATTACCCCGACCATCGTTACCGACCCGGTTGAGATCAACCCCGGACAGCTCGTGCCCCTAGCCTTCACCGACGAACCGTGGAATGGTGGCACCACGATCATCATCGACGGGCCTGCCTACAGCGCGGGGTTGTCCAAGCGCGCCGTGCCGCTTCCACCCAACGTCAGCCAGTTTACGATGAGCTATGACATCTCACCGGGTGCGAACGCGGCCACCTTTTCACAGGTGCATGAAACTGACCTGATGATCGTCGATCCCAAGGGCAACCTCTACAACGGTTCCACCCAGCTGAACAACATTACCGGCACGTGGGAGGTGGTGAACGCCACCGGTGATTGGGTCGCCACCATCGCCAAGACTGGCAACCTGCCGCCCAGGACGTGGACCACGGTCTCGGTCACGTACCTGGTTGATTGGGTGGCTCAGACGATCACCTGCGTTGCGATCACCGTTGCCGGCGTGACCTATCCCGTCAACCTGACCACGCCGGCGAGGTCAAATAGCGGCTGGGCGCTGGGCCTGATCGTGATCCAGCTTCAGGACTGCGTCAGCGCGATGGCTGGGGCCTACAACCGTGATATGCGGAACATAGGCATTACGATGCAATGAGGAGGAAGCATGGTACAAGTTAAGTTGACGCAGGAGCAGGAACGGGCGGCGCGCGATGCGTATCTGGCCCACGACGGGGATAGCTGGGAAAGCGTCTTCGCCGCCATTCGCGCTGTGCTGGCGATGCCCAGCGAGCGGGTGATGAAGGACAAGATGATTGAGCGGATGGCGCTGGAATTAGTGGATGCTCTCGACCGCTGCGAAGGGGCGATCAATGGTGCATTTGGATTTCAGGCAATCCACTGCGCAAGTTATGGCGGCCCTACTTACGGCAAGGAATTGGATGTACTGCGACAGGCACTCAAAGACCGCGCCGTCGTGGCTGTGGTAGAGGAGCGCATGGAGCCGCAGGACGTGATCGATGAGGCTTGCAACGCAGCGCAACAGGCTGCAAACGAGTTGGGCCTTGGGCATCTACGCTTTCGCGGTACCGAATGGGGTAAGCGTATCATCACCGCCGCCGCGCAGGTGATCGTGGCCGACCGCGACCGGCAGACGCAGGAAGCGCTGCGCAGCATGTGGCGCGAATGGAACTGCGTCAATATCACGCCGGAGCGATACGATTGCACACAGGATGATACAGGCTACGAATTAGGACCTGCGCGGATGATTAAGGCGAACGACGGCGATTACGTGCGCTACGCTGATGTGGAGGAGACGCTGCGGCTGGCCGGGGAGTTGGCGGAGGTACTGCGAGATTTGAATGATTTGACCGCAGGGCACGTGGGCAGCATTTATGCAGGAAACGCACGGCACGCGCTCGCAGCATGGGATAAGGCACAGAAAGGGCAACAATGAACTTTGCGAAAACAGATATGTGCGTCTATTGCAACAGGAAAATCGGGCGCGCCAGAACGCCAACAGATCGTCCACGCCTTGCTTGGAGTACGAAAGTCGGATTCTATTGCGGACATTCACCGACTGGCTGGCATCACCCAAAGGCGCAGAAAGGGCTACGCAATGGCTAAACTACCCACTATACCAGATGATTTGAAGCTACTCGCGCAGCCATATACCGACGGCCAGAAGATGCCTGACCAGAGATTCGCGCTAATTTTGCAAATCGCTCTGTTGACCGAGGAGAACGCCGCGCTGAAGGCCAAGTGCGAGCGGCTGTGCAAAGTTACTGAGGCGGCACGCTTGTTCTGTGAATCTACGGTTGCAGAGATGGATGAACTCGAAGGAACAGACAGTGCGTCCGCTCCGGCAGAATTTACGCTTCTGCATGAAGCTGTTAAGGAATTGGCTGCCGCGCCTGACCTGTTCAAGATTTTTGGCCGGTTAGCTCGCGTGGATAGCGGCGGCAACCTGCTTGAGGAGCTTGAGGAGAAGGTGCAATGACTAACCGCCGCGCCTTTATACGTGGATTACTCGGCCTGGGGGCCGCCGCCGCGCTGCCCGCGCCCGTAATCTATGTGCTGGCCCCGCCCGGTGGGTGGCGGTCCAGTGGAAATTTGTACGTACCGTATAATCGGCTTGTGTATGAACTAGCTGCAGCTACTCAAATTCCAGTACAGCGCCTGTACGGCCAGTCGGTAAGTGATGAGGTGCTGAAAGACTTTGAGCGCGTGTACAGTTATCGTCCACAGCCTGGAGAAGTGAATCATCTTTTTCTCAATGTACTAGCATATAAGTATGGTATTGAGGAGACTAAAAATGAATCGTTGTAACTTCTTGGCTACCCTTAGCGTCACTGCCGTAGCTGCGCGGCTGCCCGCTACGCCGCATCGCTGTCGCGTAACGGTTTAAAAACCTGGTGGTGCGTGGTGTTACTTACCGGATGGTTACGTCGAACTGAAAACGGGGGACCGCTTCCGTTGCATGGACCCTACTAATGGCGCGCTGATATTGGAAGCTACCGTTATTGAGGATGGCGAGGCTACTATTAACGAGCGAGGCTACCATGTAGGTAAGGTGGAGTACCAGCTCTGAGTACAGCGGTGGCACAAGCACTATGCTGCAAACGGCCATAGGAGGCGACGATGATTTGTAAGGGTTGTAATCGTGAAATAAATGAACTTTGTGGTCATGATGCCAGTTGCCCAATGGATCAAGTTCAAGTGCCCGACGGCATGCTGGCGGCGTTCAAAGTTGGGCGTGGCCCGCAACGGTTTGGCAACTTTGATGCTGAGTACGTGCGCGGCCTGGAAGCGGTTATACGCTGGCAGCGGGTTAACGCACCAATGCCGACCGGCCGGCAGCTTGAAGAACTGATCGGTCATTTCAAGACGCGTGATACGCTTGACTTGATCACCAAGTCAATTCAGGAGTGGGTGCGGTGCATGTACACCACGCCTGTGCCAGAAGAGCCGTCAAGGGTTAAGGATCTGTTGTGGCCAGACACCCCGTCCTGCAGCCCGTCTATCGTTGACGCCAAGGACATTAACTGGCGAGTGATGGAGGCTTATCGGCGTGGACGTTGCACCCCTGAGCGTGACCAACCCTAATATATAGACCAACCCGACGGCCTAAATTAACAGGTTAGTTTAGAATTAACTCAGGCCAATCACTACGCCAGGTACTACCGAGGGTTCGCTGCCCTGGCAGTTAAGTACCGGGAATACCTAGCTGCCAGGGATGAAGACGCGTAGCCCGCTGCGCGCGGCGAAGACAGCGGACATGGAAAGCAAACTATGACTACAACACCAGAAAAACTCTGCTGCCTTTGCGGCAAAGTAGCCTTCTACAAGGTGGGCCAGCGCGGTTACTGCGCTGATCATCGTGCTGAGGCGTTTGCAAGGGCAGCCCGGTACGGCGGTGAGAGCCAAGCGCACCCCAAACCTGAGCATAGTGTAATGAAATAACCGTTGGGGCAGCTGCACCGGCTAACGTGGCGCACTGAAAGGGCAAAGTTTAGTGACCAAGGAGGAAGTAAAATGAAACACACAAAGGAGAAAACTCATGGCAGCACAAACGGCATCACGGTTGACCCATTCTCAAAGTTCATCGGCCGACTTGAAACTGAGATCGAAGTCTACGCCCACTACGTTCTCGGCTGCGCTCCGGAAGAGCTTACCGCCAGGGTCGGAGCTGCTCTTGTCGGCGCTGTTTCGCAGCAAGGACTCGATGTGGCGGCGCTGCCCACTGTGCCAGTTCGGCAAACCGCCGGAATACATCAGCGACTACGGCAAGTGGCGGTACGTAATGGCCCACGTGCTGGAGGTTCACGCCGTGGGCACGCGCAAGCCTCAGGCGCCAGCCCGACTTCACCTCATTCACCGGTAAATGGCGTCTGGGCGCGGTTTAAAACACCGGCGCAGCGTAAGGCTGAAATGAAGCGCCGTCAACGTATGTGGAGCCCAGAAGCTAGAGCGCGCTGGAATCATAAAAAGCCCAGTAAGATGGCTAAGGCACAGCGCGCCCGGCGACTTAGGGAAAAACAAGCAACGTTGAAGTAGGCGGCATGAAAGTGGTCCACTGGATAGGGCCGCACGTTGCAAAATTACTGCGTAGTGAACCTGTGTACTGTGGTATTTACTGACACGGTTTACTGCGCACTAGGCAGATGGCAAAAGTGACGTGTGGCCGCTGTATAAGTATAAGTATGATGCGGCTACACGGTCATCTTAGAGAGGAAGATGACAAATGACAGCTCAGGCTATCGATACCGGTGATACGGTTCACCATAAGCCATCTGGCGAGAATTGGGTTACGGCCTGCGTAATCGATGATCGGCTGTACTGGCTAGGCTGGCCACCTGGGAGCGTACCGGTTAGTGAGTGTAAATTGCTAAGCAAGGCGGCCCCAGAAGTTCGTCTACAATACTTACGCAATATGATGAGTATGAATGAGCCGAACGACGTACGTTGTAGCTACGCGCAGCAACTATTTCAGCCGCCGTCTGATGACCCGTCATTCCTGGTCAGCATATCGCTCAGCATACTACAAGACTTAGTAGGCAAAGACGTAGTTGCGCGCTGCGTAGCCGCTAAGCCTTGACGTAGTATAATCAATGGCAATACTGGTATGGAGTACAGCCTGCTGCACCCTGTCAAGCTAGTTGAAACAAACAAAGATGGCTGGACACTGGAGGCCTTATGAAGCGCTGGCACGTAAGGCACATTACAGGTACGCCGCAAGACCTGGAGCGTGTTTTGAATGAAATAGAACGCCTGGCTGCGGCTACGATTATGGGCGTGTCTCAATGTACGGTAATTCTGTTACGTTAATAACGGACCTTCACCGTACGTAACCAATCACAATTTAGTTGACGTGCTGATCGCTGAGCGCAAGCGGCTGTGCTTGCTGGTGAGCGACGCGGTAACTGGAAGGCGGCGATGTTGCGCAGATTGTTATACGGAATCAACAATGGTTTAGGTGGGTGATGACCGTGCGCTCACAAGTTTAAACTGTGTCTACAACCGGCCAGCGGAGCGGCTGGCGCACCGCTGGAACTGCCAAAGGAGACGGAATCATGAAACGATGGCGAGCTGAGAACGTGGCGGGATCACCGCCTGACCTGGAACGCGCGCTCCAGAAGATCGAGGACACCGGCCGCGCCACGATCATGGGGGTGACCGTGGCCGTCCTCGGCGGCACCATGACGTTGTGGACGGTGTACTGGTACGAGCACGTCGAACGAGAGGAGGCGCTGCGATGATTGATAGCACGATGATCATCTGCCCGAAGTGCGGAACCGGGATCAAGCTTACCGAGAGCCTGGCCGGCCCGCTGGTCGCCGCGGCCCGGGCCGAGTTGCAACGTGAGGTGGATGCCGAGCGGGAGCGGGCCGCCAGGGCCGAGCGGGAAGCCGCGGCCAAGGTGGCCGGCGTCGAGCGGGAGATCGACGACCGCGTGAAACGGCGCGAGGAGTAGCTGCGCGAGGCGGCCAGGCGCGAGGCGGCCGAGTCCATTCGTATGGTCCATGCCGAGGTTGGCGACTTGCGCGTCAAGCTGGCCGAGGCCCAGCAGGCTCAGGCTGAGGCCGTGAGGAAGGAGCGCGAGCTGGAGGGCCGGGAGCGGACTGTCACGCTCACCATCGAGCAGGGCATCACCGCCGGCGTGGCCCAGGCCCGCGACGCCGCCCGGCGCGACGCCGACGAGGCGGCCCGGCTCAGGTTGGCCGAGAAGGACACCCAACTGGAGTCCATGCGGCGGACCATCGAGGACCTTCAGCGCAAGGCCGACCAGGGGTCGCAGCAGACCCAGGGCGAGGCCCAGGAGCTGGAGCTGGAGGCCGCCCTGAGGCGGCGGTTCCCCTTCGACCTGGTGACCGAGGTGGCCAAGGGCGTGAACGGGGCTGACTGCGAGCACGTGGTGCGGTCACCGTCCGGTGCCGAGTGCGGCAAGGTGCTCTACGAGTCGAAGCGGACCAAGAACTGGTCTGCCGCTTGGCTTCCCAAGCTCCGCGAGGACGGCCGCCGCGCCAAGGCCGACGTGCTGGTGCTGGTCACCCAGGCGCTGCCCGAGGAAGTGGAGGTGTTCGGCTTCGTGGACGGCGTCTGGGTGGTTGCCGCCCGCCACGTCGAGCCGCTGGCCGCGCTCGTCCGGGAGGGGCTGCTCCGCGTCCACGCCGTCCGACAGGCCCAGGTCGGGATGGCCAACAAGGCTGAGTTGGTGTATGAGTACCTCACCGGGCCTGGGTTCAAGCACCGCGTCGAGGCCGTCGTGGAGGCGTTTACGGTCATGAGCGAAGACCTCACCGCAGAGAAGAAGGCCATCACCAGGGCCTGGGCCAAGCGCGAGCAGCAGATCGAGAAGGTGCTGACCTCCACCACCGGCCTGTTCGGCGACCTCCAGGGTGTCGCCGGCACGGCCCTGGGCGAGATCGAGGGGCTGGGGTTGAAGGCCCTCGCCGGTGGCGAGTGACGCGGTGAACCAAAAAGGAGAGAATGATGAACGAGAGATTTGAATGCGGTGACTATGTGCGTCTTATCTCGGTCACCGAGATTGAGGTCATGACGAGGAACCACCCCTGGCGCGGCCCGCGCCTCGTGGTCGGCGACCGGGGATTTGTAAGCACACCACCAGACACCTTTAACTCCTTCAATGTGCGCTTCCAATTCTGCGAGGTAGTCTGCGCGTCCAGCATGGTGGAACTGGCCCCATTGGCAACGCTTAGCGTCACACCACAAGGCGCCACGGCCACAGCACTTCGTGGAGAGTTGGATAAGGAATGGCGTACTCAGGGTATTTCTGGTGGTGCGGTGATGGAACAACTTGCTGATCGTCTTGGGTTGCGATCCAGGACATATTACAACGCCAACCCTGTGACGGAATTGTGGAGGGAAGAATGAACCTCGTCCACTGCAAGCAGCTGCCTTACACCGTCTACATCGGCCGTGGCGGCCCGCTGGGCAACCCCTTCAGCCACCTCCCGCCCGGAAAGACCCGTGCCCAGGTCCAGGTGCCGACCGTGGCCGACGCTGTCGCCTGCTGCGAGTTGTGGGCACGTGGCTCCACGGCCTGGGACGCCCTTGTGCCGCCCCAGCAGCGGCAGAGGTTCCTCCGCGCCCTAGACCTGCTAGAGGACACGGACGTGCTGGGCTGCTATTGCCAGCCCGGCGCGCCCTGTCACGGTACCGTCATCATGCGGCTGTGGGCGGAACGGAAGGCAAAGTGATGAGTGAGTATGAAGAATACGAGCGCGACAAGGCCGTATTCGAGGAAGGTTATTGCTGGGGCATGATTCATCTCATCATCTTCGAGGTGGTTGTGGTGCTGGCTATCTGGGGGGTATGGCGGTGGGTCAAGTGACCCCCTACGCGGTGCTGTTGGTAAGGTCGAGTGATGGCGACGACGCGGTGCGGCGAGCCTATCACGCTATCGCTCGTCTTACGCATCCCGATGTGCGACGTGGTTTGCCGTCCCAGGCCCAGGCGCGAGCCACGGAGCGATGGCACGCGGCCACCATGGCCTACAGCTTGGTGAAGACCCAAGCCCTGCGCGAGGCCTGGGCGCGGAGCGTGGCTGGGTTGGCTGGCGTCTGCATTACATGTGACGGTCTTGGCGTTACTTGGCGGCGACTGGGGAATGATCGTGCGGTAAAGATCTGTGCGCGGTGTGATGGAGCTGGGAGAACACGATGAGTGTCTGTACCTGGATCATCGTTCGTTGGGCAGGGCGGTGCATGACGTGCGGTATGGAATTGCGGCCTGGTGACCGCGCGCTGTTCGGTGGCAAGAAGTGTGGCAAGGAGATCGAGGAAGATAAGGAATGACCAACGAGGAACTGGTGCTGCTGGCCCTGGCTGGCGACCAGGATGCCTATATATCGTTGTACAATGACAACCTGCGCTACGCACGCAGCGTCTGCGCTAAGCTGTTACAGTCATGGCCGGACGAGATTAACACGGTAGCTCATGATGCGCTCAGTCTTGCGCTGGTGAGGTTAAGCCAATTCAAGGGCACGGGGGGAAGCAAGTTCAGGACCTGGCTCTATCGTATCACCAGGAACGAGGCGCTGAGCTTTCTTAGGAAGCGGCACCAGCCGGTGAACGATGCCGTATCAATGCATATCCTTTATCCGTCTGGCGATGAGTTTTTCGCTGAACCAACGACCAAGGAACGATCACACGTTGTGCTGGAGACAACGCAGCTCGTGGACATGGTGATGGCTAGGTTGAGCATGATGGATCGCGACGCCCTTACCGCACGCTATCTCTACGGGTTGCGCAATACCGAGGTTGGGATTACGATGTCGGCAGCGAAGGCCAGGTTGCATCGCGCGCTGCGCAACGCGCGGGCTGTGCTCATGGAGATTCACGAGAGGAACCTGAGAAGATGATCGTACGAATGATTCTGACCGTAGGCAATAATATATTTGACGCACAAGATTATTGGTCGGAGAATGGAAATTGCCGTAACAAACAACCCTTTTTGGTACTTTGCCGTCTGCGTTCCCGGTGCGGTGTGGGACTCGATCCAGTTATTCCGGTTTTTCATGCGACTGTTTCAGGGGGGTCAGAAGAAGCGCAGAGGTGCGAAGCATATGCCCTTTAGAGAATCCCATCCCCGCCTCTTTTTCTTAACGGTCACCTTGAATGCGATTCTGATCGTGGCACTTCCGGTTGGCTTTTGGCTGGTATTTCATCCTCCGACAACAATCGGACCGCTGACCCCGCAAGCGGAATCTGCATCTGGATCGACACCGGGATATCAGCCCGGTGATCCCTGCGATCCCAAGACGATGGCTAATGTGGGGGCAAACAAGCAAACTGTCGAGCAACTTTGTCGATTCATGGGGCAAGTTGAGGCTTTGCAAAATGGCGTCAACATTAAGAGTCCAAACCAACTAGATACTGAGGAGCAAAAGCGGGCCGATTCGATTGAAGATTATCTGGCTGGACTTCCAGACCGCTCATATTCCAGTCGTTTCCTTCAGACGCATGAACCATTTGATAGGGCAAATCGCAGCAGCAGGGAAGTTTATGACGCCTTAAATGTAGACGTTGATTTGATGGGCCAATTTGCAAAGCAAATGGAGACCGAAGCAACCGCTCCGGCAACTCCGCCACAAGCGTCGAATCGTCAGCGGACTCCAAAACATCCGCAGTCCGTACCGCCAGCAGCCGCACAGCCGCCCGCTGTAGTGAGCATTCCCGGCTCGGTCACTCAGACCACAAACTCGCCATGCTCTGGTAACTCAGTTACTGGAAGCGTAGACAACAGCGGATGCCAGGTTGGAAATGTTCCTCCCCCCAACCGGAAAATTGAGAAGAGCGGTAGAGATGGCGCATTAGATATGTTGAGAACTGCGCCACAGGGATCAAGCGTTTATTTCGTGACGGTTGGCGGAAGCAAAGAAATTAAGAACTTTGAGAGTGAAATAGAAAGTTTATTCACAGATGCACGATGGACAATTGCGGGACATAGTTTCGTCGGCGAACTACACGTTACTGAGATCGGAGAAAACGGTCCTAGTTCTTCAAGCGGAGAAGGCTTGCATTGCTCGTCCAGCACCTCTTCTGGACGGATTGCGTTGAGAGCGATGCAACTTGCAGGATATCCATGCAGTGAAGGTTTTGTAGCTGCGGATGGAATTTCTGCGGATTTGACCGTGCAAGTTGGGACGCGGATTCCGCCACAGGATTGAAGGGAAAATGAAGCTTGAATATCACCAAGGAGCGCAGGCGCGAAAGAACTTCGAGACCGCAATGGGTAAGCTCTATAGTCTGGAGGCCGTGAGTAAATTAACCTGTTAGTTTATAATTGAGGCAGGGGGATAGTGGTATGAAAAAGATCAAGGTGTTGCCACCGCAAGAGATGACCGAGGTGCGTGATGTCACACCGCTTTCAACGCGCCCACTTTGCTGGGAATCTTTTTTCAGATGCCAGCATAGCCCCATGATTCGGAGCCAATTGCTTGTAAGCTTGATGGCTGGGGTAAAGCTCCAAGCTGCGCGGTTGCCCAGCACAGCGTTGCTTGACGCGGTGTTGATCGCCACCGCGGCGCGCAATCACTGTGACGCGGAGGTGGTGGATGACTACCAGGTCTTGGTGGACCGAATTGCTGAGGCCTGGCGCGCCCCGGATTGGACCGCTCGCGTCTTCGACAGCATTCATGCCAAGGCCGCTGACGACATCGTTACCCGCGGGGCGACTGAGTTCGTCTGTGCTGAGGATCAGTACATTGACGGCATGGTGGCGTGGTACCTCAGGCAAGACCCACCACACTATTTCAAGCGTGAGCTGGAAACCGACAAGGACCTGAGGGCGTGGAGGAGGGCGGCATGATCCGCGCGCCGTTGCTGTTGTTCGCGCTGTTCTTCGCGGCCGCGTGCCTGATGGTGCGCTGGGGGTGGAGATGACCGACCACATCCTCGTCGTGCTGATGATCACGCTGTCTGCGCTGATGTTTACGTGCGGCCTCTCCGCTGCGCAGACCACACCAATTAGCACGCAGCGTGGATGCTGCCACGATTGCAACTTGCCAAATGTTCCTAGATGCGCTGCGACTAAGAATCCTGTTCCCATTGGAGGGAAAGACGACACAGGAGCAGTCACAGCAAAACAAGCGCAGACGGTATTATATGGGGATTCTTTGATGGTCGGGGGTTTTCAACTTGGCGGACAGTCCATGGAGCGGGTTGAAATTCCAGTTAACGGTCCTGAATTGCTCATTTGCTATGACAAGGACGGCAAAATCATTCTTACTGTGTACCGCGATGGTCATGTTGTCACTGCCGATACAAAGAAATTGGATGAAATGTCTGAATTTTTCTGGCGAGAATTTGCGAAGTATTATCTCGCAGAAGTTGGCCGCTGCCTAGGAGGTGGAACAAAGCCATGAGCGCCCGCACGCTGGACCGCGCCGCTGTCGTGCGTGCTGTTCGTGGCCTGCCTGGGCGCGTTCCGGCTGGTAATGCTGTCAATCGAAACACTGGTAATTGCCGCGATGGCGCGGTATCTGTTAGGAGGATGTAAATGAAAGAAGTTTGGGAAATAGTTGAGGACGGCTACCACAAACGCATCCGGCTCGTGTGCTACCCTTCCGGGCTCATCCTAGCAATGGTCAGCGGATGTAACTGCGACCAACGTGAACCTTGGGATGCTTTTGCTGAAACTCCAAGCAACGCCGGATTGATTGGGCAATTCGCTACTGAGGGCTTAGCGAAAAAAGCAGTAGAGAATTGGGTAAAATCACTGCGCAAAAGTAAAACAAGAAGCTGGTGCGCCTATGATCCCCGGCTTGACCGTACCTGCCCTGAGAGTGCGCCTCATCGTGCGTGCTGTTCGCGGCCTGCCTGGGCGCGTTCGGGCCAGTAGGGACGTTGTGGCGCGTGTTGCTGTGTACGGAGACGCTGGTAATCGCCGCGATGGCGCGGCATCTGTGGAGGATGAAATGAGCACGATCTATTACCACTTCACGGGCGCGACTTTGCGCGACGGCAGATCGCTGCCAGCAATCGGTAAGTGGCTTGTTTTTGATGGCAAGCCGGTGCCGTGTGGGTGCGGCTTCCATGCTTCTCCTGATCCGTTCTACGCCCTGCAATACGCCCCAGGCGGACTCCTGCATCAGGTTGAGCTGGGCGGCATAATCGTTTCGCATGGCGATCCTGTTGATAAGTTCGCTGCGCAGAAACGGAAAATTGTTGCATCGATTGATGCGACTGACATTGTTCGCCTGTTTACGCGCCGCGTGGCGCTGGATGTGATCCATCTTTGGGGCGCGCCGCAGATTGTGCGTGAGTATCTGGAGACGGGCGATGAATCCAAGCGGGCCGCTGCGAACGCTGCGTGGGCCGCTGCGAACGCTGCGCAGGACGCTGCGTGGGACGCTGCGGGGGCCGCTGCGCGGGCCGCTGCGAACGCTGCGAACGCTGCGCAGGACGCTGCGTGGGCCGCTGCGCGGGCCGCTGCGCGGGCTGCTGCGCGGGCCGCTGCGTGGGACGCTGCGGACGCTGCGTGGGCCGCTGCGCGGGATGCTGCGCGGGACGAGAAAACAAAGCTCTATCGCGGCTGGTTCAACGAGATGGTTGAGGTTGCGTTCGCAGCTCAGGCAGCATCTGTTGGGAGGATGTAAATGAAAGAAGTTTGGGAAATAGTTGAGAACGGCTACCACAAACGCATCCGGCTCGTGTGCTACCCTTCCGGGCTCATCCTAGCAACGGTCAGCGGATGTAACTGCGACCAACGTAAACCTTGGGATGCTTTTGCTAAAGCTCCAAGCAACGCCGGATTGATTGGGCAATTCACTACTAACGTACTGATATTTCTGACGGCAGAGAGGGAAAAATGATGAACGACGAAAAACACATCGGTGTGCTTGGACTCAGCCGGCAACTTCTTACCAAGTTGGGCATGGACCGATTGGTGCTGCAGCATCTTAGGCGGCAGGAAGAAGATCGCAAGATAACGCGGCCAGCCGCTCAACAAGCGTCAAATCGCAGTACCGCACCGCGATGTGAGCGTCGTCGTACGGGCATCACCGCCAGGCAGCAGCGACTTCGTGGTCAGCGCGTTCAACATCGTGATGCAATCGATGCTAGGCGATGCAAGCGAATACTTGATACGTGGCTGCCTAAGAATCATGCTGATCGTCGTTTCCTCGCCGTGTACGGCAAGGCTGAGGCTGCCAGGTGATGCATTTTTTGTGGCAGTGGTTGCCCAATCAAGACCGTTGGGAGCGGGTAACCGAGTGTGTGGACGAGGCGAAGCAGCCCTTCATCCTGCGCGGCTATCGGCGTCGCAATCTACGTGGAACCCAGTTCAGATGGCGGACCGCAGAGCAGGGACCGCCGACCAGGCGGTACCGGAAGAGGATGGTGAGGGTATGAAAACGGTAATCGTCGGTCTTGAGGTGGAGTACCAAGCTCACACGGGTGTCACTAAGGAAATGCTGCTGCGAGCTGTTTACAACGTGTTGAAGGGCATGAACGTGGCGCACCAGGTGCAGGTGGTGAACCAGGGCGTGATGCCGGATAGCAAGATGGACGCTAGGGCTGGACTGATGGAGGAACGTTAAATTATGTTCTCAGTTCACGGCTCCGTTGCCAAGGTCGAGTCAAACGACCTACGTACCTGGCAGCCATCGTCTAGGAGCCGTGAACTGAAAACATGAAGGAGTGTGAAGATGATCCTGCAGTGGCGGTCGGTAAGCCTGGATGAATTCCAAGCGGAGTGGCAGGGGCGGCTATGCTGCCTCGTGCGTGAGCAGCCGCAGCAACGGTGGCGGTTGTACGTGGTAACCACGGAACGTGGTGCCGTGTTCGAGGTGATCAACGCACCTGAGTTAAGGGTGCGAGGGGAGTGGCTAACGGCAAGAAAGGCCATGGAAGTCGTAGACGTGGCGGTAACCAAGATCGTCCGTGACCGAAGCAGCAGGTCGCTGAGTGGCGTCATGATTGGCAAGCCGCTGTTCAACCAGTTTGGGGGCAGCCATGTCACAGCTTAGCGCACCAGTGGTCGACGTTAACCGTGAGGTGATGGTCGCGGAGAGGGCACTCCGGCCGGCCCTGGCCAGGTTGAAGAAGGTTGCCAAGATTGACCTGGGGAAGATCAAGCTCGGCGCCCTGGCGGATCATCTGTACGACCTGCGTGCGGCGAAGGCAGCCCTGAACGGCATCACCGTAGCCTTTGACGAGGTGCTCCCAGTAGCCATTAAAAACCTAGAGGAGCACTTCATCAGCACGCTTGCCGTTGGAGAATCATCTGGGGTTCAGGGCATGAAGAGTCGGGTCCAGATCTCGGACAACCCGATCCCGACGGTTGAAGATTGGGCGAAGTTTTACGCTCACATCAAGAAAACTGGCAACTTCGAGCTACTCAACCGTGCCGTCAACCGCGCCGCGGTGAAGGAGCGGTGGGAGGAGAAGAAGCAGGTGCCTGGTGTCGGTGTGTTCCACGACAAGCGGGTGAGTGTGACCAAGCTCAACGGGAAAGGAGGGAAGTGATGAACGGCGATCTGGATGATGAAAGTTGTGGTAATCGCAAAGAATCTGAATCTGGCATTCTCGAACGTCTTCAAAATCGCTTGAGACAAAACGCTTCGCGGATAGAGGACCTGATGGGCAGGCAGCGTAAGATTATAGCGTTGATCGAGGACGCTCAAGCCAACCCAGAACATGTTCACATCTTTGAACGCTATGACGAGATTCTGTAAACAAATCAACGCACCATCAACCAAGAGGCAAGGAGATAACCAAACATGACTATAGCAACGAAGAAGAAACCAGGAAAGGCCCTCGTGAAGTGGGACGAGAAATTCGCCAGCTACGCCAAGGCCGAGAAGCAGCAGGTCGCCACGATCGCTGGCGGTGGCCCCACGGTGAAGTTCGGCCCGGGCTCGATCATCGTCAACGGTGGGCAGATACCAGGCGCCAAGCTGGAGTGCGTCATCATCGCCAGTTGCGCGTTCAACGCTTGGTATGGCGGCCGGCCCTATGACCCGGACGATCCACAGCCACCGGAATGCTATGCCTTCGCCGAGGTTGCTAGTCCGGACATGACCCCCCACAAGGAGTGCCAGTCGCCTCAGTCCAAGACCTGCGGTGAGTGTCCCAGGAACGAGTTCGGCACTGCGGTTACGGGCCGGGGTAAGGATTGTGGCAACAACATCCGGCTGGGGCTGGTCCTGGCCAAGGAGGTGAAGGACGTTGAGGGCATCGCCACGTTGGAGATGGCCCTGGCCAAGGTGAGCCCGACGAACCTGAAGTCTTGGAAGGGCTTCGTCGACGCCATCACCGATGATCCTCAAGATCCCAGACCGGTGTGGAGCGTGGTTACTGAGATTCAATCCAAGCCGGTCACCACGGGTCGTGCCGGCCACCTCTTGGAGTTCAGGAGGGTGGAGACCATCGACGATGGCGATATTCTCGCCGCGCTGGAGCAGCGTCACCTCACGGCTCAGAAGATTCTCCAGCAGCCCTACGGTCCGCCCATCGAGCGCGTGAAGGGACCGAGGGCTGGTGCCAACCGCAAGTTTGCCGTGGCGGTGAAGAAGGGTGGGCGGCGATGAGCCGGGATGAGGTTGCTTGGTACGATTGGCGACCGGACGGCGAGTCGTTGGATGACGCTGAGGCGTGGCGCAAGGAGCTTTGCCCGCGCCTCACGGCAGCACAACTTGAATGCCTCTGGCAGCTCAGGATGACGGTCTGGGACGGCTACCTCATCTCGAAGATGACCAGGGATCAGCTCGTCGACCTCGGCCTCGCCTTCAGGTTGAACGGCTGGCAGGCTATTACCCGGGAGGGGATGGCCGTCCTGGACTGCTACGGGCTGCTCGAGGATGATCGCTACGGGACGCGTGGTCTAGCTGGCGACCAGCTCTGGACCATCAAGCCAGAACAGTTCGTGTGGTTACATGAGAAGGGGTGGCTGCGATGAGCGATACGGCAAGCGATGCGCGTGATCGTGCCATCGCGGATTTTTTCAAGGTTGCCACGGAGCTGCTAAGGCTTTGCATACCGCTAGTTAAGGATGCGATCAAAGCGCAGATGGCGCTTAAAACGCGCCACTAACCAGTTCGCCAAGTGAGGTGTGACGTCATGCCATCGCATCTCGCTCCTTTCACCCCGTTTCCAAGCGCTTGTCGGGGCGGCGAAAACAAGCGCTTAACAAGAGGTGCCTTTATGGATCACACCAAGCTAGTGAAGGAGTACTTGGCACGCACTAAGCAACTGCAACAGGTGGCACGCCTGCTACGTGAGCTGGATAACTTGGATAAGAAGAGTGGTACGGTGCTACGTGGCCGGCCGCGCAAAGAGGCAAGACGTGATGGGTGACAAGTTGCCGTCTACGCTCGTTGGTTTAAGTTGGGGTGAGCTTAATAACGTGCTCCTGGAATGTGAAGACGTGCCGACCCTGCAACGATGGCTGCGTGAGATGACCCGGAGCGCCAGCGGTCGCTACCGGGCGCTTAGGGTGCATAGCCGAATGAACGCCGTTCGTCGCGCCCAGGAGGTCAAGGCCATCCAGCAAACGATAACGAGACGAAATCGGGAGGATGAGTAAACGTGGCGCGCACTCAGGTTCCTGACACGATCGTCGCGGACTTCGAGACCAAGAAGATACTTCCTCGGCCCAATTACCCGCCTAAGCCTGTCTCGCTGGCCCTTCATTGGCCTGGTGGAGACTACAAGCTGATGGCCTGGGGCCATCCATCCGGGAACAACTCGACGGAGAAGGAGGCGAGGGGCGAGTACCTCAAGGCGAGGAATTCGAAGTACGGGATGCTGTTCCAAAACGCGATGTTCGACGTCGACGTTGCCAGCGCGCACTGGGACATCCTGCTGCCGGACTGGCGGCAGTATCATGACACGATGTTCCTCCTGGCATTATGGAACCCCCATTCCACGTCGCTCGCCCTCAAGCCAAGTGCCAAAGAACTGCTCGGCATCGAACCTGAAGAGCAGGACAAGATGAACGAGTGGATACTGGCCAACATCACGGAGGCGAAGCGAAAGCCCAGCGAGGCCGGCGCCTACATCTCAGAGTGCCCCTATCAGATCGTTAGGCCGTACCACAAGGGCGACCTGGTGCGGACCGAGAAGCTGTTTAAGTGGCTCTACCCCAGGATCGTCGACTCTGGGATGCTCGAGGCTTACGATCGGGAGCGTCGTCTCATGCTGATCCTTCTCCGCAACGCGCGGCGAGGGATGAGGGTCGACGTCGCGGCATTGGACAGGGACATCCCCGCCATGCGGCGCGGGCTGGAAGCGGCCGATGCGTGGTTGAAGAAGCGACTGGGGGAAATCAACATCGACAGTCCGCAGCAGTTAGGCCGGGCGCTTTATGACAAGCGGATCGTTGTCGACTTCAAGACCACCGCCAAGGGCCAGCTGTCCACCTCGCAAAAGACTCTCACCATCGACAAGTTCTCGGACAAGCGGGTGTACCAAGCGCTGATGTACCGCTCTCAGATGGAAACCTCGCTGAGGACGTTTATGGAATCTTGGCGTAGCCTGGTCGGTGGTGGTGAAACGATCCACCCCGACTGGTCACAGGTGCGTGCTGATAAGACCAATGGCAAACAGAAGGGTGCACGGTCTTTGCGGATTATCTGCGCAAAGCCAAATTTTTTGAACATCCCCAAACGCTGGCGTAAGGCTATTGTCGCTGGTTACGTCCACCCATCCTTTATCAAGGGAACGGTAGAGCTGCCCTTTATCCGTACTTACGCCTTGCCGCACAAAGGAAAGCGGTGGGGAAGGCGAGACCAGAAGCAGCAGGAGCTCAAGCTCTTCGCCTGGGCCGAAGAGGGGCCGGTGATGGAGGGCTTCCTGGCGGACCCGGACTACGACGTTCACGAGATCGCCCGGGCCGAGGAGGAGCGCGCTCTGATCGAGGCCGGCCTCCGCGATTCCATCGACCGCGATACTGCGAAGAACACGGTATTTGCCCGCCTCTACGGCCAGGGATTGAAAGGCTTGATGGTGACCCTCAAGCTGCCGGAAGATGAGGAGGTGGTGGCCAGGGTGGTGCAGCGGGCGTTGAACAGTGCCCTGCCGTCCATCAAGATGCTCGACGACCAGCTCAAGGCACTAGTGAATGGTGGCGACCCAATCAAGACGTGGGGTGGGCGGCTCTACTACAAAGAACCGTCGAAGTACGTCGAGAAATTCGGGCACGACATGGACTTCGCTTATAAAATGCTGAACTATTTTTGTCAGGGGAGCGGTGCCGACGTCACGAAGGAGATTATCTGCCGCTACGATGAACACCCCAAGCGGACTGAGGAACTGATCGTCACGGTGTACGACGAGTTCGACCTCGACCTGCCCATGTCAGATCGTGGTGCCCGGCAGGAGATGAGTGTGCTGGAGGAGTGCGTGCGGTCCATCGACATCTCACCGCTTACCCTCACCTCGGGCGGTGAGATCGGTCCCAACTGGGGTACGCTGAAACCATTCCCGGTATGAAAAGGAGAAGAATGAAAATGAAAAAGGCAAAGGTGGAAATTTACAAACGTAAGGAGAAGAATGCCAAGTAAAGGTCGTTTCGCCCAGCTCACGAGTTGGAGCTTCAGTGTCTACGCTCAGTACGTCAAGTGTCCCTTCTCAATATGTCTTGACAAGATCATGCGGGTGAAGATGGTCGAGCCTGTGAACCCGCATTTTGTCAAGGGGAACCGGGCGCATGACATCGCGGCGTCGTTCATCTCCGGCCCCGGTGCCAGGCGCCCGGCACTTAGCGAAGAGGTCCCTGTCCCGGGCACCAAGGACACGGTAAGTGTCAACCTGGAGCCCATCAAGGCTGAGCTCATCGCGATGCGGAAGGCCAAGGCCAGAACCGAACAGGAATGGGCATTTGACCGACAATGGAACCCGGTTGATTGGCGGGACTGGGATCGGGCCTGGCTCAGGGTCAAGACCGATATCTGCGCCGATACCATCGACCCGCCCACGGTGGATATCATCGACCTGAAGACGGGAAAGGTCCACGATGAACACAAGCAGCAGCGGTCTATCTACGCCATGGCTGGCCTGCGTCTGGTCCAGATCGGGGCCCTGGCCGGCGGTTCCAAGAAGGTCGAGCTCACTGCGCGTCACGTCTACGTGGACACTGGCCAGTCGGCGACGGAGACCTACGGTATGAAAAACCTGGAGCCGCTCAAGCGGGAGTGGCTGACCAGGATAGAGCGGATGATGAAAGATACCACGTACCTAACGAAGACCGGTAACCACTGCCGCTGGTGCCGCTATGCCAAGAGCGCCGGCGGCCCTTGCCCGGAGAAGATGTGATGAGAGGGAAAATGTAATGGACATTAACGACGAAGAGTATCGTGAGATGACGGCTGCACGCGCCGCTGAGATAAAACCAGATTGGGCGACTGACCCTGAACCGCGATGTTCATGCGGCACACCACTTGTGCCGATAGAACTTATCATAAACGGTGAATCGTGTATTTTGTGGGGATGCGCTGTGTGTGATTGTCAGGCAGATGAAGGAGGAAAGTGAATGAAGGTGGTCGTAAAGCAGAAGACGAAGGCGTCCAAGGTTCCCAGGCCTGACCCCAAGGCCGCGGCGCAGGCAGCGCTTAGGAACGTCGCGGCCTGGGTGGAAAGTCCTTCGGCGTGGCATGTGATGTTCGGCGCTGGAGCGCACAGCAAGGTTGAGCAGGCAGCACTGGAAGAGGCGAAGGCCCTGGTGGCGAACTACGTCAGGCTGGGGGCGAGATGAACCACACCAACGTAATGATTGACCTGGAGACCCTGGGCACCAAGCCAGGCAGCATCATCCTTAGCATCGGCGCCGTGGCCTTCGCCGAAGGCGAGCCTGAGGAAAGTTGGACGAGGTTTGACAGCGGCCCCATCAGCATCGTAAGTTCGCGAGCCTGTGATCTGACGATGGACGATGACACCCTGTTATGGTGGTTGGAGCAGGACCTTGCCGCAAAGAGCTTGCTACGTAAGTGCCTCGGACGTGAAGCCGCCGCGCTGGACGTCGTGCTGTGCCGGTTTGCGGACTGGCTCACTAACACTCCTGGTGATACGCCCGTGATCTGGGGCAACGTGGCCAACTTCGACAACGTACTGCTACGATCTGCATGGATGGCGGCACTGCCAGCCTTCACGCTGCCGTGGAAGTACTGCAATGACCAATGCTATCGGACGATGAAGAACGTGTTTAGCCAGGTGCCGAGGCCGCCGTTTGTTGGCGTGAAACACGACGCCCTTGCCGACGCGTTCCACCAGACACGTCATCTCCAGGCAATTCTCAAGTATATCAAGGAATCAACACATGTGGGATGACTTGTGGAGATCATTCACCGAGAAGGAGCGTGCCGTGCTTTGCCAGGCTACCGCTGATGATGTGATGCAACCGGCTGGAACCCTGAACAGCGCCGTCGTTCCGGAACCACTACGTGCGAAGTTCATGGCCGCGGTGATCCGCCGGATGTCGTCAATCCCACTGCCAACCGAGTCTGAATTGCACACCGACCCAGAGGCGCAAAAATGACCAAGGGTGAGCAGAATCTTCGGGCAGTCGCCTTCACCTTCGCCCTGGAGCAAGGTTTGGAGCTTGAAACGCGGTGGACGACGACCGGTCTTGAAATCGAGTTCGTAGAACGCAAGGCGAAGGATAAGATGCGCAGATTTATGCGGTGTACGATCTCAACGTTGCAGGTACCCTTGATCGGCCGCGCCGATATGGACCTGCTCAAGGTGCAGTGGCGGCATGGCTGGACGAACAAGACGAACGCGTAGGGAATCCACCCTCGAGGCTTGGTGTGTGCGGTGGGCACGGACCCGCGGCATCCAGGTCGGGAAACTTACTGAGTGCATCGGCCTACCGGACCGAATCTTCTTCGTTCCCGGTGGCCGGCCTCTGGCGCCTGAATTCAAACGGCCTGGCCGGGACGACGCCAGCCCGGCTCAGGTCTGGCACTTGAAGAAGCTGCGTGAGCACGGATACGACGCACCGCTGATTAACGACCGGGAAGAGTTCTTGAAGATGATGCGCAAGAGGAAAGTCAAGTGAACGACCTCGTGCCTAAGTCGCTCGCCGTGAAGATGGCTGAGTGGTGCGCCGCCGCCAAGCCGTGGCATCCCCGCGGCTACCAGTTGCGATCTTTGAAGTTCGTGCTGGAGAACAGCCAGGCCGGCC
>Ga0116217_10001071_pt1 | contig 27231 bp, 17 predicted proteins | sample Sb_taG_6_FD_89697 | JGI IMG/M metagenome (GOLD analysis project Ga0116217, IMG submission 89697) | Peat soil microbial communities from Weissenstadt, Germany - Sb_50d_4_PS metaG | ecosystem: Environmental > Terrestrial > Soil > Wetlands > Peat | place: Germany: Weissenstadt | collected 2010-09-21 | reverse complement strand
TGCCAACAAGGGCGATGAAAATGTAGAAACTCCAGGCCCACGGCGTAAGCCGTGGGTTCGTGGGGGCCTTCCCTCTCCCCCGTCCCCTCTCCCGCTCGGGCGGGAGAGGGGTGCCGCAGGCGGGGTGAGGGCCGTCCGACTCACGGCTTACGCCCTGGGCTACTTTATGGCGCCCCGTACGGGGCTGTTGACGCGTGGCCGAATCGTCGCGACTTATATCGCGAATTATTGAGACACGGCACTAACGGGGCCTGGCCCCAGCCCGACGATCATGTGCGAAGAGCATTTTCACAATCTGAGAACTTGACTCATTTACACCAAGTTTCGCACTCCAAGATTTCGAGGGTCGCGGTCGCGTAAAAGGTTTGTAGCAGGTTTCCAGAATAACCGCACTATTCAACCACGCCAACAAATCAGTTTCAAATCGGTCATCTCCTCAACGGAGAAATGCGGGCCCTCGCGCCCGATTCCACTCTTCTTGACTCCGCCATAAGGCATGTGGTCGGCGCGATAGGCGGGAACATCGTTGACAATCACTCCGCCAACGCGCAACTGGCGGGCGGCTTCGAACGCCTTGCCGATGTCGCGCGTGCAGATGCCGGCCTGCAACCCGTACTCGCCCGCATTCACGGCTGCGATGGCATCCTGCAAATGCCGGTAGGCATGCAAGACGACAACCGGGCCAAAAACCTCCTTGCAACATACCTCGAGTTCGGGTGAAACATCGGCGAGAATGGTCGGCTCAAGCGTGGCGCTTTGCCGCCTGCCGCCAATGAGCACACGCGCTCCGCGGCGTCGGGCGCGCTCGATCCATGCTTCCACCCGCTCGGCTTCTCCCACGGTAATCAAGGAGGAAACATCCGTGCTCTCCTCGAGGGGATGTCCGATCTTTAGTTTTTGCGTGGCCGCGATGAATCTCTCTGTGAAAGTCTCTTCAATGTCTTCGTGGATGTAAATATTCTGCACCGAAATACACACCTGCCCGGAATGCGAAAAGCTGCCGGTGACGCAGCGCGGAATCATGGTGTCGAGATCGCAATCGGGCTCGAGGATCACCGAGGAATTCGAGCCCAACTCGAGCGTCACTCGGCGCAGGCCGGTCCGGGCGCGGATCTCTTCTCCCACCGGAACGCTGCCCGTAAAAGTGACCATCGCCACTCGCGGATCGCTCACGAGTTGCGCCCCCAACTTCTCGCCCGGTCCGGTCACGACGTTGTAGGCGCCGGTGGGCGCGCCCGCCTCCTGAATCAATCGCGCCAGGCGCAGCGCGCTGAGCGGTGTGTTTCCGGAAGGCTTGTGGACGACGCTGTTGCCGGCCGCGAGAGCGGGGCCGATTTTGTGCAAAGCCAGATTCAAGGGAAAATTAAAGGGAGTAATGGCGCAGATCACGCCCAACGGCTCGCGCACCGTCATGCCCCATCGCCCTTTTCCGACCGGCGCCGCCTCCATCGGAATCACCTCCCCGCGCAGATGCCTGGCGGCGTCCGCGGAAGCCAACAAGGTTTGTTGGCCGCGGTCGACCTCGACGCGCGCCTCGCGAATCGGCTTTCCGGTTTCACAGCAAACGAGCCGCGCAAATTCGGCGGCGTTGCGCTCGAGTAACAGGCGTATGCGATCGAGCAGTTCGGCTCGTTCGTACTGGGTGAGGCAGGCCATCGCCGGCGCTCCCGCTTGGGCCGCCGAGATAGCGCGCTCGGCCGTCGCCGCATCCGCGTCGTAAGTTTCGCCGACCGGCGTGCCATCGTAGGGTAGCCGGATCGTGCGCCGCGCCTCCGTCCGCACCCACTCGCCGCCGATCATCATCGGGAATTCCTGATTTTCAATCGCCACGCTTCCCATAGCCCGCTCTCCTTATCCTTCCGGCCGCGCTTCCGAACCGAGCACACCGGAGGCGAAGGTCAAGCGGTGAAACACCCCGTTCCCCGGTTCTCAGCAGAATGCCGCCCCGCTTTCTAGTGTAACGCCTTTGTCCCTTCCCCGGCGACCACTGCCCCGAATCCCTGCCCCACTGAGGAGATGTGTCTGGAACCGTCGATGGCGTCCCGAACTGATTGTAGCGCCCACCCCTTGGGCCCGCAGACGCCGCCCGAAGACCAGTTCGACGAACCAGATCAGGACATCGCCGAACCACCCGTCCATTTGACTTGCACCGGGCTCGTAGATATCATCCAACCATAGACGTTTGCGGGCGTGTAGCTCAGGCGGATAGAGCAACGGATTTCTAATCCGTGGGTCGGGGGTTCGAGTCCCTCCACGCCTGCCATTTCAGCAACTTACAAGCGAGAATACATGCCATGTACGACGGACCCAAAAACCGTCGTACGTTGGTGATACGCTCTTCCAGCCTTCTGAAAACAAAGGACTTACAGCCAGACATCCGAGAATTCTAAAGGCGAGGTGCATCCGAGGTGCATATTCGCTCCTGAATACTCGACCGGGACGGAGCCTCTCAATTGGCGGGGGTGCATATTCGTTCGGATCTAAACGGGTCCCGTCTCGAGTTGCATCGCACGGAGTCGGGAGCGACTCCTCAGTTCGGTATCCTTCAAGCTGCGCGACTTCGGTTATTACGTTAGATCCCACCCGCCGATATCTTAGTGCAGAGCGCACACTCGTTTCTCTTAAAACGTTTTCTCTCGAAACGTCTTGACGCCCCCAACCCGCTTCTGGTACAAACGAAGACGGCTTCTGACATCCATTTCACCTATGCGGCGTGAGTCGCGGCCAAGCGGGAACTGATAGCAATCCACTATCGATCCTCCCGCGCAGGAGCGTATGAATGTGCGCCCGTCGATTGCGAGTCGCCTCTACCCTTCATTGCGAATCCATGGTCAAACTGATCAACGGGCGATAGCCGCTCCTTGCACCTGTTTTCGCTTTGACGCTGGCTAGTCAAGATACGCCAACGGCAAGGGATTCGCACGTTTATTTCATGGGCGATCCGGTAGGACAACACCTGCGAGGTAACCGGTGGCATTACGCTCAATCGTTGTGATCGACACTCAGTCCTGGGTTCATTCCTCAGTTCAGGACTTATTAGGCGCCGGGTTTGAAGTGCAGCGCCTTGCGGAATGGGCCACGGACGGGAGCGCACTTTCCAAGGCAGGCGTATTTCTTGTCGGCAATGCCTCGGATGATCCGACACACACGATTGGGACTGTCCGACGACTGAGGCAAATGCGGCCGGGTGCACCAATCATTCTCCTCGCCTGGGCCAGTTCGGAACCGATGGCGATCGCTGCGCTCAAGGCGGGCGTAGTGGATTATTTCGCGCCACCGATCGATCTCCGCGAGGTCGTCAGCGCCGTGCGGCGGTGCGCATTGTGCATCGCGGATGCGGAGCGGCGGGACAAGTCGGCTAAACCTGGAGTCCCGCGGGCAATTATCGGCGAAAGTCCGTTAATGCGAGCAGTTCGCGAGCATATGTTCTGCGTTGCCCAACGGGACTGCAACGTGCTGATCCTTGGCGAGACCGGGACCGGCAAGGATATGGTCGCGGAAGCCATCCACTTAAACAGCCCGCGTCATAGCAAGCCTTTTATTTGTATAAATTGCGCTGCCATTCCGGATACGTTGCTCGAAAGCGAGTTGTTCGGATACGAAAGCGGCGCGTTTACTGGCGCGAGCAGGGCCGCAGACGGTATGATCCGTCAGGCGCACGGGGGGACAGTCTTTTTCGACGAGATTGGTGAAATGACGCCCTACGCCCAGGCCAAGATTTTGCGAGTCATAGATGGCAAGCAAATCCAAAGGCTGGGAGGCAAGGCCAATCTCCCGGTGGACGTGCGGATCATAGTGGCGACTAACCAAGATTTGCCGAAGCTGGTTGCCGAGCAGCGATTTCGGCAGGACTTGTATTTCCGTCTGAATGTGGTACGGATCCAACTTCCGTCGCTACGCGAACGACGACAAGACATCGGCGATCTTCTCCAACACTATGTGGAAGTATTCAACCAGCAGACTGGAGCGGCAGTCGAAGGGTTTACGCCCGAGGCCCTTAACCAACTGATTCAATACGATTGGCCGGGCAACGTGCGCGAACTAAAGAATGTTGTGGAGTCGATCTTTGTCGATCCGCCGTACCGGCGTATCGATGTTTGTCACCTCTGCCAGTTGCAGGCGAACGTCTCGAAAGTCGCCGTAGCTAGCGAGCGCGAGCAGTTACTCGAGGCACTCCAGGCTACGGAGTGGAATAAGAGCAAGGCAGCGGGAAGGTTGCATTGGTCGAGAATGAAAATTTACCGGAAGATGGCCAAATACAATCTCGCAGAAAGGGAGGTGTCACCCGAGGCGCCGTCCGTCTGAGGGCAAGAGTTAACGAGAGTACGAAGAATGACAAAGGGTTACGCCCCGCTCTTCCGCCGCCAGGCGGCAATTGATGCGGTTAGCCGCCGTCCTCGCTCATCCTGCCAACTCCCAATTAATATATACTTTGAACTTTCCGGGTCCTGATATTTCGAAAGATACACGATTCCAATGATTACCCGCCGTGGGGGTCATCATCAGTCTCACGTGGGGATCAGAAATGGAAAGATTGCATGGCCTGCCAGGAAGTGCCCCCTTGACCGTGCCGTAATTCGGAACTCCATTTGTAATGTCAATTCGCGTCCTGATGGCCAGCGTCCCGGACCATATCAACACGCCAGCTTGGGGGATGACCGGAGTTGCGTGGGCGCGCAGATAACCAATCTGATTATTAAGGGAGGTGATCTGCGACTGCAATTGCTGGATGCGCTGAGTGGAGGCCGCTTGTTGGCCCGCCGTCTGGGCTATCGACACCTCCTTGGCAACCTCCACCTTAAGCTGGTTTTCAACCGCAGCGAGATCGCGTTTGGCTGAAGCGAGCTCGTCCTCGGTAAGGCGCTGCTGTTTTTCAGTTGCGGCCAAGGTGTTCGTGAGATCGCTGACCTTCCGATTGATCATGTAACGGCCAGCCGCGTACCCCGCCAGACCGCCCATTACCAGGAGAATCGCCCCAGCAATCAGGCTGGGGCGCCGGGCCAAGGGATTCTTTTGGACGGCCGCCTCGAGTTGCTTGCTCTTGGCAACCAGCCTTTCTTCGAAGGATCTGGCTTTCTCCCGGAACTCAGCCTCGAGCCCTCGTGTCTTGGCAGCCAGCTCTGCTTCGAACGATCTGGCTTTCTCCTCGAACCTTTCGGCCTTCTCTTCCGCTGACTTCCAGTGCGCTTGCCACGCGGCAGCCTGCGACTCCAGGTTCGCTGCCCTACCCTCCGCCGATTCCAGTTTGGTTTGGAGAGCAGCGACGACCTCTTGCGACCTATCAGGCTTAGCGCCTGCGGCCATGACTTTGTTGAGTTCCGCCTGTAACCACTCCACTTGTTGTCGCAAGACTCGATTCTCATCCTCCGCAGGTATCAACGGAGTCTGTACCGATTGCGCTTCTTCGGGCGGGGTTGGTTCCTGGATCTGGATTACCCCGCTAGGTTCTTCTGGAGCGATGACGAGAGGTTGCCGGCAGAAATAACAGAACGACCGTCCAATGGGGTTCTCACGTCCACATTGAGAACATATGACTGTCGGTGTGGGAGTTCGCTCTGGGGTAAGACTCATGGTGCGCCCATCCTTTACTCGAGCCGGAGCTTAACTGCAAGCGGCCGAATCATGGCAGTAGGTTGGCCGTTCCGGCGCGAGTCCCGAGGCAGCAGTCCCAACGTGTAGTCAGCTGAATATCGTCCGATACTGACCCCTGTGGTGCAATATTTTAGCCTAAGTCGCGGCCTCCGTCGATGTCAAATTCACACAATTTCACACAATTTGATCGCCATCAATCGAAAAAGGCTTGGTCGAGACCACGTCCCGGAGTGCGACTTCTGCACGAGCTCGCTCCCGCTCGAAGAACTCCTGCTAGTGGACGGTTCCACTGCGGCCATGGTGGTGGTCACGTTACGTGGCTGATATCAAAACTAGAACTGGAAGAAAGTAATATTGACCCCGCCACCACCGTGCTCCTTGCCCCAGGAAAAGATGTCCGGCATCAGATCTTCCGGAACCAGACGCCGGTCATAATTGAGGATCACCTCGTCGATTTCGATTTTTTGTCCAGTGAGATCAAGGCCACTTCGCCGGACGTAGCCTGTGCCGTAATATTTACCGAGTTGCTCTTCGATGTCAGCTTCCACGATATTCTTGGCTTCTGACCTGCTCAGCCCCCGAAAATCGCGCGCTTTTTGGGAGACCGCACTGAAACCTTTTCCTCCTCTCCAGACGAAGTCCGGATACACTACCTCGCCCGGTCCCGGATTCGGTACCCTGCTGAAGCCCAGGTTCTGTGCGACCTTACCGCCGGTAATGTCCTCAATGATTTTTCCTGTCTGTCCCTGCGAAATCCGTCCTCTCAGGGCGGCCAGCAGGTTGGGATTATCGGCGTATTCCTTCCGGAACGATTCGAAGTCGCGGGGTGCCTCACGCGACGTTTGACCCGTTTCCCTGATATCGGCTCGCATGCTGTCGACCCTCTCGTTGAAATACTGGTTGTACATCTCCCACAGGGATTGATCTTCAGGGGTTTTCACGGAGGGCGGCGGCTGATCGATTTTCGGCCGCGATAGCTCAACCAGGTTGTCGATGTCCTTTTCCGAGGTAACGGTGCCCTTTGTGACTCGCTTGGTACCCGCGGGCACGCAGATGGAGCTTTTGGAATAGCGGCACCAGCCATCCGAGCCACGGCGCCACGTATGCCCGTTGGGAAGTTCGACCTCTTCTTCACCGTTCGGCAATTTGCGGGTCGGTGACCGCTCCACGATGGACAGCTCCGACTCGATCTGCTCCGGTGACGGGACCGCATCCCCCTTGCCAGCCTCGAAGATTCGGGCTTCTCCAGAATTAGCAGGTTGTAGTGTCTCTCCGGCGCCGGCCAAGTCGGGTCGAGCGTTCGGATCCTTCGGCGCGACTTTGCCCTCCGCTGAGGCGCCTGGCTTGCTCTCCGGCGCTCCCGGTTTCGCTTCGGAGACGCCGGGATGTGGTTCGGCCGTGGGCACATGCGGCTCCTGACTGAAGTGGGGGCGCATGCTGCCGATTTCTTTGGCCAGACCGGCGAGGTCCACGGCAGTAAGGGCGGCAGTGACACCGAGTACGGCCCACTCGAACATGGACGGAGCAGAGACGCCGAGCAGCGAGCCGCTGGGATCGGTGGAGGCGCCACCGATCGTTTGACGGTCGAGCATTTCTTTGGCTTGCATGCCGACCTGCACCACGCCAGCGCCGGTAGCCAGGGCGCCGGAGGCGGCGGCCCATCCTGCCAGCCCGATCCCCGCCAACCCGCCGGTCGCACCGACCAAGACGGCGGTGCCGAGAGCCAGGGCCATCTCCCATGCGAATTTCGTAACTTCGTGTTCCTGCTTGATGCGGTCGAGTTCGGTGCGCATGGCCTCGGACAAGGAGTTACGCGTGGCAGCAACGGCGCCCGGCAGGTCGAGCGGGTTGATGCCGCCGGAACCGACCTTGACGATGGCTTCGTCGGTGCGGGTCGACAGGCGGTCGAACGAAGCGTTTACGGCTTGCAGCAAAGTGGCGTCATCCGGCGGCTCGTTCCCGGTGAAGGCATCGTGCGCGACGTATCCCGCCAGCGGAAGCAAGGCCGGCATCAGGGTTGACAGCGCAAGGCCGAAGGCAGCAGCGGCTTTTTTGCCAGTGCTGGACTTCTTACCTAGAATGTCGGAATCGGCCATGTCGGCAAGAAAGGGGAAGTCGTTGTAGAGCAGAACCAGGGATAAGTCGACGCCGTTGATCTGTTTCAGGCGGAAGGCCGACAGGTCGTTGCGCAGATTGAACAGCACCATCTTCTTCGATCCCCAGGAAAGGCCCTTCTCTTCCAGAGCGGCACGGGTCTCCAGCACACGTTGTAGAGTGGCGGGCGAGGAATCGGGTTGCGCCTTGTCCGACAGAGTTTGGAGCTCATCAGGGATAGCTTCGGCCCCGGCGTTCAATCTCACGGCGGCGTCGATGGCGTTTTTCAGATCGTTCAGCGTCGACTTCTCGGCGTTCATCCGGATCCGGGCTTGGGCGGCGCCGCGAACGGCCAGAGCGGTGTCATGCCCACCGGATTTCGGATCACTGTCGGAAGCGCCTTTCGCCTGCGGATCTTCTGCGGGCTTCTTCGCCATGTTCAGAAACTGTTGTTTGCGATTCACCAACTCGGCGCGATGCGCGCCAACCATGGAAACCGCGTTGAGGCGGATCAGGGTGAGGATTTTCTGCTCATTGGCTGCGCGTTCTTCGTCGGTCTCGGGGGCTTTGTCGGCCATAACCTTGACCATGGCGGATGCCGCTCCTGGCGCTGCCGCGACAGTCTGAAGATAGGACGGATCCTGACGGTGCGACTCTTTGCCGTACCAGTCCCAGGCGGCGGTATTGGCAGGATCGAGCTGCCGCTGGATGGACCGTTGGGCGGTACCTGACGGCTCGCGGCGCTTGCTCTGTTCCTCGTCGGTGAGCAGGCGGGGCTGGGCGCCGGACACGAACTCGTCGGCCTGCATCTCCGCTTCCGACTCGAGCGAGTCGTCCGGAGCGCCGATCTTGACGCCCGCCGTTTTGGTGGCGATGCTGGGCTCTTTGCCGGAGCTTTGCTGGACCACATGGGCGACTTCGTGCGCAAGCAATCGTTGGCCGCTGCTTCTCGCCGGAGCGTACATGCCCGACGCGAAGTAGATATCTCGGCCGCTGGTATAAGCGAGTGCATCCAGGCTGGTGGCGGATTCCGCCGCTTCGGTATTGGTGTGCACTCGGACGTCACCCAGATCTGCTCCGAAGTGCGCTTCGAGTGGATGGCGTGTGAAGGGCTCGAGCGCTTCTCCACCGGTGGTGGGAATGCCATCGAATTCCGGCGGAACAGGGGATGTAGAACTCCGCTGGAGCGCGCGTTGCTCCTCCTCTTCCTGGCATTTCGGACAGGTACCCCCGCACGTGCACTGCCGCTGCAGCACCCGCGCGCGCATCACGATCTGCTGCGAGGCGCGGTTGCCATACAGCCGCTGCGCCCGTTGCAAAACGGGTGTTTTCAATCGCTGGATAGAAAGGGAGCCAGCTGCAGAATCGGGGGGCTCTGACGGAGCTCCCCCAAAGAGCCTCTCCACAAACGGGTCAAGCGCGGCCGCCGGGAGGCCGGACATGGTCTGTTGGACACCAGCTTCCGGACTCCGCGACGGAGCATCTTTCTCGAGCGAAGCCGATTCCGCAGTGGTGCCCATGCCTCCTCAGGTCCTTAGTCAATTAGGGTCGGAAGCGCCAGTTCCAGGGTGTGTTCCTGGCGGCAGAGGCTCACCGACCCAACACGCCGATAGAAGGGAACGCACCCTTCACCTCCGTCAACTGTTGGGATCTGCAATTTGTGAAGATCAGGCACTTTCGCGGACCCTCACGCAGAGCCGCTTTCTCAAACGAATGGAGGCCCGATGCTTCTACTTCAGGTCGGTGCCCTGCCAGCGATCACTTCTCTTTTGCGCAACCCCACAGCGCGAACGGCTGGCCCTTGACGTATTACAACTCTCGCTTCGCCCGCTCCAGTAACCGAGCGAATTCGGCGTCTTCGCCTGGGTCAATCCGGGCAAGCAACCTCTTAAGGTGGCTTTTCGGGTCCTCGAAGGACGTGAGCAGATCAAGGGCCCGCCGACGTACGGCCGGATCTTCCGAGGACAAGTCCGGCTCATACGCGGCCAGACCGGACCCGATAACCCCGCGGCACGCCTCCCGGAGATCCGCGGGTGCACCTGGAGGCGGAACCCAGGGCCGTTCCGGGTCAGGAACTCCGCGGGCGATCTCGATAAGAAGGTCGTAGGCCGCCACCCGAAGAGGCGCCCACCGGGCTGAAAGCAGGATGTCGAGGATGTAGGCTGCTGCGAAATACGCGCTCTCGTAGAGAGTCCCCTGCAGCACGATATAGTTGTCTAGCAACCAGTACGCTTCGAATAGCTGGCTCGAGTCCAGGGCGCAAGCCAGTGCCCTTAGCGCGACTGGGACATGCTCGGCAGTGCCGTGGGCCGTGCGCAGAGACGGCCAGTTCACCTCTGCCAGTTGTGCAAGCGTCTTACGCATGATGGGCATTACTGTCCGACTCCGGGCATCGTCACACCGGGCCCCCCGAAAATGACCCCCTCGGGAAACTGTTCCTTGGCATACTTACCTTGGCACCTTAGGCATACGGGTTGTTGCTGTCCAGTGCGCGGCCGGACTGCCTCTGAGAACTTGACCTTCGATGCGTCACCCCCTAGCCGCTCGACGACCATGTCCTCGGCACACTTCCCGGCAGTGTTGTATCCGCCGGCCACCTGACCAGTCTCCACGTTCACACCACCAGTGACCACAGCTATTGTCTCGCGTTGGGCTTTCAGCATTTCATTATAAGCATCCACCATCGTGTTCCTGGCGTTACGGGCCTGTGTAAACGCCTCCGCGTCGGTAACGACCTTTCTTGCGGCGCCCTTGAGGATACTAGCTCCCCGCATCCAGCGACCGAGTACTGAGCCACGTCTGAGGGCTGCCAAGGAGCGTATCGCCGACCCCGTCGCGAATGGATATACAACGTTCAATAGATACTGGACGACCATGATCCCGGCTGCTAGCACGGGATCGAACAGCACCGTCTCCATTTGCTTGTGAACATCCTGTTTTACTTGCCACAAAACAGGTAACGTGCTGCGATTGCGGATCGCGGGCCATAGAAAACCGCCCGGCCCGGGCTGAGCCTCGCGGAACTGCTTTTCAGCTTCGTCGTCACTCAACTCGCCATCGCCAATCGTGTTGATGTCAAGGTCGACGTCGAACAGGTCGCCGAAGCTGACGAAGCGGGAAAGTTCGCCGGGTTTTTCCACTCGATACTTGGGTTGCCAGCGATAAGTGAGGACCGACGCATCGACGTACAGGCCGGTGGAGGCGGGCGTCTTCGCGCGCTCAAGGAGATAGCGCAGGCGGTCACGATTCCCGCCCAACTCCGCCGATCCGATGTGGGCGGTGATTTGCGCAGCAGCTCCGAAATTGTCGCGTAGAAACCGCAACTGGTCGGCTTCGTTCATAGAATTGAACTCGCTGAAAAAGCCGTTCCAATCCCTCCCATCGAGAAGGTCGATTAACCGCTGGTCGTGGCTTTGCCCGAGGGAGGCAGCGGGGGCTGTTGCGGCACTGACGGCTTTAAGCGCGTCTAGCGTTTCCTGCCAAAGCCTGGAATCTTGATGACGGAGACCTTGCTGCCGTTGAAAGGTACCAATTGCGGGCGGTGTTCGATCATCGACGAAATCGTCCTCCGCGAGTGGCCGCCAGTCCTTTCCAAACCCAGGGCGCCCGACGGCCTGTTCCTGCTGCTGGTAGAGATTGAGTCCGCGCTTGGCGTCGAGGACTGCTGGACCACGCATATGCCACCAGAAGAGAGGTTGCTCTGCGACCCCTCCTCGAGCTGGAGTAACTGCGGCTGGCGTGGGTACAGGCTGGCGTTGGATGTATCTCTGCGCCACGCCCGACTCGCGTCTCTTTCTTTGTTCCTCGTCTGTGAGTTTGCCCGGCGGTGCGCCGGTCATGAACCCCTCGGCGGCCAGGTCCGCCTCCGTCTCAAGCGAATCTTCCGGGGCGCCGATCTTCACTCCTCGCGCTGACTTGGCGGCCAGCGTTGGTTCTTTGCCGGAGCCTTGTTGGATGACGTGAGCAACTTCGTGCGCCAGAAATCGCTGGCCGCTGCCGCTGGTGGGCGCGTACATGCCCGCCGCAAAGTAGATATCACGGCCGCTGCTATAGGCGAGCGCATCCAGGCTGGAGGCGGACCTAGCCGCTTCCGTGCCGGTATGAATGCGGACGTCAGCCAGATCCGCTCCAAAGTGCGTTTCGAGCGGCTGGCGTGTGGTGGGATCGAGCGGTTCTCCACCCGTCGCTGGAATGCCATCGAGTTCCGCCGGGGCGGCGGATGTTGAGCTACGCTGCAGCGCCCGTTGTTCCTCCTCTTCCTGGCATATCGCGCAGGTGCCGCCACATGTACACTGGCGCTGCAGGATGCGCGCGCGCGTCACGATCTGTTGCGACGCGCGGTTGCCGTATAGCCGCTGTGCTCGTTGCAGTACCGGCGCTTTCAACGGCTCGACGGAAAGAGAACCCGCCACAGACTCCGAAAGAGCCTCTGACCTAGCGGGCAAGAGCTGTTCCATCGCCGGGTCGAACACCGATGCGGTGGCCTCGGCGTGCGGCTTGTCCCTCACTGGAGGTCGCGACGAAGCCTCTTTCTCGAGTGAAACCGATTCGGCAGCTCTGCGCATAGCTTGTCAGTTCTTAAAGCTCGGGAGCGTCGCAGGAATCGTCTGAGCGGTCTCGAAATACTTTCCGAAATCTGCCTTCATCACCAGCTTCCCTTGCTTCTGCAATTCCATCCGCACTCCACGGATCATCTCCGCCATTCCGATCTTTTTCCCCTGGCTGGCCGCGAGGTACGCGGCCGTCATCACGGCGTTCTTGATGTTACCGCCGGCCAGCTTAAACTGGCGCGCCAGGAATCCGTAGTCGATGTTCGCTTCCACGGGCGCGCCGGCGGGCACATGCTTTCGCCAGATGCGCTCGCGCAAAGTGCCGTCAGGAAAGGGAAAGTCGATCACCTCCTGCATGCGGCGCAGGAAGGCCTCGTCCAAGTTGCGCTGCATGTTGGTGGCGAGAATCACCAGGCCTTCGTACTGCTCGATGCGCTGCAAGAGGTAATTGACTTCCAGGTTGGCGTAGCGGTCGTGGGCGTCTTTCACTTCCGTGCGCTTGCCGAAGAGCGAATCCGCCTCATCGAAGAAGAGCAGGCTCTGGCTCATTTCAGCTTCACGGAAGATAGCCGCCAGGTGCTTCTCGGTCTCCCCGATGTACTTGCTGACCACGCTCGAAAGGTCGATCTGGAAAAGCACCAGCGACATGTCGTTGGCCAGCACCTCCGCGGCCATCGTCTTGCCGACCCCCGATTGGCCGGCGAAGAGCACGTTCAGTCCCTTCCCGCGCGAGAGCTTCTCGCTGAATCCCCAGTCGTAATGGACGGTGCGCCGGTGCTTCACGCGCACCGCGATATGTTCGAGCTGCTGGCGCTTGTCGTCGGGGAGAACGATGTCGGACCACGTATAACGCGGCTGAATTACCGTGGCAAAGCGGCGCAAGTTTGAGCCGCTCAGGGCTCGACCGGCTTCGAGCAGATCGTTCATCGAGGGCGCCGGATTGGAAGGATTGCGAAGGGCCGCCAGCGAATGTCCCAGGGTGATCGCCTGCCTGATATGCGGACCGCCGAACCGGAAGGTGTCGGCCAGGCGGCCCGCGTCGGCATCACCCTTGACGCCGGCCAGTGCGGTCGCCCACGTCCGGCGGCGCAACCCGAAATCAGGGCCCTTCAGCTCAATCTTCCAAACCCGTACGTCAAGCGGCGTCTCACCGAAGATACTTTCGGGGCCCAGCGCGATCGCGTTGCCCGGAAAGTGCTCGAGCGCCCGCCAGAACTGCTTTCGAGCTTGTGGCGCGCGCTGCGGTTCCTCGGCCGCGGCGGGCGCTTCGGGTGTATCAGTGGCGAAGACCGCCAGCACCGCATCGTAGAGCGCCACGTCCCGGATCAGGCCGTGGATATCCGCCGACCCGTTCTCGAGAGCCGCGAGATCCACGGTGACCAGGGGCCGTTGCTGCGCATGGCCCATAGCAGCGGCCACGGCCTGCAACTCGGCGCGGTCCGAGCCCACCACGCGAATCAGCGCTTTGGCAGCGCCCGCCCGTTGCACAGAATCCACAAGGTTGCGAAGCGCGGTCCGGGTCGTCTCGTCAAGTTCGAGGCTTTCAATCGTCGTGCTGGGAACGACAAAGGACCCCAAGGCCAGCGTCGTGGGTGCTTGCTCCAGCAGGAACCGCAGGGTGGAGTCCTCCATCTTGAGGAACTTGCGCAGCAGCGTGGGATGGCGGTCGTGCGGCTCTTCGAGGAGCTCCACCAAATGATTATGAATGAGCGGCGCTCCGGGCGCCAGGAAGCGTCGCGCCTGCAGCTTCTCGAGCTCGCTGCGACAGATCAGATTCAGGGCCAGGTCAACGCTGGGCCGCTTCCGCGTAACGTCGTCTTGCAGGTAAGCGTACAGGGTCTCGTAGCGCGGCTCGAGTTCCGGCGCCACGGCGATCAGGAGCAGATCCACCTCAGCGGCCGACAAGCCGAATCGTTCCGCCACGTGTGGAAGGGTGAGGTGGCGCGCAGCCTTCGCCGTGAGGTCGCGGTGCCGGTCGATAGTCTTGCTCAGCTTCTGCAGTTTTTCGTCGAATGTGTCGAGCGTGGTCCGATTTTTGTCCTGCTTGCGCCAGTGTTGCAGCAGGAACTCACCCCCCTCGAGCATTTCGTCGATTTCCGGCTCGGAGATCAGCAGCCCGCGATATTCTTCGTTTCCATGCGGCCGATGATCTCTGGCGATCGTCAAGGCGCGCCGTATGAGCAGGTCCACGCGGTTCAGCTCGTCGGTGAGGTGCTCGATGCTATCGCGGTACGGATCCATCACAGGTCTCCCAACTCGAACTCGATCCGGCAGCCGCCCAGCCAGCTCACCGCCTCGACGGGCGCGTCTATTCCGGAGAGGTGTAGCGCCACGTGAAACGGGCTGTGGCCTGGAAACACCACAACGCGCTCCGGCTCGATGCGAATCCGGCCAGGCCTTGCGATAAAGCTCCGCACGACGCCTTGCCGGGTCGACTGCCGGAAGCCCCGTACTCGCGAGGCGAAATCCCGTAGCAAAGTCCCGGCCAGGCGCTCGAATGTGCCTTCCCAAGTTTCGGCCGCGTTACCCACCGCTTCATGCGGCAAGGCCGCCTGCAGCACCTGCAACCGGACTTCGCCAGGGAATTCCTGGAAGACTCTGCGCAGATGCGCCATGTCCGGATCGCCGAGATAACCGGCAAACAGCGCAACCCCGGGATCGAGCGCAGGCACGGCCACGTCGAACTTTTCTATGATCGCCAGCGCCAGGCCGGTCACCAGACAGGCCACGCCGCCCGGCTGGAATTCCGCAAGCTGCGTCCAGGCAGGTATCCATCCAAGCCGGATCAAGGTGCTCACCAGGAAGAATATTCCGCACCATTCGCTCGATATCCAGCGGGCTTCCGCGGGCCCGTCGGACGGTGGCGGCACTTTGAGTTCCATGCGCAGGCTGGTTAGGAACCGATCGAGTTCCGCGAGGCGGAGCCACGTCGTTCCGCCCAGCAAAGGTGGCCGCCCAGGAGTCTCCATCGAGGGCAGGTGCGGCGGCCCGCCCCACACTGCTGGGCTGCCCGGAGTCTTCATCAAAGAGTAGGGCGGCTGAATCTGCTCGCGAATCTGCCTCCCGATCGTCTCGAGAATCGCAGTTACACTCGAAGGAAGCCGCTCCGCCCAAAGCTCAGCGTGCGGAATACCAGGCCAGAACGCCTCCTCGTTGAGCAAAACCGCGAGGGCTAGCAGAGCATGAAAAAGCGCGCGCGGCGATCGCACCGGTTGGTGTGCCCGGTGGCTTTCCACGAACAGACTTAACGCGTAGGACCGCGCCCGCAGCGCGGTGACCTTCTCCGGCAAGTGCGCGAGCGCCAGCCTGGCGGTGGCAATGAGATCAGCAACGGAAACCGGTTCAGTTTTGTTATCCGCCGGCCGCGCCAGCAAAGCAAACAGGCGCTCCAACGCCAGGTCGTCGAAGCGTGCCAGAACCCGGCCGAGAACACCGTGTTGCGCGAGCTCGAGCAGCACCGCCAGGCTCTGTCGCGGCCACTCGCAGATCAGCGCCAGGGCGGCCTGTGTGCTTCCGAGTCGGAAGATCTCTTCAAACTCGGCATAGTGCCACTTCGTTGTCGCTGTTCCCTCGAGCAGATCGCGAATGGCTGAGGCAATGAAGCTCGCTGCCGATTCGGCCCGAAAGACTTCGAAAGAACCCGCACCGGTGGGATACGCGAGCGCGGTGAACAACGCTTTGCCGAACGCCTGTCTCCACTTGAGAGATAAGGCACCCTCGTTCAACTCGGATGCAGGAATGATGACGCGCAACGCCAGCCGCCGGATGCGCACGATGGCGGGCTCGCGCGCGAGGCTGGGACCAAGATGCTCCCCGAGGTCACGGGCGAAGTGCCCTCGCGCCAGACGGTCCACTATGTCCGCGGCACCACGATGCCGCGGCGGCACGTGGCAGGTCGTCTCGAATTGGGCGACGCGCAGGGTCATAGGCTAGGGGGAGCAAATTACCACGCATGAGACGGTAAAAACGTCTATGGCAGACTTAATGCCAGGAGCGGTACCCGAAGCTGGTCCTGCCAGCCAAGGAACGCTGACCGTACCAGTTTGACCCACGAAGGATGCGGTTGGAGGCGTTGTCAGGCTGAGCTGTAGCGATGATCCCCCTGCAAACAACGCATCGAAATCCGGGCTCCGGTCGGTAGTCTGAATCTGGGAAAAGCTGGCGAGGACTATTGCTGAAGTGACTTGCTTGAGCCTGGTTGTTTTTACAGTTGTGGTAACTGTGTTTGTTGCGTAACCGCCTGAAACCGATGCCGTCGAATCCGCGTGGACGGTCACCTGAGCGCTTCCCAGAACGATCTCCGGCAGGAACTGTTGCACAAGCTGCGGCACATATGTGTTAATGGCGAGCCACAGATTGGTTCCTGGAGGCGGCGGGAACGGCGAGGGCAATTGAGGCGAGGGCGAACTGCTGGTGATGAGGTTGTAGATGTTGCCTTGAACAAACAGATCGCCGGCAATCTTCACGCTTCCGGCGCCGGGATCGGTAACCGTGGGGCCTGGCGTGATCGTGATGGTGGTTGCCCCACCGGACGGAGCGGTCAGAGGAAAGTCCTGGCCGACAATCAAGTTCTGGTCCGCAAAAACATTGGGCGTAATTTCCAGCGAAGCGGGGGGACTGATCGGAGTATTCAGGACACCTGCCGGATTCTTGTTTAAGAAACTGAATGGCGGATTGCCCTGTGACGCGTCCCAAGTCGGGGGCGCTTGGATATTTTGCGCAATGACGCCCAGCAGCTTGCACCGGTTCGGGTCGAATAGCGGGCCGTAAAACGTCCCGGTCGGGGACGTCGGATCGACATTGACGGTGCCCAGCAGCACGCCGACCTGGTCCAGGCTGGGGTCGTCTGTGTCGTCGGCGGCGAAGCCAAGCTCGGCGAAAGGGTTCGATGGGTTGGCCAGAAGCACGACGCTGAAGGACTCAACCCAGCGCGTGTACTGATTGGTCTGATTGCAGACGCCGTAGCCGGCAGAAGGCGGCGTGCTCGCGGTCTTCTGGTAACGAAGCCAAACGTCGTACGTGCCCGCCAGCGAGATGCGGTTGGCGGTGATATCGCTGTCTCCGAAGGTGTAGGGGGCGAAGACATAGATTTCCCGGCCGAAGGCATCGATCGCCAGGCCGGACATAATGGAGACCTGGGTAATGCCGCTGTTGGTGCTCCCCACCAGGTTAAGCCCCTGAACAATGCCGTAGAGGTGGAGATACCGGTTCACCCTTCGCCGCATCTCCAGGTGGTACGTCTGCTCGTCGCTAAAGTCGAAGGCGCGAAGGAATTCGCCGTCGTAAAAGCGGACGCGATCGATTGTGCTCACTTCGGTGTCTCCTGTTAGCGCTGCGGCCCGGCTGGAGGTACCTCGGGCTGGCCGGGCGCTTTCGGCTTGGCCTTCAAAGCTGCGAGTTCGCTCTCGCACCTGCTCAGGCGCTCCTCCGTCCGTGTATGCCTGTCCATCAGATCCGAAATAATCGTATAGGTATAATTCCCGACTGCGAATGCCGGGGCGCCCATCACCCCGTTCACTCGTGTGACTGTGTCGTCCTTCTCTTCCACGTCGTACACCAACGCGTCGGAACTGAAATGAATCCTGTTATCCGCCAGAGCGCCGAACACGTCGTGTTGTCCTGCTTCCTGCGTAGTTAGACGCCTGAAATCGATTCCAAACGTTTTGGCCAGATCTCTGGCTTTCTCGAGATTGAGATTGCGCACGACCGCGGGTACAATTCCTCCCGGCCGGGTGAAGTTGAATCCTTCCGCGAGCGCTCGGTACATAGCCTGTATCGAGTCCACCGAAGCGCGCGCGGCCATCTGGAAGGCGCGATTATCCGTGCTAAACAGGCTCAGGAATTTACACACATCAACTTCGAAACCTGGACAGCAGCCGTTCGTTACAGGCTTCGGAAGTTCCTCTCTGGCTTTCCCAGGCGGCAGCACCTCCTTCTTACCACAAGCTGCGTCATTGGCCAGCGTATAGGCCAGCACCTCGAAGAAATTGGCGAAGCACCACAAATACCAACGCGGGAAGTTGATTACGCGCCTAAGGCAACCATTCTGGATCTCTACGCTGCCGACAAGCACGCAACAGGGGTCGGGCGGCTCGGGACAAGAAAACGCCAGTTGCGCGAGAACACAGCTAAAAACGTACTTTTGGATCAGCTCGAATAACCGGGTGAACGCTTCGTGCGGGGCCGGGCCGCCAGCGAGATCTTCGCGGCACGGGGGATGGAGCCGGCACACCTCATGTTCAAGATCGCAATTGTATTGATCAGGGCAGGTCCGGAGCTCATGCAGGAACTGAGCCTGTAGTTCTTTAAAGAGACAGCACGCCTCTTTATGTCTCTCGGGATTCTCAACTCTAGTATCCGGAGAATCCCCCCCTGGTTCGCAGGTTAAGACTCTCAGAATGCGAGGTGCGAGACTTTCCAGACCCCTGGAGAATTGTCCCTCCCGAAACAACTTGAAACAGCGTTCGATCCGCTTTCCAATCTCCTCCAGTGGATTAGGACGGACCGGCACCTTGTCGTAGACCTCAAACCGCACGCGCTCGAGAATGCGGGTCGGCTGACACGGTCCCGGCGCGGGTTGGCACTCAGTGGTGTACGGAGTGACGAATTCAGCTGGCTCCTCCGCGTAACAAATTCCGATGTAGAAACACTGTTTAATGATGCACTCATCTTCCGTCTCACCCTCGCAGTCGATGGAGCTCTGGACATGCTCGTGCTTGTTCCGCTGGTCCCCCCGCATCTCGACCAGCCAGTTCTTCTTGCGTAGCTCGCCGATCACGTCGAAGCTGCGCGGTTCGCAGACCACCAGGTCGTTGCCGCAGCAGTCGATGGCGTATCCATCGCCAATGGTAATGTGTCCTTTGCAGTGACAGTCACAACGCATCTGCAGGCCGCAGACGACGCCGAAGCCGTCCAATGTCCGGTGATAGAGCTTGTTCTTTTCGCGGAAATAGGTTTCCTCTAGTGTAAGGTCCGCGTCGGAAAGCAGTTGCCCGCAGAAGTACTTCGGCCGTTCGAAGCAGGTCAGCTTACAGCAACCCTCGGTTGCAGCACGACTGTGACAGCCACAGCCACACGGAGAAGAACTGGCCGCAGAGGCAGCGGTGGTGGTAGCGCTTGTGGCGCTCGAATTCGAGTGCGTTTGGCTCGGCTTAGTCTGAGGGGGTTTCGTATGGTTCATGGTGTCTCCGTCTCCTGGCCGGCTACCTTTCGCGCCTGACTCGAATCCAACTCTCGAACAGGCCACCCGGCACGCCATCGCCGGTCGGATGCCGGAGCATGTAATCGTTTTCATCGCCCTCGCGCAGCGCGGCCAGCACGTTTCCGTCAACAGGCACGCCGTGATCGTCGATGACCTTGTCACAGCGCAAGGTAAGAAACACATCAAAGTTGGAGTCGTGCAGATGACGTCGCGCGTATTCGTGGTCGATGTGCAGCGTGCAGCGGCGTCCGTTGTCGCTATGGACCACACGCGCCGGCGCAATCTCGACATGTCGCGGCTCGTGGCTCTCCAGCGGCTCGCGCACAATCATCGCCTGAAATGTGCGGTTGGTAAGTCCGTTGGCATTCACGCGTCCGTCGAATTCGATTGCGAAACCCTTGGGCGATTCTTCCGATCCAACAAACTCCTGCAAGAATTCTCTCGGCTCATATTCGCGATCGTGGTCCCAGTGGAAACGCGCGATATGGGTTAACCGGTGCTCGGGTTTGGGCAGATGCTCCATCATGCAATGGATCAACTCCTCCAGCAGCGGGAGGCTCGGCATTACCGGCCGGATGGAGTTGTTAATCATGGCTTCCGTAAATGGGTCACCATACACGTAGTCGCGAATCACCGCTAGCGGGATGCAACATCCGCATCCCACGGGCGGGCATTTTTCCGGAAAGTGCTCCCAGAGCTGGTGGCACTCCTCGTGATGCTTCAAGTGCTTGCGCTTTTCGATCTCGCGCAGGCATTCAGGCGGCTCGGTTAGAAGATCGATGGCGGCGCATTCGCATACACGGTTCGGCTGCTTTGCCGTGCCACAGCAATCCGCGAACACCACCGGCATGAAATCTTCCTGGCACTCGTTATAGCGGATGCAGACGTAATAGGTTTGGCCCTTGGGCTTGGGCGGCGGAGTCTCCTTCCCTTCATCGCACCGCTCGAGCTCGGGTTCACATGGGTCCGGCACGGGCTGAGGAGGCTTCGGGAACATCGTAACGCAGTGCTTCACCAGTCGGATCTCCCGCCCGCAATCGTCCACGGCAAGGCCGGCGGTCACTACGAAGCGGTCCGGGCATTGGTGGTCCGGCCTCACCATCAGCCCGCAGGCCACGCCCCACCCGTGCAGCGCCACGTAGTGCAGCCGCAGCTTGTGAATCATGTACTGCTGCTCGCGGTTGAGGTCACGCTCCGTAAGGAGCTTGCCAGTATAAAAACAGCTGCGGCAAAACTCCGGGATGTCGCACGGCGTGCCGGCCCCCGTTGTGGCTGGAGTGGAGACCGTTGGACTGGCTGCCACGGCCCCGGGACTGCTCTGATTACTTGTCTGCATGCCTTGCTCCTTCACAGAATTCTTGCGTCTTCGCCGAGTCGAGGCTGGAGGCTCATCCCGAGAGCCTGCGCGTCGCGATCCGACTGCGAGCGCGCGAGAACCGAGTCATAACTCAACATGGCCAGCTTGCCCAGAATCATGGCGTTGGCCTTGCCCACGTACGCGTCCACTCCAAGGGTGGCCTGAATGCCTACCCGCAGGCGCGGGAATACCGGGCAGAGGAAGGCCTCAGTGTACGCGGGCTTTTCGCGGTCCAGGACTGTCTCGATCGCCGCCGTCGTATCGGAGGCAGTGTAGGGGTCTGCCGGAAATAAGACACTGAACTGGTTTGCGCCCCAGTCATAAGGTTCCGAGCCGGGAACAGGTGCGTTGGTCAGCGTGAACTGCCCAATGGTGGATTGAACGCCTACCTGTAATCGCGCGCAAAAGTTGCGGCTCCACAAACGCGGGCCTTCATTGAGGCCACCCGAGTCGGGCGAACCGAGCCGGGGAACGACTGGCTCGCTGGCATCTTGGAGCGGGAGGAAGGTCCAGTTTCTCAGCCGGAAGTGTTCCAGGATCCGGACGTTCGCGACGCCCGTGTAGTCTTGTATCACTTTCTGCAGGCCGGCCACGGTGCCGCGACCGAGATACGATGGAAAAGCGCCCCACAGCAGTTGCCGTTGTTTGGAGAGAGGCATCGTGGGAGCTATAGGCAGTGCGATCCATGCGGCCAGCCATGGGAACACGTCATCCGGCGTCGTGTACGGATCGAACAGCTGCCACAGATTGTCGAGAAAGCTATCGAGGCTGTCGAAGGTCGTCTGGAAAATCGAGAGAAACCGGTCCAGAAACAGGCGGCTCTCATCGTCATCCTGAAACACAGAAGGAAGATATTGCAGATAACTCTCGCGTGGAAAGAAGACCTGGATGGCATGGAATTGCGGCGTTACCAGCCCTTGCGACTTCAAATTGAAAGTGACCTGTAAGTATCGCCCCGGCGGGCTCTGCACCAGACAGTCCGGATTATCGCCCGTCAAGACTGCGCAAGGCACGAAGGGAGTCCAGTTGATCTGGTCCGCGCTGGTGGAACTGGAGACCGCCACACTCGTTTCACTGGGCAGGCTCCCTGTGATTTGTATTCGGTGCCAGGAGCAGGTCTCGATGTTGCTGTCCAGCGGACCCACCACGAACGATCCATTGAGCCGGTACGCCCCAGCGGGATTCATCGAAAAAAGTCGCGGGGCAACTCCGGGTGTCGAGCTGTTCAATATGCCGATCAAGCCCTGTCCCTTTGCCCAAGTCAGCTTGGTGATCGATCCATCCGCGTCACTGACACCCTCGCCTCCGAGTGACCAGCCGCTAAGCTGAGTCGCGTCCGCTTCCAGCTTCGCGACGACGGCATTGGCGGTGCCGGCATAGAGGTTCTTGCCTGAGCTGTCGAAGCTAAGACTCAGGGGCTTGGCGACCAGAGCCAGACGCACGGGCTTTCCGCCGCCCGGGGGAAAGATCACGATCTTCGCGTGAGCGCCGCGGCCGTCTATTACCGCTACTGTTTGATCAGCGCCGACCGCGAGTTCGACTGGATCAGTAAGGTAACCAGCTCCGATCGGCTCCAGCCATTCGCCGCTTGACCGAACTCGGAGGACGGTCCGAGTCTGGCCGTCCACAATGTACACAATGCCGCAATAGTCGCCGGCCACCGCACACGGTTTCATACGCACATCGGGCGCACCCCACACCTGAAGGAGCACGTAAGGCGGTCCGGAGAAGAGCTGAACTCTCGCGTTTCCAGTGTCCGACGGCGATCGAGCCGGAATGCAGAACGGCGAGGGAACGCGGCAGCTCGAAGTGGCGCAACCCGGCACCTGGACCACCGAGCGCCGTGATGCGTTTCGCGAGCGGTACGCTCAGGTCGAGTATCGTGATTCGATCGGTGACGCCGTCCATCACAAACACCTGGCCCTTTGGGCCTCCGGCCAGCGCCATCGGACAAGCAATGCAGCTCACTAACGAGGGATCCAGAAATGTTGCGCTGCCCGGCAATGGGTCGAGCATGATATCGCCATCGGGGGGCGGGGTAAACTGTACACCGTCACTGTTGCCGGTGGCGATCTGCCACCCCGCTACCCAATCGAGCAGCCAGTAGTTGTTGCGCTTCGGATTCATTGCGGGTAGCTCACATCCAGCGTGTGACTGATCGAATACACTAACTCAAAAGGCTGCAGCGCGATATCCTGCTCTTCCGGCTGAAGTTTATTGTCGACATAGATTTTGACGGCTCCCTCGATGCGCAGCACGCCAGGTACCTTCAGGATTTGCTGGTATGCATCGGAAAAGTAAATCGTGCCGCCGAAGTCCCACCCAGCGCCCTGCTGTCCTCCGGGCTGGAGAGGGTTGTAGAAGCCTACAAGTGCCTGTTGGAGGGCGTCCTGAACATCGCGCAAAACCGCGCCCGGCTGCGCCGTCACGTTGGCTTGAATCTCGACGAGGCGATACACCGGGTTGGTGACGTATAGTTCGCAAGTAACCAACCGAAATTGATCCAGGTATGCCGCGACAGCAGCCAGGGTCTGATCACTTGCGATCGGCATTTGCGGGTTAGGACCATCCGGCACCACGATAACGGTGACCACTCCGGGGGAGGGCGGCGGCGTGATCACTGCACCGTCGGCGGCGCGCACCACCTGCGTTTGCGGACGTTGCAATGGTATCGCAGCGGCGCGCTGGATACGCGCTCCGGGTGTGAGCAGAGCCTTGGCTACGAAGTCCTCGGTCGTAACCGCCCGCGATAAAGTGCGGATGGCTTCCGGCGCACGTCCTTCAGCGTGTTCGACAGTTTCTTCATCGGCCCCACCCATAGACGGCAGGATGTTGGTCACGCTGGCCACGAAAGGCACCCCATCATTCAGCGACGTGATGCTGTTCGAGCCGGCATTTCCGGCGGACCCGCCTCCCCACTGATAATTGGTCACCTGAATGTTCTGCACATCCGCGGAAGCCAGATTGGAGCCATCGGACGAAAGCCAGTGAGGAATTTTCCCGTTGACGCCATCGCCAAATGTGACAATGCCCGTCGAATAATCCAGCGTGTAAACCTTGGCGTTCCGATCCGAACCGGCAAAATCCTGGACTTCAGACCAAAGCGTTGGACCGTTTCCGTCGCCCTCGTCCACCTGGACGATGCCGTTCACCGACGGATCCTTCTGAAGCACCGGAAAATGGCTGATTTGGAACGTCTGGTTGGGCAGTCCGTTGCTGGCGCCAAGCAGTTCCCCCTCGACTGTTTGGACATTGAGTGCAGAGATTGTATTTATCAAAATATTCGTGAGCTGCGGCGCCGATTGGTATCCCGAGCCGAGCACCTGGCCAATACGGTAGCGCATCCAGTAATACGCGGGATCGGTGCTCTTACGGAGAGCACCATACTGCACGGCAGCCCAGTCTGACGGCGCTTGAAACTGAATTGTGCCCGACTGGGTGAGCGCATTGGTGCCATCCCTCACTCCCGCGATCTGACCCCATCCCGTGGCGGTCGAATACTCCAAAACGCCGGTAATCGGCAGCGAGATGTTTTGGGTGGTCTGTCCTCCCGGTGCAGACCCGCTGACCGACGGCGTGCTCACAAGCACGATCAAGGAATAGGTGGGGCCGCCCGTCGCGGGAAAGGCGCGGTCGAATCCCATATACAGCGCGGCGCCGGCCTGCGGCGTCTGGAGCGTCTGACTGAACGCGTAGTAAGAGCTTCCATCCACCGGATTGAAGTTGTTCACCACGGAGTAGACGGCGCTGTCGTAGGTCTGCACAGCGGCCAAGGCGGCCCCGGTTGCATATAGATCGCCCTGAGTTTCGAAAATCACCGGGCCCGCCGAGGCGTTCGCCAGTCCCACCTGCGTTCCAGCCTGAATCTGAACTGCGAAAGGAAGGTCCTTGGAATTCAGTGTGAACGTCAGGTAGGCTTGGGCGGGCGCGGGGAGAGTGAGTTGAATACCGAGCATCTGCAAAATCTTGACATAGGCCTTATCCGGGATTTGGTTGATGCGGTAGATCAGGATGTCTGCCAGCCAGGCGAACATCTCGATCAGCGCTATGCCCGGATCGCTTTCGTTGTAATCAGTCCACTCCGGCGTATACGCGGGAATGCGACGCCGCAACTCCGCTACCAGGTCCGAATAGCTTCGGTTGTCAAGCTGAATATCGGGCAGTGGCATCAGAGAGTCCCTTCCGTTAAGAAGAACGGGTAGACCATGTTATAGAGCTCGTTCGTATCGCGAATCTGGTAATTAATCGACACCAGAACCAGGCTCTCCTGCGTGGTCGACGGAGTGGCTTGCACTGAAATAACCTGAATGCGCGGCTCCCATTGTGTGAGCGCCTTCTGGATGGCGCTCTGCAATCGGGCGCACACCAGCTCGCTGTTCGATTCGAAAACGTAGTCCTTGATTCCCGCACCGAAGGTCGGAAGCATCAGACGCTCACCGGGCGAGGTGGACAGAAGGATCCAAATCGCGGCTTGAATGCGGTCCGGTCCATTCGACCAATCGAGGCCGCCCTTTGCATTCACCTTGATGGGAAAGCTCCAGCCTTGCCCGATGATGTCGCTGCCGTTCACGAATCACATCCTCCCAGTGCATCGGCCGCGACTTGTAGCGTGCCGACTACCCCTTGTATGGTTTGGACCACCGTGTTCAGGGATTCGATGTCCGTTTCCGAGCCGATCGACGGCAGAGTGATCGGCTTCATCCCTGCGATGCCGAAGAGAGTGCCGGCGAGTTCGAGAATGACGCCGATGGGCTCAATGGAGGCGGTCATATTCGACGCCAAAGCCTGTGCGTTGTCCTGTTCGCACTGGATCGCGTTCATCAGGTCTGTGTCGCCGGCCGCCTGCGCCGCCGTCAACTGGAGAGAAAGCCCCGACATAACCCCCAGTAGGGTCTTCATCTGTCCCAAGAAGCAATTCAATGCCTTGATGATCAGGCACAGGAGATCCTTGATGAACGGGATGATGCCGAGGCCAGTCACTACTGCTACGCAGGGCATTACTTTCTCGGCAGCTTGTAGAAACTTCGGCACGACACTGGAGAGCTTGATGGGATCGGGCACCGCCTTAACAAACTCCACGAGCGGCCCGATCAGGCCAAGAACCTTGAGCAAACATTCCGTGGCGGCCAGAAAGGGAGCAATCTGTAACATCAGGCTGAAGGTCAGAGAGCAGTCGCTGGGAATCCCTTTCGACAAATCGGAGAATGCATTCAGCGTTCCCCCGGTCGGCAGGGTGATCTTCAGCGGCGACGGCGTGGGCAGTTTCACCTGCGAGCAGGGCGGGAACTGGAGCGCCTTTTTCAGATCCGGCGGAATGGGAATGTCGATATTAGGCATATGCGCCTCGCGCACATTTCAGATCGCGTTGTTGTTCGGCAGGACTTGGCGTCTCCAGGCGTTCTGCTTCGGTCCGCTGCCGGTCGGATCCAGGTCAGGTCCCTGCAAGTAAATCCTCGGAGCCTCGATTTCGATGGAGAACTTACTTTGCACGACAACCTTGCCGTCGGAGAGCGTGATGCGGTTGCCGCTCGCGTCTTCGATCACCAAAGCGCCTTTGCTGCCACCGCTGGGCGTCGAGTCCAGAAACTGGATCATATGCCCGTTCTTGGAAACCAACTTTCGGTCCCGCACATCGGTTCCAGGAGGCGGATCCTGTCCGTTCCACATGAACCCAACCACGTAAGGGAATCTCGTATCGCCGTGGTCGAAGGCCACCAGCACTTCGTCCTGCAGGTTGGGCATGAAGAACGATCCGGCATTGCCACCGCTCATGGTCGTCGCAATGCGAATCCAGTCGGTCTCGTGGGCGGCGTCGAGCCAGGGGAAATTCACCTTCACCTGACCTGGCTGCACAGCCGTGACGGTTCCTACCACTACGCCGTTAACTATCGCCAAGTCTTCCTCCTCATTCGTGGACACCCTAGTCTAGGTGACGGTCTTTTGTTCCATCCGGCAGGTGAAATCGGTGGTGTAGCCGCTCTCACTGATCGTGTGCGTCGTTTCGGTGACCTGATAGAGACCTGAAAAGCGGTCCTGCGGCGGACGACTCGGATCGACGTCTAATGGATTCATGCAGATTCTCACCTTGCTTCCCGAGCGGAGTTCCGGCAAACCAATAGTCTTGCCTTTGGCTTCCACCATCTCTTGTGCAAGCTGGAGCAGCATCTTCTCGGCCACCTGTTTGGCTTCTTTCGGGTTCTTGAATCCGCGATCTACGACTATCTCCCTCTTCTGCGCAAGCTGATTCTCGACCACACCTAAATCTTCCGGAGCGATTATTTTTTCGTTCTTCTTGACCAAGTCCGCCCTTGTTACGGTCTCCGAAATCGGCTTTTTCGTTTGTACGTTCCAGCCGTTTACGGTGACGGAATTGACCTGCCGCGCGGTCTGCAGAGTAGGCTGAAAACTGATCAACGATCTACCCCACACGAGCACGT
>Ga0116217_10001057_pt1 | contig 27457 bp, 21 predicted proteins | sample Sb_taG_6_FD_89697 | JGI IMG/M metagenome (GOLD analysis project Ga0116217, IMG submission 89697) | Peat soil microbial communities from Weissenstadt, Germany - Sb_50d_4_PS metaG | ecosystem: Environmental > Terrestrial > Soil > Wetlands > Peat | place: Germany: Weissenstadt | collected 2010-09-21 | reverse complement strand
TCCGCCATGCCTTCCAACGTCTGGAAGGGCAACGCGTAGATCAGATCGAAGTTGACCGAGGCGAAGCCGAATTGGCGGCACCAGCGGACGACGCGCTCGACCAACTCGAAGGGCTGCTCGCGGTTGACGGCCTTCTGCACCCGCCGGTCGAAGTCCTGGACGCCCAGGCTGACGCGGTTGAAGCCAAGCTCGCGCAGCGTTCCGAGGTGCTCGTGCGTCGTGATGCGTGGGTCGATTTCGACGGCGATTTCCGCGTCGGGGGCGATGGCGAAGCGGCCGGCGAGGATCGCCCACAAGCGGCGCAGCCCTTCGGGCGGAAGAAACGTCGGCGAGCCGCCACCGAGGTGGACCTGCTGGACCTCGGCACCCAGGTGCGCGCCAAATCGCCCGGCCTCGACTTCCAGGCCCGCGAGGAGGGCGTCACTCGGGTCGTGCTGTTTGCGCTTGGCGGCGGGGACGATCTCCTTGGTGCAGGCGCAGTAATAGCAGAGCCGCTCGCAAAATGGTACGTGGACGTAGAGCGATAACGGCCGGCGCTCCGCGTCGGACCGTCGCAGCTCGGCGCGGAGGTCGTCGGCGCCGTACTCGGTGGTCCACGTGGGGGCGATGGGATAGGAGGTGTGTCGCGGGAGGGCGAGGCCGGCATAGCGCCGGTACGTGCGCCGCTCCGCGTCGGTCAGGCGGTACGTGCTCATCAGGAGTTCCGCGTCACACGGGAGTCGTGCCGTGCCACCCTCCGGGAGCAAGGCGGGCGGCGTGGCAGTCAGTTCGCGCTGCTGACCAGGATCGCCTCGGCCGGCTCGGTGTGGGCGACGGCGGCGATGAGGTCGGTGCTCGACACCACCCCGACCGGTCGGCCCTTCGCGTCCACCACGATGACGCGGTGAATGTGGGCATCGAGCATGAGCTGGGCGAGGTCCCGCAAGGGCGTGCCGGGACGGACCGTCACCGGGTCGGGGGTCATGTGGTGGCGCACTTCCGCGACAGGTAGTTCTTCGAGTTCCAGCACTTGCCAGTCGGAGCAGACGCAGAGGGGCGCCGCGCAGCCCCTCGGCGTCACCCGCCGGTCCCTTTCGGCGAGGTGGAGGAAATCGGTGGCCGATACCACGCCAATGCAGACGCCATCGGCATCCACGACAGGGGCGCCCGTGATGTTCGCGCGCGACAGGGCGCGCGCCGCCGCCGACAGAGACATCGCCTGCGGGATCGTGACCACGTCGCGGGACATCAAGTCCTCGGCGGTCAAGGAGAGGAATGCTTTACCAGCAGCGCGCATCAGCCTGCCCTTCACTGGAGGAACGGACGACGGTCACCCCCCACAGCAAACGCCGCGCCGCTGAGGGGGGCGCGCGCATTCTTCGGGGAAATGTGTGCGAAATGAGGGTCGGGAGCGAATCGGAGCGGACCCGGGAGTGCCGAGCCGCACAGGGGATGGGACGGAACCGCACAGGGGGGCGATGCCGCGAACGGCTTACCCGGACGCCTCGGAGTTGAACCAGACGGCAACCTCTGCCCCGCCCGCACGCGTGCTGGCCCGCTCTAAGGGCAAGATCTTCCCGCCCGCATGTGCGAAAATGGCCCGTCCGACCCTCCGGTGTGCTGTCACGTATCAGGATGCATGGGGCGCTGCCACCTTCCCCGGCCTCTTTTCGATCGTTCTTGCCCTCCCCTCCTGTCAACCCCCTACCGCGCCGACAGTCCATAAGTCCTTTCTTCACCACGCATTGCAGCTCACTGTTGCGGGCGGGGCCGACCCAGTACGCGCCGCGAAAACCCTGGCCGGCCGGCCGCGTGCGACGGCGGGGCATGGCAGTTGCTTGGGGGAATGGTGTACAGGAACCTTCGCCCTCGTTCCATTCCGCCGTCGGCCGCGCGCCGGCCAGCCCCAGGAGGGACCGTTCATGTTCGAGCCAGTGTTCGACAACCTCAAGAAGGTCACCGAGACCACCCTGCGGATGCAGCAGGAGATGTTCGAGAAGTGGGTCAGCCTCTGGCCCGGGGTGAGGCCGACGCAGGCCGCCTTCGCCGAGCCGGCGCAGAAGTTCCAGAAGAAGTGGGCCGAGTTCTACGAAGAGGCGCTCAAGAAGCAGCGCGACACCCTCGAGACCCAGTTCAAGGCCGGGCTCAAGAACATCGAGGAGGCCTTCCGCCTGGCCGAGGCCAAGGATCCGGAAGAGTTGCGGGCCCGGACCACCGAGCTGTGGCAGAAGGTCTTCGAGACGCTGCGCCAGTCCTCCGAGGCGCAGCTGCGCGACCTGCAGACGTTCGCCGGCCGCTGGACCGAACTGGTGACCAAGGGGGCGGCCTGACGATTCGTCCGTTGAGCGGCCGCCTTCGATTCATAGTTTCGCGAAACGAGGAATCCGCGCCGCCGCGAGCGCGGCCGCTCAACGAAGCGCACAGGGGAAGAGCCATGAAGATCCAAGGGAAGGTGGCAGTAGTAACGGGGGCGGCCAGCGGCATCGGCGAAGCGACCGCCTTCGATTTGGCGAAGCGCGGCGTCAAGGCGCTGGCGCTCGTTGACCGCAGCGACCGCGTCTTCGAGGTCGCCGGCGGCGTCAATGACAAGGTCGGCCGGGTCGTCGCGGGGCCTTTCGCCGGCGACACGACCGACCCGAAGTTCCGGGCCCTGGTCTTCGACCGACTGTCGGCCGAGTTCGGGGCCGTGAACATCTGCGTCCCGGCCGCCGGCATCGCCCGGGACGCCCTGGCCGTCAAGGTCGATAAGGAGACCGGCAAGGCGGTGCCTTACCCCGTCGAGACCTTCCGCCAGGTGCTGGAGGTCAACCTCGTCGCGCCCGTCTACTGGGCGATGGAGATGGTGGCGCGCATCGCCGAGGAACGGCGGCGGCGCAACCTCGGGCGCTGGGAGCCCGGCGAGAAGCTCTGGGGCACCGTCGTCTTCATCGGCTCGGTGTCGTCGCAGGGCAACAAGGGGCAGATCTCCTACGCGGCCAGCAAGGCCGGCCTGGAGGGGGCCGCGGCGACGCTCACGAAGGAGGCGATCTTCCACGGCGTCAAGTGCGCCGTGATCCACCCGGGCTTCACCGACACGCCGATGGTGCGGGCGCTGGGCGAGGAGTTCATCGCCAAGAACATCCTCCCGTATACGCAACTGCGCCGGCTAATCCGCCCCGATGAGATCGCCGACGCCATCTGCTTCCTGGTCGCCAACTCGGCGATCAGCGGCGAACTTTGGGCCGACGCCGGCTGGCACCCCTCGGCGTGAGGGATGCGCTGTCGCCGCCCGACCTGTCAAGTGGGACCGGCGTCCCGCCGGTCCCACCAGTGGTCGCCAACCACGCCTTGCGGAAGGAAGGTAATCTCATGATCGACCTGCTGTTCCCGCAGTATCAGGGCGTTTACGTGTCCTGGTCGCAGGCCATGGCCAGCCTGGTGCGGAACCAGTGGAAGTTGCTCGACGCCCAGTACGCGGCCGGCATCGAACTGCTCGACGCCGTGACCGGCGGGGCCCCCGCGACGCGACCCACACTGCAAACTCTGGAACAGTATGCGCTGGAGCGCACACGGAAGGGGTTGCCCCCGCCCAGGCAAGTTTACGAGGCGCAAAACCGCAGCCGGATCGACTGGTCACGCTTCCCCGCGTGGGCCAGGCCGATCGACCCGGAAGTCTTTGAAGGCACCGCCCACGAGGGCTGAGGCAAGAGGCTCTCCATGCGTAATCACACGGATTCGACACTCAGCGCGGAACAGGCTGAGGCGGTCCTCCGACAACGCTTGTGCGGGCGCGTCCGGCACCTGCGCGTACACATCCGTGCGGAGGGAGTTGTCCTGCAAGGGGTGGCGGCCAACTACTACGGCAAGCAGATGGCGCAGCACCTCGCCCACAAGCTGCTCGGAATGCTGGTCCTGACGAACGAGATCGAGGTCCGCTCCTTTTCCTCACCGCCCCCAGGGGACGGCGAGGCTCCCGGGTAGCGGGCGCTCGTCGCCGTCAACCCGCCAAAACCCACCGGCCCGCCGTGCCCGCGAGGGAAGTCCCTCGCGGGCGCGGCGGGCCGGTTTTCTATCACGCCGGACCCCGTAGCCGCAAGCTGCCAGCTTGCGGGCTGAGAAGCCCGCAAGCTGGCAGCTTGCGGCTACGGGACACGTGCCTGTGCGTAACTTCCGTCCCAGCGGAATAATCACGGCTCAGGCGTACTCGCGGTGGGGCGGGCCGAATCGCCGGGGCGCCTCACCCAGGCCGCGCAGGTTTTGCCCGTGCCGCGATAGGTAGCCGAACGTTCGCACGGCGGCGTCCGGGCAGGGGAAGTTGGCGATGCCGGCCCGCTGCAATGCGGCCACGCTCGCCGGCGTAGCCGCCCCCCACAGCCAGTTCGCCAGGATGGGCTTGTGGGTTGTCGCGGCCAACTCGGCGAGCAATTGGGCGGTGCGCTCGGGGTCGATGGTGGCGGCGGGCGTCAGGATGGCCAGCAGTCCATCCGCGCCGGGATCCTGCAGGGCGGCCGCCGCAACGCGGGCGAAACGCTCCGGCGGGGCGTCGTCGCCGACGTCGATCGGGTTGTGGCGGGCGCAGTGGGCCGGCAACAGGCGGTCCAGGGCCGCGACCGTCTCCGCCGACGGCGCCGCCAGATCGCCGCCGTCGGCCAGCAGAGCATCAGCGGCGAGCGCGGCCGGGCCGGCGGCGTTGCTCACGATCGCCAACCGGCCCCCGACCGCGGCGGGCCGGCCGGTCAGCAGCTGGCACATGCGGAACAGCTCGGCGAGCGTCTGGACGCGGAGCACGCCGGCGCGGCGGAGCGCCTCGTCGAAGCTCGGCTCCTGCCCGGCGTTGGCCGCCCTCGCGACCCCTTCCGCCCGCCGCGCCTTGAGCAGCACCACCGGCTTGTTCGGCGTGACGACCCGTGCCGCGGCGAGGAAGGACGCCACGTCGCCCAGGGCATCGACGTAGACGCCGATGCTCTCCGTGTGCGGGTCGTCGCCAAGGTGGGCGAGGCAGTCGGCCCAGTCCACGTCGATCATCGAGCCGACAGAGAGGAAGGTGCTGCAGCCTGCCTCCGCCTCCGGGCAACCGCTGGCCAAGGCGGCCAGGAGCGATCCGCTTTGGCTGATGAAGCCGATGGTCCCCGGGCGGACCATCCGCGGGGCGAAGGTGGCGTTGATTCCGGTGTACGAGCAGGCAACGCCAATGCAGTTGGGCCCCAGGAGGCGCAGGTCACTCTGCCGCAGCTGGGCGACGATTTGCCGTTCCAACTCCGCGCCTGCCGGCCCCAGTTCCCCGAAGCCGGCCGAGAGGATCACCGCCGCCTTGACCCCGGCCGCGATGCACTCCGCGACGACCCCCGGCACGGTCGGGGCGGGTGTGACCACGACGGCCAGATCGACGTCGCCCGGCACGTCCGCCAGGCGGGGGTAGGCCCGCACCCCGAGTACGCTCGGCCGGGTACGGGAAATCGGGAACACGACCCCCCCGAAGGGGTTGCGGATCAGGTTCGACATGACGGCGCGGCCGGCGCTGTCCGGCGCCTCCGTCGCGCCGAAGACGGCAACCGTCTCCGGCGCGAAGAAGACGTCGAGAGAACGACGAGCCGACCGACCGGCGACCGGTAGGGCCTCGGAGGGGACGTGAGTTGTCATCGCTGGGTCTCCTGGTTCCGCGGACGGGGCACGGCGCCCGCATCTGGGGTCGATCTTCGGGTGGAGGACAGGGGTGGCGGAGGCGAGCGCCGCGCCGTGGCCTGCGAACGTCCCCGACGGTGCCGGCGCTGTTGTTGCAAGCGGGATACCAAGAGGAGTCATTGGCGGGCGCCGCAGCAGGATTGTTCCGAAGTGACGTATTTGCAAGTAGTTATCGCCGCCGATCCTCGCGCAGAGGGCGGCGGCTGCCTGTGCGGAAGGCGCCTGCGGGAATGGCAGGTATGTGCGGATTCGTGCTGCTGACCTCGGATTTCCTAAGAGTCCGTTGTGAAAGCCGCTTGCGGCTTAGCGGATTCCAGGCTTCCGCTAAGCCGCAAGCGGCTTTCGCAACAGACTCTAATAGTCGGTAAGCGAGCGCGGCGGCAGCGCCATCCGCAGCGCATTGAGCACGGCCAGCACATCGACCACCTCCTGCATCAGCGCCCCCGCGACCGGTGGCAGGTAGCCCGTGGCCGCGACCCCCATGCCGACCAGGCTCAGGGCCATGCCGCCGACGGCGCTCTGCAGCGCGATCGCCCGCAGCCGCTTGCCGATGTGCAGGAACTCGTCCACCTTCTCCAGCGTGCTGTCCATGATGACCGCACCTGCCGCCTCCGCGGTGATGTCGCTGTTCTGTCCGAAGGCGATACCGACGGTAGCGGCCGTCAGCGCCGGCGCGTCGTTGATGCCGTCGCCGAGGAAGACCGTGTTCGCCTTCGCCGTCTCCGCGCGCACGATGGCCAGCTTTTCCTCCGGCGTCTGCCCCGCGCGGACCTCGGTGATGCCGACCTGTTCGGCGAGGTAGCGGACCTCCGATTCGCGGTCGCCGGAGACGAGCATCACCCGCCGGAAGCGATGGCGCCGGCTGAGGTGGCGGATGAACGGCGCCCCGTCGGCCCGCGGCCGGTCGCGGAAGCGGAAGGTGGCGGCGTAACGACCCTCGACGAGGACGACGCACTCCAGCCCGTCGGCCGCCGGCGGCAGCAGCGCCTCCACTTCCGGGTGGCGGACGAGGAGCTTCTTGCGGCTGGTGACCTCGACGGCCCGCCCCGATACCGTGCCGGTCAGCCCGTGGCCCGGCGGCTCGCTGACGGCGCTCGCCTCCCGCGGCGGCGCCCCCTGCTTCTCGGCGGCGACGAGGATCGCCCCGGCGAGCGGGTGTTTCGAGTAGCGCTCGAGGCCGGCGACGAGGCCGAGGACGTCGCGCCCGTCGTGCCCCGGGGCTGGCAGCAACTCGGTCAGCTGCGGCTCGCCGTAGGTGAGCGTGCCGGTCTTGTCGAAGATGGCGGTGCGGCAGGTGGCGACCTTCTCCAGCACCGCCGGATCCTTGATGATGATGCCGCGCCGGGCCGACAGCGACACCGAGCCAATGATCGCGACCGGGATGGCGATGAGCAGCGGGCACGGAGTGGCCACAACCAGGACGGCGAGGAAGCGAGAGGCTTCGCCAGTTGCGGCCCAGGCGGCCAGGGCGATCACCACGGCCACCGGCGTGTAGAAGGCGCCGAGCTGGTCGCCGAGGCGGCGCAGGCGCGGCCTGCCTTGCTCGGACGCCCGCATCACCTGCATGATCCTCGCGTAGCGCGAATCGACGGCCAGCCGGTCGGCGCGGATGGTCAAGGCGGCCTCGCCGTTGATGGCCCCCGACAGCACGGTCGCGCCGGGCGCCTTGGACATCAGGTACGGCTCGCCGGTCAGGTACGACTCGTCCATCACGCCGTGCCCCTCGAGCACCGTGCCGTCTACCGGGCAGGTTTCGTGCGGGAAGATCACCACCATGTCGCCGACCGCCACCGCGTCGAGGGCCACGTCCGAGACGTGCCCCTCCACCCTGCGGTGGGCAACGGAGGGCATGCGGCGGGCGAGCGCGGCCAGGACCGACGAGGCGCTGCGCACGGCGTAAGCCTCCAGCGCCTCGCCGCCGGAGAGCATCAGCACGACGAGCGTTCCAGCGAGGTACTCCTCGCCCCCCGGGCGCATCAGGCCGAGAATCACGGAGGTGACGATGGAGATGCCCGCCAGCAGGTCGGAGCCGAACTCGCGGCGCAACAGCTTGAGGAGCAGCTCGAAGACCAGGGGGACGCCCCCGAAGGCGAGGGCCCCAAAGAGGGGGAGGTCGATGACCCGCAAGCCGTGGACCTGCGACGCGGTCCCGACCTGCCATCGCAGCGCGAGATGACAAGCGATGGCCGCGATGGCCAGGATGGCGATGGCGGCCTGCTTGCGACTGGAGGCGGGCATCTGTCCTGCGCCTGTGCCGATGCTCATGAGGGTCGTCTCCCTGTCCTTGTGCGAGAGGTCGTGCCGACGTGGCGGCGGAGGTAGCTCAGCGCCTCGTCCATCCCACGGGCCGCGGCCGAGGACAGTTCCTCGCCGAAGTCCAGGTCCGGGGCCGGCACGGTCACGAGCCAGGCTCGCGGCCGGCGGCCGTACAGCACTTCTGCCAGGGCGAGCAAGGCCGGCGGACTGCTGGTGTGGCCGAGCAGCGGCTGCTCAACCTCGGGCCGCACGGGGCGGACGCGAACACCCGTGTCGTTGCCCGCGGACGCATCGACGAAGAAGACCTCGCTGGCGCCGGCCACGGCCTCGGCCAACTCGGGCGTGAGCTGAGGCAGCGCCACCGCCAGCACCCCAGGCACACCCCAGGCCGCCACAGTCCGGGCGACGCGCGGCCCGACGCCGTCGTCGCGGCGCAGCTCGTTGCCGTAGCCGATCACCAGGTACATGGCTTCACTCCCGCCGGACTTCGTCCACTATCGAGCCGTCCGCCCCGATCAGGCGCACGATCATCGGCATCGCCCCGGCGGCATGCGTCGAGCAGCTCAGGCACGGGTCGTAGGCGCGGACGCCGGCCTCGACGCGGTTGAGCATCGCCTCGGGAATCTTCGGCCCGCGAACGTAGTGCTTCGCGATCTGCGCCACCGTCCGGTTCATGGCGAGATTGTTCTGACCGGTGGCGATAATCAGGTTGACCCGCGTCAGCAGGCCGTTCTCGTCCACGTTGTAATGGTGGAAGAGGGTGCCGCGCGGCGCCTCGCTGACGCCGACCGCTTCGAGTTGGTTGACGCCCGCCTCGGCCCGCAGCCGGCCGGAGATCAGGTCGGGGTCGTCCAGCAGCCGCTCGATGTACTCGGTCGCCGCCAGGATCTCGATGAGGCGGGCGTAGTGGTAGAAGAAGGAGGCGTTGGCGGTGCCGCCGGCCCGCTCGCGGAACTCGGCGTGCTCGCGGTCGGCCAGCGGCACCCCCATGCGCTGAGCAATGTTGAGGCGGGCGAGCGGGCCGACGCGGTAGGCGCCGTTGGGATAGCCGTGGGGGCGGTAGTAAGGCGACTTCAAGTAAGAATCGTGTTCGACCGCCTCGCCGATGAAGTCCACGTAGCGGGCCGGATCGATGCCGTCGGCGACGACCGCGCCGGTGCTGTCCACGAAGCGGAGGACGCCGTCATAGTGCTCCCAGGTGCCGTCCGGCTGGATCAGGCCGAGGAACAGCGACGGGAAGTTGCCGAAGGTTTCGGCCTCTTCGCGATGCGTGTCGAGCAGTTTCTTGATGCGCCCCAGGCCGGCCAGCGTGGTTTCGCGGGATTCGGGGAGCCAGCCGCGGAGGTAGTCACGTCGCTCCGGTGTGAGCGCCTCGCGGACGCCGCCGGGGACCGCCCAGGCCGGGTGGATGCGCTTGCCGCCGAGACTCTCGATGACCTCCTGCCCGAACTGGCGCAGGCGGATCCCGCGGCGGGCGAACTCCGGCTCGGCGGCGATCAGGCCGAACAGGTTGCGCTTAGCGGGGTCGCCCTCCCAGCCGAGGACCAGGTCGGGGCCGCTGAGGTGGAAGAAGCTGAGGGCGTGCGATTGCACGATCTGACCGAGGTTCATCAACCGCCGCAGTTTTCCCGCGGCGGGCGGGATGCGAACGGCGAGGATGCCATCGCCGGCCTTGGCCGAGGCGATCAGGTGACTGACGGGGCAGATGCCGCAGATACGGGCGCTGAGGCCGGCCATCTCCCAGAAAGGCCGGCCGACGCAGAAGCGCTCGAAGCCGCGGAACTCCACGACGTGGAAGCGGGCGTCAGTCACGTTGCCGGCCCCATCGAGGAAGATGGAAATCTTGGCGTGTCCCTCGATGCGCGACACCGGGTCGATGACGATACGCTGGGTCATGGCGGGAATCTCCTCCGGCTTGTGGTTTCGCGGTGCTGATTCATCGTTTCGCGCTCGCGGCCTAGTGGTGCGAGCGCGAAACGATGAATCAGCACCGCGAAACCACAAGCGGCTACCCAAACCGCCTCTGCGTCACGTCCAGCTGCGGACTCTTCCCTTCGACGAGATCTTGTAGCACCGCCCGGATGCGCCGCGCGTCCGGGGGGCAGCCGGGGAGGTAAAAGTCCACCGGCACCACGGCGTGGACCGGCTGCACTCGGTCCAGCAACACCGGCACGATCTCGCGTTCTTCGGGGATGTGTTCGCCGTAGACTGGCCGCAGCACCTCCAGGGCCACGCCCAGCGGGTTGCGCAGGGCCGTCACATTGCCGGTCACGGCGCAGTCGCCGAACGACACCAGCACCCTGGACCGCGCGCGCACCTTGCGCACCACGTGCAGGTTCTCCTCGTTGGCCACTGCCCCCTCGACCAGCGCCACGTCCACCCCCTCGGGATACTCCTTGACGTCGGCAATGGGACTGTAGACCAGTTCGACGTGCCGAGCCAACTCGATGAGCCACTCGTCCAGGTCAAGGAAGGACATGTGGCAGCCGGAGCAGCCCGCCAGCCAGACCGTCGCCAGCTTCAGAAGACCCATTGCTTCTTCTCCCGGGCGGTGATGAGGAAGGCCAGCTTGCCCTTGTCGTGCTCCGACTCGGCCACGGTCGAGCCCTGGTGGAATAGCGCTCCGGTCGGGCAGGCCGCGACGCACTTGCCGCAGGAGGTGCAGGTGGCGGCGTCGCCCCACGGCTGGGCCATGTCGGTGATGACGCGCGAGCTGGCCCCGCGGCCGGCCACGTCCCAGGTGTGGGCCCCCTCGATTTCGTCGCAGGCGCGCACGCAGCGCGTGCAAAGGATACAGCGGTTGTGGTCGAGGGCGAAGCGCTCGTGACTGGCGTCCACGGTCAACAGCGGGGATTGGTACTCGAAGCGGACATGGTCCACGCCGGTCGCCGCGGCCAGGTCTTGCAGCTCGCAGTGGCCGTTGGCCACGCACACCGAGCAGACGTGGTTGCGCTCGGCCAGCAGCAGTTCGACGATCATGCGCCGGTAGTCGCGGAGCTTCTCGGTGTCGGTGTAAACCTGCATCCCTTCGGCCACGGGCGTCACGCAGGAGGCGAGCAGCTTCGGCGTGCCAAAGACCTCGACGAGACAGAGGCGGCAGGCGCCCACGTCGGAAAGGCCGTCGAGGTGGCACAGCGTCGGTATGGGGATGCCCGCCTCGCGCGCCGCGCTGAGCACAGTCTGCCCAGAGTGGGCGGTGATATCCTGGTCGTTGACGCGGAAGGTCAACACGGGCATCGGCAGGTCCTTCAGGCTGGGCCGCTTGCGGCTTCGCAAGGCGTGCGGGCCCGCACGCGGATGGTGGATTCCCTGTGGGCCAAGGGAGAGCATTTGGGGTGCCGCGGAGGCGGACACTCTCTCCCTGGACGCCAGCCAGGCGGCGTGGACGTCCCGGAAGGCGAGCGGCTCATCGCCTTCCTGCGGCGACGCGACACCCTCTTCAAGAAATGGTAAAGGCTTGCCGGGCTTCCGGTGTGCGGTTTCGGCCCCGCCCTATCCGATTCCGCTCACGGTGGCTGCTCGTGAGAGGAGGAGTCGGCCCTCGCTGGTCTCTTGACCTACCAGACAGTTGAGGGCTCGACCTCGAAAGTGGCGAGAAATGGGGCGCCGAACTTTCGGCGCCCCGAGTTCGTTAGCCTTCAGGCGAGTCGTTGATTTTCTTCAGTGCCTCGGCCGCGGCCTTGCGGTTCGAGGCTCGAGGGTCGTCCTTCCGCGCCTTTTGCAGCGCCTCGACCGCGGATGCGGCCGTGCCGCCCAGGGCGCCAAGTCGCTTGATCGCCGTATGGCGAACGTCGTCGTCCTTGCTCTTCAGCGCCTCGACCAGTGCGTGTACGGCGTCCGGCCCTCCGATTTTGCCGATCGCGTCGGCCGCCACCCACCAGCCACCCCCCTCGCCGCGCAGCGCCTCCCGCAGCGCGGGGATGGCCGATGCGGCCGCCGGGCCCATTTCGCCCAGCGCCCCGGCCGCATTGCGACGCACCTCGCGTTCCGGGTCGTCCTTCAGTAGACCGATCAGCGCGGCGAGCGTCTTATCCGGGTCCGCTCCGACCCGGCCGAGCGCGTGGGCCGCGTCGATGCGCATCTGGGCGTCCGTATGCTTCAAGGCGGCCAGGAGGTGCGGGGCGGCCGATTTCGCCTTTCGGCCCAACTTGCCGAGTTCGACCGCCGCATACGCGGCCGCCCCATCGCACGGCTCCTTCAGGTTGAGGAGGTCTGCCAGGGCGCTGACTCGTTCCTCCGACGCGCCGGCGATGTGGATCAGCGCGACGCGGGCCATCACCCGGTTGGGCAGGTTCGGGTCGGTGCTTTCCTTTTCCAGGTCGCTTATCGCCGCCTTCGCTGCCGGCCCTTGCGCCCCCAGCCCCTGGATCGCCGCGCGGCGAACGTAGTGGTCCTTGTCCGCCAGCAGCGGTCGCAGCAGGTCCGTCAGGCCGGGGCCAGGCGGTTCGACGCGCGACAGAAGCTCGGCGGCGACCCGGCGGTCGTGTGCCTCCTGCGAATCCAGCCGCCGGCGGAGGGACGTCGTCGTCTGTCCGCCGAGGCGCACGATCAGCCCCTCGGCCCTCTGCGCATCTTTCTCGGCCTCACCGCCCCAGCCGGAGAGGTCGAGGAGTGGTTCGATCACCGGCCGAAAATCCAGCTCTCCGGCCCCCTTCGCCGGGACCAGTTTCTCCAGGGCCGCCAGGGCGGCGGAACGCTCGTCCAGGTTCTTGCTCCGCAGCTGTTCGGCCAGTTGGGCCAGACGCTTTGGATCGATCGGCACGGACACGTCTTCCTTCCGCGGTTCCGGCGCAAAGTCGGGCGCGGCGGCCTCCCGATTGCCCTCGACGGAAAGAGGCGTCTGGAGGCCCTGCTCCGCGGTCCCATAGCCAGCGATTCCCACGCCGGAACCCACGAGACAAGCGACGGCCAGCAGTCCGAGCGCGACCTGCGTGCGGGTCAGCAGGAACAGGCGCACCGCTCGGCCGGCCGTGGCACCGACGAGGCTGGAAAACGCCGTGATCGAGGGGGCCGCGACGGCCGCCTGAACAGCGGCGGATGCGAGCCGGGCCGACACGGCCGCTTCCACTGGCCGGCCCCAGAGGGTCGGGGCGATGAGGGCGGCCGAAAGCGTCACGCCGCGGCGGCCCAGTCGGGCGCGCAGTAAGGCGCGGCCTCTCTCCAGGTGACGCTGCAGCGTCCGCGGCGAACACCCCAGCCGGCGCGCGGCCTCGTCTCGCGTTTGCCCCTCGACGTGGCAAAGAATAATCGGACTACGGTAACGCTCAGGTAAGTGGCCGACCTCCTCGTCCAGCACGGCGCTCAGCTCTCGGGCGACCGCCTCGACGGCGGGGTCGCCCGAGGGACGCCCGGCTTCCGCCAGCGCCTCCCGTCCCCGACGGCGTGCGGCGTCGGCGCGGGCGTGGGCCGCGGTGCGGCACGCGGTCCCGTACAACCAGCCGGCGAGCAGGGTCCGTTCGTGGATCGAGCCGGCCTTGCGCGCCAGCAACAGGAACACGTTTTGGAAGGCGTCCTCGGCGGCGTGTTCGTCGCGCAGGACGCGCCGGCAGACGCCCAGGACGCGGGGACCGTGCCGCGCCACAAGCGTTGCAAAGGCGGTCTGTTCGCGCGAACGGATGAAGCGTTCCAGCAACTCCTGGTCGGACGCCTCGCAGTCGCCGCGCCGGGACGCCCAGTCCCGGATGGTTGACAGCAATGCCTCGGCCCGTCTCGTCGTCATGCTCCACTCCCACCATGCGTGCCTTGTGAATCCCCATGATACTGCCTCGGGGCGCAGGATGGGTGCCAACTTCTTGTCTCGCAAACGTTGCGGTCGAGGAGCGCCGTTCGCCCTCGTGACCAGTTATGCTACTTACCGTGTAGCTTTCCCCTTGGCCAATTCCGCCTCATGACCGCACAAGGCTTGCGGCACAGTTCGTCCCGCGGCATGGGGAGGGTTCAAGAGCCGCTGCCGTCCTCGATCGATCGATTCGCGAAACGATAAATCAGCGCCGCCCCGAGGGCGGCCGCTAAACAACCGGAAATCGAAGGACGTGAGTATACCTTCGTAAAGCGTCCCAATTGCCCCAACTGCCGGTCGCCTTACGAAGGCTTGGTCTGCCCACTCCGTCGGTCCTCGATCCGCCGGACCACGTCCTTCGCCACCTCCCTGATTTCCACCGCCGCACGAACCTTCTCCCCGCTGAACAGCCGCAAGCCGACGAGCAGCGGCTCCAGAACCTCGGCACTGGGCGATTCGTTGAGGGTTGTCACCGCCTGCTGGGCGTACCCGGCAGCCGCCAGGCTGATGAGAAGCTCGGTCACGTCGTTCACACCTGTCCTGACCCATGCCTGGTTCTGAAGACATCTCCGCGCGAACTCAATGGCCTCGATGCCCTTCCCCGAGGCAACCAAGATCAATCCAAGAGTCTGGTGGAGGTCCAAGTCATCTGGCGCGAGTGTGACAGCTTGCCTGGCCCAGGATTCCGCGCGGGCGTACAGCGATGCCTCGCCACACAAGTACAGCTCGTGTGCGATGCTATTCAGCAAGGCCGGGTTATCGCGATGATGATCGATGCTCGTCTCTGCAAGGGATAGCGCGTCAGTTTGCCGGCGCAATGGCCCGAAGAGGAGGCGGACCAGCTGGCCGATGGCCCACCCGTAGTTGGGGCGAATCTCAATAGCCTTGTGGTAGGCAGCCTCCGCCTCCTCGTAGCGGCCCAACAGCTCGTGCAGCAACTGCCCCAGATGCGCCCAGGCCCACTCGAAGTCCGGCTTGATCTCGATGGCCTTGCGGTAGGCGGCCTCCGCCTCCCTGTACCGGCCCATCTGCTCGTGCAGCAAATTCCCCAGCTGCACCCAGTTCCAGCTGTCGTCCGGCCGCAGCTCGATGGCCTTGCGGTAAGCCGCCTCCGCCTCCTCGTACCGGCCCGGCCGCTCGTGCAGCAACCGACCGAGCTGCGCCCACGCCCACTCGTAAGCCGCGTCGATCTCGATGGCCTTGCGGTAGGCGGCCTCGGCCTCCTCGTACCGGCCCGGCCGCTCGTGCAGCAACTGCCCCAGATGCGCCCAGGCCCACGCGTAGTCCGGCTTGATCTCGATGACCTTGCGGTAGGCCGCCTCCGCCTCCTCGTGCCGGCCCAGACGCTCGTGCAGCAACCGCCCCAGGTGCGCCCACGCCCACTCGCAATCCGCATGCATGTCGATGTGCTTACGGTAGGCAGCTTCCGCCTCCTTGTATCGGCCCGGCCGCTCGTGCAGTGACGCCCCCAGATAGAGCCAGGTCGCACGGTCGCCCGGCCTTAGCTCGACGGCCCTCCGGCAAGCCTCCTCTGCCTCGGCGTACCGACCCAATTCATAGAGCAGGAGCTTCCCAAGCTGCATCCACGCAAAGCCACAATTCGCCTGGATGTCGATGGCCCGCCGGTAGTCGCCTACCGCCTCTTCATTTCTCTCCTGAAGGTCATGAACGACAGCCAGGCGAAGCCACGATTCGCAGCGATCGGGATCCACCGTCGTGCCCGTTCGCCCGGATTCTTCCAACTCGTTCCATATCTCCGCAGGGGCGTGGTGCATCGCCGGATCGTTCATGAGCGCATCCAGCCGCTCTTGCGGTGTCCCCGGCCCCGGGAGTAACGCAGCCACCAGAGACCGTGCTTCGTCAGCCGAAGCCCGACTGAAACGGGTCTGGAACGGATCCCGTCGGGGCCCCTGCGGCGGCTTCAGCCACTGACGAAGACGAGGCGGCGCATCATGCTCCTCAAAAAAGCTGCGCGGCGATGCATCCACGATCCGCTTGCGAATGTTGGGATCCGGCAGCCGCTCGAGGATGGCCTGGTAAGCCTGGTAGTGATCCTGGCGCTTCCCGGGCTGAAGCCCACACGCTTCTTCGGCAATGCGCCGGGCGGTACTCACCACTTCATCCGGTGCGTAAAACTGCACGACGAAATTGACCACGGCATGAACGCGGCGCGACGGGGCGCCGCGCCGGCGCATCAGGTAGTAAATGTTGTACATGCGCTCGGCCACCTGGTAGCACTTCTTTCGCTCTCCACTGCCGTCGGCCTCTACGACCGCGCCGCGCTCGATCAATCGCCTCAGCAGGGCGCTGGTCGCGCTCACCTCCATTCGGGCGGCCTCCGCAACCTCTCTGGCCGTCGCGGGGTCCCAGATTTCCGCCAGGGCCAGGTAGACCTTGCGCTCCGTCGCGGCCAGGCTGTCGAGGTGGCTCTTGAAATACTCCGTGTGGTCGTCCACCAGCCGGACCAGGTCTTGCATTAGGTCGTGGAAGGAGACGTCCTTCCCAAACGTGCCGATGATCGTCAGGAGGCGCGGATTGCCGCCGGTAAGGATCTCGATGGCACGGGTGCGGCCGGCGCCCGGGTCTTGCCCGCTGCGTAAGGTCCAGACGGTCCGGCAATCGTCCTGGCTCAACGGGTGGAGCTGGTGGACTCGGAACAGCTCGAACATGGCCTTGTCGGCCTGCTCGATTTGCTCAAACCGGCTGGTGGCGGTGGCCAGTAGCATCAGCCGTTTCTCGTTCTGCAAAGTGTGCCGCAGGATCCAGGCGTCGTCGTTGCTCAGCTGATCCCCCAGGAGCATGTTCAGGTTCTCGACGATCAAGAGGATTCGCCTCTGGAGACTGTCGGCGTGGCTGAGCAGTTGACCCAGGGCGCGCTCGCGGAGGCGCTCGTCCTGAGTCTCGCGGGCCAACTCGTCGTATGTCTGCGACCAGCGCGGGTCGCCGGACTTCTCCTTGAGGTGAAAGATCGCCTCAAGCCAGAACTCTCCCGGCGTGCTCACCTCGTAACTCTCCTCCGCGAAGACCAGAGGATGCCAGTGAGCTGCCAGGGTGGGTTGCCGCGCAATCTCGACGGCCGCGCGCATCACCAGGGTCGTCTTGCCGCTGCCCCGCGGCCCGAGGATTAGCATGTGTTGGTTGTTCGGCGCGTCGGCGTTCTCGCGCAGCTGGCGCAGGATGGCCTCGAGGTCGTCGTATCGGACCACGAAGGATTGGATCAATTCATCCGGCGTCAGGAAGGCGGGGTTGTACTTGATCGGAGGAGGAGGCACGGTTCAAGCGCTCCACAACAGGCGTCGCTCGTACGTCTCGAGGACCGGCCGCACAACGGCCGCCGTGGTGCGAAACCAGCGATTCTGGGCCGCGCATCAGATTTTGCGATCCAGCACGGGGATGTGGAAGGTCGCGTGCGTGTGCTTCCACCAATCGGCCACGAGCCGGGACACGAAGACGAAACCGTTGTCTTCCGGGCGCAGGTAGCCGTCGTGCTCCAGGACGCCGAGGATCTCTTTCTGGGCGTCCACGACGGTCCTCTCGGGGAACTGGTAGAACTTCTGCAGGGCGATCAACGCCTCACGGGTCAGGCGGCCCGTCACGGCGGCCTCGGTCAGCATCTCCAGGGCCAGTGGGAGGATTTCGCTGCCGAGGACCATGCGCAACCGTTCCTCGTAGTGAGCCAGCTCCGCATGGCCGCGCGACCCGAGCATCTCGGACGTGTACATCGGCTCCACGTCCGCCGAAGACACCTCCATGTTCTTACGCCGGACGCAGACGTCGTGAACCCGCTGAAAGAAGGTTTGCACGTGATGCGGGATGCAGCAGCCCAGGCGGCGTGCCATGTGGACCTCGGCCTGGTCGCGGTACTGGACACCGTATTCGTTAGCCAGGGCGCGCAAACAGCCCACGGCCGTGTCTTCGCTCCAGGGCTTCAGGTCGTAGAGGGCGAAGGTGTTCAGGCTGGCGCTCAGACCCGCCTGCCGGAGGACCGGCTCCAGCCCGATGCTCCCCGTCACGATCATGCGGACCTTGCCCTGGTGCCGCTGGCTGTTGTCGCGCAGCCAGGACATGAACTCGTCGGTGCGCTGTCTGCGCTCCGGCGTGATGCGGTAGTCGCTCCCCTTGAGCAAGCGGTTCACCAGGATCGGGACTTCGTCCATCAGGAGGAGGACCGGCTTGGGCGCCGCCGCCAGGACGTGAAAGAGATGGTCGCCCTTCCTGGCCCAATCCCCTTCAGTCATGCTGGCCCGCAACTTGATGCCGACCTCGTTGAGGTTGAGGGATTCGACCGTCCGGGTCAGTGCTTCGACCATGCTGCCGAATACGTTCAGGGTCCGCTCCCACAGCGGTTTATGCTCGTGGGTTCCCAGGCTCATCTCGACAACGGCGTCAGCACCGGACCATGCCTTTTGCAAGTCGAGGAAGACGCAGGTGTAGCGAGCGGCCAGCCGGCGTGCCAGTTCGTGCATCAGGCTCGTCTTGCCCATGCGCCGGACAGCAACCAGAAGTTGATTGGCCGCGCCATCGACTCGCTGGGTCATGAGGGCCACGTCCTCTTCCCGACGCCAGAATTGGTCGCCCACGACCCAGTTCCCGTAAGCCTGCTTGAGTTTCTGCATGGGACGACCTTTCTTCACGTAAGAGTCGCCAACAAAACCGTTGGCAACAAAACCGTTGGCATTGTGTCCCAGTACCGGCAGGTTGTCAAGTCCAGGGCTCGCTATCGCCGGATGATGACCTGGGGACATGGCAGAAGTGGATTTGCCATAGGTGGAACTCGGGAACTTGAGGGGATGGAGCTTTCTCACCACGGTCCAACTCGCGCGGACACCTGCCACTGTCAACCCTTGCCCAAGCTCGTCTGTACATAACAGCTCGTGGCGCAGCGCTGCTGCCTTCGACCCCTGCCGGCTTGCCCGGCAGGTGAAGCAGGTCACAAGCTAGACCAGGTGAACAGAGAAGGCGTTTCCGCGCCGCCCTTCTAGCCCTCGACCTGCTTCACCTGCCGGGCAAGCCGGCAGGGGTCGAGGGCCGATGTCCTCTGCGCCCCGTTAGCTTGTGACCTGCTTCACCTGCCGGGCAAGCCGGCAGGGGTCGAGCCGCCTCACCGCTGATACTACCGTGTCGAAAAAAAAGGGTGACATTCTCTTTATCGACGGTGCGCGGGGGGGCAAGCGGATCGATAGCGTCCCGGGCCGCGACATCGTAGAATGGCCCTTGCAGATCGCCTCGGGAGTGCCCCCACGGGAGACTCGCATGGGCTTCATCGATGCGCACGTTCACGTCTGGACGCCGGACACCGCCCACTACCCCCTGGGGATGGGGTGGAAGAAGGAGGACATGGCGCCGCGCTCCTTCACGCCGGAGGAACTGTTCGAGCACGCCAAGCCCGCCGGCGTGGACCGGGTCAACCTCATTCAAATGAGTTTTTACGGATTCGACAATAGCTACATGCTGGATATGATCGCCCTGCACAAGGGCGTCTTCGTCGGGACCGCCGTCATCGACCCGCACGGCGACTCCCCCGACAGGCTCATGGGCGAGTTGGCGAAGAAGCGCGTCCGCGCCTTCCGCATCCTGCCGAAGCTGAGCAAGGTGCCGGTCGAGAAGTGGCTGGAGCCGGCGGGCTACGCGACGATGTTCGCGGCCGGGGCGAAGAACAACCAGGCCATGAGCTGCCTGATCGACCCCGACGGCCTGCCCGAGGTGGACCGGATGTGCAAGAAGTATCCCGACACCCCGGTCATCATCGACCACCTCGCCCGCATCGGCAGCGACGGCACCGTCCGCGACAAGGACGTGGACGCCCTCTGCGCCCTGGCGCGACACAAGCGTGTCCTGGTGAAGGTGGGGGCCTTCTACGCGCTGGGCAAGAAGTGTCCGCCGTACACCGACCTGGGGCCGATGATCCGCCAGGTCGTCAAGGCGTTTGGCCCCGACCGCTGCATGTGGGAGAGCGATTGTCCGTTTCAGGTGGTCGATCACGAGTACCTCAACAGCTTCAACCTGGTCCGCAAGCGGCTCGACTTCCTCACGGCCGACGACAAGGAATGGCTCCTGCGCAAGACGGCCGAGGAGTTCTTCTTCAAGGCGTGACGCATGGCGGAGGAAGCGGGCCTGGTGACGGTCGAGTTCTACGGCGTCCCGCGGCAGCGTGCGGGGCGGGCCGAGTTGGCCGTCGCGGCGCGCACCGTCGCCGAATTGCTGGAGGCCGTCGAGCGGGCTTGTCCCGGGTTGATGGGCTTGCGGCGGCCGGACGGACGGCTGGCGGCGCACTACCTGCTGTCGATCGAGGGGCGGCAATTCGTCACCGAGGTCGGCCAGGAGCTGCGGCCGGGCGACCGGATCCTGCTGCTGTCAGCCGATGCCGTGGGATAAAGGAGAAATAAGAGATGGCGAATAACGGATCGATCACGATCAGCGACCCGGGCGCCGCGGCGCCGCCGCAGGTGTCGCCGGCGCCCTTGCAGGAACCAGTCGCTCTCGCCCGGCGTTGGGCGCTGGAAAATGCATCCGTCGTCCGCATCATCGATCCGGCCGCGGCCCACGACTACATCCGTCGCCGGCAAGAACTTGGGCTCGATCGCCTCGACGAGGTTTGGGACGGAGTATATGTCGTGGCCCCACTTGCAACAAACCAACATCAGGATGTGATCGCCGGCCTGGCCGCGCTCTTCTTCAGGGGGATCAACCTTGAGGCCCGCGGCCGGGTTCTGCCGGGCGCCAACGTCAGCGACCGGCGTGAGGGCTGGGAAAGCAACTATCGCATCCCGGATACCGTCGTGGTCCTGAACGGCGGCCGGGCGGTGGACTGCGGCACGCACTGGATGGGCGGCCCGGACTTCCTCGTCGAGGTGAGGAGCCCGGGGGACGAGACCGAGGCGAAGTTCCCCTTCTACAGCGGCATCGGCGTGCGTGAGTTGCTGGTGGTGCACCGTGACACCCGCGAGCTGCGCCTCTACCGCCACGACGGGCAGCAGCTTACGGAAGTTCCTCCGTCGGAGCACCAGGGCGGCCGCTGGCTGGTCAGCCAGGTCATCCCATTCGCCTTTCGGCGCGAGGTGACGGGGTCTGGGCCACGGACGCAGGTGCTGCGAACTGACGAGACACCCGGGTGCTGGACCATCTAGCGCGCGGGCCGCAAGAGAGGCGGGGGATGTTCGGCTACCACGGCCGCTACCTGCGCATCGACCTGACGCGCGGCGCCTCCGAATGGCTGCCGCTGCAGGAGGACGTGCTGCGTCGCTTCCTCGGCGGCGTCGGCCTCGGCACCTGGCTGCTGCACCGCGAATGCCCGCGCGGTGTCGATCCCCTGGCGCCGCAAGCCCCGCTCGTCTTCAGCCTCAGCCCCCTCGTCGGCACGCCGCTGACCACCAGCGCCAAGTTCGCCGTCCTCGCCAAGTCGCCGCTCACCGAGCGGATCAACGACGCCCTGTCCTCATCGCACTTCGCCCTTGCCGCCAAGCGGGCCGGCTGCGACGCCGTGGTGCTGACCGGCGCCTGCCCCGATCCGTCGGTCCTGGTCATCGACGACGGCCGCATCGACCTTCGCCCCGCGGCCGACCTGTGGGGACTCCCCGCACCCGAGGCGACGCAGTTGCTGCGCCAGCGCCTCGGGCCGCGCTTCCACGCCGCGGTCATCGGCCCCGCCGGCGAGAACCGGGTCCGCTACGCCACCATCAGCCACGACAACCGCCACGCCGGCCGCGGCGGACTCGGGGCCGTCATGGGGTCGAAGCGCCTCAAGGCGCTGGCGGTCGCCGGCACGCAGCGCGTCGAGGTGGCCGACCCCGCCGCGGTGGTGGCCGCCGCGAAGGACCTGTCGCAGCGCTCGTTCGGCCCGGCGACGGCGAAGTACCGCGAACTGGGCACCGTCGCCAATTTGCTGACGTTCAACCGCCTCGCCGCCCTGCCGACGCGCAACTTTCAGCAGGCTACCTTCGAGGGGGCCGAAGCCTTGTCCGGCGAGTCGCTGAACGCGGCCCGGCGCGTGGCGCGCGCGTCGTGCGCCGCCTGCACTATCGGCTGCGAGCACATCTACGCCGTCCGTTCCCCCCTCTCTCCTGAGGGGAGAGGGGTCGGGGGTGAGGGGGGTGAGGGCGCCGTCCGCCTGGAGTACGAATCGCTTTTCGCCCTCGGCCCCCTCTGCGGCATCGCCGACCCCGACGCCGTGCTGCGCGCCGCCCGCCTGTGCGACCACCTCGGCCTGGACACAATCTCCGCGGGGGCCACGGTCGCCTTCGCGATGGAGTGTGCCGAGAAGGGACTGCTGCGCCGGGAGGGGCTGCACTTCGGCAACGCTGACATCGTCTTGTCACTGCTGGAGGAGGTCGCCCGCCGCGAAGGGCTCGGCGCCCTGCTCGCCGAGGGAACGCGGCGGGCGGCGGCCGCACTCGGCGGCGAGGCGCCCGACTTCGCCCCCCACGTCAAGGGACTGGAGATCCCCGGCTACGAACCGCGAGCGCTGCAGACGATGGCGCTCGGCTTCGCCGTCGGCAGCCGCGGCGCCGACCACAACCGCTCCGGCGCCTACGAGATCGATTTCTCCGCGCGAGCCGACCGCCTGTACGGCACCCCGGCGGCGGCGCAACTCGCCGTCGAGACGGAGGACCGGGCCGCCCTGATGGATTCGCTGATCCTGTGCAAGTTCCTGCGCGGCGTCTTCGGCGACCTGTTCGCCGAGAGCGCGGACCTGCTGCGGCACGTCACCGGCTGGGACGTGACCGCGGACGAGCTGCACGCGGCGGCGCGGCGGGTGGTGACGGCGAAAAAGCTCTTCAACATCCGCGAAGGCTGGACGACCGCGGAGGATACGCTGCCGAAGCGCTTCCTCTCCGAAGGGCTGGCGGCCGGGGCGTCGGCGGGCGCGACCTTGCCGCGCGAGCGCCTCGCTGCGATGATCCAGGCGTACTACGCCGCCCGCGGCTGGGACCAGGACGGCCGGGTGCCTGCGGCACTGCGCGCGGAGTTGCAACTGGACCAGCTGGGGAGCGACGGAGAACGGGCCGATGAGTGACGGGCTGGTGCTGGCCGTGCGAATCGCGAGCGTCGCGGTCGGTTTTCCCCTCCTGGCGTGGGTCTTCGGCTCGGCGGTCCTGGGCCGCTTCACCCGCCTGGACCGGGAGGAGCGCTTCGCCGCCAGTTTCGGCGTCGGCTTCGCGGCCGAGGGGCTGTGCGCCTTCCTGGCCTTCGTCCTGCACGCGCCGCAGCCGTTCTTCAACGCGGGCGCCGTGCTGCTGATGCTCGGCACCGCCCTGCTCTGCCACCTGACCACGCCGCGGCGGGCGGCGGAAGGGCCGTCGCCCTGGCCCCTGGCGGCGGTCTTCGTTCTGGCGTACCTCCACCTCGTCTGCCTCCAGGCGCTCCTGCCGGCCTACCGCGGCAGCTACTGGTACTTCGACTGGTGGATGCACTACGACGAGGCGCTCGTCTTCGTCGGCCGAGAGCCCGTCGAGACGGTGTGGGCCAAGGCTTACACCTTGGCCTCCCGCACCCCGCTGTTCAACCTGACGACGGCCTTCGTCATGGGCCTCGACGGCTCCCGCTTTGCCACCTATCAGCTCGCCTCGGCACTGACAAACATCGCCTTCGTCCTGGGCCTGTACCTGCTGCTGCGCGACCTGTTCGGCCGCCGCGCCGCCTGGTTGGCGCTGCTGCTGGCGCCGCTCAACCTGTGGATGCTCCACAACGCCTGGTTCACCTGGCCGAAGATGCTGGCCGCCTACTACCTGTTCCTCGCCCTGCACTTCTACCTCCAGTCGGTGCGCCGGCGCGGCACCGACCCGGCGCGGGCGTCCGAGTACTTCGTCTGCTTCGGCATCGCGTCGCTCCTGGGTTACATGGCGCACCAGGTCGCTTTGGTCTACGTCGCCCCGCTGCTGCTTCACGCCGCCGTGATGGGGCTGCGCGGGCGGGCCCTTCGGCCGGGGTTGCGCGAACTGCTCGCCTGCGGCCTCCTGGGTGTGGCCGTCGGCGGAACGTGGTACGCCTGGCTCGCCGGCACCCTCGGTACGGACAAGATCCTCCACAGCACTCCGGTCACGCGCGGCGACGAGAGTGCTCAATTCCGCCCCAAAGCGATCGCCAAATGGATGGGCTACAACCTCCTCGTTTCCGTGGCGCCGGCCGGCATCGCTGAGGCGTTCCTGACCGGGCTGCCGCCCAACGCCGAGGCGCCACCGCGGTCGGTCGAGGTCTACCGGGGATCCTGGTTCGAGCTGACCGAATCGTCCCTCGACTCCCTGGGCGAGGCCGAGATACCCGCGGCGGTGCGGGAAAAGCTCAAGCCACTGCAAGACAAGGAGTTTGACACTCGGGAAAGCTTTCTGGGTGCGGTGGCCGGTGTCCTCGACGGGGGGGAACTGGAACGCTGGCAGGACGTCTTGTTGTCCGAGGCCCACCACGAGCGTCGCTGGTTCGTCGGGCCGCCGGACCTCGTCGAGCTGCACCGCGGCGTCACGCAGCTGTACTTCAGCCTGTTCAGCGGCGCCCTCACGGTTTCCCTTGGCGTGTTCCTCCTGGCAGCCGTGGTCCGCCGCTTGCGCCACGGCCCCGACCTGCCCGCGACGAAGGAACCGTCGAACGGCCCGGCCGTGTGGTCCGCCGTCTGGCTCTGCCTTCTCGGGGGCACGCTGGGCGGGGCCTTGCTGCACCCCGGGAAGATCCCGTGGGGCATCGCCCATTCCGCGGTGTTCCCGACCGCCGTCGTGCTGGCGGCACTGGCGTGGGGACTGCTGAGCCGGGCCCGGCCGACTGTCGCCGCGCTCGTCTGTTGCGGCATGGTCCTCGAGTTCCTGCTGATGTTCTGGTCGCACTGGTGGCTGCTGTGCCACGACCCGGAAATCCTTGAGCCGGGGGCCGGGAAAGCGGGCCCGCGAGATACCTGGGTCCCCCTGCTAAACGAGGCGCTGGGCCGTGGGGATCGGGCTTTCCTCGTCGGCGCGGTCGTCGTCCAACTCACCCTGATCGTCTTGCTGTTGCTTGCCGTCCGGCGCCCGCCCCAGGCCGCCCCGGAGGTGAGGAGATGACGCGCACCGGGGGCATCGTGTTGTGCGGCGGGCGCAGTCAGCGCATGGGCCGGCCGAAGGCGTGGCTGCCGTTCGCCGGCGAGATCATGCTGCCGCGCGTCGTCCGCCTCCTCGGCGAGGTCGTCGCGCCGGTCGTCGTCGTCGCCGCGCCCGACCAGGACGTGCCGCCGCTGCCGGCCGGCGTCGAGGTGGTCCGCGACGAGGAGAAGGGGCGCGGCCCGCTGCAGGGACTCGCCGCGGGCCTGGCGGCGCTGGCCGGCCGGGCGGACGCCGCCTACCTATCGTCCTGCGACGTGCCCTTCCTGCGGCCGGCCTTCGTGCGCCGCCTCGTCGATCTGCTGGGCGACTCGGCGATCTGCGTGCCGCGCGTCGGCGACTACCATCATCCCCTCGCCGCCCTGTATCGCTTGGAGGTGACGGAGGCGGTGGCGCGCCTGCTGGCGGAGGACCGGCTGCGACCGTTCTTCCTGTTCGAGGCGGTGCGGACGCGGGTGGTCGGGGCGGAGGAGCTGGCGGACGTGGACCCGACGTTCCAGACGCTGCGCAACCTGAACACGCCGGAGGAGTACGAGGCGGCGCTGCGCGAATTCGCCGGCTTGTCGTAATTGTCGGCGAAAAGGGGTCGGGTGTCGATCAGATCGACACCCGACCCCTCGTTTCTGCCGATGCCGTCAGTCGCCCGAACCGTCCGTTCTCAGTAGCGCAGTTCGATTCCGAACGACAGTCCATAAACCGTCAGGTTCGACCGGTTGAACTGGAGCGAGGATTGCTGCACGCTCTGCACGTTCTGCGGAGTACTGCTGCCCCCCAGACTGACCGTGTTGGTGGTGGCGGACGGCACGGAGAGGTCGCCGGTGCGGGCGACTCCCGTCACGCCCATGAGATCGTAGCCGACGTACCCGAGCAGCCAGTCCGTCACCTGATAACCGACCTTGACGTTGAGCTCGGAGACAACCGAGAGGCTGTCGTGGGTATAGTGGCCGGAGGTTCCGGGGGTGGTCAGCAATCCGCCCGAGGTCGTGGTGACCGTGCTTGCTCCCCCACCTGCCGGAAACGTCGTCTGCGTGGTTGAGCTGAGCGCGTCAGCCACCTGATGCATGTCGCCCAAGCCCAGCTTACCGAGGACGTCGATCCAGAGCCCACCGAAGGAGCCGGTAAGGTCGAAGCCGGCCTGGCCACCGTAGAAGTAGTCGCGCGCCTGGATGGCGTCCCGCGTTTGCAGTTGCACGGACAGAGGCAGGTTGCTGCCGGCCGGGTCACCGCCGGGGACGTTGGCCGGCTTGAAGAGCGAGAAATCGCCGGTCAGGTCGAGGTTCTCATGGTACTGAAGGTAGCGGAAGCCTGCCACTCCGCCCAGCGTGAAGGGACCGAAATACAAGCTCGCGCTGCGAGCGTTCAGTTCCCCGCCCCACATCTCATTACTGGTGAGGCCTGTCATTTCCGTGGTATTCTGGCGGACGAAGGCGATGGGGATTGTTTGCACCACCATCACCGTTGGCGGGGTCGCGGGTGTGGTCCCTGAGCCCGGCGCCCCGGGGATGGTCTGGGTGTAGGTGTCGTGGAACGGCGTCGTGATGATCCCTTGCGTATTGAGATTGATGGCACTGACGTTGAACGCCGTGTGGGCCTGCTGGAGGTAAAAGAACTTCGTTTCCAGCCCGAACGACTCATCGTCGGTCAGCCAGCACCCCGCGCCAATCCGAAAGCCGGAGTGATCGCCCGTGTTCTCGCCGCCGACGGGAATTCCCGGGGTCGTGGCGACTTGCGCGGCAAAGATCGATGGGATAGACGAGGTGAGCGTAAAGGGGGAAAACGTCCCGTCCGCCTGGAGGGTCTGGTTGAACGTTTGGGCATTCACCTTGACCACACCAATGGGGATGTTGGGCTCGATGGCGGGCAGGCTGGTCGCGTTGATGCGCCAGAGGATGTAGTCGGCGCTGACGAAGAAGCGATGGTGAGCCGGCGGCGTGACCGCATCCAGGGCGCTCGACATCAGGCCCGAGCCGTTCGGGGGCGGCGGGGCCAGCGGATCGGGCATCGAGGCGGCGGCCGGGCTGGACGACACGGCACCGCGCGGGTCTTGCACCACGGTCCCCGGGGTGTTCGCCGAGGGAAGACCCTGTCCCAGGGCCCGAGGGGGCGGCGTATCGGCACCGACAATCGGCGCCTGGGCGTGGCTCCAACCGTTTACAAGCAGGGCGGCGGCAAGCGCGATCCCGTAGCGCAGTTTCATCGGCGTCCTCCATATCCCCGAGGGGTCGAGCCGGGTTCGTAGTGTCCCCAGGTTGACTCCCTTTCCGTCTTTGACGAATCTGGCGAGTTCAACGGCTATGGGGCGTAGAACGAATGTAGTGTAGTTATCGGCTTTTCGGAGGGGTTCGTTCAGGTATGACCCAGAAATAAGCTGGGCAAGATACCTCCCGGCCGGGCGGGTCGTCCTGCCCAACTCCGAGGTGAAGTCCGCCTTCCGCTAGCAGCAAACGGTGGCGGGCCAAGATCGCGTTAACTTCGGCGTGCGACACAAGCCTGAGGCGCCAGCGAAGGGGACGGTCAACCTTCGCTGGCGCCTCAGGCTTGTGTAACCGGCCAACCGTACCCGGCGCGACGCACAGCGGCACCACGCCGACGAGGTACGGCCCCAGCTGCTCGCGCGCCGCGGCCGTCGCGGCGTCGATCGATATCTCCTTCGGCCGCTGCGGCTGCTCCCAGTTGTACGGCGGCGACCAGTCCATCGCCGGCGACAGCAGGTCGATGTGCG
>Ga0116217_10001055_pt1 | contig 27483 bp, 20 predicted proteins | sample Sb_taG_6_FD_89697 | JGI IMG/M metagenome (GOLD analysis project Ga0116217, IMG submission 89697) | Peat soil microbial communities from Weissenstadt, Germany - Sb_50d_4_PS metaG | ecosystem: Environmental > Terrestrial > Soil > Wetlands > Peat | place: Germany: Weissenstadt | collected 2010-09-21 | reverse complement strand
CTTGGCGCCGACACGGTGTCGGTGTTGCTGGGCAATGGCGACGGCACCTTCCAGCCCGCCCAGCCCTTTACCGTGGCGAGTGCCCCGGTGGCGGTGGCGGTGGCGGACCTGGGCAATGGCCGAGCCGACATCGTCACCACCAACCCTTCCGCCAACACGGCGTCGGTGTTGCTGGGCAATGGCGACGGCACCTTCCAGGCGGCCCAAACGTTTGTCGTGGGGAGCAATCCGTATGCGGTGGCGGTGGCGGACCTGGGCAACGGCCGACCCGACCTCGTCACCGCCAACCTTGGCGCCGACACGGTGTCGGTGTTGCTGGGCAATGGCGACGGCACCTTCCAGCCCGCCCAGTCCTTTGCCGTGGGGGGGGCTCCGCATTCGGTAGCGGTGGCGGACCTGGGCACTGGCCACCCCGACCTCGTCACCGCCAACCCGGCCGCCGACACGGTGTCGGTGTTGCTGGGCAATGGCGACGGCACCTTCCAGCTGGCTTATTCCTATGCCGTGGGCAGCGAGCCGTATGAGGTGGTAGTGGCGGACCTGGGCAATGGCCGAGCCGACATCGTCACCGCCAACTTTGGCTCCACCTCGGTGTCGGTGTTGCTGGGCAATGGCGACGGCACCTTCCAGCCCGCCCAATCCTTTGTCGTGGGGGATGCGCCTGGTTCCGTGGCGGTGGCGGACCTGGGCAATGGCCACCCCGACATCGTCACCGCCAACGCCTACGACAATACGGTGTCGGTGTTGTTGGGCAATGGCGACGGCACCTTCCAGCCGGCCCAACCCTATGCCGTGGGGTTTGCGCCGGATTGGGTGACGGTGGCGGACCTGGGCAATGGCCATGCCGACCTCGTCACCACCAACCAGGGCGACAACACGGCGTCGGTGTTATTGGGCAATGGCGACGGCACCTTCCAGCCCGCCCAGCCCTATGCCGTGGGGTTTGCGCCCGATGGGGTGGCGGTGGCGGACCTGGGCAACGGCCACCCCGACCTCGTCACCGCCAACGAGGGCGACAACACGGCGTCGGTGTTGCTGGGCAATGGCGATGGCACCTTCCAGGCGGCCCAACCCTATGCCGTGGGGTTTGCGCCGAATGCCGTGGCGGTGGCGGACCTGGGCAACGGCCGACCCGACGTCGTCACCGCCAACCTTGCCGACAATACGGTATCGGTGTTGCTGGGCAATGGCGACGGCACCTTCCAACCGGCCCTGTCCTTTGGCGTGGCGAGTGGTCCGGAGGAGGCGGCGGCAGCGGACCTGGGCAATGGCAACGCCGACATCGTCACAACCAACTTCGCCACCAACACGGTGTCGGTGTCACTGGGCAATGGCGACGGCACCTTCCAACCGGCCCAGTCCCTTGCCGTCGGGAATGGTCCGAGCTCGTTGGCGGTAGTAGACGTCAACCGCGATGGCCGACCCGATGTCGTCACCGCCAACGCTATCGACGACACGGTGTCGGTGTTGCTGGGCAATGGTGACGGCACGTTCCGGCCGGCCCAGTCCTATGCGGTGGGCAGTGACCCGACTTCGGTGGCGGTGGCGGACCTGGGCAATGGCCGATCCGACATCGTCACCGCCAACTACGGCGACAGCACGGTGTCGGTGTTGCTGGGCAATGGCGACGGCACCTTCCAGCCCGCCCAGTCCTTTGCCGTGGGCAGTGACCCGGAATCGGTGGCGGTGGCGGACCTTGGTAATGGCCACCTTGACATCATCACCGCCAACAATGGCGCCAACACGGTGAGTGTATTGCTGGGCAACGGTGACGGGACGTTCCAGCCGGCCCAGTCCTTTGCCGTGGGCAGTGATCCCGAATCGGTCGCGGTGGTGGACCTGGGCAATGGCCACCCCGACATCGTCACCGCCAACTACGGCGCCAACACGGTGAGTGTGTTGCTGGGCAACGGTGACGGCACGTTCCAGCCGGCTCAGTCCTTTGCCGTGGGGAGTTTGCCGCATTCGGTGGCGGTGGCGGATTTTGGCAATGGCCACCCTGACATCGTTACCGCCAACTACGGCGACAGCACGGTGTCGGTGTTGCTGGGCAATGGCGACGGCACCTTCCATCCGGCGCAGGCCTTTGCCGTGGCGAATGAGCCGGAATCGGTGGCAGTGGCGGACGTCAACGACGATGGCCGACGCGACATTGTCACCTCCAACGCCGGAATCAGCGGCACGGTGTCAGTGTTGCTGAACCTGGGTAATGGACAGTTCCAGGCCCCGGCCGGGCCCAGCGGAATCCCCAGTCGAGACGTCCCCCAGCTCCAGGACCTCACCGGCGACGGTGTCCCCGACGCCGTGAGCCTCGACCAGAACACCGGCCAGGTCCTCTTCCGCCTTGGCACCGGCGACCCCAGCACTCCTTTCGCCCCCCTGGTTGTCGTCAACCCGGGCCGCCCGGCCACCGACTTCACGCTGGTTCAGACGCGAGGATTGCCCGAGATTGCCGCCCTCGACTCCGTTGACCAGCAGGTCTTCCTCTACGCCTGGTCCAGCTCGGCCAGCCAATTTCAACAGATCGGCTCCTTCGCCACCGGCCCTCAACCTGTGCGCATCGCCAGCGCCGACCTGGACGGCAACGGCCTGGGCGACCTGGTGATCGGCAACGACCTCGACAACACCCTCACCATCGCTTTGCAGCAGTCCCCGGGGATTTTCGACACGTTCACGCGCGGCGTCGGCGCCGGCCCCTCCCGCATCGCCTTCGCCGACCTCAACGGGGACGGTCCTCCCGACATTGTGGTCAGCGATCAGGTTTCCGGAGACGTCTCCGTCCTCTTCAACGACGCTGGCCACTCCTTCACCACTCAGGAACGCTATCGGGCCGGCCAGGACCCGTTCGACGTCAACATCGGAGCCAACAGCACCACCCTCATCACCCAGTTGCAGACAGTCGGCGTCGTCGCCGGCGACTTCACCGGCCCCGGCAGCACCGATCTGGTCGCGCTCAACGCCAACATTCACAGCTTCAGCCTGCTGCGTGCTGCCGGCGGCGGTTCCCTGATCGATCCTCAGTTGGCCGACACCTACCTGGTGGGCCCGGGAGCGGTTCAGGCAGTGGCAGGCGACTTCCTGCACAACGGCCGGCAGAACCTGGCCGTGCTGACCACCGCGGCCAACGGCACCAGCCAGGTCCTCATCTTCCTCAACAATGGCGACGGCACCTTCACGCAGGGCCAGGAAATCTCGGCCGGCAATCTGGCCACCGGACTCGCGGTGATCCCCGGCAGCGGAGCGGGCCTGTTCGACCTGCTCGTTGGCGACCAGTTCGGCGACATCCTCCGCCTGGTCGGCCAAGGCGACGGCACCTTCGCCCCGGCGCCTCCCGTCACCGGCGACCGTGCCCCGCTCGACGTAATCGCGCTCGGCAGCGCCGGCCGCCCCCAGGCCCTCGTGGCTGACCAGGTGACCGGCCAGGTGACCATCCAGGCGCCCGTCTCTGGCGGGACTCAGTACGCCACGGTCGAGGACCTGACCGATAACCCGAGCCCGCACCTCGCCCCGGGCGCCGTCTACTGGGCCCAGCTGGAAGGAAAGGCCGGCCCGTTCGACGCCGTCGTGGTGGCCAGTGGCAGCAATAGCGTTTTGATCTACCACACCACCGCCGTCGATCCCGTGACCGGCACACCGACCTTCGCGGCCCCGGTCAGTTACCCCGTCGGCACCGACCCCGTCGCGGTGACCATCCAGGACATCAACGGCGAGGGCATTCCGGACATGCTCGTGGCCAACAAAGGCTCCAACGACGTCTCCGTCCTCTTCGGCAGCATCGTCGATGGGCAGTGGGTGGGCACGCCTGGCCCGCGCCTGAAGTCCGGCGGCAGCAGCCCCGTCGCCGTTACCGTGGTCGCGGACCCCGCCAGCCCGGGCGGCTCCGACCTGGTGGTTACCAACGGCCAGAGCGGCACGATGAGCGTCCTGCCCGGCCGCGGGCAGGGCTTCTTCGACGACCGCCCCCAGAGCGTCACCACCTTCCCCATCGCCAACACGTCCATCGGCGCCCCGTCCTTCTTTGGTCCCGACCTGGGCTTCGTCGTGACCGGCGACGGCCGCCTGGTGGGCTTCAACCTGGCCGACCTCGCCGCGGGCGGCAACACGCTGTTCGCCCCGGGGGCCGGCGAAGGGGGGGTGGACGCGGCCGAGGCGCTGGCCGGCGGCGACGTGGTGGCGGCGCTGGCCGGGGGCAACGTGGTGGACCTGGCCCCGACGGCGAGCGGGCTCGGCGTGGCCCTCACCTTCGACCCGCTCAGCGGCATCCCGTCCAACCCCAGTGCGCTGGCGGTACTGCAAGGGGAGTCGGGGCCGCAGGTGCTGGTGACCAACGCGGGCGGGGACCGTGTCTTCGTCTTCGGCACGCCGGGCGTGCCCGAGTCGCCGGCCTTGCCGGGACCGGAGGGGCCGGGCGTGCTGGCGCTGGAGGTGACCTCGCCGGCGGGGGCGCCGCTGGCGCTGGTCATCGCGCTGGTGGCCGGCCCCCTGCCGGCGCCCGAGGGGGCGACGCCGGCCGCGGAGGCCGCGGCGCCGGCGGTCAACCCGGCGGGGGGCGGCGACGGGCCGGGCGGTGGCGAGGCGGTGGCGTGGGCGCCGGGGGAAGGGGGCATCGACGTGGAGGAGCAATTGCGGGGGATCGACCTGTACCGGCCGCCGCCGGACATCGATCGCGACATCCCGCTGTCGCTGCGGTCCAGGCCTGGGGACGCGGCGCTGACGCTGCTGGCGCTGAGCGAGTCCCCGCCTCCGGCCGCAGTCCAGCAACTGTCGGCCGGCAGGGATGTCTCAGTTGAGGTGGCCTGGGCGGCGTCATCGCCGGGCGGAACGGCCGCCGGTGGGGCCGGCGTCCCCGTGGCGGCGCCGACGCCCGGGCCCGTGGCCGCCTCCGAGCGCAATACCTCGACGGCGGAGACCAGGCGGGCGACCGACGCGGCATTCCTGCTGCCACCGGAGGCAGGGGAGTGGGGGCGTCCGCTGCTGTTGGCCGCGATCGTGACGGGCTCCGTCCTGCGGCCCTGGCGCGAGCCACGCTCGGAACACCAGCGCTTGGCCCGACGAGTGCCGGGTCGGGGATGAACAGTCGCCGAACAGCCGAGTTACCAGGGCTTGTGCGACGGGGCGCTTGACCGGCTCGCTGTTGTCGAAGGCGTAGACGAGCACGTTGGTATGAAGCAAGAGGTTTTCCGCCCCGCTCATACAACTCCTCACGGCGCCATCGCCGGCCCGTCGGCTCGAACCCCGGCGGCAGCAGCCCGGCTCCCAGCGCCTTCATCGATTCCAGGAACTCGCGGAGCACCTCGTCCCGGCCCTTGCGAATGACGACCTCCACCGGCGTGTTCGGCCCCAGGTCCGGGGGGCGCCGGCTTGTCCAGCACGACATGCTGCCCGTTAAAATGACCGCGCAAAGCTGTCATGAGAAACCAGTTGAACTAAACCGCTCCGCGGTAGCTCTTTTCCTGGCTGGCCCTCCAGCACGTCGGCCAGCGATTCCCTCAGTCGCGTTTACCTCGTCCCCTCCTCGGCGCACGATAACCTCCTCTCTCGATTTGCGCCCGGCCCGTTCGTGACGCCTCCTTTCTCAGGCGTCTTTGCCTCGCCCCTGGCCCGAAAGGAGTTGCCCATGACCCCCTTGCGCCGGCGCCTGCGCGAGGACATGCAGATGCGCAACCTGTCGCCCAACACCCAGCGCGCCTACCTCCGCGCCGTCGCCGCGTTCGCCCTCCACTACAAGAAGTCGCCCGACCGCCTCTCGATGGAGGACGTCCGCGCCTACCTCGTCCACCTTGTCAACCAGCGCCACGTGGCCCCGAGTACCTTCAACCAGGTCCGCTGTGCCCTGCGCTTCTTCTACCGCACCATCCTGGGCCGCCCCTGGGCGTTGGACCGCATCGTCTGCCAGAAGGAGCCCAAGAGGCTCCCCGTCGTGCTCAGCCCCGAGGAGGTCAAGCAGCTCTTCGCCGCCGCCCGACGCCTCAAGACCCGGGCCATCCTCATGACCCTCTACGCTGCCGGCCTGCGCCTGGCCGAACTCGTCGCCCTGAAGGTCAGCGACATCGACAGCCGGCGCATGGCGATCCGCGTCTGCCAGGGGAAGGGCCGCAAGGACCGCTACGTCATGCTGTCCCCGACGCTGCTGGGCGTCCTCCGCGCGTACTGGAAGGCCTACCGCCCCGGCGACTGGCTCTTCCCCGGCGCCGACCCCCACCAGCCGCTCGCCCCCAAGACCGTTTACTGCATCTGCCTCGCCGCCGCCCGACGGGCCCGGCTAGGCAAACGCGTTTCGCCCCATACGCTACGTCATTCCTTCGCGACGCACCTGCTGGAGGCCGGCACCGACATCCGCACCATCCAGGCGCTGCTCGGCCACCGCAGCCTGCGGACCACGGCCCTGTACACCTACGTGTCGCTGGCCAAGGTCGTCGCCACCACCAGCCCGCTCGACTTGCTGGACGCGCCGGCGCCCGTGGAGGGCCAGCGGGCGCCATGAGTGAACATCCCCTGGAGGTGGCCGACGTTTTGCGGGCCTACGGCCCGGCCTACCTGGAGGCGTTCGGGAAAACGCTGTCGCACCAGCAGTGCCGTGTGCTCAACGATCTGGTGCGCTGCCGTACCGCAGAGCTGGGCGGCCACGTCGAGGAGTGTGACGGCTGCGGCCACCGCCGCATCGCTTACAACTCGTGCCGCAACCGCCACTGCCCCAAGTGCCAGGCGGCCGCCCGGGCGCGGTGGCTCGAGGAACGCGCGGCCGAGTTGCTCCCTACCGAGTATTTCCATGTGATTTTTACGCTCCCCGGCGACCTCGGGCCCATCGCCCTGCAGAACCAGCGCCTCGTCTACGGCACGCTGTTCCGGGCCGCCGCGGAGACGTTGCTGCAGATCGCGGCCGACCCGCAGCACCTCGGCGCCGACATCGGCTTCCTGGCGGTGTTGCACACCTGGGGGCAGAACCTCCACCTGCACCCGCACGTCCACTGCGTCGTGCCCGGGGGCGGGGTCGCCCCGACGGGCGAGCGCTGGGTCGCCTGCCGCCCTCGGTTCTTCCTGCCGGTGAAGGTGCTCAGCCGCGTGTTCCGGGAGAAGTTTCTCTCGTACCTCAAGGGCGCGTTCCAAGCCGGCCACCTGTCCTTCCACGGCCAGCAGGAACACTGGGCCGATCCGGCCACCTTCGGGCAACTGACCTCGGGCTTGGGGGAGCGAGAGTGGGTGGTGTACGCCAAGCCGCCGTTCGGTGGTCCGGAACAGGTGCTGAAGTACCTGGCGCGGTACACGCACCGGGTGGCCATCAGCAACAGCCGGCTGGTGAAGATGGAGAGCGGGCAGGTGTTCTTCACCTGAAAGGACTACGCCGCGGGCAACGAGGTGAAGACGATGGCGCTGCCGGCCTTCGAGTTCATCCGGCGCTTCCTGCAACATGTGCTGCCGTCGGGTTTCGTGCGCATCCGGCACTACGGCTTGCTGGCCAACCGGCATCGCGAAGAGAAGCTGACGCTCTGCCGGCGGTTACTGCAGGTCGAGACCCCGGGGCCAGATGACAAGGGCGAGGCGGCTGCGGCACGGGGATCTTCCCTCGCGAAGGGGGAGGCCTGGGCGCGGTGCCCGGCCTGTGGCCAGGGGAAAATGATCCGGGTCGAGGAGATCAACCCGCAGCCGCGTTCGCGTAACACCCGCGGGGAAGCGCTGCCGGTGCCGGCCTGTGACAGCTCGTGAGGGTTGGCAGGGCTGTAGAGAAAGTGCGGCGCGGCGAGACCCGGGTGGGATGGACGTGGAAGGAGCGCACGTGGCGGGAAATGAAGGCCCGGATCCGGCCCTGTGACAGGGACAGAGGTAGAGAAGGTGGCCGCGTGGAGGCCAAGCCGGCGGCCGCTCGGGGTGTCCCCGATCAGTTCAATGCCCATAGGTGGCGTCAGCCGCGGTTCAGTTCAACGGATTTTATCCGCAGTGCGGGCGGCGGCAGGGCGTCGGCCCCTGGTAGTTCCGCACTGCGGATAAAACCCTCTGCGTTATACCCCATTCGGGGGCTCGCCATCCCCAAGGAACAGGACTCCGCCTACACTCTCCTGCGGCGGTGTGAGCGTTGGCTCGCTGGGACACTGGTGTCGCAGCGGTTCCCGCCACAGTCGTAACCCGTTGATGCCAGAGAAGTTACACATATGCGGTTTCGTAAACGTGTCCATCTCTTCGGATGTCCACTCTTGGGCAATAACCCGTTGCCCACCAATGAGTTGCGTTCAACTAGTTAGCGGAGCGCACACTGTTTTCGCCGGGAATTGCTGCCCGGCCGGTGTACGGTCAGGGAGTCCAGGAGCTTCATCCTGGCGGCCACCCCTCGGGATCTGCTGCGGTATCGCGCCGATTCTCGCCGCTCCTGAACGTCGCGGCAACTCCTTTTTCGGCCTCGGGCACCGCAATGCCTGGCGGTCACGCCCTTCCTTGTGCGAGTGGCCTTGCTCCGGTCGCTGCCGCGAGATCACCTCTTGGCTCGTCTCCCAGACGATCCCCGTACTGGAGAGGCCGCTTTGGTCCCGTTCTCCGATGACGGCGTAAAGCCCTGTTCCCGGGTGATGGCCGCGAGCTTGAGGACGGTGTTCCAGTTCCGTCCGGTCCCGCGAGAGCCGAGCTTCTGCTCGATCAGGGCGCCCGTCAGCTTCGACCGGCCGATGCCCGCGGGGTAGACGACGTACAGCTGCTTCCCCTCCGGCCGGACCACCTCGGGTCCTTGGATCACGGCCCGCAGCGCGGCCATGCCCGCCGCGCCGGGCGGCTCCTTCAGGAACATGACGACGAGGTGGCTCGGGTCGCTCTCCGCCTGGGCCGGGAAGGGGTTGCGGGCGACGATCGCCTGCCACTCCTCCGCGGTGCGGACGACGTAATCGACGTTCAGCTTCAGGCGCCGCTCGGTTTCGGCTTCGAGCAAGCGTTCCAGCGCGTCGCCCGTGACCCGCTCACTCGGGAAGACGAGGTTGCCACTCTGAAGCAGCGATTTCGCCCCGGCAAACCCCAGGGTGCCGAGGAGGTCCCGCAGGTCGGACATGGCGACCGGGTTTCGCCCGCCCACTTGATGCCGCGCAGAAGGGCGACGTGGATCGTCATGAGTCGCCTCCACACGACTGTGACAGCAGCTGCCGTCGTAGGCGCGGCGCGATTTGTCGTCGCCTCGAGCGATTTCGCCGCTGAGGAACCTGTTCGTCGTGGTCGGGCGACCGGGCGTAGAATGAGCGTCAGTATACGGACTGACAGGCCAGAGGGCTGCCGGTACCGGGGGCCGACCTGACGATGCCCACTCGCTGGCGGTGCGCGACCTCGACCCGGCAGCAGTGAGGAAGGTGCTGCTGCAGACCTACGAGCGCCAGGCGGGGGACTTCGAGGTGCTGCTGAGCGAGGCGGGAATCGGCCCGCAGGCGCTGCGGAGCCTGCGCCTGATCGCCGAGGTGATCTACAACGCGCCAGCGAGCCGTCGTGACCCGGCGGCGTACAGCTTCGCGCACGGCGGCAAGGACGGGCACCCCTACCAGCCCGTTGAAAAAGGCATCCAGAAGCTGAAGCTCGACCAATCATGCTCGCAGGAAATTCACTTGAGCTTGAGCTTTGGAACGACTTGTTCAACGGGCTGCTACCGCGTCAACCGGGCGCTCTACGACGCCAACATCGACCGGCTGCGCGAGGCGGTCGGCCGGGCCAAGGTCGGCCACACCGACAAGGTGGAGGCGCTGCGATCGCTGGCCGACTTCGTCGGGCGCCTGGCGTAGCAACCGTGCCGCTTGAGGCGGCGCAAGCAAACTCCGGCTCGCTGACGTGCCGGAGGCGGAAGACTTTACCGTCTCCGACCTGCTGGCTCAGCCCCGCGGACATGGCGAGGCGGGGCCGTCGTGTAGCAACGGGTGGAACGACTGAGGCAATGCCTCATTGCGCGGGGAGTTCACCGCCACCGTCCGCAAGAAGCGCCATCGGTGATGGCCCGCGCGTTCTGGCACGGGCGGGATGAACTGTGCCGGGGCGCCCTCCTCTCGTGCCGTGCAGTCCGGCCACGGCGTACAGGACACGCCAAGGGCTGTAGGTACACGGCCCAGGACGAGCCGGCTCTGTGGCTGGCGATCTGCAGCAGGCGCGCAGTCGCATGGATGTGCTCGGGCATGACCCGGAGGCGGTTTGCGGCCTGGGCGTCCAGATCACGCTCGTCCGGAGCGTGTGGCGAGAAGAGCTGAGCACTGGGAAGGCGAGGAGGCAGTAGGTCGGACGATCGACCGCCTGAACACCACTCAGGCGGCCCTGGCCCGGACAGTCGCAAGGACAGGCCGTTTCACGGCTTACAGATCTCACACTCCCCAGATTTTACGTTCCGCCCCACAAAAACCGTAGCTTCCAGGGAGTTTCCTGTAATTTCCTGCACCGCGAAATATCTGCTTTGCCCACGGCTGTCCGGTGTGCCCCGGCGCGGTTCGATGCGTCGGTCGATGTGACCGACGCATCGGATGCAGCGGCGTCGAGGCCGAGCCGAAGTTCAAATCCAGCCGCCCGATCACGGCTCAATTGCCGCTACCACCCGCGCTCGCTCGCCGAAGGGCGGCCGTCCTCGGTTGCTCTCCTGGCCCGGACCGGGAAATAAGTTGTCCAGCCCAGCGGAGGCTGAAATAATCGAGAGACGGGCACGAAACACATTCCCACCAGGCCGACCAGCAATGACTACTTCCCGAGTTGCCGACCCCCGCATCCGTTCCGTCGGTCGGGGGCTTCCGTCCGGCCGGGCACGTCTTCCCGGGCGGCCCGCGGCCCGCGGACGCACGCCCGACGGACCACCGTGGCAACCGGGCCGCGACCTCCTGGTCCCTGCCCTCCTCGCGGCGGCCCTGGCCGCGCCGACGGCGCACGCTGCCGGCGGACCGCCGGCGGTGGCCCGGCCCGACGCCAAAACGCCGGTCACCGTCACCGACGACGGCAAGATGTTCACCCTGGCCAACGGGATCGTCACCGCCCGCGTCAACAAGCGCAACGGCGACCTGGAGTCGCTGGTCTACAAGGGCCTGGAGACGATGGGCCACGACCAGGGCCGGGCCGGCTACTGGGAGCAAGACCCGTCCGCCGCGGCGAAGGTCGGGGGCCTGACCAATTCGATCACCATCGACCCGAAGGCCAACGACGGCGAGCGCGGCGAGGTGGCCATCAAGGGCGTCACCAAAGGCGACCCGGCGGCGGGCCTGACCCCCGGCTCGCCCGGGGCGCCGCCCGGCGGCACGGTCAACTGCGACCTGGAGGTCCGTTACGCCGCCGTCCAGTACAAAGTCCCCGCGTACGGCTGGTCGAGCACGAAGGACCGCGTCTGCATCTGGTTCATCAACCCGACCACCGAGTACCTCGGCGGCGGCGCCTCCAAGCAGGAGCTGGTCTGCCACTTCGGGGACAACGCCAACCCCGACCCGATCATCCTCAATTACTGGCGCGGGACGCACTACAACGGCGGCGCGACCTGTTACGTCGCGGCGGGCGAAAGAGGGAGCAAGGTGATCGGCCCGATTTTCATTTACGTCAACTCGCTGGAAAGCTTCAGGACCCCTTCCCGGGCCGACCTCGACACGCTGGCCGCCACCGCGGGCAACCCCACCGTGCCGCCCGCCTGGAAGGACAACGCGACGGCCCTGTGGCAGGACGCGCTGAAGCAGGCCAAGCGGGAGGCCGCCAAGTGGCCTTACGAGTGGGTCAACGGCGTGGACTACCCGCACAAGGACGAGCGCGGGGGCGTGGCGGGCCGGCTGGTGCTCAACGACCCGCAGGCGGCCACGACCAAGCTCCCCCACCTGACCGTGGGCCTGGCGCACCCGGATGGCGGCGGCGGGCGTGTTAGGGACTGGGCCCACGACGCCAAGCACTACCAGTTCTGGAGCGACGGGGCCGAGGACGGCACGTTCACGATCACGAACGTGCGCCCCGGGACCTACACGCTGCACGCGTTCGCCGACGGAGTGCTGGGCGAGTTCGCGCGGTCCGACGTCACCGTGCGGGCGGGCAAGACGCTGGGCCTGAAGGACCTGGAATGGAAGCCGGTGCGCTACGGCAAGCAGGTCTGGGAGATCGGCTACCCCACGCGGGCCGGCGACAAGTTCTTCAAGGGGGACGGCGAGAACTACTGGCTCTGGGGCTGGGGCCTGCGCTACCCGCTGCTCTTCCCGGACGACGTCACCTACACGGTCGGCAAGAGCGATTACCGCAAGGACTGGTTCTTCCAGCAGACGCCGCGCGCGACCTCGACGGCCTGGAAGAACCCGGAGGCGAAGGACCCGGCCAACCAGCGGTTCGGCTGGGTGAAGGCGGAGTCCCTGGACGACTACCCGCAGACGAACACCACCGGCCCGTGGCGGGTGTACGGCCGGGGCCGCGCGACCACCTGGACGATCAAGTTCGACATGGACCGGGCGCCGAAGGGCCAGGCGGCCCTGCGAGTGGCGCTGGCGGGCGCCGACGGCAACGGCGGGCTGGCGATCACGGTCAACGGCCAGACCTCCGGCACCCTCCGGCCGATGGCCAGCAACGCCCTGCGCTACAACACGAACAAGGGCGTCTGGCAGGAACTCACCTTGAAGTTTGACGCGGGGCTGTTGAAGCAAGGCCGGAACGAGATGCAGCTGACCGTGCCCGCCGGGGAAGTCACGACCGGCGTCGTGTACGACTACCTGCGGCTGGAACTCAAGGAGGATTAACAACTCGGCCGCATGCTCCCCTTGCCGGAAAAGTCGGTAGGCCCGCTTTGCCTGTGCCCAGGCTTTGCACCGCAGGTTAGCGGCAACGAGAGAGCCTGGACGGCGAACGGGGCCAACGTGGTTGAGTCTCGTCGGCGGGAGGCGGTCGATCAGACCCCCTTATTCCCGGTCCCCGGGAACGCCATCAGCAACGAACCAGGTGTTCCTCTGTCCAGATAACCTCGGGAAAAGGGCCTGGTTCGTTGCAACCGGAGCATCCAAGCGTCATCAGTTGCGATCCGTATCCTCCTCCAAAGCGGCGGCAAGGCCGCAGGGGAGGGCGCCTGCCGGAGCCATCGGCAGGCGATCGGCTTAGCGGCCGGGCGGAAGAACGGTTGTTCTCAGCGATCCGCAGCGATAAACTGACCCCTCCGGAAGTGAATCCGCGCTTGCAAAGAGCGTGCATCCGAGAAGTCGCGTCGGAGGGAACATGACGAGCGAAAGCAAATGCCCGGTGACGAACGGGACTCACGGGACCAAAACGCCTCGGGCCCGGTCGAATCGAGACTGGTGGCCGAATCAGTTGACCCTGGAGATCCTCCACCAAAACTCTCCCCTGTCCAACCCCATGGGCCAGGAGTTCAACTACGCCGAGGAGTTCAAGAAACTCGACCTCGATGCCCTGAAGAAGGACATCGAGGCGGTGATGACGACGTCGCAGGACTGGTGGCCGGCCGACTACGGCCATTACGGGCCGCTCTTCATTCGGATGGCGTGGCACAGCGCCGGGACGTACCGCATCGCCGACGGCCGGGGCGGCGCGGCCTCCGGCAGCCAGCGTTTTGCGCCCCTCAACAGCTGGCCCGACAACGCGAGCCTCGACAAGGCCCGGCGGTTGCTCTGGCCGGTCAAGCAGAAGTACGGCCGAAAACTCTCGTGGGCCGATCTGATGGTCTTCGCCGGGAACTGCGCCCTGGAGTCGATGGGCTTCAAGACGTTCGGGTTCGCCGGTGGGCGTGAGGACATCTGGGAGCCGGAAGCGGACATTAACTGGGGGTCGGAGATCGAGTGGCTCGGGGCCGAGCGTTACGACGACGGCCGGCAGCTCCAAAAGCCGTACGGCGCGGTGCAGATGGGCCTGATCTACGTGAACCCGGAGGGCCCCGGCGGTCAACCGGATCCGCTCGCCGCGGCCGGTCACATTCGCGAGACGTTCGGCCGCATGGCCATGAATGACGAGGAGACCGTGGCACTGATCGCCGGCGGCCACACCTTCGGCAAAGCTCATGGTGCGGCCAACGCGGCCGAATACTGCGGTCCCGAGCCCGAGGGCGCCAGCCTCGAGGAGCAAGGTTTCGGCTGGACGAACAGGCTTAGGACCGGCAAGGGCCCGGACGCGATCACCAGCGGCCTGGAAGGCGCCTGGACTTCCAACCCGGTGAAGTGGGACAACGGCTACTTCGAGAACCTGTTCGGCTACGAGTGGGAGCTGACGAAGAGTCCGGCCGGTGCGTTCCAGTGGACGCCCAAGGACGCGTCGGCTCAGGGCACCGTGCCCGATGCGCACGACCCGTCGAAGCGGCACGCCCCTATGATGTTCACGACGGACCTCGCCCTGCGGATGGACCCGATCTACGCGCCGATTGCGAAGCGCTTCCACGAGAATCGGGACCAGTTCGCCGAGGCCTTTGCCAGGGCCTGGTACAAGCTGACGCACCGCGACATGGGGCCCGTCTCGCGGCTCCTCGGCCCGCTGGTCCCCCCGCCGCAGTTGTGGCAAGATCCGGTCCCCGCCGTCGATCACGAACTGATCGGGGTGCAGGACATCGCTCACCTGAAGGCCAGGATCCTCGCCTCCGGGCTGTCCATTTCGCGACTGATGACGACCGCTTGGGCTTCGGCGTCCACCTTCCGTGGCAGCGACAAACGCGGTGGGGCGAACGGGGCGCGCATTCGCCTGGCGCCGCAGAAGGATTGGGAAGTCAACCAGCCGGCCGAGCTCGCGAAGGTTCTGCAAACCCTCGAGAACATCCAAAAGGATTTCAACAGCTCGCAGTCCGGCGGGAAGAAGGTCTCGCTCGCGGACCTGATCGTTCTGGGTGGGTGCGCCGCCGTCGAGGCCGCCGCGAAGAAGGCCGGGCACGACGTGAAGGTTCCCTTCGCGCCGGGGCGCACCGACGCGTCACAGGAGATGACCGACGTCGAGTCTTTTGCCGTGCTCGAACCGACCGCCGACGGGTTCCGCAACTACCAGCGCAAGGGAGACAACCGACCGGCGCCAAAGTTGCTGGTGGATCGGGCGCACCAGCTGAAGCTGACCGCTCCCGAGATGACGGTGCTGCTCGGCGGCCTGCGCGTGCTGAATGCCAACTTCGGGCAGTCCCAGCTCGGCGTCTTCACCGAGCGGCCCGGGTCACTGACCAACGACTTCTTCGTGAACCTGCTCGACATGGGCACGGAGTGGCGGAAGTCCTCCCAGTGCGAGCACTTCTACGAGGGTCGCGACCGCCGGACGGGTGCGGTCAAGTGGACCGGCACCGCCGTCGATCTCGTCTTCGGCTCGAACTCTCAGCTCCGAGCCATCGCGGAAGTCTATGCGGGCAACGACGCGCAGCAGAAGTTCGTGCGTGACTTCGTGGCTGCGTGGGCCAAGCTGATGAACCTTGACCGCTTCGACCTCGTCTGACTCGTGTTTGAACGTTTGCGGGCGTTTTCGAGCCGGTGGCTGAGCCTCATGCGGGTGAATAGACTTCGGGTGGCAACACGAACCGAAGCTGTCCCCCCGCACGAGGCTCAGTTCACTCCCGGCCTGCATCTCTTGCTCGCCCCCTGTGGGGCCGGCCGAACTCGCGTGCGTCGGTCCGAAACCCCGCGGGCGAGGTGACCGACGCACGCTACCTGGCAGGTAGATGTAACCTCGACCAACTAGCCGCAGTTCTGCCGGATGATGCGGTCGCAGCCCGCCAAGCCAATCCGCCCGCTCGGAACGCGCCCGCTATTGATCAGCGATATTGCATTTTGGCAACTCCTTTCGCAGCTCGGCAACGCCTGCTGCCGTTGCTTTCGTGCCCCACATGGTCAGCGTTTGCAAGTTCTTCAGGACGGCCAGTTCCTTCAGCCCCTTGTCTGTCACGTCCGTGGCGCTAATGTTCAGCTCTTGCAAGTCCTTCAGTCCGACCAGTTCCTTCATCCCCTTGTCCGTCACCTCCGTGTGATTAAGGTACAGCCTTTGTAAGCTCTTCAGGCCGGCCAGCTCCTTCAGGGCTGCGTCCGTCACTTTTTTGTTGTTGTTGCGAATGTCCAGCGTTTGCAAACTCTTGAACCCGGTCAGTTCCTTCAGCCCCGTGTCCGTGACCTGCGAATAGGCGAGGTACAGCTCTTGCAAGCTCTTCAGCCCGGCCAGCTCCTTCAGCCCCGTGTCTGATACCGCCGTGTGATTCAGGTACAGTTCTTACAAGCTCTTCAGTCCGGCCAGCTCCTTCAGCCCCGTGTCCGTCACTTTCGTGCCGTTAAGACTCAGCCCGAACGCGGCCCCAGGGTCGGGCAGCTTCACCAGCACTCCTTCTTTCCACTCGGAGAACTGAAACACCGGCATAGCCTTGATCTCGCCTTTTTCCTGAGCCTGAAACTTAGGCCCTTTAGGCGCTCCATTTGATTCCCATTTCATCCAGCCGACGCTGGCGCCGGCATCGCGCCAGGCCTTGACGACCTCCGGCGGCAACGGTTTGGATACATCTTTCTTGTCGGCGGCGGGCAGCGGAGACATTTGCAGTCCCAGGACGATCAATACGGCCAAATACGCTCTCATTCTTTTCTCCTGTGGAACTCGGTTTGAGATGGTCCGGCCATTCGCCCACGATCGAATGTCGGTGCAGAATGCAGGGCCACCATCGGCATGATCAGCAACGCCGAGCACATGAACGTCAGCCTGGGCAAGGCCGGTCGCAAGCGCTGGATGGACCGCAAGCCGCACGATCGCGGCACGTCGATGAACCCGGTCAGCCACCCGATGGGCGGCGGCGAAGGACGCACGGCCGGCGGCCGGCATCCTTGCAGCCCGACCGGCGTGCTTTCCAAGGGCGGCAAGACCCGCAACAAACGGAAGCCATCGAACTCGGCCATTATACGCCCGGCCGCGACTGTGGCGACAGGCGAGGCGGTGATCAGCCCAGGTATTCTCTAGAACGCAACAACGTTACACAAACCCTGCGCGCGTCGGTCCGACACGCCGAAGCATCGAGCACGCGATTGGGCGCATCGGGCGATGTGACCGACGCGCTCAAGGGTCCCTGACAGTTGTCGTTCTTCTCGTGACCGTGAAATGCTGCCGGTCGGGCTTACTCTGCACCCGGCTCACTCTCTGTCGCTCGATGCTGGCGCTCGCCGTCTGGGGGACCGAGGGTGGGCCCGTCGGCGAATCGTCATTTTGTAGCCTCTACCGACATTGGCGCGCCGTAGTACACCTGTGTATAGTGAGGGGTTAGGTTGATTTGTAAAGCAGTAAACGGAGGCCAAACCCGTGGCCAAGGCCAAGCGGAAGGCACCAGACAAGGACACACTCCGCGAACTCTACCTGATGTCCGGGAACCAGTGCGCGTTCCCCGATTGCACGCGGGTGATGCTCAACAAGGACGGGGTCTTCGTCGGCCAAATCTGCCACATTGAGGCGGCCGAGGAGGGCGGCGAGCGGTTCAACCCCGCCATGTCCGACGAGAAGCGGGCCGCGTTCTCGAATCTCATGCTCATGTGCTACGAGCACCACATCATCACGAACGACGTGGACATGTACCCGGTCCCGGTGCTTCAGGCCATGAAGGCGGAGCACGAGGCCAAGTTCACCGACCCGGCCCAGGCGATCCTGGACGGCGACGCCCGCCAGCTCGCTGGCGACGTCGTGCAGATCGGCACCGCAAACCGGGCGGTGACGGCCCCCAACAGCGGCACGATCAACATGGGGGACAGCCATCACCACTACCAGCATCCTGCGCAGCCGCAGCAGATCGAACTGAAGGCCACAGTCGCCGAGATCGAGATCCTCACGCGCCTGGCCGACTCTCAGAGCGGCTACCTGAACGCCGTCACCTTCGACGGCGGCTTTGAGGTATTCATCGACGGCCAGCAACTCGGGGGCATCGGGGGCGGCGAGCCGTCGGTGCAGCTTCACGAGGCAGTCCAGCGTCTCCTCCGCTACGGGCTGCTGTCCGACCTGCACCGGAACGGCCAGGTGTATCACATCTCCACCAAGGGCCGAGACGCCGCGCGGCAAATCCGCGAGCAGATTGATCGGGGCGAGCGGCCCGACTACGGCCACATCGAGCGGACGATGCCGGACCTCTTGCGGGAGATGCGGGAGGACTTCGGCAACCATCCGGTCATCCGAGAAATGAGCCTCTTGGACAGCGAGGGCAACTGCTACAACGGCGGCGGCGTGTTCAGCTACTTCCGGTCCGTGCATCCAGACCTCGACAGCATGTTTCAGGTCCTGGAGAACAACGGGCTCGTGCAGAACATCACCTACAACAACACCGACCGCTACCGTGTTTCCGAGGCGTTCGCTCGCTACCTCCAGGGCAAGGGGTGACCTCGGCTGCGCGGCGGGGCAGCACGGGGATGCCGATTGTTCGACCGGATGGGCCCTTCATCGTCGAAACGGTCACGACCCGGGAGTACCCGACCAACTCAGGGCTCGACCTTGAGCGATGGCTTTGACAGAATAATTGGAGGAACACGGTGGGAAAGCGAGACGAATTCCCGGCATGGATCCGACGACGAGTCGCAGAACGGGCGGGGTACCTGTGCAGCAATCCCGACTGCCGGCACCCGACCTGCGGCCCGCACTCCGATCCGAAGAAGTCGATCATAACCGGCGAAGCGGCCCACATCTGCGCCGCAGCAGCGAAGGGGCCGCGGTACGACCCGAACCAAACACCGGAAGAACGCAAGGCGATCACGAACGCCATCTGGCTCTGCGGAAACTGCAACAAGAAAGTCGATACGGTCTGGGCGGCGTGGCCGGCCGAACGACTCCGAACGATGAAGGCCGACCACGAGCGGTGGATTCAGGCCGAAGCGATGATCCCCGCACTGCCCGAGGTCTCCCTATCCACGCTTCCCAACCTGCGACTCAATGAAGAGCTTCAGCAAATCACGCCGGCTATTCAGGCAACGCTGCGCGAGCAGGAACTCGTTATCCGGAACCCGAACCGGGTTGAGCTTCACTCCTTCGCCTTGAACATGTCGCTGCCCGAGATCGTCGCCAAGAGCGGCAAGAAGGTGTTTCCCACAGGGTCCGTAGCTGCATTCAAGAGAGTGCAGCCCGACATGGCCGGTTTCGTGAGCGGCCACGGATCGATCACCGCAGGTCCACCCGTGCCGGCAACGCAATGCCGCCTGGAGATCGAGAAACTGCCCGCATTGAGCGAATGCCGCCTGGCCTTCTACACCATCGCGCCCGATGACACGATGCCGACGATGCCGTACTCGCCAGGCCCAATGGGTATCGAGTCCTTCGGGAACCCCGAGGACATGGAGACGACGAAGGTGTGCCACTTTTACTTGGAGGGCACGTACAAGTTCCTCATGCGCGGCGAGTTTATCGAGGGCAAGCTCTTCGTGCCGCTATTTTTCAAGGTCGCAGAGCGTTGCATCACGTCATTGCCTGTCCAGGCAACTACGGATCCCTGGCGCCGGTGGAGGTACACGATGGGTTCCGGCTTCGTCATGCAATCCGGACGGGTCAAGGCGGAATAGTGCGAGATTGCTTGCAAGTCGTACGGATACGGGTCATCCTCGCATAGCGCGAAGGTCGCCCGATCTTGCGCGCTTTGGTCCGACACACCGACGCGCGTTCTTGAACGGAATGTCAGCCGGTGTTCTTACCTTCAAAGCCGCGTCTCGAACCGAGCACGCCTGCCTCTGGGGCAGGCACGGCATGCCTCCGCCCTGTTAGGAGGCAGGACGCCTGCGGGCTCCGCTCCACAGCGACGAGGGCGGTCCGGCTGAGCCGCCTCCCCGTCGCGCGGCGGCGCCGGGACGTTGCGAACCCGGACTCGTTCAGGCCCCTGTGACCAGCTGCCTACGCAGCTCCGCCACGGCTGCCCCGCTGGTTTCGTCATACCGGTCCTCGGGCATCCGGACCGGCCCGCCAAACGACACTTGAGGCCGCGCCGCGACCGAACGGTCCTCGCGCCGGACCCGCAGCGAGGCATGGACCTGGTCGCAGCCGGTCCGCGCCACCACGTCGGCGACCGTGAAGCGGTTGATGCCGCCGGCCGGCAGCACCTCGATCCGCCCCGCGGCGCGACTCACCAACTCGGCAATCCGCTTCGCCCCGTTGTATGCCGACTCCTCCTGACCGCTGGTCATCACCCGCCGGAACCCCAGGTCGATCAGCCGCTCCAGCGCCTCGTGCGGGTCCGGGGTGACGTCGAAGGCCCGGTGGAACACCGCGTCACGGCCGCTCAGCTGCCGCACCAGGGACCGGCAGCGCTCCGTGTCCACACGCCCGTCCTCCGTCAGGACGCCGAACACGATGCCGTCGGCGCCATGGGCCAGGGCCAACTCGGCATCCCGCTGCATGACCCGGATGTCCGTCGCGCTGTACGCGAAGCCGCCGGCCCTCGGCCGGACCATGACCATGACCGGGAGCGCGACGGCGGCCTTCACCTCGACCAGGGTGCCCAGCGAGGGGGTCAACCCACCCAGGGCCAGGGCAGCGTTGAGTTCGAGCCGGTCGGCACCGCCCCCTTGAGCCGCTCGGGCGTCATCGGGGGAGGCGACCGCCACCTCCAGCAGCACACGGCGGTCCTGTGGTGCCGTCATGGGCCTCTCCTGGGCTTCGATCAGCCGTAATGTCCGGTTAGCGCTCCAAGGGCATTGCGTTGGAGTCGCCGAGCGGAATCCGCGTCGCGACCCCGAAGGGCCCTCCCCCGTCTCGCGCCAGCACGGCCACGTTCGTGAGGTGAAACTCGATCAGCGGCCAACTTGCCTGCAACTCTGCTCGCCTGCGCTCACAATCCACGGGCCTGGCGAACTGGCCGACGCTGAGGTGCGGCGTGTAACCGGCCGGGAAGCGGCTCAGGTCATCGCAGTCGGGGAACGCGGCCTGCAGCGCTGCCCGAAGGTGGCGCAGGTCATCGACCGGCCGCGGCTCCAGCCACAGGGTACAGCGGCCCGAAATGCCTCGTCGAACGGCGCCCCGCCCTCGGACAACGACTCCAGCTGGCCCCACGTCAGCTCCGGCGTCTCGAAGTACCCGTTGTCGTGCCTGGGCGACGCCGACCAGAGGAGACCCTGCCCCGCCACCTTCAGGGTGGCTGCGGCGACGTCCGACCCCTCGTCGAGGCCGGGGTCCGACCGCGACGCATACCAGCCGGACGAGCCCGTGAGGTCCGTGCCGCTGATATGGTCGAAGCCGCTCCCGTCCGCGGCCCGGCCGTCGAAAAACTTCAGGCAGTAGAGGGAAGCGTCGTGGGCCGCGACTTCTTGGTAGAGCGGCCTGTACCTCAGCAGCTCCCTGGCGACTTCGGGCGTCATCTCGACGGCGGCGAACTCGTAGCCGCCGATGTCGTCAGTCGTTTGGCAGACCAGGAACATCTTCCGTTCTCCTTTGGAGCTGGTTTGGCACCCCTTCACGCCGCAACCGAAGCGACTGGCTCACCCCCCACGCCGCCCGTTGCGCCCTCTCGGCCTTGCCCCTGGGTTTGCGCCCGCTGGCGGTATACAGTTCGGCCCACTTGGCGGCGACTGCCTTGCGTGCTTCCGGTCCCATGACGGTTCTCCTGGGGTGGTCGTTCTTTGCTTGCCGCCTGGGGGGTGGTTCGATTCTACTGCTGGCGCCTGGCGCTGAACTCCACGGGAGTCCGCCAGGCATTAGCCGGCCCTGGGCGGCTCGGGCTACGGCGTCGCCTCCCGGATCAGCCGCTCAACCTCCTCGACCGAAGTATGCTCCAGCAGGTACTCGATCTGCGACTCGAAGCCGCCGTTGTTGATGGCGGATGCGACCCGCTCCCGCTCCGAAATATGGTCCTCCTGCTCGTCCGGGTCTTCCAGGGCATTCAGCTCGTCCAGGCCCTCGGCCTGCGCGCAGTCGTGAACCGCATCGTCGAGGGCGTCATCCGGGATGCCCAGCGACCCGGCCAGCCGCACCAGCCGCGCCAGGTCGGTGCCCCCCGGCTGCTCCTCGGTGCCGACGTACTCGGACGGCCCGCCCTGGACCAAATGCTTGATGACCGCCGGCCCTTTAATCGCCTCCATCATCCGGCGGGCTTCCGCGTGAGCCTCCCCCTCGGTCAGGAAGCCCTCGCTCACGTCGCCCGAAGGCCACTCGATGATGTACTTGCCCTTCTGGATGCGCCGCTCGACCCTGTTCATGTCTTCAATCCTCCGTTAAGCCTTCGGGCCGTCACTCGACCATCCCGGCGTCAACCGGGTTGTCCGGCAGGATGGAAATCGCGTCGGCCATGCCGTGGTCGAAGCCGTTTTCGTGGGCGTCCCAGAGGTCGTTCTGTATGGCCTCCGCCACCGCCGCCTCAACACGATTGACCAGTGGGCTGCCGGGCTTGATCTCCCTTGGGCCGTCCTCGCGGAAGGCGACATCGACGGTGAATGTGACTTGCAGCTTCATTACTTGCTCCCGTGGCAGGTGATTGTCCTGGTCAATGGTGGACCTTTATACGGCCATTAGGTGATTCATCCAACGTCAGCAGGTCAGAAAGGCTGGCGATCGCGGACGGCAAGGGTGGTTGGCGGCCCCCGCTCCCGGATGCCCTCACGGCGCCGTCCCCGCGAACAGGGGCATCGTCTCCTGCATGATCTCCTGCGCCGTGTCGAGGACCAGGGCGACGGCCTGGCATGTGCGGTCCACGACACGCCAGCCCGCCTCCGTCGCCTCGATGCCCGCCGCGCCGGCGTATTTCTGCACGTACCTCATGCAACCGCCGAGGTCGGCGTCTTCGGGGCGGCCCAAAAGGCAGAGCAGGACGGCGCCGCCCAGTTCCGCCACGGTCTCCGAGCGCCAGTGCTGGCCGCTCTCTTGCAGGTTGCCCAGCCGGTGGTCCGCCGCGTGAAGCAACTCGTGCGTCCAGGTCGCCAGGTTCCTCACGCCCAGAAGTATGCCTTTGCCTCTGCGGAAGGAGCCCAGGAAGGGCACGCTGTCGCCATCGACGGCCTGGACCTTGAGCTTCCAGCGCCTCGCCACCTCAATGAGCGGGAGCGTCTCCAACCACCCGTCGGCTTCGGGGTCGGCGACCGGAAGCGACCGGCCCTCGGTCTGTTCGAGGCCGAAGACCGGAACGCTGCGGAAGCCGGTGACCACGACCTTCTCCTCGCACGTCTTCTCGTCCCGCCACTTCTTGGTGAGCGGCGCCAGGATGTGGAACGCACGCTCGCCCTGCTTGACGTGGCGGCCGACCTGTTGCCACTGGCGGTAGCCGCGGGCGTCGGTGTAGCCGTGCAGGGCGACGAGCAGCTGGTTGCGCCAGGACCAGGAGCGGCAGGGCACGTCGTCGCGGCGCCGAATGAAGAGGTTCGCCAGCGGCTGGGGCAAGCTGCCGGGGTTCTTGAACGCCTGAAGGATTTCCGCCGCCGCCTCTCTCGCCTTGCCGTAGAACTGCATCGTCGAACACCCTTGAAGTTCAAGGCGGCCCGGCGACCAACGGGTCGCTCACGGGTTGCCTTCGACCTCGCGGGGTGTTCGATTCTACGGTGGCCATTCGGCCCTCTTTTCGGCCTCGGGAGCCCCCCACGGCTTGCAGGTGTTGGGTTCTACCAATGGGGAACGAGGCCCCGCACCCCGGCAGCCGAATCGCCACTTTTAAGTTGCTACCGACCTCCCGCCCGATCGATGCTGCGCCGAGTCTTCAAAGGCACATGTCGCCTCGTAGAATCGAACAGCCCTGCCTTGCAACGAGTGCCACGCAAGAGTCGCCTGACAAACCGAACCGGGAGAGGAACGTCGGTCGTTCGTCGCCTGCCGTTCCCCGAGAAACAGGAGGCCCACGATGGAAGAGGTCCTCGCCGCCATCGCCCGAAAGCATCTGAACGTGCCGACCCTGGACGCCCGCAACAGCGACCGCCTCGACTTCCACGAGTGCGCCGTCTGGGCGCTCAAGGAGGCGCTGACGGCCGCGTACCTCGCCGGCGCCGCACAAGCACAAGCCGAGGCCCGACAGGCGCCAAGCGAGTGAACAGGCTGGCGCAGCGGGTTCGAGGCGCTTCTGCCCATGACTTCCGGATGCCACCGAGGGTACGACCCATGATCGACCGAGCCACCAACGGCACTGTGCCCAGACGTGAGGAGTTGACGATGAGCCGCTCGCCGGGCGACGAGGTCTGTCTCGCCTCGCTGGAGAGGAAGCTACAGCTGGTGCGTGACCGGACCCGTGGGGTGGTCGAGGGCTACGCCACCGGGTTCCACCTCTGGGGCGACGGCGGCATCGGCAAATCCTGCACCGTCCTGGGGGAACTGGAACGCCTCCGGGCCGACTTCACCCTGTTCAACAGCCACCTCACCGCCCGGGGACCCTTCGACAACCTGGTAGAGTTCCCGCACTCGGTCCATGTGCTGGAGGACTGCGAGGCCCTCTTGAAGGACAGGAGCGCCCTGGGCGTGTTGCGCTCGGCCCTGTGGTCGCAGGGCGAGCAGAGGCACGCCGAGCGGCGGGTCACCTGGCGGTCCCACGGCGGCGACCTGTCCGTCGGCTTCACGGGCGGCCTGATCCTCTTGTGCAACACGAGGCTGGACGATATCCCCGAGCTGCGGGCGGTCAAGACCCGCATCTCCTCCCTGCAACTGACCGCCACCCACGAGGAACTAGCCGCCTTCGTGCGCCGCCTGGCGGGCAAGGGCTACACGCTGGGGGAAGAGTCCATCCCGCCGGCCGACTGCGCCGTGATCGCCGAGGCGGTCATCGCCCGGTGCGTCGGCCTGAAGCGCAGCCTGGACATCCGGCTGCTGGTCAACGCCTTCCGGGACTACTTGCAGCACCGGGCGGGGCACTCGCGGACCGGCTGGGAGGACTTGCTGGACGCCCGCCTGAGGGAGGCGACAACCGTGGGGACGTCCCGTGCGGAGCGGGTGGAGTGGGAGCGGCGGCTCGCCTTCCGCATCCAGGGGATGGCGGTCTCGACGGCGGAGAAGGAGCGGCTGTGGCGCGAGGCGACCGGCAAGTCGATGGACGCCTTCTACCGACGGCTGCGAGGCGACTGAGGGCCGCAAAAAGTGCAAAAAGTGCAACTGGAAGGGGGGTGACGGCGGCGATATCCTTCCCAAGCTGCGAACGCCGGCCGAGCATTGCGGGCTGCTGCCAGGTTCGCTGCCGGCGCAGTAGCACTAAACTCAATGAACGCTCTTTTTTGAGGAAAATCGGGCCGAGGTGGTCATCCTCGGCTTTTCGGGGCTACCCTGACCCCCTTCTTCATGCGTGTTCTTGTTGCATATTCCACTGGGGAACGGGCCGGGGTCGTCCGGGCAGGGCTGAGAAAGAGCAGCGGTCGTTGATGGAAAAATCGCGGCGGCGTGGAATCGACGGCCCCCAGGGTTCGTGACCAGACGACGGAGGGAGTATAGCGATGCCCCGAAGCCCCGACGACGCCGGCTTGCTGCCGCCGCAGGCATCCGCCTCGGGTCCGGACAGGTCCCCGAGCCGCCGCCCCAACTCGTAGCCGCGCAGGCCCGCCAGGCAGAGGTCGAGCACCGCCACGTCGGACCGGTACGCTCCCGCGCTGACCAGCGCCTCTCGGCCGTTACGCGACCCGCGGCAGTCATGGCCCCAGAGGGTCAACTGCCGGCGCAGGCTCGCGACCGTGTCAGCACCACAATCGTCCACGACCTGGACGCGGAACGAGGTCGCTCGGACCTCAGCGGCTTCCCGACGTCAGTCATGTGCTGAGCGTCGCCCGTCACCCGAACACTCGGGCGATGGCCTCCCGCATGACGCCAGGGTACAGGTGCCGGTAGCGCTTCCGCTGCTCTTCCGACTGATGACCCACCACCTCGTCAATCACTCGCTGGTCCACGCCCTCGCTCGCCAGGGCGCTGATGAACGAGTGCCGCAACACGTGGTAGCCCCGCAGCACCCGCCACTTCGAGTCCGCGACCGTCCGCTTGAAGTGGTCGTGGGCCTCATCCTTCGTGACCGCCGTGGGGCCTTCCCGCTTCGTCTTGCTCCGCGTCACTCGCTCCGACTGGCAGAACAGGAACGGGCATTCCGGACGCACGGCGAGCCACTCCCGCAGCGCCTCGGCCAGCTTCGGCGTGATCGGGGCCGTCCGCGTGGACCGCTTGCCCCTTACCCGCTTCTTCTCCCGCACTGTCACCGTGCCGCCGGCCAGGTCCACGTCGGTGGCCAGCGCTCGCAGCATCTCGCTGCGGCGCGCGCCGGTGTAGGCGGCGAACGACACCATCGGGTAGACCCACGGCAACGTCGCGTACTGCCGGACATGGAGCAGGAATTCCTGGATCTCCGGCCGCGTCAGGTACAGCGCTTCCCAGAGCGTGTCCCGCCGGGCGTCGTCGGGGTTTTCCGCCGCGATGACAGCCTCGATCTCGGCGAAGGTGCGGAACGGCTCTTTCTCCTCCTCCTTGGGGAACCGCAGCCCCTTGCCGGGAAAGACGCCCTTGATGACGCCGCCGTGAACGGCCCAGTTCCAGCAGGCCCGGACCGTGGCGACCTCCTTCTTCAACGTCACCGGCGAGACGCCCTTCTTGCGGCGGCGCTCGACGTGGCCCTGTAGGTCGAGCAGCGTAAGCGACTGGACCCGGAACCGCTCGCCCACCGTCTCGGCGAACTGGTTCAGGTGACTGCGGGCGGTGCCCAGCGAGTTGGCCTCGATGGTGCCGTTGGCGTGCGTGGCGAGGTAGTGGTCGAACAACTGGCGGGCCGTGACCGTCTCGGGCCTGGCGGAAACCGCCCGGACCTTTCCGCCAGCGGCCACGAACTCTTCCAGCGCGACCCCATCCGGAACGGTGAGCCGTCCGCGCTCGATCAGCCCGAGCGTCTCGTCCACCTCGGCCCCCTTGGCGAGGGCCTGAGCCTCGGGCACGTTGCCGATGGCGAAGTAGTACCGCTTCCCCTGAAAGCGGAAGGTGCAGTGGTAACCGTCGCCTTTTTTGCGGATGCCGGCCATGTCGCGTCTCCCCTACGGAAACGCCCTGATTATACCCTGTTGGCGAAAAATGGCGGAAACTTGCGAGGCGCGCGAAGCAGGGCAAGGACTCCGGTTTTCCGTAAGTCCTTGCCCTGTAAGGTGCCGAAGAGAGGACTCGAACCTCCACTCCCGTTAAGGGAACCAGGTCCTGAACCTGGCGCGTCTGCCAGTTCCGCCACTTCGGCAACGGCAGAGTCTACTCGCTCTACTACCTTCCTCATGGTAGGCCCGTCGCGACCCTCGTCAAGGGGTCCGCCGCTTAGTAGGCGTTGCGGTGGAACAGTCCGTGGAACACGGTCATCCACATAATGCGCAGGTCGAGCCACGGGGTCCAGTGCGTGATGTAGTACAGGTCGTACTGGACGCGCTTCCGCAACGAGGTGTTGCCGCGCCAGCCGTGGACCTGCGCCCAGCCGGTGATGCCGGCCTTGACACAGTGCCGCACCATGTAGTTCGGGATCGTTTTCTGAAACTGCTTGATGAACACCGGCCGCTCCGGCCGCGGGCCGACCAGGCTCATGTCGCCCATCAGCACGTTGAACAACTGCGGCAATTCGTCCAGGCTGGTCTTGCGCAGGAACGTCCCCAGGCGCGTCCGTCGCGGGTCGTCCTTCTGGGCCCACACCGCCCCCGTCTGGGCCTCGGCATCGACGCGCATGCTGCGGAACTT
>Ga0116217_10001050_pt1 | contig 27571 bp, 18 predicted proteins | sample Sb_taG_6_FD_89697 | JGI IMG/M metagenome (GOLD analysis project Ga0116217, IMG submission 89697) | Peat soil microbial communities from Weissenstadt, Germany - Sb_50d_4_PS metaG | ecosystem: Environmental > Terrestrial > Soil > Wetlands > Peat | place: Germany: Weissenstadt | collected 2010-09-21 | reverse complement strand
ATAAGGTGTCAGCTGCAAAACCACCCTATCCCGCGGAGGCCCATTTGACTACCCGCCGGGCGGCCGCAACTCCGCTGCCGAGAACTGATTACGTCAGAGCGGGCGACCGGTTACGCCCAATCGGTTCCGTTTAGCGGCGGGTCGCAGACCCGCGCGGGTCTGCGACCCGCCGCTAAACAGGGGAACTCATCTCGGGACGGCTGCTCAGAAGCGGATGCTGTACTGCACGTAGAACAATTCCGGGGAGGGGCCGGGGCCGGTCTTCTTGAGGAAGCTGCCCTCGTACAGCTTCGAGTAGCCGATGAACACGTCCTGGTTCTGCGACAGGTGGAAGTTGGTCACCAGGTCCAGCTCATTGCCCACGTCGGTGCCGTCCTTGCCGGTCGGGTCGCGGCGGATCGCGACGCCGGCCGAGTTGTAGAGGGCGTCCTTCGCGCTGTCGAGGTTGAAGATGTGGTACTGGGCATAGCAGGTGATCCACTTCGCCGGCCAGACCGAGAACTGCATCTGCAAGTCGCGGATGTTCTGCCGGCCCACCAGGTCGAGGAAGTTATAGTAGTGGCCGAACGGGAACAGCTGGTCGAAGGTATTGTGCGTGCCGGTCGCGCCCGGGTTCTGGTCGCCCGAGGCGTAGTCCCAACTTACCCAGAATTGCGGCGTCATGGGCAGCTGGCAGAAGTTGTAACCCAGGGCCGCCGTGCCGGCCGCGGCCGAGATGTTCTGGTTCGACCACGAGCCGAACTGGTACATCCCCTCGAAGTCGAACAGCACGTTCTCGCGGTTGCCGGCGTAGCGCGTGCCGATCGTGCTGACGTTGAACGAGCCGGGAACCCCCTTCTGGCCCAGGACGTTGTGGTTGGCGTTGTCGAGGTTCAGGTAGTACAGGTCGATCGCCTGCCCCTTTTTCGGCCGGTAGGTGAGCCAGGCGCCGGAGAAGTTCTGCTTGTCGTCCACCGAATCGAAGCGCGTCGGGTTGGGGAGGACCGGCTGCACCCAGAAGACGTCGGCATCGAAGTCCTCGCTGTGGCGGAAGGCCTTCACTCCCTGGAAGGTGCGGCGATCGTTGGCCCAGTCGAGGGCGGAGATCAGCCGCTGCGACCCGTAGTACATTTCCTGCCGGCCGGCGCGGGCGTAGACCGGAGCGCCGTCGAGTTCCGCCAACTTGACATCGACGAAGGCGTTGAGGAGGTCGCCGTGGTTGAGGTCGGTCGCCAGCGGCGGCAGGTTGCCGTTGAAGCGCTCGGCGTCGATGCCCTCGACGTAGACGCGCACCTTGTCTTCGTACCATAGGTCGGCGTACAGGCGTGTGCGGGATAGCTGGAAGTTGTTGTTCCCGCCGGTGAGGCGGCCATTCACATCGTTGACGAAGCGGACGCGCTCCTCGCCGCCGATCGACAGCATCCAGTTGTCGCCGACGTGCATGCGCTTCAGCGCATCGGAGGGCGACTGGTATTCGGCATCGGGTTTATCGAGGTAGCGGTAGTCTGCGTCGAAGAACGACCAGAGCATGATGCTCACGGGGCCGTAGGGCTGCGGCGGTCGGTCCTCGCGGTACTTGTCCTTCACGACATCCCAGAAGGAGTAGTAGCCGGGCCCCTTCGGCGGCATGAAGAAGAAACCGGGCCGCGGGATGGCCTGGGCGAAGACCGGGGGCACCGAGGAGAACACCGACTTCGGGCCGTCGTCCTTTCCGTCGCAGGCTGCCTTCTCGTCGGAGGCGCAAACAGTACACCCCTTCCCTTGCTCGACGATCACGGGCGGCAGCGCGGCCGCATCCTTGGGCGCTGCGCCCTTAGGCGCCGCGTCCTTGGGCGCCGCGTCCTTGGGCGCCGCGTCCTTGGGCGCCGCGTCCTTGGGCGCCGCGTCCTTAGGCGCCGCGTCCTTGGGCGCCGCGTCCTTGGGCGCCGCGTCCTTGGGGGCACCGTCTTTCACCCCCTTGTCGTTGGCGGGCGCGGCGGCCGCGGGGGGGCTGACGTTCGGCGGCAAAGCGGTCGGGTCCGTCTGCGCCAGGCCGGCGCCCACACCCACCGTCAGCAGGGCGCCCAGGGCCCCGCCGCAGGTCCACCCCCACAATGTTCGACGATCCTGCCTCCAACGCTGCTTCATGAGTCTCGCTCCTCTGCCTGGGGCCGGCCTTGGTAGGGGCATCCTCCTAAGGGCACAACGGCCTTGGCCTGTTGATCCGGTTCGCTGGATTCCGAGCAACTCTCTTCCGATCAAGAGAGTTGTTCATTTCTTCGGCGTACCGCTATCGGGCCATCACGCGCAAATTCTCCATCCTGGCGCGGCGCCGGGCGAAGGCCCCGTCCGCACACTCCCCGCGAAATAATCGCTACACGTCCGGAATTCATCGAGAGGACGGCCGCGGCGCAGCGTCCGCCAATACCGCCCCACACCGACAGCTCGTCTTGGCGAGGGGCGGGGGTGTGCGATCGCCATTGCCTCGAACGGCAACAGCCCGGCGACCGCGCGTGGTGCGCGGCCCCGGGCCGGATCACGGAAACAGTCGCGTTCAGACGTCGGGCCGCTGGTCGGCGGTCCCACCCGGCAAGGGTGTTATTTCCCCTTCGGTCCCGGCATCTTCTCGGCCGGAGGCATCGGCGGGGGCGGCGCCACCGGGACCACGCTGACGTCGCCGGACGGCGGCAGGCAACCGCCGTCGGCGCAGGGCGCCTTGCGGTGGGGGAAGTGCGACTCCTTGCACTTCGGCTCGGCGACCTGGTACTCGACGTGGCACTTGGGGATGCATTCCTCCTCGTGCTTGATCTTCACCACCAGGTACTTGCGCTCGCGGACGTGATGCTCGCACTTGGCGCACGTGCCGTCGGCCTGGCAGTCACCGTCCTGGCAGCCGTCACCCTGGCAGGTGTCACAGTCGCCGTGCTTGTGCAGGTGAACCTTCGGGCAGAGCGGACACTTGGGAAGGCAAAAGTCCTCGCAGGCCTCGCCGTAGACGCGCTTCTCGACTTTCTTGGTGTCCCGCTCGGGGACGCACACCTTCTTGAGGCATTGCGGCTCGCAGCAAGCCGGGCCGCAGCCGGGCGGCGGCGCGAAACCCGGGGCGGGCTGGACGATCACCGGGGCTCCGGGGGGCGGCGCCAGGGGGACTGCCTGGCCCTGGGCGGGAACGCCCGCGGCGGCGGGGGCCGGGGGAGCGGGCGCCGCAGCGGCCAGCGCAGGCGGGGCCTTGGGCGTGGCGGCTGCAGGAGCCGCGGCGCCCGGGGTTCCGACCGCGACAGTCAAGGCCGCAGGTGTCGGGACCGTGGGGGTGGGGCCGGTGGGGAGGGGGCCGAACGGAGGCACCGGGTCGGCGGCGCCGGCGCGACCGGCGGCCCAACCGAGGAGCGCGGCCGCCCCGAAGGCGAGGGCGCCGGAAACCAGGAGACGCTTCATTGTCATCAACTCCTTGTTCATCTTGTTTAGATGGTTTGGTTCAGGCATTCCGCAGGGCGACAACAGGGCGACCGGGGGGCCGACGGCCGGCCCCCCGTGGCACACACTCCTCGGGCTTAGAAGAAGATCTGGGTGCGGACGGCGAAGGCGTTCATGTCGCCGGGCACCTGGCCGGGGGCCAGGTGGTAGCGATCCTGCCACAGGTACATGAACTGGAACTTGAGGTTGGTGTTCAGGAACCAGTTGACGCCCACCTCGAGCGCCTGGCTCTTGCCGCCGGCGATGTCGCCGTTGTTCAGGTCCAGGTAGTTCCAGCGGGCGGCAACTTCCCAGGCGCCGCGGCCGATCAGGGTGCGGCCGTCCTCGCCGCGGGTCAGCCAGAACGGCGTGAACGGGCTGGCGATGTAAGTCCCGCCGACGGTCCCCAGGCGCCGGTCGTAGGTCCGGTTCTCGCCGGTCAGGAAGTAGCCCACCTGGAGGTAACCGCCGTCGAACCAGGGGGTGCCCACCGAGCTGCCGTTCTTCAGCGCGTGGAACAGGTGCGTGGTGTTGACCCCTACGGTCCCGGCAGGCGCGGCGGTGATGACATGGGCGTCGTCCATGGCCGCCCAGGCATATTCGGCCATGACCGAGAACGGCCCGCGGACGTAGAAGAACTCCGTGCCGATCACCTGGTTGGAGTTGGCGGCCAGCGCCCCGGTATCGACGATTCGCTTGGCGTCGCCGGCCAGACCGAGGGGGGTGGCGTTGTTGCCGTTGGTCCCGCCGTAGTCGCCGATGGCGTCCCGGAGCTGCGGCCGGGCGCGGAACTCGACTGCGCGGAAGGGGCCGAGGCCGCCCTGGGCTCCGGCGACGGCGTTGGGCCGTTCCGAGTCGCGGAAGGTGTACGACGCGCCCAGGTGCATGAAGCAGCGGCCGTCGTTTTCCCAGATGGGCAGGCCCGTGATGCGCGCGGTGTACGCGTAGTTCCCGTCGCCGAAATTTTCGCCGTTGTTGTACTGGTTGAGGCCGTTCTGGCCGTTGTCCTGGCGGTACCACTCCGCCTGCCAGGTCAGCCGCTGGTTGAGCACGCTGTTGCCGGTCAAGACGCCCGTGGAGAAGTTCTGGTAGAAGGCGTCGGTGTACATCGACCGCTCGAGGAAGGTCATCGACTTGCTGCTGCCGGTCGTGTCACCTTCCAGCCCCTGCGCGGTCTTGAGGTGGCCGACCCAGACCCTCCCCAGGTACGGGAGGTGCATCAGGCCGACCCAGAACTGGTCGAGGTTGATCGTGTCGTTCGTGATCTGTTCCAGCGCCGGTTCGATGAACCACTCCACGACCTCCCACGCCTGGCCGTCCCACTGCGGGCGGATGCGGCGGAAGAAGACGCCGTCCTGGAAGTCGCCGACCTGGGCGGCGGTCTTGGTGTTGTTGCTCTGGCCCCACCAGACGCTGTCCATCTGGAAGCGCATGCCCATGTGGGACACGAAGTCCTTGTTGGGCGTCTCGAAGGTCACGCCGTTGAACGGGTTCCAGCGAACGCTCATGCTCAGGTCGCTGCCGACTTTGAAGCCCGCAGCCTCCTTGTCCGCCTTCTCCGCAGCCTCCTCGGCCTTCTTCTCCTCGTCCTTGAGCTTCTTCTCCTCGTCCTTCTTCTTGAGGTAGTCGGAGACGATCTTCTCGATCGAGCCCTTGTCGGCGGCGACCGGTCCGGCGACCGGCGTGGGGGCGGCGGGTAGGCCAGTGAGGGGGTCACCGCCCTGGTTGAGGGTGGGCTGGGTGACCTGGCCGAGTTGTTTCTGTAGCTGGTCGAGCTGCTGCTTCTGCTGCTCCATCTGCTGCTTCTGCGCATCCAGTTGCTGCCTGAGGACGGCGATGTCGTCCTTGTCGGCCGCGTACGAGGAGCCGCCGCCTAGCAGAACGGCTGCGGCTCCTCCCACGAACAGAAGCCGAATGAATTTGCGCCACAGACGCTTGAACATGATCGTCGGTTCCTTTCACAAAGGGATGAACGTCCTGCACTCGGGCCACATTCCCGCCGCTCAGCGACAGTTCAACGCTGTCGATTTTCTCCGGGTTGCTGCCCCTGGCGAGCGGGCCATTTGCCTTGGCCGGTCGGGAGTCCATCCTCCCGCCCTTCCCAGGACGAGCGCGTTTGTCTGCTGGAAGGGATCGACCGGGATTCCGTGAATCTAGCTTCATATTGGCAATTGACGGGGGAAGGGTGAGCTATCGTCGTTTCGGTTGTATTGGTCGAGCCGGAAAGCCGGGATTGACGGGCAAGGGCAGGCTGGGCAGCGCCGGTGAAAGCAGCAACTGCGGCAAGGTCCGGCGAAGAACGGGGGAAAGCGGATCCGCTTGTGCCGGAAAGGCAAAGTGGGGGAGGAGGGCGGCACCCCCGAACAATCGGCCCGCCGGCGGCCTGGTGTGGGGTTGCCACCAGGCCCCCGGCGGGCTGGACGTCGTCCGAGGACCGAGCTTCCCGCCGCCGGGGTCAGAAGTACCACTGCGTGCGGAGGCCCAGCCCGTCGAGGTCGCCGGGCAGCGTGCCGTTGGGCCCGGTGCTCTTGTCGTAGCGGTTCTGGTGCAGGTACTCGAACTGGATGCGCAGGGTAGGGCTCAGATACCAGTTCAGGCCCACCTCAAAAGCGTCCGTCTGGCCGGCCTGGATGAGCCCGTTGTCCAGGTTCAGATGGTTCCAACGGGCGGCCAACTCCCAGGCCCCGCGGCCCAGCAGCAATCGGTCGTCCTCCCCCCGGGTGAGCCAGAAGGGCGTGTAGGGGGCGGTAGTGGTCCGCGAGAGGCGGCCGTAGCGCGTGTCGTAGCGCCGGTTCTCGCCGGTCAGGAAGTAGGAGAGTTGCACGTAGTAGCCCCGGAACCAGACGTCTCCAAGCCCCAACATCTTGGGGCCGTGCGGATTCGGGTTGGGGACGTAGACGTCGTTGGCCGACGCCCAGCCGTACTCAGCCTGCAGCGAGAACGCGCCCCGGATCCACAACAGCTCGGTGCCGATGACCGTGCTGGAGGAGGCGGTCAGCAGGCCGGTGTCGATGAGCTGTTTGCTGTCGCCGGGCAGTCCGAGGGAGGTGGCGTTGTTGCCGTTGGTGCCGCCGTAGTCGCCGATGGCATCGCGCAGCAAGGGCCGGCTACGGAAATCAATGAACGTCGGCCCGACGGTGCCGCCCTGGGTGCCCGACGGGGCGGGCACGTCCTCCGCCTTCCGCCAGCCGTAGGAAGCGCCCAGGTGCAGCAGGCAGCGACCGTCGTTCTCGTAAACCGGCAGAGCGGTCAGTCGGCCGGCGTAGGCGTACTTGCCGTCGGCAAAACTGGTGCCACTCTGTCCGGAGTCGCTGCCGCCCGGAACATTGTCCTGGCGGTAGAACATTGCCGCCCAGGTCATGCGCTGGTGGAGGACGCTGTTGCTCGTCCAGATGCCCGGCGCCAGGTCTTCGTAAAAGGCCGAGCCGAAGGACGACTGCTCCATGAACGTGCCGGCCTTGAACCCGGTGTACGATCCGGCTTCCAGCCCTTGCGGAATTCTCGTCTTGCCGACGCGGACGCTGCCCAGGATTGGGAGCTTCGTCAGGCCGACCCACGCCTCGTCGATTTGCGGCACGTCGTTGGCGGTCGCCTCGAGCTGCAGGATGATGTCCCACTCCACGACTTCCCAGGCCGTGCCCTCCCACTGCGGGCGGATGCGGCGGAAGAAGGCGCCATCCTGGAGATCGCCGATCTGCGTGGGCGATTTCAGGGCGCCGCTCTGCGAGAAGGCGACGGTGTCGAACTGGAACCAGAACCCCAGGTGCGAGGTGAAGTCCTTGTTGGGCGTCTCGAAGGTAACACCGTTAAGGGGGTTCCAGTGGACGCTCATGCCCAGGTTGGTACCGACCTTGTAGCCGTCGTGCTCGTCCGCCGCCTTCTTGGCCTCCTCCGCCGCCTTCTTCTGGGCGTCCCGCAGATGTAGGTAGTCGCCGACGATCTGCTCGACTGTCCCCTTGTCGGGCGGGGGCGGGGGCGGCAGGTCGGCGGGAGCGGGCTCGGCAGCCGTGGCGGCGCCGCTCTTCTCCTTGAGGTCATCGACGCGCTTCTTCAGTTCCTCGAGGAGCTTCGTCTGCTCCTCCAACTGCTGCTTCTGCAGCTCGAATTGGGCCTTGAGGGCCGGGACCGTGTCGGGCTCCTCCGCGCGGGCCGAGCCGCGGCCGCCGAGCAGCACGGCCACGACCCCCCCAACGAAGAGCACCCGAATGAACTTGCGCCACAACCGTTTGTACATGATCGGGGATTCCTTTCCGCTTCTCAATTGTGCCGAATTGCCGCGCCTTCCCTGTACGCCTCGGCTTGTCTGCTTGAGTCAATCGACCGGAATTCCCCGAGTCTCCCTTAATATTGCCAACTGCGGGAGAGGGGAAAGGAGGAAGGATTGGGTAGTGTCGGTCGAGCGGAAGGAAACGGATTGCCCGGAGAAAGGGGCCGGTCAGCGGCAACGATAGCCGCGCCCACGGACGGTTTCGATGCCGTGGCGGTCGCCCAACTTGCGTCGCAGTGCGTTGACGTGGACGTCGATCGTCCGTTCCTGCACCTGCGCCCCCGCACCGATCACGGCCCGGATCAGTTCGGCGCGCGTACACACCTGCCCGGCATGGCGCAACAGGTGCTCCAGCAGGCGAAACTCCGTCGGGGTCAGCACGACGACAACACCCTGAACCGTGGCGCGGAGGGTGACCGAGTCGAGGACGATGTCGTCGCGCTCGGTGCCATTCGGCTCTGTCATCGTCTCACCTCACGTCCCTGTCGATGGCAGCCCCACCCCCATCTGCACGCCGAGATCGGGATTCATCACTAAGTTTATCACGTCGGTGATTATTAATCCAGCAGAAATGGCGTTCGAGACGGACCTGGTTGCGGAGAGAGAGACCGGTTGCTCAACTGGGGGCTGAGGGCAGCCCGATCTCAGGCGTGGTTGCGCGCTGACTCCTGGATGGCGGAAACTCTGGTAAGTTGACGTACTAGCCGCGCAAGTGGCATACCGGTAAGGCATTGCGCCCGCGGTCAACTTACCAGAGTTTCCCCAGAAACTCTGGTAAGTTGACCCTTCCCGGCAACTTCCCCGGCCCGGCGAAGGTCCGCGACGGTTGTTCGCGGCAGATGGGGGGAATGGAGAGCCTGGCGAATGAGGCTGCCAGGCAACGGGAACGGGGAGCGAACACGGCTGGGGCCGAGGTTCGCTCCCCGAAGCGACAGAGGGACGGATTAGCGCGGGGTTTCCGGCACGGGCGCCATTTCGTTCTCCTGGGCCGGCTTCGTTTCCGGCTCGGGGCTCGGTGTCACCGGCACCTGGACCGGAAGGGCAGTGGCCTGGGGCAGGGCGCAAAGCGGCGGCTGGCCCATCGCCCAGAAGAGGCGGAACTGGTTGCGGTTGTAGTCGATGACCGCGTCCAGGTAGCGCATGCGGGCCTCGTGCAGCGCCTGCTCGGCCAGGATCGGCTCGAGGGGGTCAAAGCGGCGGGCGCGGCCGCCGAACCCGGTGGCCAGCCCGAACGCCGCCTTCTGCAGTCGCTCCCACATCGTCTCCGCCTGGCGGACAGCTTCCTGAGCGGGGGCCAGTTCGCGCTCGCGGGCACGGACGACCTTGGCGGCGGCGCTGACCTCGGCGCCCACCTCGGCCCGGACCTCAGCGACGTGCAGGTTGGCCTCGTTGTACTGGGCGCGCGAGGCGCGCGACGCGAACAGGTTGCCCAGGCCGGCGTTGCGCAGCTCCCAGTTGACCTGGACCATGAAATCGTCGCGCCAGCCGTAGTCGTGTAGGGCGGGGATGCCGCCGCCGAACTGGCTGCCGTAGTAAGCCATCTGAACATTCGGAATCAGAGGGCGCGTCTTTTCTTCGCGCCAGCGGGCCTGGGCGGCAGCGACCAGGGCGCGGCCCTCGGCCAGCTCGGGGCGGTTCGTCAGCCCGAGGCCGATCAGCTCGTCCAGGGGGGCAGACGTCGGCACCAGTTCGATGGGCAAAACCTGGGCGTCGGCCGGCAGCAGGTCCACGCTCGGCTCCAGCAGCAGCAACTGGGCCAGGCGAGCCGAGGCGACGCCCGCCGCCGCCTCCAGGTCGATGCGCTCCTGGCGGAGGATTTCCAGCTCGGTGCGGGCGCGGTTGGCGTCCGCGGTGGTCTTCCCCAGCCCCTCCCGGTCGGCCGCACTCGCGGACTGGAAGATCAACTCGGCCTTGGACAGGATTTCGGCGTTGATGGCCAGGGCGCCGTAGGCGCGCAGCAGGTCGAGGTAGGTGAGGGCCACGTCGAGCTGGACGTTGTAGGTAACAACGCGGGACCGGGCCTGCTCGGCGGCCACCAGGTCGCGGGCGATCCGCGGACCGAAGATGGCGTCGGCGATCGACAGGTTCAGGCCGGCCCCCACCGGGAAGGCCGCGTTGGCCTTGACCACGTCAAAGATCTGGCCGCGCGAGTTCTGGAGGATGCCGTTGTGGACGTAATAGTTCGGCATGAAGGTGAGGTTGTCGGGGTTGCTGCCGGCCCACAGGTTCGGCAGCCACGCCACCTGCGCCTGGTGCAAATGGGCGTATGCCTCCTCGACGCGCATCTGGGCCAGGGCAATGGTGGGGTTGCTGGCGTTGACCAGTCGCAGGGCGTAGGGCAGGTTAATCGGCAGCAGTTTCAGCGGTTCGGCAGGAGCCTCGGCCGGCGGGGGGGCTGCCGTCGGTCGCGGGCAGGGCGTGACGAGGCCGCCGGGGTCCGCGTAGCCGGTCTGCGCCGATGCCGCGGGCGGCGTCTGCGCCAGCGCGGCGCCGACACCGCCGAGGCCGCACCCCAGGGCGGCCAGCCAGACGGCGCGCCAGCGGCGGCCGCTACGGGGTCCGATCCATGCCATGTTCGCCTCCTTGCGATTCGGCCGGCGCACCGGCTCACCATTCGACGCGGGTCGTCTTCACCGCCTGGCCGTTACTCAGCTCACCCTGGTTGGTGAAGACGATCTCCTCGTCCCCGGTCAGTTCGCGCTTGACCTCCTGACCGCGGACCTTCTCAATCAGGGCCACCTTGACCTCTTCGCCGTTGTCGGCCTGAACTTCGACCGGCATCTTGAGGACCACGCCGTTTTTCACCACGAACACGTAGGAAGTGCCCCCCTGGCTAACGACGGCGCCGCGGGGCAGCAGGAAGGCTTTCCGGAAGCTGCTCAGCACCAGCCGCATAGTGCCGTACTGACCGGGGATCAGGTGCAGCGGCTGGTTCTCCACGTCCTTCCCCTCGACCTTGGGGAACACGGGCAGGGTCTTGCTCTTGAGGTCGCTGTTGCCGGTGGCCTTTTCCTTGGCCACGAACGCCTTGTAATCCTCGGCACTGCCGTTGTAGAGATCGACCTCGACGCGCATGGTCCGGTCGTGCTCCGGGTTGTCCAGTGACGGGGCGTAGCGCGTCACCTTGCCGCGGATTACGACGCCCGGCAGCGTATCCATCTGGATGATCGCCTCGGTGTCGCGGTTGACGAAGGGGGCGAACTTGTCGGGCACCTTCATGTACACCGTGACGAGGTCGTCGCGGACCACGGTGAGCAGCGGCTCGGTGTGCGCGGTGGCGGCGTTCTGGACGAAGGTCCCGGGATCCACGTTGCGGCGGGTGACGACGCCGTCGAAGGGCGCTCGGAGGGTCGCGAAGCCCAGCAAGGCTGTGGCCTTGTCCCGGTCTGTGCGGGCCACCCCGACGAGCGAGTCCGCCACCTTTATATCGGCAGCCGCCGCTTCCGACTGTGCCCTGGCTTTCTCCAATTCCGCCTTTGCCTCCTTTACCCCCGCCCGGGCGGCATCGACGCCGGCGGCGGCCGCATCGCGGTCCTCGATCCGCTCATCGACGACGTCCAGGGTGACGGCCGGGTTAGGTCCCTTAACCAGCCCCTGGAAGCGCGTCAATTCCTTCTCGCGGAAGCGCCAGCTGGCCTCGGCTCGCTTGATCTGGGCCTCTTTCACGTCGATCATGGCGCTGGCGATGTCCACCCCGGACTTGGCGATCTTCTCGTTCTTCCGGGCCAGGTCCAGCGCTGCCAGCCGCTGCGCGATCACCGCCTCTTTTTGCTGCAGGTCCTGCTCCAGGTCCGGCACGTCGATTTCCACCAGCACCTCGTCGGCCTTCACCCGGTCGCCGATCTCATGGACGATGCCGCCGGGCTTGATCGGGCCGGCCACCCGGGCCATCAGGTCGGCCTGGTAGTAGGCCTCGGCGAAAGCCGGCTGCTCGATGCTGGAGGTGAACGAGGGGTCGCGCTTCGGCCGGATGGTCTTGACCGCGATCGCCGCCTCCCCGGGCGCCTCTTCCTCAGCCGCACGAGCCGAGGAGGTCAAGGAGCCCGGGCCGTGGGCGATGGTCAACCCAACCGCCAGGGCCGCCCCGAGGACCACGGCCGTTGCAAGGCCGATCGTCAGCACCGCTTTCTTGCGCAAGAACCTCATGGCCACACACTCCTTCTTGAGAGGGCGGGCCGCGGGGGGACGCCCCCCTGGACCCGCACGGTATATTATAGGTAAGACATAGCGCCCTTCCGCGCTTCGGCCGTCCCGTCGCCCGCGAAGGAGAAACCAGCCATGTTTCACCCGCGCGTCATCCTCTGCCCGACGGACTTCTCCGAGAACTCCGCCGCCGCGCTCCGCATCGGCCGGGACCTGGCCCGTCAGAACCAGGCCGCCCTGGTCGTCCTGCACGTCGCCGACTCCCTGGGGCCGGAGGGCCTCGGCTTCGTCGATGTGGCAACCCGCTTGCAGCCGGAGGGCCGCGTCGAGGACCTCCGGCGGACGCTGCACCAGGTCGGCCAGCCCGAGCCCGGCCTCGACATGCGCTGGCTGCTGCGGGAAGGAAACCCGGCCGCGGTCATCGAGCAGGTCGTGCGCGAGCAGCACTGCGACCTCGTCGTCCTCGGCACCCACGGCCGCACCGGGCTCGACCACCTACTCATGGGCAGCATCGCCGAGCGGATCATCCGCCGTTGCCCGTGCCCGGTCCTGATCGTCAAGTATCCCAGCGCGGGTTAGCCGCTTGCGGCTTAGCGTTCGCTTCACAAGAGTGAAGCGAACGCTAAGCCGCAAGCGGCTAAACGGGGACGGCCACGCCGTCGCAGCTCGGCTCGGCGACCGGCGGTGCGTCCGCCAGTTCCGCCTCCAGGTCCAGTTCTGGCGGCAGCGGATCGCGCATCAGCAGCGTGTACATGATCGGCACCACAAACAGCGTCAGGCAGGTCGAGGTCAGCAAGCCGCCGACCACCGCCCGCGCCAGCGGTATGTTCGACTCGCCGCCGCGGGTCCCGAACAGGCCCGGGAACGCCATCGGGATCAGGTCGAGGAACGTGGCCAGGAACGTCATCACGATCGGCCGGAAGCGGATGGCCGCCGCCGTCGTGATCGCCTTGGCAATGGGCGCCCCCACCTTGCGCTGCTTGTTGGCGAAATCCACCAGCAGCACGCCGTTATTGACCGCGATGCCCACCAGGAAGATCACGCCCATCGCCGACTGGACGTTCAGCGTGGTCCGCGTCACGAACAGCATCGTCAGCACGCCGATCAGCCCCAGCGGCACCGTCAGCATGATGATGAACGGCCCCACCCAGGAGCGGAACAGGGCCACCTGCAGCAAGTAGACGAGCAACGCCGCCAGGGCCAGGCCCAGGGCCAGGTCGCGGAACGAGCGGTTCATCTGCTCGTATTCGCCCCTCATGTGCAGGTGCATGTTCCCGGGCACCTCGTAGTCGCCGCCCTTCTTGCCGGCCGTGATCGCGCCCCCCGCCACCCTGGCCTCGTTAGCGATGACCTCCAGGAAGCGTGCCCGTTCGCCCGCGTCGAGGGCCGTGCCAACTTCGCTCAGGAAGCCGTCCCGAGAGTCAAACCCCTGGTCCTTGAAGGTTTTCAGTTTGATCAGCACGCTTTCGGGGACTTTCCGCTCGCGCAGGGCCGTCAGCGATTTATCGCCAAGGATGTACCAGTCCGGCACCTGAAGCCCAAGCAACCGCCGGTTGATATCGGCGGCCACGCCGCCGATGTCGCGGCCCTCCGTGTTCACGAGGATGTCGAAGGTCCGGTACAGGCTGAAATGGTTGACTTCCACGGCACCGGTGTCGTCCCGGATGGTGACCAGGGTGCGCAGCGTGACCCCCGCGTCCTGCTTGCCGCCGGTGGCCGGCACGTTGAGCACGTCGTCCAGCGTGCGGTTGGGGTCCTCGGGGTACTGCACCGCCACGAAGTACTGGTTGTTGGTGTCGGTGTCGATCCAGAAGTTGCGGTTGATCGACACGCTGGAGTTCATGGCGGCGACCACCTGCAACAGCACGTCGTCGGCCGGCAGCCCCATGTCGGCGGCCTTCTTGCGGTCCACGTCGATGATCTTGTAGGGGGCGTCTAGCCGCTGCTGCAGGCGCACGTCGGCGGCGCCCGGCACGTCGTGGATGCGGTTGCGGATGGCCTTGGCCAGCTCGAAGGGCTGCTGGCCCTTGCCGCCCTCGACCTGGAGGTCGATCGGCGAGGACGCGCCCAGGTTGAGGGCGGTCGAAACCATGCCGCCGGTGTCGAAGCTGAAGCGCAGGTCGGCGAAACGCGGCTCCTCGGCGAAGAGGTGCCGCAAGCGGATGGCATACTCCTGGGCGCTGGCCGTGCGCTTCTCGTTGAGCTGCACGCGGATGATGGCGTCCTGCTGCCCGGAGTTGGCCGTGTAAGCCACCGACCAGTCCGGGTCGAGGCCGAGTTCGGAAACGATCACGTCGCGCTCGCCCGTCGGGATGTGCTTCGCGATGAAGCGCTCGACCGCGGCGACCCGCTGCTCGGCCGCGTCCAGGCGCGTGTCCGAGGGGGCGCGCAGGTAAATGGTGATTTGCCCGGCGTCCACCTGCGGGAAGAACTCCCGGCCGATGCCGAAGGTCAGCATCAGGGCGGCAACGAAGAGCCCGAGCACGGCGCCGAGCACCAGGAGGCGCCGGCGCAGGGCCAGGGCCAGCAGCCGTTCGTAGAAGCGGGTGGCGGTGTTGATGTGGTGCTCGGTGCGATGCGACCGGCCGACGATCAAGCGGCCCACCCAGACCGCGGCGCCGGCCAGCAACCCGCCGAGGGCAGCCCACTTGAGCGCCGGCGCGAGCTGCTGCGCCCAGAAGTCCAGCGGCGCGTCCGACATCAGGTTAGTGACAACCCTCGCTTTTGCGGCGGTGATGAGAACGTTCGCCAGGACGAAGATCAGGCGCGGGACCAACCGGCCGCTGCGCCACAGGACGAACAGCGGCGCCAGGCTGCCCAGGAGCGAGCCGGCCACGATCCCCCAGTTCGTGATATCTTGGCTCTCCAGCAAGTGGCCGAGGAAGGCGCCGGCGGCGATGCCGCCCAGGTTGCCGAGGACGACGCCGAGTTGGAAGCGGAGGGCGCTGCCGGCCGGTTCCAGGTCGGGGTCGTCGGCATGCCCGGCGTGCCCTGCGTGCCCCGGCTTGCCGCGGCCATGCACGTCGGGCAGGAACTTGGCGCACATCATCGGCACGAAGGTCCGCGACAGCAGGAACGACGTGACCATGGCGAAGGTGACCGCCAGGGCCAGCGGCCGGAACAGGAAGCCGCCCATGCCGGGCATCAGGGCGATGGGGGCGAGCACGATGTTGGTGGTGCAGGTGGCGACCAGCACCGGCACCATCACCTCGGCGCAACCGTCCAGGGCCGCCCGGATGCGCGACTTGCCCAGGTGATAATTGCGGTGGTTGTTCTCCAGTTCGACGATGGCGTCGTCCACCAGCGGGCCGATGGCCAGGGCCAACCCGCCCAGCGTCATGGCGTTGATGGTGTTGCCCGTGACGTGCAGGCACACGATGGCGCCCAGGATGGCCAACGGGATCGACATGCTGGCGATCACCGTCATGCGCCAGTTGCCCAGGAAGATCAGGATCATCACAGACACCAGACAGGCGCCCATGATGCCTTCCTCGATCAGGCTGCTGATGGCTTCCTTGACGTACAGCGACTGGTCCATCACGAAGTCGAGCTTGGTGCCCTCCGGCAGCCGCGACTCCATGTAGTGGATGTAGTCCTTGACGCCGGTGGCCACCGACAGGCTGCTGGCCCCCTGCTGGCGGTAGATGGGCACGTACACCTGGGCGCTGCCGTCGATGCGGACGCGCGAGGTCTGAATGGCGTAGGCGTCCTTGGCCTCGCCGACGTCGCGCAGGTAGACGGCGTCGCCCGGCTTGATGCGGATGGGGAAGTCGTTCAGGTCCTCGACCTTCTTGACCATGCTGTTGCTGTCGAGAAGTACCTGCATCGGGCCGAAGTAGGCGGTGCCGGGCGAGATCATCAGGTTGCCCTGGCGGAGGGCGGCCACGACGTCGAGTGCCGACAGGTGGCGGGCTTGCAGGTCCTTGGGCCGAAGGTAGACCAGGACCGTGCGGTCCTTGCCGCCGACCACGACCGGGGCGACACAGCCGGGCACGGCGCCGAGCATGTTGCGCACGTCGATGCGGGCCAGGTCCTTGACCTTGGCCTCGTCCATGTGCGGATTTTTGACGGTGAGCACGCCCAGCGGCATGGTCCCCGTCGGGTCAAAGGGGAGGGTGACCGGCGGCAGGGTGTTGGGCGGCAGCGTCGGCAGCGTGCCCTGGGCGAGTGCGTTGGTCAGCGTCAGGGCCGAGTTGGGGTCGATGTCGTCGCGGAAGTAGACGCGCACGACGCTGCCCCCGACGACCGACTTCGACTCGACCTTGGCGGCCCCGGGGGCCTGGTTGACCCAGCGCTCGATGCGGTTGGTGATGGTCTTCTCCACCGACTCCGCCGGCATGCCCTGGTAGTAGGTGAGGATCTGCACCGCCGGCGCCTTGAAGACCGGAAGGATGTCCTTGGGGATGGCGATGACCGCCAGCACGCCCAGCACCAGGATCATGAAGACCAGCGTGGCGACCATGTACGGATTCTTCAGCGATGCCTTGATCAACCACATGAGTACGTTCCCTCGATAAAGGACCCGGTCGTCCGGTGTGGGATTGCCCCCGAAGGTGAAAAACTCACCGCCGGGGCTTGACGGTACGCCCTTCGTCCGGCGAAGGCAAGGAGCGTCGGTGGTCGGCCACTCCCACCCACGCGCCGAGGACCGCTCCGGCCACGCTCAGGCCCAGGATGCCGAGGACGGCACCGTCCAGGCCCCAGGAGACGTTGCCGTACAAGAGGCCGAGGAGCAGGCCAAGGGCCGCCCCGAGCGGCAGGCCCAGGAAACCTCCCCAGACCGCTCCCCCCATCGCCATCCGAGCCACCTCGCGTGCTCTTCCCATACGTCGATTCCTCTCACCGGGCGCGCGGGGTCCCCTGCCGGGGCGCCGGGCTGTCAACACGGCGTGGGACCAAACAGGTCGTGTGACCCCAAGCAAGTGCTGTGCCGCCCAGACTTTTCTCCCGGGATCGGCGCGGAGTACGATCGGAACCAGCCGCTTCGGGTCACCGCTTCCGGCACCAGCGGGAAAATACTGATTGACAAGTCGGAAGGTTCCGATATATTTGAGCAGAGGAGGCACACGATGACCGCCAAGCCGAAAACCCCGAAACTACCTCCGCTCATGGACCTGGACGCTTTGGGGCAGGCGGCGGAATGCCTCAAGACCCTGGCCCACCCGCACCGGCTGCGAATGGTTCAGATGCTCCTCCAGGGCCGCTACACGGTCGGCGAACTGGCCGAGGCTTGCGGTATCCCCAGCCACATGGCCTCCGAACACCTGCGCCTCATGCAACGCTGCGGCTTCATGACCAGCCAGAAGGACGGGCGCAAGGCGTATTACCAAATTGCCGAACCCCACCTGGCGAACATCATGGCCTGCATCGAGGCACGCTTCGGAGGCGGCACGAGTTGATTTTTTCGCCCGGAAGTATCGTATCGTCGAGATACGTCAATCAATGAACAGCAACTTCGCCCTGGTCGGTGGTCGCACCGGCCAAGACCCGATCGAGGAAAGGAGATCGCCATGAGCGTCAGCACCATCAGCCCCCGGCAGCTTGCCGAACTGGGCCGGAGCGGGAGGATCGACTTGCTCGACGTGCGGACGGCGGTGGAGTTCCGGGAATTCCACGCCGCCGACGCCCGCAACGTGCCCCTGGACCGGCTCGACCCGGCGACGGTGAGGCGGGCCCACGACGGCAACAAAGACGAACCGCTGTACCTCATCTGCCGCTCCGGGAGCCGAGGCCGACAGGCGTGCGAGAAGTTCCTGGCCGCAGGTTTCACGAACGTCGTCAACGTCGAGGGGGGCACGCTGGCCTGGGCCGAATGCGGCCTGCCCGTCGTGCGGGGCCAGAAGGCGATCTCGCTGGAGCGGCAGGTGCGGATTGCGGCGGGGTCGCTCGTGCTGCTGGGCGTGTTGCTTGGCTGGCTCGTTCATCCCGCCTTCTTCGCCCTTGCCGCCTTCATCGGGGCCGGCCTGGTCTTCGCCGGCATCACCGACACCTGCGGCATGGGCCTGCTGCTGGCCCGGATGCCGTGGAATCAAGTCAAGGACGCCCCGGCCAAGTGCTGTGCTGCGAAGGAGGTCTGCCCATGAAACTGCTCATCGTCGGCGGCGTGGCCGGCGGCGCCTCGGCTGCCGCTCGGGCCCGTCGCCTTTCGGAAGACGCCCAAATCGTCCTGATCGAGCGGGGGCCGGACGTGTCCTTCGCCAACTGCGGCCTGCCCTACTACCTCGGCGGCGAGATCGCCGAGCGGGACAAGCTGCTGGTCGTCACGCCTGAGCGGTTGCGGACCCGCTACAAGCTGGACGTGCGGGTGCGGACCTCCGTGGAAGCCATCAATAGGGAGGGGAAGAAGGTCCGTGTCCGTGACCTCGCTTCGGCACGGGATTACGAGGAAAGCTACGACAAGCTGATCCTGGCACCAGGGGCGGCGCCGCTGCGACCGCAGCTCCCCGGTATCGACCTGCCCGGCATCTTCACCCTGCGGAACCTGCAAGACGTGGACCGCATCAAGGAACGCATCGACCAAGGGGTGCGGCAGGCGGTCGTGGTGGGTGCGGGCTTCATCGGCCTGGAGCTGGTCGAGAACTTCGTCCGCCGGGGCATCGCCGCCACGGTGGTCGAGTTGCAGGACCAAGTGCTGCCGCCGTTCGACAAGGAGATGACGACCCCGATAGCTGAACACCTGGCAGCCAAGGGCGTCTGCTTGCTGCTCGGCCAATCCGCCGAGGCGTTCGAGCAGGGGCCTGCTGGACTCGTCGTGCGGCTGAAGTCGGGGCAAACCCTGCCCGCCCAACTCGTCGTCCTGGGGGTGGGCGTGCGCCCGGAGAACAAGCTGGCGGTCGCCGCCGGGTTGGAGGTTGGGCCTCGTGGCGGCATCCGGGTCAACGAACACCTTCAGACGAGCGACCCCGACATCTATGCGGTCGGAGACGCCATCGAGGTCAAGGACTTCGTGACCGGCGAGCCGGCGCAGGTGCCGCTGGCAGGACCGGCCAACCGCCAGGGCCGCATCGCGGCCGATCACATCTTCGGGCGGGCGGTCCGCTACCGGGGCACCCAGGGCACGGCCATCGTGCGGGTGTTCGAGCGGACGACGGCGCTGACCGGGGCCTCGGAGAAGGTGCTGCGGCGGGCGAACCGCCCCTACCGCAAGGTGTACGTCCACCCGACCCATCACGCCGGGTACTACCCCGGTGCGGAGGTGATGACTCTGAAGCTCCTCTTCGAGCCGCAGACGGGCCGGGTGCTGGGTGCGCAGGCCGTGGGCGGTGCCGGGGTGGACAAGCGGATCGACGTGCTGGCGGTGGCGATCCAGGCGGGCCTGACCGTCTTCGATCTGGAGGAGATGGAACTGGCCTACTCGCCGCAGTACGGCTCGGCCAAAGACCCGATCAACATGGCCGGGTTCGTGGCGAGCGGGCTGCTGCGGGGCGACCACCCCCAAGTGGATGTCGAGGCGGTCCTGGCGGTCCCGTCGCCCCAACGTCCCTTCCTGGCGGATGTGCGCACAGCCCCGGAGTATGCCGCCGGGCATCTCCCGGAAGCGGTGAACATCCCCCTGGATGAGCTACGCTCCCGCCTGGGGGAACTCCCCCGCGGGCGGGAGATCGCCGTCTACTGCCAGGTGGGACAGCGAGGCTACCTGGCGACCCGCATTCTGAAACAGGCGGGCTTCCAAGCGGCGAACATCGGCGGCGGGTACAAGACGTACCAGCTTCTCCTTCCGAACACCAAAGGCGTCTGCGGGACCGGATGATGGCTTGAACTGCGTGAAAACCGCTGCTTCGAGGCTGGGACGGACGCTCCTTTTCAGTGCCGAGGGCAGAACATCGTTCACCGACATTACTTCCCTGGGGAGCGATGTACCAACACCGGCACTGAGGCGCCACGGATCCACATGCCCAGGCTGCGGCACAGCAACCAGGCGAACACGCCGGTGGTCATGCCGTTACTGCCGGTGAAGCGGCCTCGCCCGTGAAAGCCCGGCCACGGGGCGGCGATGTCAGTGCTTGGGCAGGAGGATCGTCAGCAGGAGCGAGGCGTCCTCGATCCCCTTGACCGTGTGCGGCTCACCCTTGGGCAGGTAGAGGAGCTTCCCGGCCTCAAGGTTCTGCGTCTTGCCGAAGGCGGTGAAGGCCACCCGCCCCTCCAGGCATTGCACGACGATCTCGCCCTTGGCTTTATGCTCCTCGATCTCCTTGCCCGCCGGGACGACTAGGCGGATGACCTCCACTTGCTCGGCACGAACCAGGGTATTCGTTTGGGCCGAGGCCAGCGCCGACCCCAGGGGCCGAACGTCCACGATTTCCCCAGGCTTTGCGTGCGGGATAGCCATTGCGGTGCCCTCCGATTCAGTGCCAAAGGAAGCATCTTCTGCGGGTATTCTAGGCGAGCGACATGCCATCGGCCCAACCCCAGGGCCAGCGAAGGGGTGCGACGGGCAAGCAGGCGTTCGCAGGGCCGGCGTCCTCGCAACAAGCCTGTCGAGGCCGGCCGGGGTGGCGGCGGGTGGTGCGCCGTTGCCCGCGCGGGGGAAAAAGTCACCGCCGGCAAGCTGCGACGATGACGACATCGCCGCCCGTGGGGCATCGGACCCCTGTTGATGCGGCGGGTTGTGCGGTCCGAACCCGGCGGGTCAACAGCGGTCCGGTGCCCCACAGCGGATACGGCGAGTTCCGAGCACTGCAATCCCCGACCGGCACCGCGATTGCATAACCCTTGCGCAACAGTCCAGAACTGAGCCTCTGCCCCCAGGCCACTGCGTCGGGCGAGCGGTTCTCCCGCCTGCCTCTGCCCGCGGTCCCACCCAGGAAGGGAAGGTGCCGAACCATGTCCCGCGCTCGGCTGATCCCCTACGGGGTGTCCATCCTGGCGGTCGCAGCCGCTGTCCCTATATCGCTCCTGGGGTTCCCTGGCCCCTCGGGGTTGGCGTCCCCCTTCCTGGCCGCCGTCATGCTGAGCGCCTGGTATGGCGGGTTGGGGCCCGGGCTGCTGGCGACGGGCCTTTCGGTCCTGAGCCTCGATCTCCTGTCGCCCTCGCTGTACTGGCCCTGGGCGGGGCGCGAATACGCCATTCGACTGGGGGTCTTCCTGCTGGCCGCCCTGCTCATCAGCTCGCTCAACGCCCGTCAGCGCCGGTTGGAGGCGGCCCTGAGGCGAAAGGACCGCCAGAAAGACCAGCTGCTCGCGGTCCTCGCCCACGAGCTGCGCAACCCCCTCTCGGCCATCGTGACCGCCCTCCGAGTCCTGCGCGTGCAGGGGCCGGGCGACCGCGAGACCGCGATGGAGGACATCGCCGAGCGGCAGGCCCTGAACCTGGGGCGCCTCATCGACGACCTGCTCGACGTCTCGCGGATCGGCCTGGGGAAACTGCGGCTGTGCCGCACGACGCTGGACCTGACCCGCGTGGTAACCGCCGCTGTCGAGGTGGTCCGTCCCTCGATCAAGGCCCGCGGCCAGCGGTTCGAGGTGTCTCTGCCCGCGACGCCAGTCCTCGTGGACGCCGACGCGACCCGCGTGGAGCAGGTGGTGGTCAACCTACTCAACAACGCCGTCAAGTACACCGAAACGGGAGGCCAGATCTGGCTGAGGCTCGAGCGCGGGGAAGGCTGCGCGGAGTTGCGGGTCCGCGACACGGGCATGGGCATCGCCCCGGCCGTGCTGCCCCACGTCTTTGACCTCTTCGTGCAGGAGGAGGACGGCGCGCGGGGGGGCCTCGGCATCGGCCTGAACCTGGTGCGGTCGCTGGTGCGACTGCACGGCGGCGACGTGGAGGCGTTCAGCGAAGGTCCCGGGCGGGGCAGTGAGTTCGTGGTGCGGCTGCCCACGGCCGCCGAGGCGGGCCGCGAGCCGGCCCTCCTGGTCCCGGCAGCCGCCCTGGAGGGCCCGTGCTTGCGCGGCCAGGCGGCCGGTCCGCAGCCGTAGCGCAGCCTTACCCGGCGGCGCCTTCCTCGCCTCCGCCCTCGGTCACGACCTTGTCCACGCCCAGGCCGAGGGCACGGAGCTTGTTGCGCAGCGTGGTGCGGTTGATACCGAGGACGTCGCTGGCCTGGGCCTGGTGGCCGTGCGTGTGCCGCAGCGCGCGGTTGAAGAGGGTCCGCTCCACGACCTCCATCACCCGGGCGTACACGTCCTTCTCGCCGCGCTCCAGTAACCCATCGATGAGGCGCTCGAGGTCCCCCGCGGCGGGGGGCGCCTCCTGGGTCGGCCGCACCTGGCGGATCGCCTCGGGCAGGAACTCGGGGAGGATGAGATGGCCCGAGGCGTTGAGCAGCGCCTGCTTGACGGCGCTCTGCAGCTCGCGGACGTTGCCGGGCCAGGGGTAGGCTTCTAGCAGCGCCAGGGCGGCGGGGTCGAAGCCGCGCAGATCGAGGCCCAGCTCGCGGTCGAAGCGGAACAGGAAGTAGTGGGCCAACTCGGCCACGTCGCCGGGGCGCTGGCGCAGCGGCGGTACGGGGATCGTCACCACGTTGAGGCGGTAATACAGGTCCTTGCGGAAGCGCCCCTCCTCGACCAGCCTGGCGAGGTCGTGGTTGGTCGCGGCCAGGACGCGCACCCGCGTCCGCACCGTCTCGCTGCCGCCGAGGCGCTCGAAGCGCTGGTCCTGGAGGACGCGCAGGATTTTCGCCTGAAGCGGCGGAGCCATGTCGCCGATCTCGTCGAGGAACAACGTCCCCTGATCGGCCTGCTCGAACTTGCCGATGCGCTTGCGCTCGGCGCCGGTGAAGGCGCCCTTTTCGTGGCCGAATAATTCGCTCTCCAGCAGGTTCTCCGGGATGGCGGCGCAGTTGATCGCCAGGAACGGCTTGTCGGCCCGGCGGCTGTGCTGGTAGAGGGCGCGGGCGACGAGTTCCTTGCCGGTGCCGCTCTCGCCCAGGATGAGGACGTTGACGTCCTGCGGGGCGACGCGGCCGATGGCCTTGCACATCTCCTGCATGACGGGGCTGCGGCCGACGATGCGGTCCTCGCCCTCTTCCTGCGGCAGGACGGCGGGCGTGTGCATCAGCCGGGCAGCGTCGAAGGCGCGGCCGAGCAGGGCGCTGAGGCGGTCGAGGTCGAGCGGCTTGACCAGGTAGTCGAAGGCGCCGCCCTTCATCGCCTCGATGGCCGTGTCGGTGGTGCCGTGCGCCGTGATGAAGATGACCGGACGTTTCGGGTCGTGTTCGTGCAGTTCGCGGAACAGGTCAAGGCCCGACCCGTCGGGGAGCTGGATGTCGAGGACGATCACGTCGGGGCGGTCCGCGACGGCGCGGGCGCGGCCCTCCGCGGCGGTCTGCGCCGCCAGCACCGTGACCCCCTCGTCGCCGAAGACGCGGCGGAAGGCGTACTGGACGCTCGGCTCGTCGTCGATGACCAAAAGGGTCGGCATAGGGATGATCTCACCTTGGTCGCTTGCGGCTTAGCGTTCGGGGGATTTATCGTTTCGCGAAACGATAAATCCCCCGAACGCTAAGCCGCAAGCGGCAGCCTGACCGTGAACACCGCCCCGCCTTCCGCCCGGTTGTCCGCGCGGATGTCGCCGCCGTGCTCCTCGACGACGCGGCGCGAGATGCTCAGGCCCAGGCCGGTGCCGGTCGCCTTGGTGCTGACGAACGGCGTGAACAGCCGGGCAGCCACCGCCGCGGCGATGCCGGGGCCGCTGTCGGCGACGCGCAGCAGCGCCTCGTCGCCCGCCGCTTCCGCCCGCACCTCCAGCCGTCCGCCGCCCGGCATGGCGTCGAGGGCGTTGAGGAACAGGTTCACCAGGACCGTGCAGACTTGCCCGCGGTCCACGTCGGCGGTCAGCGCTTCGTCCGGCGCCTGCACGTCGATGCTCACTCCCTGCTGCCGTGCTCGGGCGCGGACCAACTCGACCGACTGGGCGACGACCGCCCGCAGGTCGCACGGGGCACGCTGCGGCCTCGGCGGCCGGGCGAAGTCGAGGAAGCCCTGGGCGGTCCCCTCCAGGCGCTTGACCTCGGCGTGGATCACTTCCAGGTCCTCGCGCGTCAGGCCGTTGTCCCCCGGCCGGCGCAGGGCGGCCTCGACCAGCATCTTGATCGACGTCAGCGGGTTGCGGACTTCGTGGGCGACGCCGGCGGCGAGTTGGCCGACGGCGGCGAGCTGTTCGCTGCGCAGGAAGGAGCGCGTCAGTCCGCGGGCGATGCCGTAGCCGCTGAGCAGCCCGCCGGCCGGCCCGCCCAGCCCGAGCAGCAGCATCGTCAGACTTAGCCGATCGCTGACGCGCTCGCTCTCCTCCGACGCCCGCTTCATCGCCTCGCGGTTGAGGGCCACCAATTCCTCACACGGTTCGACAGCGTAGCGGATGGGATGGGCATCGGCCAGCTTGCCGAGGTCGGGGCGCCGCTCGCCGTTGTCGGCCGACGTCCCAAGGCGGGCCATCTCGTCGCGATAGCGGTGGTAGCCGTCCTCGACGCGCCGCAGCAGCTCGCGCTCCGCGTCGGTGGCCGCGGCCGCACGCGCCCGCTCCAGGGCCTTCTCGATGGCGCGCTGGGAGTCCTCGATGGGCAGCTTGCGGCGCGGCTCCGGGTCGAGCCGGTAGATGAACGAGTAAAAGCGGAGGCGGCGCAGCTGGATCTCCAACTCCTGCGCCGCCTCGAGACTGGCGACGTTGCGCGTCAGCAGGTGAGCCATGTTCGCCTGGAGGCGGTTGATCTGCCAGGCACTCACCAGGCAGACCGCCAGGAGCAGCAGGCCGACCGCGACGGTGGGGCCGGCCACCTGCAGGAGGATCTTGCGGTTCACGGCTGCGGCCCTCCTCTCCGCCGCCGCTTGCGGCTTCGCAGGACATGCGAAGCCGCAAGCGGCCGGCGCCATTCAGCGCGCCCCGGCCGGGTGCAGCTGCCGGCGCTTCTCGGCGATCTGCGCCAACAGAGTCTTTTGCGGGTCGGCGAACTTCTTGATGCCCTCGTCCATGAGGACCCGCTCCATCTGCTGCACGTCCACGAGCATGTCGATGTCGCACAGCACCTCGGTCGGCGGCATCTGATCGACGTGCCTCTGGAAGAAGCGGCCGCTCTCCTGCACTGCGAGGTTCGTCGCCGGCGGGTTGGTCTCGATGTCGGACCCGGCGAAGGCCTCGACGTACTTCCACGGCGGGTCGCTCGGCTTCTTGGTGCCGGTGCTGGCGAAGATCATCTCCTGCTTCAGGTGCAGGTGATGGTCGGCCCAGAACTCCTGGTTCTCGCGCCAGATGCGCTTGGCGTTGACGATGCCGACCTGGCCCTGCGAGCGCGGCGGCAGTTGCGGCACGTGTTTCTCGGTGTAAACGTCCAGGCGGCTGACGAAGATGCTGTAGACCGACTTGAAGTGCTTCCGCGACGGGCGGCGCAGCGACCCCATGTAGATGGCGGAGCGGGCGTAGCGGAATTGTCGCTCGCTGAAGATGAGCGTCACGTTGAGCGTGACGCCGGCGGCCGCCAACTCCTCCAGGGCCCCCAACCCGCCGTGCGTGGCCGGCACCTTGATCATGCGGTTCTTGTGCCCCTGGCTCCAGCGCTTGCCCAGCTCGATGTAGCGGCGCGTCTTCTCCGCGTCGGAGACGTGCCGCGCCGGGTCTTCCAGCAGCGGGTCCAGTTCAAAACTCACGTAACCGTCGTCGCCATCGGTCGCCTCCCAGACGGGCAGGAACACTTCCTGCGCCTGCCGGACCAGGTCGTCGGTGAGCTGCCAGGCGATGGCATCGTCGTCGAGGCCCTGCTCCAGCAGACGCACGATCTGGTCGTCGTAACGGCCCTGCTTGATGATGTCGCCGACGATGATGGGGTTGGACGTGGCGCCGGTCGCGCCCCAGGCACGGTTGCGAGCGATCTCGTCGGGATCGACCGAGTCCAACCACAGTTTGGTTCCAGCGGCGACGAGCGATTGTAAAGGTGTCTCAGGCTTGCTCATGTGGGGCCTCCGTTCGGGTGAGAGCACGAGCGGCGCCAGTGCCGCTCCTGTCAATTTACCAGATCGCGCCGCCGCCGCCGAGGCGCCTGGCCGCACCGGGAGGCGGGAATAAAATGGGGCGGCCGTGGATCATTCTTGAGCCGGCACCGCTTGCGGCTTCGCGCGGGTGCCTGTCGTCATTTCATCGTCGCGTCGTCTGTCGTGTCTCGCTTCGAGTCTGCCGTGATCTCACAGAAGGGAGCTTGCCATGCGCGAAAGCCGTCTTGGTGTCCCGGGTGGTCGGTGCTTACCCGGTGCCCTGCTCGTGCTGCTCGGGGGACTCTTCGTCACGCAGCCGGGCTGTGGGGGAAGCGGGACAGGCCCCAAGGTGCCGGACCTCCAGGGGGGGGCGCGGAAGGCGGCGCCGGAAAAGATGAGAGAAGCAGCGCCCGGGAGGCCGATGTCGGGACAAGGCAAGGAGTCTCTCGACGCGACGGCGGGCGGCGCCCGCAGTCCGCTCGGGGGCAAGGGTAACGGCCAAGCGGAGAAGAAGCCCGACCAGCCGCCGCAGGTCTGGCACCGCGACGAGCGCCGGCCGACCTTCGCCCGGGTCTACGTCGGCGACAATAACTCGCTGGAACTGGTGTCGCTGCACGTCACCGTCACCGTGGAGGGGCCGCGGGCGCGCACCCTGGTCGATCACGTCTTCCGCAACCCCCACGACCGCCAGCTCGAAGGCACCTTTGAATACCCCCTGCCCAGCGGCGCCTCGCCGTCCTACTTCGCGATGTTCCTCGGCCAGACGCGCGACGCGGTCCCGCCGCGATGGGGCCCGCGCGGGAATATCCCGCCGCCGGACGCCCTCGCCCGCCTTACCCCGCAGCAGGTCGTCAAGCAGATCAGCACCGCCGACTGGGGCCGCCTCCAGGAAGGGCACGTCGTCGCCAAGGAAAAGGCGCTGGAAACGTATGAGGACGTGGTCCGCGGCAAGATCGACCCGGCGCTGCTGGAATACGCCGGCGGCAACACCTTCAGCGGCCGCGTCTTCCCGATCCCGCCGAAGGGTTACAACCGCGTCCTCATCGCCTACGAGGAGTTGCTGCCGTTTGCCCGCGAACAGTGCGTCTACCGCTACCCTCTGCCCGACTGTCCGCTGACCGAGCTGCGCTTCACCCTCAACGCCAGCGGAGGGGAATGCAAGGACGCCGTCTTCCAGCCGAAGGAGGCCGTCAAGGCGGAAGGGGGCGGCGTGCTGTCGTACACGAAGACGTGGGGCGACAAGGGGCCGGGCGGCGAGGCCCTCTTCGCCTTCCGCCCGCCGCAGCCGCAGGTGCAAGCCGTCAGCGGCCGCCAGGGCGAGAGCGGACCGCTGTACCTCTACGCCCGCATCCGCCCCGACCTCAAGGTCGAGAAGGCATCGCCGTTCAGCGAAAACGCCGTCTTCCTGCTCGACACGTCGCTGAGCGAGCATCCCGACCGCTTCGCCGTCAGCATGAAGCTGCTGCGCAAGATCCTCGAGACCGACCCCGACGTGAAGCGCTTCAACGTGCTGACCTTCAGCGTCGGCGCCGCCTGGCTGGAGCCGAAGGGGTGGCTCGACAACACCGCCGCCAACCGCGACAAGGTGTTCGACCGGCTCGACGGGCTGCTCCTCGAAGGGGCCACGGACCTGTCGGCCGCCCTGGACAAGCTGGCGCAGCCGGGCTTCGCGACGGAGGGCGGCGCGCCCCTCAACGTGTTCCTCCTCTCCGACGGGCAGATCACCTGGGGCGAAGCCGGCGCCGCGGCGTTGGCGGCGCGCTTCGAGGCGCGGTGCCCGGTCCCCACGCGCTTTCACTGCTACCGCACCGGCCTCGGCGCGGACAACGAGGAGTTGTTCGAGGCGCT
>Ga0116217_10001048_pt1 | contig 27589 bp, 18 predicted proteins | sample Sb_taG_6_FD_89697 | JGI IMG/M metagenome (GOLD analysis project Ga0116217, IMG submission 89697) | Peat soil microbial communities from Weissenstadt, Germany - Sb_50d_4_PS metaG | ecosystem: Environmental > Terrestrial > Soil > Wetlands > Peat | place: Germany: Weissenstadt | collected 2010-09-21 | reverse complement strand
TGTTGTTTTCGAGATTGTGGAAGATCAAGCGGTCGGCGCATTTTCCCCACGTCTCCCTGGCCGCGAGCGCATACAAGGAGAGTTGCAGGCTCTCGTCGGCATCCGCTTGCGACCGCGGCTTGCCCGTCTTGTAGTCCACGATGGCGACGGTGTCCGGGCCCGTGCGATCGATGCGGTCCACGCGTCCGGCCAACTTCGCCGAGCCCACTTGCAGTTCAAATCTACGTTCGGTCTCGATGACCTCAGGCGGCGGGGCGCTGCGGGCAAACTCGAAGAACTGCCGCAACTGCTCAATTCCCTGCCGCAGATACAGCTCATACTGATAGCGGTCGGCGATGCCCGCGGAAGCCAGGTCAAACCGGAACTGTTCGAACAAATCGTCGTCGCCGATCTCGCGCCCGTAGCGCTGCGCATCGTAGAAGGTGTGCAGGATGCGGTGCATGGCCGCTCCGTAGTGGAGTGACGCAGGGACGTCGCGCGGCAGGTTCCACTCCCTTTCGAGCTTGAAGCGGAGCGGGCACTCTTCGTAGATTTCGATGGCCGACGCGCTCAGGCCGGTGACGAAGCTCGCCGACGGCGGCATGAGCAGCCATGCGGCAACATTCGATCGCTGCACGGCGATTCTCTGCTCTTCCTCGGCAAACAAGGTATCCTGCACGGCCGCCGCTGCGTGCGTGGACCAGAACTTTTTGTAAGCTGGGTGGACCATGAACTCCCGCAGGAACTGGGTTGGCTTCGGATCCTTCTTGCCCCTGCCCTGGTGCGCGTAGATCGCAAGTGTGTCCTTGGCGCGCGTCATGGCAACGTAGAAAAGGCGGCGCTCTTCTTCTTCGTGCAACGTCTTATCGTCATTCGAAGACGCATCCGACCGGCGCAGTTCCGCCGGAAAAGCAATGAGCGGCTCATGGTAGCTAGTCGGGAACCAATTGGACGATCCACGCACGACGGCGACGTGCCGGAACTCAAGTCCCTTGGCGGCGTGCGCGGTCAGCAGGCGCACGGCATCGTCCTCGACGCGCGGAAGGGGAATTGCGCCTCGTGCCTGGCCAAAATAATCGAGGTACTCGAGGAATTCCGAAGGGCTCCCAGTTTCGGCAATGGCTTTCTTGTGCCACTCTTCCACAAACTTCAGAAACGCGACTACCAACGCCGACCGCTGTAGGTCGAAGTGCCGGATCACAATGTTGACCGCATCGTCCGCGAGAACCCCGTCCTTCTCCACTTCGCGGTGCACCTTCTCCACGCTTTCCAGCACCGCCGACCCGTTCGGCAACCTTCCCAACACGGTGTGGAGATCGAGTTCTTGCCGCCGCACGGCCCTCATCGCTGCCCGCAATTCCAGGGCGTTGATGCCGAACTGGGGCAGCGCCGCCACGCGAAACAAGCTGGCGGCATCGTTGGGGGACACAGCGGCGGTGAGGCATGCCACTACGTCGCGGACCTCAGGTGTGTCGAGCACGTCCAGACCTTCGATGGAGAACGGAATGCCGCGCTCGGCAAATTCATGAACCAGTTCATCGCGATGGCTGTGCTGGCGATAGAGCACGGAAAATTCGCGCCACTGGCAGCGTTGCTCTTTGCGTTTCTTCTGGATCCGACGAGCAAGGTCGGAGGCCTCGACCTCTTTATCCCTCCAGGTAACAATTTCGATCGGCGGCGCGGCCGTGGTCTCCCCTTTTTGCTTTGCCTCCTCGTCACGCAGGGATTCAAGGGGCGCACGCTGGTACGAAATTGAAATTCCTTTTTGCGAGAACACCGGCGGGTTCTCATTCACAATGCCAAAAGCGCAACGCAGGATCGGCGAGAGCGAGCGCCGGTTCTTTCCGAGCACAACAACTCGCGCCCCAGGAAACTTCCTTGCGAACAGCGTGAACGCTTCGCTCGAAGCGCCGCGGAACTGGTAGATCGCCTGATCCGGATCGCCCACGGCAAAAACGTTCGCCGCCGGACTCGCAAGCAATGAGAGGATCTCGACCTGGGCAAAATTCGCGTCCTGGAATTCATCCACCAGCAGGAAGCGAGTGCGGCGTCGTTCTTCTTCGAGCAATGCGGGATCGTCCTTCAGCAACCGATAGACATTGGTGATCATGTGGCCAAAGGTGCCAAGGTTTTTCTCCAGGAGCATGTGTTCCACGGTGGCGAAAACGCGAGCGATTTCCTGGCAGCGCTCCAGGATCTCCCCATCTTCCATTTCCGTTTGCTTCTTCGAGCGGGTGACACGGGGAAGCGGGACCTCGCCGCGTTCGAGGCGCTCAACGTAGCGCGCGTATTCTGCCGGGCCGACCAGTTCGTCCTGGCAACGACGCATGAAATCGAGCAGGCTATCGAGGAACTGGCCGACGTTGGCAGCGCGCACAAAGTGTTTGAGGCGCAAATCGCGGATACGGCGGCGCAAGTACACCCAGAGATCCTTGTCGTCGAGCACACCAAAACCAGCGCCGCGACGCTGGAGCAGTCCGTAGCACAATGCATGGAAGGTGCAGGCTTGCAGGCCGTCGATGACCGTCCCCTTCAGTTCCCCTCGGACGCGGGCCATCATTTCCGCGGCGGAATTGTCGGTATAGGTGAGCGCAAGAATTTCGTCGGGGCGGGCGTGACCTTCGCGGATGAGGTTGGCCACGCGCTGCGTAAGAACAGTGGTCTTCCCGGTGCCGGCGCCGGCGATCACCAGCATCGGGCCATGAACGTGTTCGATGGCCTGCTGCTGGCGTTCATCAGGAACGATTTTCGTCGCAGGTGAGACAGTCGCAGTCACTTGAGAAGTCACTTGCCGGAGAATATCAGAGGTGGTTGCGGAAGGCTCTAGGGAATCAACGCAGTGCTTCAAGGGCGAGGGCGGTCGCGACGATCGCCGCAGTTTCGGCTCGCAGGATTGTGTTGCCGAGCGAGGCCGCGATCCATCCCGTTTCGCGAAACCACGCGATCTCCTCGACGGCCCATCCGCCTTCGGGCCCCACGGCGAGCACCACTTCGACTTCGGACGATTGCAAAATGTCTCCCAGCCGAGTGTCCTCTTCCGACTCGGCGAGAACGACACGGGTCAGTGCGCCTGCCGGCCCGACACCCGCGCCAGCAAGATCTTTCAGTTTGACCGGGGCCACAATCTCAGGCGGCGCAGACCTTCGCGACTGTTCTGACGCCTGACGGACGATGCGCTGCCAGCGTTCGTGGCGCTTCACTGCGGCGGCGCCCAGATGAGTGTCGGTCCGGCGGGCGATTACAGGAATGATGCGAGCTACCCCGATCTCCGTGCACTTCTCGATCGCCCACTCCATGCGGTCGAACTTGAAGATGGCGAGGGCCAGCGTGACCTTTGGAATGGGGTTCAGCGCCTGCTGTTTTCCGAGCGCAAACTCAACGCGATCATCGGAAATTGAAGTGATCGTTCCGCGGCGAACCTCGGCCCCGGTTGCGATGTCAAACTCCTGGCCGATTTCGGCGCGCAGGACCCGAGCGAGATGAGCAGCATGGGCGCCCACCAAGGCGGCCGTGTTTCCGGTGACCTCGTCGGCGATCCAGCGGCGGCGCGTCATTGGTTCAGGCCTCAGGTGTCAGGTCTCAGCAAAGGCTCATTCATTGAAACGATAGCAACGAGTTTGTGCCTGAGACCTGAGACCTGGGGCCTGACACCTGTCCTACGCAAACATGTCCTTGACGCGTCCCAATAGTGACCGGCGCTGTGGTTTGTTTTCCACCGGGGACAGTTCTCCCAGTTCGGACAACAGTTCACGCTGGCGCTTACTGAGTTTCCCCGGTGTTTGTATTCGCACCTCGACGAAAAGATCGCCTTTGCCGTGCCCATTGAGTACCGGCACGCCTTTGTTCCGGATGCGAAACGAGGTTCCCGACTGCGTGCCTTCAGGGACTTTCAGCTTGTGTTCTCCCTCCAGCGTCGGAACCATGATCTCGGTGCCGAGGGCAGCTTGCGGAAACGAGATCGGAACCACGCAGTGCAGGTCGTTACCCTTGCGCTCAAAAAAGGCGTGCTCTTTGACGTGCAGGACAACATACAAGTCGCCGGCGGGCCCGCCGAATGCACCCGCTTCGCCCAAGCCAGTGAAACGAATTCGCGTGCCGTCCTCCACTCCCGCGGGCACCTTGGCTTCGACCAGGCGCTCGCGCAGCAAGCGGCCTTCGCCTTTGCACTTCGGGCAGGGATCGGTGATTACGCTGCCCGCGCCCTGGCAAGTTGGGCAAGTTCGAGCGATGCTGAAGAAGCCTTGCTGATACCGGACCTGGCCTCGGCCATTGCACGACCGGCAGGTAACCGGAGCTTTACCGGGCGCTGCGCCGTTACCGCGGCACGCGTCGCAGGTCTCATGGCGCCGGACATTCACTTGCTTGTCGGCGCCGAAGACCGCTTCGTCAAATTCGAGATGCAAGTCTTCGCGAAGGTCGGCTCCGCGCTGGGCGCGGCTGCGACGACGGCCACCCTGCCCGAACATGTCGCCGAAGCCGAAGATGTCACCGAAGATGTCGCCGAAATCCTGGAAGATGGCAGGATCGAATCCAGCTGGACCTCCGGCGCTGCCGCCCACGCCAGCGTGCCCGAAGCGGTCGTACAAAGATCGCTTCTCGCTATCGGCGAGGATTGCGTACGCTTCGGTGATCTCCTTGAACTTCTCTTCCGCGTCCGGATTGTTGGGGTTGCGGTCAGGATGGTGCGTCATCGCAAGTTTGCGATAAGCGCTCTTGATTTCAACGTCGGTGGCAGTACGAGGGACACCGAGGACCTCGTAAAAATCGCGTTTTGTGTTGGCGGCCAGAAACTCCCCCACTCGTTAAATTGAGCATATCAGCTGAGCAAATCGTAAATCGCTTTATCCGCGGGTATTTCGAGCGACCCGCACCATCGCGGGACGCAGCAGGCGGTCCTTGTACTTGTAGCCGCGCTGTAGTTCATCGAGGACATGGTGACCCGGGACCTCGGTGGTATCCACCATTTCGACGGCTTCGTGAACCCGGGGATCGAATGGCTGCCCCATCGCAAGAATCGGCTGCACTCCGACTTTCTGCAGCGCATCCTGGAACTGACGGTAGATGAGCTCAATGCCGTTGCGGAAGTCGTTGGAGTCGGCGCCGACAGCTTTCAATGCGCGCTCGAAACTGTCGAGAGTTGGCAGAAAGTTCTTGATGACGTCGGCCGCGGCGAATTCGCGGAAGTCCTGCTGTTCACGCACCGCGCGCTTGCGCGCGTTGTCGAATTCCGCCTGCAGGCGAGCCAGGCGGTCGAGGAGCGCGTCGCGCTCGGCCTTGAGCGTTTCTACTTCCGATGCCGCACCGGCCTCCGCTGGTTTGGCAGCGACCGCGGCAGGCGCAGATTCTTCTCCGCTTTCCGCGGCCGGAAGCTCGTGGTCCAGATCCTCTTGCTTCAGATCCCGGCGTTCCAGACCGAGGTACCCGTCGGTTTTTCCGTTTCCTTTACGCATACTGCCGATTACTCCGATTCGTTCAAAAGTTTGTCGAACAGCCGCGCGATGTACGACACCGCCGACATGGTGTGTTGATAATCGAGCCGCGTAGGTCCAATCACGGCCAGCGACCCCATCACTTCGCCGCCTACGCGGGCGGGAGCGCCAATAAGGACGAAATTCTGCATCGACGGCAGCGCCGCGTCGAGCCCGATGACCACGCGCACCGCTTCCTGCCGCGTGTCAAGATAAGCGCTGAGCAGCTTCACAACTTTTTCCTTCTCCTCAAGCGTGCGCAGCATATCTTGCAGCCGCGCGCGATCTTCGTTGCCAGTAACCAGATTCGCCGCTCCTTCGACGAACACCGCCTGCGTGTCGTCGCTCGAAGCCAGCGCACCTTGCTTGTAGAGCTGCTCAATGGACTTCATCAGCCGGTCGTACTCGCTGCGTTCTTGTTCCAGGCGGCGGGCAAGTTCGGCGCGCATGTCACCCATCGTCCAGCCGCGAAAATTGTCGTTGATGTAGCGAGCCGCCAAATCAAGATCCGATTGCGGAATATCAAGCCGCAGCACCCGGTCGCGCACCACCCCCGAGCGCGTGACCACGACCGCCAGCACCTTCTGATCGCCCAGGCGCGAGAAGTAAACGTGCTCAAGCGCGTTGCGCGGTCCGCTGGTCGCCACGGTGACACCGACGCTGTGCGAGATCAGGGAGAGCACATGCGAGGTGCGCTCCATGAACTCCTCCACGTCCGTGACGCCGGTCAGCGTGTCCTGGATAATGCTCTCGTTCTCACGCGAGAGATGGGCCTCGCCACTAAGTTGCTCGACATAATATCGGTAAGCCTCCGCCGTAGGGACGCGCCCCGCCGAAGCATGCGGCTGCTCAAGAAATCCGGCATCGGCCAGGTCAGCCATTACGTTGCGGATGGTGGCCGCACTCAGCCCTTCGCGGCTGGAGCGAGCAAGCGTGCGCGACCCCACCGGCTCTCCGCTGGCAATGAATGTCTCGACAATGGCAGTCAGGATTTCCCGTTCCCGTCCACCCGCTGGCCCTGCTGGCATATCTACCCAAGTCTCGGAGCTGAACCGCCCCTCTAAATTCTTTAGATGCAGTGGCTTAGATTAAGATTCCACCGCGCCTAATGGAATTCTAGGGAGCGCTGGCGAGGGTGTCAAGGATGGGGCGGGGTAGTATTCTCCGGGAAAAATTCGGCTACACACCCACCGGGGTCGGATGCCTTAGGCCGGGGGCACGCGTTAGTTGGACGGCGGCGTTTCGGGGGGCTCGGTCAGCCGCATTGTGGGCTCCTTCCGCTTTTCGTCGGTATCCACCGAAAACAGCATGTAATGATCGTAGGTGTGGCTGCGGTAATAGCGGCGGTTGCGAAAGTCGAAGTAGATTTCCGCCTGCGTCGGAAGCCACAATTCCAGATTTTTTCTTCGAAACTGGACGGGGCCGTACTCTACGATCTGTTGATCGCAACGCAACCGGATCTCCGGCATCGGATTTGCTAGTTCTGACTCGATCCGCACGATCTCGAATTTGTCCGCCGTGATCCAGGCGCGGCCTTTCAGATGAACCGGATAGGCTATGTCGTTCACTTTGAAATCGTGCATGTGGGCAGGTCGGTCTTCGCGCTGCTTGAAGTGAACCAACCACGTTGCTTGCCCGTGCCAGCGCCCCAGCCCTTCGCACGTCATCTCGAAGTTCTCCCGCATGTTGGGGTGAAATACCAGGGCCAACGCGGCAAACCCGTTGCTGGCGATTCCGTCAGGAAAGTCAGCACGCGTCATGCGCTCGGCCCGGTATTCATCTACCGCGAAACCCCCTAGCCTGTCCTCCGAGATAGTCGCCAGATAGTCGTAGTTGCGGGTTTCCCGGGTGGCGGGATTTCCCATTTCACTTACCTGCTCGTGCACCAGGCGTTCGATTGCCGCTATCCGGGAGACATTGTCTACCAAATCCTTCACGCGCTGGCCCGACATCTCGATTACGCTGTCAAACGGGCACCTGACTCCATCTGCGACGGATGGCTTGGCTTCATCGACTCCAGGAGGACGCCACGGATTGACCGAGACCGTGAGTTCGGGAGAGGCGAACAGAGGGTCGACGCCGGACAAAGAGGTCTCGCTCTTCCGCCCGATTTCAGTATCCGGAAGAGGTCCAGCGTCACGTCGATCGAGCATGGCGATCAGGTCGCGCGCTCGGGGAGCGGTGGGGTCCGAGGGTGAATTCTGGACGAAAGCTTTGAGCGCGCGGATACCTTCTTCCTTCTTCCCCAGATTCACCAGGGACTGCCCCAGAGCCAGGTTTGCCGCGCTGGCCCCAGTTTTCCCCTTTGCGATGGCCAACTCCGCCTCTTGCCGAGCCCCCTCATAGTTCTTTAGTCCTAGGTAAGCATTAGCAAGCAGGTTGTGCGCCATCCAATACTCGGAATCGGCGTCGACCGCTTTTTCCAGCGTCGCCGCCGCCCCAATGTAGTTCTCTTGCATGAGTTGCACGTGACCGAGCAGCGTCAACACCCGCGCGTTGCGAGAACTAAGATTGGCAGCGGTTGTGAGGTAACTCTGCGCCTGAGCGAGATCTCTTTGCTCATAGAACAGGTAGCCCATCAGATAGTTCAGATCCGGATTCGACGGCGCCAGCTTGTAAGCCGCATCCAATCTCTTTTTCGCTTCCTTAAGATTCCCCGACTTGAGAGCAGAAACGGCATGCTTGGCGTCTCCGCGCGCCTTGGACGGCATCGCTGCATCGGCAATGTTAAAGTCCACGGCGGAGGGATCGCGACGCAGGGCAACCTCTATCCGAATCGTATTGCGCTCATTATTGACCTCGAACTCCTTTCGCTCGCTCAAATATCCGACAGCGCTTATCTCAATTTCGTACTTGCCGAAAGGCAGACCGAGTGCGGCTTCCGATTTTTCCTGAGTGGTCTGCCATTTGACGGCGTGAGTGGACTGGTTCGTGATCTTTACGACCGACTGCCGGTCAAGCTGAGTCTTGCCGTCCTCCGCGTACACGGAAAGCCGCACTAATGTCTCGTCTTGGTAGATTTCGTACACTGGCGTTTGCGTCACCGGGGCCAAGGGCGGGGAGGAGGGGCGGCCCCCCTGCCCCCACGTAAGCACCGTCATAAAATGAAGGAGGGACACGGCTCCAATGAAACAATTAGCTGCTACCCGCGCTACCCGCCCTGTACTTCGAGAAGTCATAATGCAACCGAGCTGAGTTTCTCACCTCGACCCTTGGTGGTCAATCCCGGATTTGTCCCTGGCTTGCGCTTGGCTGAATCTGCTACCTACTTCTCATATCGCGCGGGTGCCAGCCTAACTCTGTGATTCCAAAAGACCGGGGAAGCGTACCCATAAGGCATGGGTTAATATCTATCTAGTAACTGACAGTAATCGAGACGGAAAGCCTTCGAGATATACTGCGCGAGCATGGCCAGCAAACCTCATATCGCGGTAGTCGGCGCGGGCGCCTTCGGCGGATGGACCGCTCTTTATCTTCTTCGCGGCGGAGCGAGGGTTACTCTGCTCGATGCCTGGGGTCCAGGAAATTCGCGAGCGTCGTCGGGTGGCGAGACGCGAATCATCCGCGGCGCGTACGGGCCCGATCAGCCGTATACGAAACTCGTGGCGCGCGCACTCGATCTCTGGAAGCAACACGAAGCCCAGTGGAAGCGGAATTTCTTTTTCCCCGTCGGAGTGCTGTGGATGGTCGAAGCCGATGACAATTTCGAGCGCGGATCGCTTCCGTTTCTGAAAGATGCCGGAATCTTTTTCGAGAGGCTTGCCGTGCACGAGCTCGCGCGCCGCTGGCCGCAGATCAGTTTCGAGGACGTCAAGTGGGGCATCTACGAGCCGCAAAGCGGATATCTACTCGCTCGCGCTTCGGCGCAGGCGGTGGTCGATCAGTTTGTGGCCGAAGGCGGCGAGTATCGCCAGGCAATGGTCGCAGCGCCGGACCTCGACCGCGGCCAGTGGAAGGCCCTCAGGCTGTCGGATGGCTCGACTTCGGATGGGTCAAGCGTCGTCGCCGACCGCTACGTCTTCGCCTGTGGTCCGTGGCTGGGAAAGCTCTTCCCGAGCACCGTCGGCCCCCACTTTATTTCGACCAAGCAAGACGTGTTTTTCTTTGGCACTCCCACCGGCGATCCGCGCTACAACGAGGACAACGTGCCAGTATGGGCCGATCGCAGCGACCACTTCATGTACGGAATTCCCGGAAACCAGGGACGCGGCTTCAAACTTGCCGATGACACGCGCGGGCCGGAGTTCGATCCAACGTCAGGCCAGCGTCTGGTGAGCGAAGATCGCATGGCGGAGGCGCGCCGCTATCTTGCCTACCGTTTTCCGGGAATGAAAGATGCGCCGCTGGTCGAGACGCGTGTCTGCCAGTACGAAAATACTACCGACCACAATTTCATCGTCGATCGCCATCCGGGCAACGCGAATGTGTGGATTGTTGGCGGCGGCTCGGGCCACGGATTCAAGCATGGTCCCGCGTTGGGCGAGATGGTGGCAAAGCTCGTACTCAAAGATGAAACCGCGGACCCGCTGTACCGGCTGGCACGGTTCGAGCATAAATCCAAACTCTCATCCTGACCCTGAGCTAGTCGAAGGGGAAGGACCAATGGGTAAGAGCGCACGACACATAGGTTTTTCGGTTCGCTCAAGATGACAACCGAGTTATTACTTCCAAACCAGATTCTACTGAATCTGAATCACGCTTTCCGAACTGCTGGCTTTGATCTCCTCCACCCGCGCCACCACATTGCGGGCGAACGCGAACAACGACTTCGCGTGGGGCGAGTCTTCTCCCTGGAGCACTGCCGGAACACCGCCGTCGCCTGATTTGCGAATCTCCGGATCGAGCTCGACGCTTCCGAGAAAGGCGATGTCGAACTGTTTTGCGGTCTTTTCCGCGCCGCCCCGCGAGAAGATGTCGACTTCGTGCTGGCAGTGCGGGCAGATGAAGTAACTCATGTTTTCGACCATGCCAACAATGTCCACCTTCATCTGGCGGAACATCTCGATGGCCTTGCGCGCATCCTGCAGCGCCACGTCGGAAGGTGTAGAGACCACGATGGCGCCGGTCAGCGGCACGGTCTGAATCAGCGAGAGCGCAACGTCGCCGGTTCCCGGAGGAAGGTCAACGACAAGATAGTCAAGCAGTCCCCACTGCACCGATCCCAGAAACTGCCGGATGATCGAATGCAGCATGGGACCGCGCCAAATGAGCGGCTTGTCTCCAGGATTGAGAAAGCCCACCGAGATGACCTTGAGCCCATGCGAGTTGATTGGCGCAATTTGGCCTTCGCCCATCACCTTCGGCTGCTCGTTGGTGCCGAGCATGAGTGGGACGTTGGGACCGTAGACGTCGCCGTCGAGCAATCCTACTTTGTGGCCCATCTTAGTAAGGGCGATTGCCAGATTGACCGCGAGCGTGGTCTTGCCGACTCCGCCCTTGCCGGAACCGACGGCGATGATGGCGTTGACGCCAGGTAAAGGTTGCGGGGTGGGCTGTTGCTGGCCGGGATGATGGGAATGTGCGCTCAAGAGATCACCTCTTCGGAAGCGGCCGCTCGGTCAGGCCGAACTTTTTGATTATACGGGAGGGAAGAGCAGCAATCAGCTTTCAGCTCTCAGTCCGTCGCCACCCCAGTCTTTCCGGAGACCTGACACCTAAGACCTGCGACCTGATTCTCAGTAGTGCCCTTCTCCCAGTTGCACCTTGCCGCGAAACATGCGGTAGACGAACGCAAAATAGGCCACCGCGAGCACTGCGCCGAACGTCCACCAAACCAGGCCGACGCTCAATCCGTGACTGCCGGCGGCGGTGTTGTAGATGGTGAGGTCGTATTGATGGTCGCGGGCAGGCAGTACGACGGGATAGAGCGCAAACGCCGCTCCCACCAGCATTCCAGTGATATACAGGCTGGAGGCAACGAACGCGAGTTTCTCTTTGCCCTTGGGATTGGCCCAGAGCATGACGGCCAGGCTGGCGACAACGACGATCGGAACCAGTATCCCGACCGGGTGCTTCCCGTAGTTCGTCATGATTTCGGGCCGGATGAAGTAAGTCGCAACCAGGCTACTGAACGTCAGAAAAAACTGCACGGGCCAGCAGAGCAAGGCGAACCCGCGGGCCCGTCGCCCGAGGTCCTCGTCGGTTTTGAGGGCGACATAGTAAGAACCGTGCGCGGCCAGGGTCACCAGCGCTACCACGCCGGTGAGTACCGTGTACCAATCCAGGATGCCCGTCTGCGGGCCGAGTTTGAAGTGGGTCCAGAGCGGCTCAAAGAAATAGCCGGATGAATCAAGCGGAACTCCACGCACCACGTTGCCCAGTGCTGCCCCGAAAAACACAGCCAGCAGAATGCTGGAAATGCTGAAGACCACGTCGAAGAAGTCCCGCCAGACCCGGCTTTCGATGTGAGCGCGGAATTCAATGCCGATGCCGCGCAGAATGAGTAGCCACAGGACAATGGTCAGCGGGAGGTAGAAGCCGCTGAAGCTCGATGCGTAGAGTCGAGGAAATGCAAAGTAGAGCGTGCCGCCGGCAGCGAGCAACCAGACTTCGTTGCCATCCCAGACTGGTCCGATGGCGCGCAAGACCCGGCGCCGTTCGTCGTTAGTTTTGGCCGCAATCAGATAAATCGCACCCGCGCCAAGATCGAATCCGTCGAGCACGACATAGGTCGCGATCATCACTGCGACAATCCAGAACCAAAGACTCGCCATGTTTACCTTGCCTCCGTCACCTTGCCTCCGTCGCCGGATGGAGATTGGACACGGATTCGTGTCCGGCCACAGGGCCGTTTTCAATTTCCCGCCAGATCAGGAACAGTCCCAGAATGCCAAGCACCATGTAAATGCCCATGAATCCCAAAAGAGTAAACATGCCGTTACCGGCCGAAACGACCTTAGAGTAGCCGTTTTCGGTGCGCATCAGCCCATAGACCAGCCAGGGCTGGCGGCCAAGCTCGGCGGTCATCCATCCGGCGGTATTGGCCACATAAGGAAAAGGTGCTGCGAGCATCAGGATCCAGAGCATCCACCTGGCGTTAAAGAGTCTGCCGCACCACAGCAAGAACAATGCGACGACCATGACGGCAACGAAGAACGTCCCGAGTCCCACCATGATGTGGTAGCTGTAATAAAGCAATGGGATGTTACCCGGCCAGTCTTGTTTGGGGAAAGCGTCGAGTCCGCGGACGTTGGCATTCCAGCGTTTGTAAGTCAGCATGCTCAACATTTTCGGAACTTCAATCGGGTTGTCGATCTTGCCTTGCTGCTCGTTAGGCTGACCTACGATGACCAGCGGCGCGCCGGGCTGGCCCTGAAACAATCCCTCCATCGCCGCCAGAGTCACGGGTTGCAGGTCGGTGACCATTTTGCCTTGTCCGTCGCCGGTCGGAAATATCTGCAGAACGCTGAACAAGCAACCGGCGACCACGCCGGTCTTGACGAAGATGCGGGCGTGCACGGTCCACTTGCCGGAGAGCAGATAGAATGCGCCTACCGACGTCATAATGAATGCGCCGGTGATCGCCGCTCCACTCATGTTATGCGCGTACTGCCATCCGGCCCAGGGATTCAGCACGAAATCCCAGAAGCTCGCCAGCTGCAAGCTCCCGTCTGAAGCCGTGAAATAGCCGACGGGATGCTGCATAAAAGCGTCAGTGGCGATGATGAAATAACCCGACAACCACGAACCCGCAAAGACTGCGACGGCCGACAGCCAGTGTGCTTTCGGGCTTAGCCGCTTCTCTCCGTAGAGAAATAATCCGAGGAACGCCGATTCGAGGAAGAAAGCAAACATGCCTTCCATTGCGAGTGTCTGGCCGATGACGCCGCCCGCGAAGCGCGAAAAGACTGACCAGTTAGTGCCGAACTGGAATTCCATCGGAATGCCGGTCACAACACCCAATACGAAATTGATGCCGAAAATCCTTCCCCAGAAACGGGCCGCCTCGTGATACACGGGATCCTTACGCCGCAAGCCGATCGTCTTGAGCACGACGATCAGCAGAGCGAGCCCCATGGTGAGCTGCGGGAAGAGATAGTGAAACGTAGCGGTGAAGGCGAAGTGAAGGCGGTGAACGAGAAGTGCGCTGTCCATAAATAAGGTCTCAGGTCTCAGTTGCTAGGTCTCAGCTTTGAGCCATTCAGCTTAGCAGGAATGGTTGCGTAACATCCGGATAAGTTCAAGAGCAATAATGCCTAACTCCGAACCTCTTTTCTGCGCGTCGATTCCGCACGGCGTATCTCCCGGCGGCGTGCGGCGTCTTCATAGCGGCGCTTTTCATCCTCACTCTCGGGGACGACGGGCGGAACCGCCATGCGATTTCCCGCAGCATCTATGGCGACAAAGGTCAGATAGGCGGAGCTGACGTGACGGTTCTCTTGGGAGCGATAATTCTCCACCCAGACCTTCACGCCCACCTCCATCGAAGTGTGGTAGACGCGATTGACCGACGAGCGCAGGACTACGAAATCTCCGACACGAACGGGCACGAGAAAATCCATATGATCAATGGAAGCCGTCACCACGTATGTCCGCGAATGGCGGTGGGCGGCCATGGCGCCGGCGAGGTCGATCCAGTGCATGAGGCGTCCGCCAAGAAGCGCGTTCAGGGGATTGGCATCGTTAGGCAGAACAATCTCCACCATTTCAGAGATCGATTCGCGCACCGGCCGGGGGCGGGTCAAGTTCGCTTTGTCGTCGTCGTTCATAGGCTTGCGACACTAGGGAACTGCGGACACTCAGTCGCAATGAAGGGGCGCGGCTTCAGCCGCGCTGTAAGCCGCTTTTCATCGCGAGCTTTAGCCCCTGAGGTCGACTTCTTCCGCATTGCGCGACATGTTTTGCCATCGGGCCCGGTACGTCTCGAGATAGCAACTCGCCAGCCTGTGGACTCGCGCATCCGCATGCGGATTCAACCAAACCTGGTGAGCTAGGTCGAAGGTCAATCTCCCATGCTCGACTGGCGCGTGCGCTATCTCGCAGACATACCACAGCGTGACTTGACTGACGTTCGCCTTGGCAACCGAAAAACGGACCGCATCCCAGTCACGACCCCGAGGAAGATGCGGACAGGCGCTTGCGTAACCCAGGTTGCAGAATTCCCGTATGTGGATGTCTGATGTCGCTGTTTCCTGCCCCGAGGCGCGGCAGTTTCCCGTCCATCCCGCTCCCAGCGGCAGCCGCGAAGGATGCGGCCAGGAACCGTCGTTCACGATTTCCCGCGGCGCAAAAAAGGGGCAAGCCAAGTTGGTCCCTCGGAGAACAGCCATTGTAACGCGTTGCGTGATATGAATGGAGGATCGTCAATCTGAGCTGAGACCTGACGACTGAGACCTTTCTATGGATCGCATTGCCATGTTGAGCGAAATTCTTACCGCGAATCCCGAGGATTCGTTTGCGCGCTATGGGCTGGCGCTGGAATACTCGAAGGCCGGACAAATCGAGCAGGCGCTTGAGGAATTTAAAGCGCTGATCGCGAAAAATCCGGACTACACGCCCGCATACTTCATGGCAGCGCAAACGCTGGCTAACGCGAGCCGCTTCGATGAGGCCAAGCGCATGCTGGTGGATGGCATCTCCTGCGCGCGCCGCACCGGCAATGCGCACGCCCAATCAGAAATGACGGCCATGTTGGAAGAACTGGGCGAGTAAATTGCCCGTGGAGAGACGGGCGCCCACGCCCGTCCAGCAAAACGAAGCTCCGCGGACTTGGCGCGTTTTTCTGACGGCTGAAGCTGAAGGCTAGAGTGCTACACTCTCCTGTTCCGCGGAGGCACGTCATGCGCCGTCTTGCTTTTCTTCTCGTTCTTCTCTTCTCTCTTCCCGCCTTCTCTCAAGCCAAGCACCCCTTTACTTTCGAAGACATGATGAAGCTGAAGCGCGTCGGCGAACCTGTGCCTTCGCCCGATGGCAAGTGGGTGCTGTTCAGCGCGGTCGATGTGGATCTGGCGGCGAATAAAAAGACGCCGCACATCTGGATCGTGCCGCTGGCAAGTGGAGCGACGGGCGCCTCGCCCGTCCAAGCCGAGCGAGTGCTCATCGCCGATCAGGATGGCGACCGCCCGCGCTGGGCGCCCGATGGCAAGCGCTTTGCGTTCATCTCGAATAAAGAAGGAGGCTCGCAGGTCTGGATCGCCGACTTCGACGGCCCTGCCGGAACCGTAACTGGCGTGCACAAGCTCACGTCGATTGCGACCGAAGCCGGCGGTGAACTCTGGTCGCCGGATGGCAAAAACATCCTCTTCACCTCGGATGTGTATCCCGATTGCGCCGACGAGGCCTGCAACGCCAAGAAATTGAAAGAGGCCGAAGAATCAAAAGTCAAAGCGATCATCTTCGACCGCCTGCTCTATCGTCACTGGAACGCTTACAAGCGCGGTATGCGCACGCATGTCCTCGTCACTCCCGCTGACGGTGGCGCAGCCCGCGACCTCACGCCCGGCGACTACGACGCGCCCGTGTTCTCGCTTGGCGGACAGGACAACTACGCCTTCTCGCCCGACGGCCGGGAGATTTGCTACACCTCGAACCACGACAAGGTCGAAGCCACGTCCACCAACAACGATCTCTGGATCGTCCCGGTGAATGGAGGAGCAGCCAAGAACATTACCGCCGACAATCCCGCCAGCGACTCGACTCCGCTCTATTCGCCCGATGGCAGGTACATCGCCTACCGCGCCCAGCAGCGTCCGGGATACGAGAGCGACCGCTTCCGCCTGATGCTGTACGACCGGAAAACCGGAAAGACCGCCAACTTGACGGAGAACTTCGACGGTTGGGTCGGGTCGTTCGCTTGGGACAGACACGACATTCTTTTCACCGCCGAAAATGAGGGTGAGTCTCCAATTTATTCGATTACGCCGGAATTCTGCCTTGAGCGCTGCCATCCGATCAAACAAGTCGACGGGTTCAATGACGACATCGCCACCAGCAGGACCCCGCCTGAAACCTACAACGGAGGCACAATCTGGGAACCCATTCTTCTTTTCACCCGAATGTCCCTCCAGGCTCCGACCGAGCTCTTTGTTGCTACGCCCGGCTCTTGGTCAATTGGTTCCGATAAGTTGAAGGCTATGCTCCTCGGAGAGTCCAAGGAACCTTTGCCGCCGCGTGCAATGCCACAGTCACGCCAACTCACGCACCTCAACGACGCCGTCCTCTCCCAAGTCGCCATGTCCCCGCTCGAACCCTTCTGGTTCGAAGGAACAAAGGGAGACAAGGTCCAAGGCTTCCTCGTGAAGCCGCCGAACTTCGACGCCAGCAAGAAATATCCCGTGAGGTTCCTCATCCACGGCGGCCCCGAGGGCGCTTGGGGAGACGACTGGAGCTATCGCTGGAATCCCGAACTCTTTGCCGCCAACGGATACGTGGTCATCATGATCAACTTCCACGGCTCGACCGGATACGGACAGAAGTTTGTTGACTCGATCAACGGCGACTGGGGCGGCGCTCCGTTTGAAGACTTGATGAAGGGCCTCGACTACGCGGAGAAGACTTATCCGTTCATTGACAAAGACCGCGAGTGCGCGCTGGGCGCGAGCTACGGTGGATACATGGCCAACTGGGTGCTCGGCCACACCGACCGCTTCAAGTGCATCGTCTCGCACGACGGCATGTTCAATAGCGACTCCGCCTGGGGCACGACCGAAGAACTCTGGTTCAATAACTGGGAGTTCAAGGGCACGCCGTACACCAACCCCGAGATGTACGAAAAATGGTCTCCGCGCAATGCGGCGAAGAATTTCAAGACGCCGACGCTCGTAGTCCACGGACAACTCGACTTCCGCCTCGACGTAAGCGAAGGCTTCCAGCTTTTCACCACGCTGCAAACGATGGGCGTGCCGTCGAAGATGCTCTACTTCCCCGACGAGGGCCACTGGGTGCTGAAGCCGCAGAATTCTCAGCTTTGGTGGAAGACGGTCAACGACTGGGTCGACCAGTGGACTAAGAACAGTAGCCAGTAACCAAGTGGTCAGCAGGTTCGTGCGCACGGCGGGTTGAAAGTCTCTGACGCGTGGGGCCGGCGGTTCGTGATGAAAAATCAGAAGTGAAGGCCGAAAATCCGGGAACCGCAGGGGACACCGAGGGCCACAGGGGACAGCAATCGCGGAGGAGATTACAGAGGCAGATCGGTACCCAGTACTCAGTACCCCGCAGAAGTGGAGACGTTCTTAGGGATGCGGTTTCGTGATCGCAATTGTCAGGCGGAATTATGAATTCAATCAGACCACAAAGGGCAAGCAGCGGTACGAACGAAACCGGCCGACATCCCGCACCTCGAAAACCGCGAGATGTGGGGCATCGCGGTTGCTCTATCTGAACCGGCCTCACTAAGGCTAGTTCAGGTGCAGCGGTCGGATGTACTTCTCCCCGGCCTTCTTCACGCCGAGTGCGATCGGCCTTGGCGGTCCTTTCCGCGGAATGGTCGCGAGCACCCACAGTTCGTCACCGCGGGCGAGACCAGTCGGATCCTTCGCAGTGTCGGAGATAAAAAACAGGCTCGGCTCGGTCAGCCGCAGCGCGATTCCGCTTGCTGTTTTCCTGCGCACGAACGTGAGGTTGTCACAGTTCCAGCCCGGAGTCCGATCGAATTCCGCCATGGGGACGCCGTCGCGCACCGCGATCGAACCGCATTCCCGTCCGAAATCGAACATGCGGGGAAAGCCGTACTTGGAGCGGCTATTCTCAATCCCCTGGATCTCGGTCCCAAACTTCTTTTCAACTTCCTCAGGCGAGCGCGAGTCGTTCACTTCGACCAGCAAACTGACATAGCGTCCGCGAATGGGCAAGTTCGGATCAAATCGATCGGTTTTGAACCACGCTTGCGGACGCGTTCGCCGGTCGTAAAGCAGCTTGGCTCCGAGCGAACAGATGATCAGAACCTGAATCAACGCGACCGCGACGGCCTTTGTCATCGGCTTCGGCGTCATGGTGCGCCTCCCGCTGTGCGCGCCACCAGCTTGCGGCGCAACTGCTCGAGCTTCCATCCTCCAAGCAAAAACAGGAGTCCGAAGCCGACCAGCGATGCCGAACGCCCCAGCTTGTCCATTACGTTCGAGAAATAAAACACAATTATGGTGATCGCGAAACCGGCCACGCCCAGGTTGATACGTTCGCGCCGTTGCTCCCGCAATCCCCAGGACACCAACCCAATGGCGGCAATCGCGCAGGCCACATACGACGCTATATTTTGGAAAGTACCTCGGCTATCGAGGAATCCGACCATGAAAACCCACAGGGCGAACCCCATGTTCCAGACGATCGCCTTGCCCCGCAGGAGCCACGCGGCCAGCAAAGGAAGCACGAAAGCAATCAGCCAACCAGCGGCGTGCAGCGAAAAAGACATCGGTGGCAGCCGGCTGTTCCAATACCATTCGCGTTCGCCGGCAGCCAACACAGCGAACGTCGGGAGCAGAGCAATTCCGCCGCTCCAAACCAGGGTCCGCCGGAAGTAGGAACCGTCCTTGTTTTTGTCTTGGTCGTGACGAGCGCTCAAGTACGTGACCGCGACCATAGCCAGGAACTGGACAAGAATCCTCTCGCTGCCGCTGAAGTGTTCCGTGCGCACGCTCCACTCGCAGGCGATCCAGGCAGGCACGAGCAGCGCGGCGAGCGTAGCTTGGAGCCAATCCCGCAGCACCAGCCACGACAGTGCCGCGCCGATCGCCCACAACAGGATGCCTCCGGGCCAATGTTCCTGAAGGTTAAAGATCTGCCCAGCCAGGAAGATGCCACCACCCAAGGCAACCGTGCCCACGGCGTGCAGCGCCAGCCCAAGCGCCCGAAGTCGCGGCATGAGCGCACCGGCGGCCAGGTGAAAACCCGAGATCATTGCCAGCACCAGCAGGAAGCGCTCGGTGGGCGAGAGATCTTCCCAGTGAGCGGCGACAAAAAGCAATATACCGGCGGCCACCATGATGGAGCCGAACGCGATGGCGAACACGACGGGCCACTGCATGCCGGGAGATTCACGAGAGGTCTCGAAGGCCCGAATACGTTCGGCGGATTGCGAATCAAGAAGTCCGGCTTCCACCCACCACTGCAGCTGCTGTTCGAGTTGTTCTGGGGCGCCCATGAATTTATGGAACGAATCAACTTAGCTGAAGAGCAGATGGATAGCAAGAAGAGCGCGCAGAAACCAAACGGCAACACGCTCGACGAACCCGAAGTACACCGCCTCATCGACGAAGCTCGGCGCCGCGACGAAGTTCCCATGCCTGCGGGCGCCCGCCACAAACTCATCATCAGGTCTGTGTCAGCGCAACAGCGGCCGCGCCGGAGCAAGTTCTGAGCGACGCGCGCCCAACGAATTTAAGGCACGGGTCCATCCCCGGCCAGCACCCGGCAACTTCGTTTGTCCTCAGAAAGCCAACTGCTTGAAGAAGGGGTAGATGGGATCTCCACAGGACTGGCGGCGTTTCTTGGGGCAACGTCGCTCTCCACACGCACAACCTTCTTAGGAGCTTTGGCTTCGGCCAGCTTCGGTCTTGCACATGGCGGAGAAACATGGATCTCGCTCCCTGCAGGGCTCGACGACGCAGAGCCTCCCCGATCGCCAGAAGCATCGTCCGGAGGTGACGCCGAGCAATCGCTCACGTGCGAGTCCACCGCCGGTTCGTTGCTCGAAATACCTTGCGGCACAGCGAACAGCACATCCGTCACGCTTTGTGGCACGGACGCTTGCGAACCAAAGTTCGGAGCGAAGTGCGGATCAGGCCGCGCACTCGGAGCCTTGGCCGGGCTGTTCGGCGGCCCTGTAACGATCGCTGCCACGCTCTCCATCTGAAACTGCGCGCTCGAGGAACCCGCACTCACCGTGATGAACACATCGCACGGGCCCACGCTTCCGACGGAGGGCACGATGGAAGCGAGGCCGTCCTGAGTGCTCTCAACCTGCGCCTGCGACGATCCGAGGAGAACGGGCATTCCGTTTCCCCCGACAATGGAGTCGCCATCCTGTTGGCCTCCCTGTTCGGGACTAACCCGAGCCAGCGTGGTCTCAAAGGTGACGTTCACCCCCGTCACCGGATTCGCGGCAAGCGAGCCGTCGGTCACTCGCATGACCAGCGGCTGAAAGGACTGCCCCGTCGGCACAAACTGCGACGATCCACTCACCGTCTCCAGCGTCCACAGCGAAGGCGGCGCGGAGAACAAAGTAAAAGTCTGGCAGGGCGCATTGTTCGGAGCTACGCAAGCACTCACCTGCACGTCGGCATTTTGATTCGTGAGCTGTGCCGTGATGGTGGCAAATCCCGAGCCGTTGGTGGTTCCACTGCCCGCCGAAAGCGAAGTCGTGCCCTTCATGATTGCGAAATTGACTGCGACATTCGCTTTAGGCACGCCCAGGTCCAGCGCTTCAACCGTGAGGGGAACTGCGATCGTCGCGCCTTGTCCAACCCGGCGCGTCGGCGTCACTGCAACCAAGTCGAGCGTGGATGAGGTGCCCACCACCGTGGCCTGTTGCGTCTGCGGCGGCGAGTACGACGCTGGCGCCAGAGCGATCGTGATCGTGCTCTGTCCCTTGGCAGTGGGAGTCACCCAGCTGGAAGATTCTCCCACTTCATCGCTCAGCACCGAACAGGAAGCAGCGCTGCTGCACGCCGAAAACTGCAAGCCGTTGGTCGCGCTCCATGCAATCGTCGCCCCGCTTACCGGCGTAACTCCATCGGCGGCAACCGCGCGCACGCGGATTGCATTGGCCGCTTGAGACCCAACGGGCGTTGCCGGCTCCGCACCTTGCAGCAGAAGCAAGCGATCCGCGGCCAGAGCGCCATAAGTCAGCGCACCGGTCATCTGCGAGAAGGCACCGCTTACCGGGTCCGAGACCAGGATCGTAGCCGTTCCGTCCTGCGATCCGGGAGGCACGGCCAGCTCGATCTGGCTCGCAGACGCAGAAAGAGTGTTGCCGTTGTTGCCAGCAACGCTCACCTGTAGACCCGAATTGAATCCGATGCCATTGAGAGTGGTCACGCCGCCAGCAAGACTGAGGCGCGCCGGCGTAACCGTGTCCGAATAAAGGAGGCTGGCTCTGTAGAAGTAATCCGGACGGCCGTCGCCGCGGAAGTCGGCCACTCCTACTCGGAATGTATCGGACGCGCCGAACTGCGCATCCAGGCGGCTCATTCCAAAAGTCGCCGAGTTGAATGCCGAGGGCGTGGACGCAGGCGCGGGATTGCCGCTCTGGTCGCTCAATTGCCAGATCCCAATTACGGGCAACAGTTTGCCTTCGGTCGGCTGGCCCGTTTCGTCGAGGGCGGTCACCGCGACCGAGGCCGTCCGGTTCGCCTGCGCTGTGAACTCGAACCAATCGGTGCTGCCGTAACCGGAGATCCACGATCCCCATCCACCGCCCGGCGGAAGCGCCGCAGGAATCGCGTAAGTCGACCCACTGCCGGGATGCGCCTGCGCGATTTCATCCTGCAACATCAGAATGTCCCGCTCCGCATTCGACCCCTTCGACACGGTGACGACAACCGGAGCGAACGAACCCGAGGGCGCCACCTGTGTTGGGGCATACGGTTCGACGCCCAGGGACCAGTTCGCATCCAGCGCTTCCACGCTTAACTGGTACTGGGCGATGGTTTGCCCGGTCGGAATCGTCAGTTGACCCAGATCGAAAAAACCTTCGAGCGCGGGATCGTTGGAACCCCAGCGGTCATAGCGAAGGCCATTTGCGTCCACGTAGCCATTGACAATGTTCCCCGCGTTACCGTGAAACGCGAATCCAGAAACCGAAGTCACAACGTACTGCCGCGAGGGCTTGCCCATTCCGTCGATCAGCCGGGCCACCACGTTGACTCCCTGCATCGGCTGCACCGCATTCCCGGATGCATCGGTGAAGTACACGTTGCCGTAAATTCTGCCCGCCGGTTGCGGGTTCCCGCTGCTTGGATAAAGCCGTGCGAGCGCGTTGTTGTCATCCATTTTGGGGACGGCCGCCGCGTTGGGATAGCAGGCGCTGATGGGCACGCAGGAAATCGGATCGGTAAAGTGCATCACCGGAAATCCCGCAAGATCGGCGCTGGTCGGAGGTGGGATCTGCGTCAACACGTTCAGGTTGGCCTGCGACCATCCCAAGCCAAGAATGCGCCCCAGGACGCGCACCAACCGGTATTGAACGTCGGGCAGTTGCGCACTGGTGGCCGCGCAGACTCCGTTGATCACCACGAACGCGTGCACAATGTTCCCGCCCGTGGAGAAGTTGTCGGGTCCGCCGTAGACGGCATTCGTGAAACAATCGGTCAAGCCTCCAGCGCCTTGGCCCAGCAGCGCATCAGTCACCGTTCCGTCGTAGTCGTAAACAATTCCGACGGGAGTGCCCGTGGCTGAAGAGATAATGTCCGCAGGCGCGGTGATCGTACCGTAGCCGTCGGTTACAATATTGCTGCCGCTCACATCTTCGGCAAGATGTCCGCCCTGCGATGCGGTCAGAGCAACAGCTGAAATGCTGGTCCAGGCGCTGAAGGCGGTGGCAACAAAAGAATCGGCCTGCGCGCCAGGGAGGATCGGGCTCAGGTTCCCCTGGTCGGTGAAGTACTGCACCGAGCCACTCGCCCAGACCAGCGGTTGGCCTTCGACTCCGGGGGCGTAGCCGGAGCCCGCGATGAAAGCCGGGCCTCCGGCGCGGCTGGCATCGGCACTGCAAATTAGAAGACCGGCAACCGCCAGAATTTGCCAGCGCATGGCTCACTCCTCTCGGGCGCTGCGGATGGCCCGCTCCAGTTGAACGACGCTGATGCTCCCGGTATCGACGGGCACACGTGGCCGCACAGAAGATTCGTTTCGTAATCCGATGGCTGCGACAGGCTTCTGCGCATTCTTAGACACGTTCTTCCCGCTCGGGTCGAGAGCAACCTGGCCCAGTGATCCACCCACGGGGCTGGTAAAGTCCAAGCGACTCGGCGGATATAAGAAGATCAAAATGTGCTGGCCGCTGCGCATCGGGCGATGCATGGACCACGCGCCCGCCCACTCGTGAATGGTGAGAATTTGCCCCCGCTCGACCCCGGCAATCGCCCGCTCCACGCGAAAACTCAACTGGACCGCCGGAGTCACCCCCGGAACTGCCCGATCGGTTGCCGCGGTCGGTATCACGGCGGTGAGCACCGTGCCGGCGAATATCATCCCGGCCCGACGCGAAAGCTGTTTCCATTGCGGACCCAGAACGCGCTCAGCGATGACTTGATCCGATTGCTGCGCGGCTGCAAAGCTCGACAGAAAGGCGAGAGCAATGACCAACACGCGCCTTGACGCACGCATAGCGATCTCTTTCTGGAGGGAATGGGACCGGGAGAGGTCCTGGGAGTGGAATCAGCGTAGCGCGTTAGGGATCAGGCGGATGTGCGGGCGGTCACTATGGTTTTGTGATGAATCGCCATATCGTTCCGGCGGCCGCCGATTAGAGAGACCTCTCGCGCATCGACCTCGGCCTCTAACCATCGTATTATCCCGTAGAGAGACCCAACATGGAAGAAATTGCCATTTCCAAATTCAGAAGATAATTGGAATTCCTGCGTTGATGAAACTGCTGCTCAAGATCCAGCCCCCCTCGCAATTAACGAAGAGAGAATCAAGCCGCGGACCGGGATGGACCTAGTTTCGTTCTGCCAACATCAAATATAAGAAGCGCTCCTTCCTATTTGAGATATGGGCCACGCGGGTCATTTGTAGTTCTGATCGATCCATGCAGGACAGCGATACTTCAGCACGTAAGCGATCCACATTCCTTGCGCGGTCGAGTGGGCGATCGGCAACTCATCACCAAAAGAGAAGCGGTAAGGCGGACCAACTGCACCAACCAGAACTCCGAGGGTCAGCACAAACGCGAAAGGCTACTTCTTATAGCGACGGTTCGCCTTCTTGGTCGCCTTCCGTTGCGCCTTCGCGGCTTTCTTCATTGCTTTCCGCTGTTTTTTGTCTGCCTTCTTTAGAAATTTTTGCTGCTTCTTGGCCGCCTTCCGGGACTGGCGCGCATTTTCCTCAGGACTGATGCGTTGAGCTTGAGCCGGTATCGCCCCTGCAACACTCAAGGCGATCAGCAGAATGAAGGCAGCAATTCGTTTCATAACGTCTCCGAACAGAAGATCCTGCAGCGATCTTACACCGAAGCTGCGCCCGGACTGGCACACAAGGTGTTACTTCTGTAATCTGACCTCCGCGGGTGCCCCACTTCTCGCGCTTTTCGAGAAGTGGGAGCCGCTAGTACCGTGACCGCGTGATGAGTCATACGGAGGCGGGAAGCCCGGCTCTCCACCAGCAAGCTTGGATCGACAGCAGTAACAAGCACGCGGTCGCGGCACTAATGAATCGTCTTCGTCTTCCGCGACATGTAATCCATCAGCAGATATTGCCCGAGCGTGTATGGCGTCGTGAAGTAGGCCTTGCCTCGGCACATTTGAGTTACTTTCTGGACGAACTGCACCAGCCCATAGTCCGACGCCAGCATGAAGGTATTGATCAGCACGCCCGCCCGTTTGCACTTCGATACTTCTTCGAGTGTCTGGCTGACCACCAGCGGGTCGAGCCCAAAGGCGTTCTTGTAAATGCGTCCGTCTTCCAGCGTGAGTGCGGAGGGCTTGCCGTCGGTGATCATGACGATCTGCTTCATGTCCTTGCGCTGCCGCTGCAGGATGCGCTGCGCCATGCGCAGGCCCTCGCGCGTGTTCGTGTAGTACGGACCGACCTTCACCCGCGCTAATTGAGAGAGCGGGACCTCTTCCGCCGAATCGTGAAACAGCACCAGCGACAACGAGTCTCCCGGATACTGCGTCCGAATCAGTTGCGACAGCGCCATCGCAACTTTCTTCGCCGGAGTAAAGCGGTCTTCCCCATACAGAATCATTGAATGCGAACAGTCGAGCATCAGCACCGTCGCGCACGACGACTGGTATTCGCACTGATGCACCTGCAAGTCGCGGTATTCTAGGTTCAGGGGAAGCGCGAGCCCTTCGCGCTGAATGGCCGAGGAAAGCGTCGCCGTGATATCGAGGTTCAACGTGTCGCCAAACTCATACGGCTTCGAAGCGCCGCTCGCCTCGATGCCGGTCGCCATGTCGCGCGTGTCATGACGTCCAAAACTCGACTTGCCCAGCGATCCCAGCAGATCGCGCAGCGCCTTGAATCCCAAAAAGTCGAGGCTCTTGTCGGTGATCTCGAACTTCGCCTGCTGTTGCGCGCCGCCTACCTGCCCGCCCACTCTAGACTGCTTCGCACGATCGTGCGGCTGATCGATCGAGATGTAGTCTTCCTGCTGCATGCGCTCGATGAGCTTCTCGATCAGTTCCTCGAGTTCGCCCTCCATCTGCATCTGCTGCAGCCGGTCGCGCATTTCCTCGTCAAACATCTCGCCATTGAGCAGCGCCTGCTCAAGGGCACGGCGCAACTCGTCGAGCGTCTGCTCGCCCTCCGGCAGTTCGTACCAGAAATTGTCGTTGAAGCCGCTCTGCAGAAAATAGTTCGAGAGCGCGCTGAGCAAGTCTTCCATGCTCATGTCGCTGGCGGGGTCGGGGACGTATTTGGAGTAGCGAATGCGTTTCATAAAGGCAGGTCTCAGGTGTCAGGAGACCCGCTCTCCGCTGAGAACTGAGAACCGGGACCTGACACCTGACACCTAATTGAACCCTCGCTTTCGTCCGACCCCCGGCTCGTCCCGCTCAAACGAAGGCTTCTCAGCGACCTTCATTGGCTTCTCACCCGCCGTAAACACGCGCTCCTCGTTGCGTCCGATTTTCTTGTGTGCGTGCAGGCCTTCCAGAATGAACTCCGCCGCGGACACCTGCATCTCAGCGCTGTCTTTTGTGTTCACGTTCAGCTTGCCGAGTTTTTCCATCAGCCCCTGAATCTGGCTCAGGCCTTCGAGCACTTCCTCGGCTCCGGCACTGTCGGTAAGTTGAATCTCGCCGCCCAAGTCGAACCACTGCACCACCTGATTCATGTTGACGCCGTGCAGATAAGTATCGAACGCCTTCGCGACCGCGGTGCGGATCAAATCGCGGCTCACATAATCCGCGCCCTTCATCTCGCCTTCGTACTCCAGTTCCAGCTTGCCCGTGATCGCCGGCAGCGCCGCGTAGATGTCGCTGATCCGCGGCACGATAAATTTCTCCTGATGGGTCAGCGCGCGCCGCTCGGCATTCGATACCACATTCTCGATGGCCGAGATCGGCAGCCGCTGGCTGACGCCCGACCGCTTGTCGATCTTCTTGTCGTCGCGCGCCGCAAAGGCGATCCGCTCGATCACTTCCTGCACATACTTCGGAATATGCAGTCGTGAGCCGTCACGATCAATCCAGGCTTCCTGCGCGGTAATCGCGATCCCTTCTTCCACCGTCGCCGGATAATGCGTGCGGATCTCCGATCCGATGCGATCCTTCAGCGGCGTAATGATCTTGCCGCGCGCGGTGTAGTCCTCGGGGTTCGCGCTGAACACAATCGCGACATCCAGCGGCAGCCGGATCGGATATCCCTTAATCTGCACGTCGCCTTCCTGCATGATGTTGAAGAGTCCGACCTGAATCTTGCCCGCGAGATCGGGCAACTCGTTGATCGCAAAGATTCCGCGATTGGCGCGAGGCAGCAATCCATAATGCACGGTGAACTCGCTCGATAGTTCGTGCCCGCCACGCGCCGCCTTGATGGGATCGATGTCGCCGATCAGGTCCGCGATCGTGACATCCGGCGTGGCCAACTTCTCTACGTAGCGGTGCTCGGGCGTCAGCCAGGCAATCGGCGTGGCGTCTCCTTCTTTCGCCACCAGTTCGCGGCACCGCCGGCAGATCGGAGCGTAGGGGTTATCGTGGATCTCGCAGCCCGCGACGTAAGGCATCTCCGGATCAAGCAGCGCAGTCAGCGCCCTTAGAATCCGGCTCTTCGCCTGCCCGCGCAACCCGAGGAGAATAAAATTGTGCCGCGAGAGGATCGCGTTCACGATCTGTGGCACCACCGTGTCGTCGTACCCAACGATACCCGGAAATATCGGGCTGCCCTCGCGCAGCCGCGACATCAGGTTCTCGCGCAGCTCATCTTTCACCCGGCGCGAACCGAGACGCTGTGCAGTGAAAGGACTTTGGCGCAACACGCCGAGAGTCCGGACAACACTCATGGTGGAACCCCCACAGGAAAAAGCCTTATGCGGATTATACCGC
>Ga0116217_10001047_pt1 | contig 27603 bp, 23 predicted proteins | sample Sb_taG_6_FD_89697 | JGI IMG/M metagenome (GOLD analysis project Ga0116217, IMG submission 89697) | Peat soil microbial communities from Weissenstadt, Germany - Sb_50d_4_PS metaG | ecosystem: Environmental > Terrestrial > Soil > Wetlands > Peat | place: Germany: Weissenstadt | collected 2010-09-21 | reverse complement strand
CCATCCTTCCTCCTCAACTCAACATGCACACGGTGATAGCTTTGCATGCTCCAACTATGAAAGCCTACTCGCCTCCAGAAAAGTATCTACAAAGGTACACCTTCATATTGCCACAGACCTAGGCCGCGTACCGCCGAGCCTCGTCTTTGAAAGGCACCTGGTCCCTCCCCCGCATTTCGAGGTCGTTTGGTTTCCTGTTGAACGACCACACCAGCTAAAGCTGCGCCTCTAGAGGAGAATCGTCTCGATGGAGGCAGCGCGCCAGGGAATACCACCTTCGTAATGGGTTCCCAGTTCATAACGATTTCCTGCCCGATTCCCCATCTATCCTGTTGACTCTGTACTGACGCAACAGAGTCTAATAGAAGTAGCTTCTTCCCCCAGAAATGCAACGGACACGGAAGCGGCAAGAGGTGCGCCATGAAACGAATGACTCCCTATGGATTTTTTGCGCGAGCAGCGCTCATTGCACTAATCGCGACAGCGGGATTCTTCGCGGGCTGTAAGAGCCTTGAGACCGCGGGACGCACTGACCAGCAGATCGCATCCGACATCCAAGCGAAGATTCACAACGAGACAGCACTCGCAGACCAGAACATTCAGGTGAGCGTGAATAATGGGATTGCGACGTTGAGCGGAAGCGTAACCGATGAGGCTTCTCGCGCACTGGCAGGAAACGACAGCGGCGCTGTGGCGGGCGTAAAAACTGTGGTAAACGACCTGACGGTTCAGCCTCCACAACAGGGGCTCGCAATGAACAAGCCTGCGGCGCAGCAGCTCCCGCTGGCCGCACCTGCTCCGGAAAATCGGCCCACCTCCAGGCCTGAATCGCAGTACCGGCCCAAATATCAGCCGGAGTCTAATTCGAAACCGGCGCCGCAGCCCGCACCGCAGATGGCGCAGTCACCTTCGCAGGCACCTGTCGCGCTTCAGCCTCCGCCGGCGCCTCCTCAACCAGTCGTCAGGCAGATAACTCTTCCTGCGGGAACGGTCGTACCGATCCGCATCACTGAGGAGTTGAACAGCAAGACGGCGCAATCCAACGATGTGTTCCATGGATCGCTGGCCGCGGACCTTGGAACCCAGGGGGTGATCGCCATTCCGCGCGGCGCTCCAGTAGAGGGGCGCATTGTTGAGGCGCGAGACGCAGCTCACTTCAAAGGCAGTTCGCTGCTGAGTCTTGAACTCACGCATCTAGATGCGCACGGCCAGAGGATCACACTGATGACCGACACCTTCAGCAAACAAGGCGCGGGCCGAGGCAAGAATACCGCTGAAAAGACGGGCGGTGGCGCGGCATTCGGCGCTATCGTCGGCGCGCTTGCGGGAGGCGGCAAGGGCGCGGCGATCGGCAGCCTGGCCGGCGCGGCGGCGGGCACCGGCGTGAATGCGGCGACGCGGGGACAGCAGGTGGATATCCCCAGCGAAACGCTCATCAACTTCCAGCTGCAATCACCCATCACGTTGACAGTAACCACTCCAACCCCGGGCTCGGAGAACGACACGCCCAGCGACCCGCAATTGCAAACCCGCTAACCGCAGCGGGGCTTTTCAGCGGCGGGCTTCTGTGTCATGCTTGGACCCATGGGAAACAAAGATAAAGGAAAAAGAGAAACGAAGAAGGCTCCCAAGCCGAAGCCGAAACCGGAACCCGGACGCAAGCGCGAGATCTTTACTCCGCCAGCACCTCCGAAGTAGGCCGCTGATTCCACTTGGCTCGTTTCGCACTCCTAGGGCTGGTATGTGCCGTAGTGTCAGCCACGGAGCTCGAGCAAGGTGTCGGGGAAGGCGCTTCGCCGGTTCGGGCGCGCCGGACCTGTCCGCGCGTCTCCGAACTCTCCGCCAGCGACGCGATCCCGTCAGGGCCGGAGGCACCCCACAAGGGACCGAGAGATAAAAAGGGCCATCCCGTCTGGGATGGCCCTTTTGTGCCTACATCGATTCTGTTGAGGTTTATGGCTGGGCAGGTACGCCCTGGCTGGTCTCAGTCCGGGCCTGTGCCTTTTCAGCGAGGACTTTATTTGCGTGGTCCTCAAGCGCCTGCGCTTCCGGCATGTAGTTAAGCGCCTTCTGGATCATCGGATCCCAATCGGCGTGTACACGGAGCCCGTCAAGCTGACCGAACTGGATGGTGAGAATACCCTGCTTGATATTGGCCTTGAGCCAGTCCATGCAGCCGTTGAGGTCCGCATCAGTCCATTCGACGTCCTGAGTGGTGAGGAACTTCTTGAATTCGTTCATTACGTCGTCGTCCACCTGGAAGTTCTTATCGATGGTGCGATTGGCCACATAGACCGGCGCGAAGTGGAAGAAAACGTCCTTGTAGGTCAACTCGTCCTGGAAGCGGTTGGGGGTGGGCTGCTCGATTTTTTCGTCAGGCGTGATGCCGCCGCCACCGTAGACGGTGCGCCCCGAATCGGTCAGCTTGACCTCGCGATTCGAGGAATCGGCTGCGAGGGCGCCAGCATGATTGTAGTAATCGTAGAGCGACATCCCCTCGTAGTTGCGCTGGATAAGCCGCCCGGAAGGGGTGTAGTAGTGGTAGGTCGTCAGTGCCAGGCCGGTACCCTCGTCGAGGTTGTACACGGTCTGCACTAAGCCCTTGCCAAATGTTGTTTCGCCTACAATCAGGGCGCGATCGTGGTCCTGCAGCGCGCCGGAAACAATTTCCGCAGCCGATGCGGTGTCACGGTTGACCAGCACGACGATGGGGAATGTCTTGCCACCGTTGCCATGGGTCGCCACGTAGTTTTGATCGGCGTAGGCGCGACCGCGCTGCGAGACAATGGTCTGTCCCTTGGTGAGGAGCCGGTCGCAAACATCGACCGCCTGGCTTAGGAGGCCGCCGGGATTTTCCCTGAGATCGAGAAGCAGCCCTTTCAGGTTGCCAAAGCTGTTAATGGCGTCTTCCATCTCCTGGCCGGTTGTTTCCTGGAACTGGCTCAGGTGGATGTAGCCGACGCCGGGCCGGATCTCGAACTTGAGATCGATGGAGGGATGGGGGATTTCATCGCGAACGAGGTCGAAAACGAGTGGTTTGGGCTGGCCATAGCGAGCCATCGTGACTTGAACATGGGTGCCCTTGGGGCCCTTGAGCGCTTTAGCCACTTGGTCGGACGTCCAGCCATCCGTAGCTTTCCCGTCAACCGCGACGATCTGGTCACCGGGGTGAATTCCGGCACGGAATGAGGGCGTGTCCTCATAGGGAGTGAGGACATACACCTTATTGTTCTGTTGTTCGATCATCATTCCCACGCCGTAGTAGCGGCCACGCTGATCTTCGCGCAGGCGGGCGTAGGACTTGGGATCGTAGAAGTGGGAGTGCGGGTCAAGCACCTGTAACATGCCTGGAATGGCGCCGTCGTAAATTACGTCGTCGGCCTTGTCTTGCGTCAGAGGTTCGGCGTAGTTCTGCTCGACCAGCGTGTAGACATCGGCAAAATCCTTCAGGCTGTCACGGAGCTGGCTTTCGTCCTGCGATGACTGCGCGCCCACTCGGCGCTGCAGGAGGGTGCCGGCCAACGCGCAGACGGCGAAGAAAAGAATCACGGTGAAGAGGGCGCGGCGAGCGCGGGGAGTCATAGACAGTCCAAACCTCCAGACGGTGCGCGTGCCAGGCAACTGGTCAGTGATCTCCGATTGCAGGGCGTGAACCCGATGATTGCTGGATCACCGCTGCATAAAAATTAACCTTGCCCGGTTCCGGCAAGGCCAAGGAAATCAGGGACCCGCTCGCGCAAAGCCTGCGAGGCCGCCTTGCGCTAAAGTATAGCACTTGAGCATTTGACGCGCACGGACGAGACCCGGTAGCAGGCGTGCCTGGCAACCGTCGCGATGGGCAATGGCTAGGTCCGCTAAGCCACGCGAAACCGTTGGGAAACGCGCCTCGACTTCACCCATGCTCTCCAGGGATTTACAATAGCGTCTATCAACGAGACCGCAAAATTCGGTCAACAGGGCAGGAGCGGATGACGGAATTCGAGACAGTTTCAGACTTTTACAATTCTTCAATCACGCAGTCTCGGAACCTGCATCATGCTGCAGAGCAGCCCTCTTCAGCCGCCCGCCAGATTGCCGATTTGATGATTTTGAGAATCCTTCGCGGCGCAGCGGCGATGGCACTGGGGGCGGCGCTGGTGGTAGGCGGAAACTCGGCTCAGGGCCAAACCACGGAGCCGGCCAGCCCCTACGGCGGCACGGTGGTCGAAGACATCATCGCGCGGGTCAACGACCAGATTATTACCCAGTCCGACTACGAACGCGCAATGAATGAACTCAATCAAGAGGGCCAGCAACACGGCGAAACCATGCAGCAGATGTCCACCGAACGCCGGGACCTGCTTCGCAACCTCATCGACCAGCAACTCTGGCTGTCGAAGGGCAAGGAGCTGGGGATCACAGGCGAGACGGAGCTGATCAAGAGGCTCGACGAAATCCGCAAGCAGTACAACCTGAGTTCGATGGACGACCTTGAAAAGGCGGCCAAGGAGCAAGGTGTCTCGTTCGAGGACTTCAAGGCCAACATCCGCAACCAGATCATTACCCAGGCTGTGATGCGGCAGGAAGTCGGCGAACATATTGAGATGACGCCGGGCGAGGTGCAACGCTACTACGAGGAGCACAAGCAGGACTATGTGCAACCTGAGAGCGTGCGGCTGAGTGAGATTCTGGTCTCGACGGGCGCGCCGGGAACCGCGGATGCGGCCAAGCTGGCAGCGGCCAAGGCGAAAGCAGATGATATTGAATCCCGGCTGCACTCGGGCGGCGATTTTGCGCAACTGGCGCGCAGTCTCAGCGACGGAACGACGGCGGCCGAGGGTGGCGATCTGGGCACCTACAAGCGGGGCCAGTTGGGCAAGGTTCTTGAAGACAAAACATTCGACTTGAACACCGGCCAGTACACCGATCCCATCCTTACCCGCGAAGGGTACATCATTCTGAAGGTTGTGCAACACGCGCCGGGTGGCCCGCAGCCATTCAAGGACGTGGAGCAGGATGTGGAAGAGGCGTATTACATGAGCCAGATGCAGCCTGCGATCCGCGATTATCTGAACAAGATGCGGGATGAGGCGTTCATCCAGATCAAGCAGGGGTACACCGACACCGGGGCGACACCGGGCGAGTTGCACTCGAGCATCTCCTTTAGCGCGTATGTTCCGCTCTCTCCAAAGAAGAAGGGCAAGGTAGAGCGGACACGATTCCGCGAGAGCACGCATACGTTCCGGCAAAAATCAGGCGTGGCGCCAGCCGTGGCAGAGCAGCCTCCGCCTCCGCCGCCCGCGAACACCTCCTCGGAGAAGAAGAAAAAGAAGGGAAATAAGGAAGAAGCGGGAATTGAGAAGCCCGGCAAGAAAGAGAAGATTCGCTTTGGCCAGGCGCCGCGCGAAACTTTGCCCGGGGCAACCACAAATTCAGCGACAGAGAATGCCGGCGCAGTGCCGGAAACGGCTGCAAATGCGAACGAGCCCGCCAATCCGCTGGAACCCACTGCCCCAACTCAGAAGGGCCGCTTCAGCGATCGTGCGCGTGTCAAGAAGCCGAAGACATCGGGAGCCACGGATAATTCAAATGCGCCCCCGCCGCCGGGTGCGGCTGAGGTTGCCGACCGCCAGACGCAATCCGCTCCGCTCGGTTTGAACGGCGATACCACGTCCAAGAAGAAGAAGCATGCTGCCACCACCTCCTCCGAGAAGACGCGGCTTAGCGAAAAGAAGAAGACTTCTTCCGAATCGCAACCGCAGCCAGCGCAGCAGCCCACTCCGATTCCTCCGGTACCCGGTGCGCCCGCACCAGCCGATCATCCAGAGGCGCCACAAAGCCAGCAACCTCAGCAATAGCGCGGCACAATACTTGTGCTTGAACGACGGGCCTGGGAGCAAATCCCGGGCCCGTGGTGTTTTGGGCTGGTAGCTTGTTTCGCAGCAACCGGCTTGTTGGCAGCAGGGGCCGGTTGCGTTAATCTTCTCGGCAGAATGAAAGACATTTATATCGACGATCTAATGGGCTTTGACGAGGGCAAGGGCTTCGACAGCTTCTTCCTCGTGCTGGCCAAGCAGCAACGAACCACAAAGCAGAACAAACCATATTTGAGCCTCACTCTCGGCGACAAGAAAGGGCAAATCGAGGGTCGCGTATGGGAGACGGGCGATCCGCGCATCGCAAAGGATTTCGAGCGGGGAGACATGGTTAAGGTGCGCGGCAGCGTGTCGCGCTACGACGACCGCGCGCAGGTGAAAGTCGACCAGCTTCGCAAGGCGCTCGACGGCGAGGCGGACAAGATGGACATGCTGCCGGCGACTACGCGCGATGTGGGAGAGCTGTGGAAGGAGCTTGAGAATACCGTCGCGGGCCTGACGAATCCCGATCTGAAAGAGTTGCTCACGGCGCTGCTCGGTGATGCAGCAATTTCCCAGGCGTATCGCGAGGCGCCGGCGGCGAGGCAGCTTCATCATGCGTGGCTCGGCGGTCTGCTGGAGCATGTAGTGAGTTTGCTGGGCTTGGCCGATCGCGTGGTGGCGCACTATCCGATGCTCGACCGCGATCTGCTCGTGACCGGAGTCATTCTTCACGACATTGGCAAGATTCGCGAGCTCGAGTGGGAGACGGCCTTCGACTATACGGTAGAGGGTGTGCTGCTGGGCCACATCCAGATCGGTGCCGACCTTGTTGAGAAGACCATCGCTTCCCTTCCCGGTTTTCCCGACCGGCTGCGGACGCTGGTGCTGCACATGATCCTTTCGCATCATGGCAAGCTCGAGTTTGGTTCGCCCAAGCTGCCCATGATTCCCGAAGCGCTGGTGCTGAATTTTCTGGATGATCTGGATGCCAAGATGCAAGCCATGGCCAGCGAGTTTGAGCGATCAGCGCGCGAGGGCCGGGCGGCAGATGAGCTCACTGGCAAGGTGTGGGCTCTGGATCAGCGGCAGTTGCTCAACACGAAGGCGTGGCTCGGGAAGAACGAGTGATCATCGTTCTGTAAACAGAGTTTCGTCAGCTTTCCTGCTCTATACCAGGAACCAATCCCACTGCTCTTTGGTAAGTGGAACGACGGACAGCCGTCCTATGAGGAGGAGTGGCGAGCGCGCGAAGAGCTTCTCCGCTTTGATTTCGGTGAGGGCCTTGGGATGCTTGAGGCGCTTGCCCGCGTTCACGCGGACAATGGGAACCTTGGGATCGGATGCATCGACGCTGACGACGGTGCCCGTGCCGACGGCGGTGCGCTCGTCGCCGGTATGGTAAAAGATCCACTTAGTTCCGGCTTTCATCTCGCGCAGGTTTTTCACGGCGGTCGGGTTGGTCACACCGTCCCAGTTGGTTTCTCCATCGCGCAGAAGATCGTCGAAGGAGTAGGCTTCAGGCTCGGACTTGAACAGGAAGTAAGGCATAGCAGTTGCCAGTGATCAGTTGCGGGCCCATGAACTTGCACAGCGGAAACTCCGGTGGTCGCAACCGCTCTATTCCATCGTCCCACATTTCCAGCGATCTCCGCATCGTTATGACTTAAGTGAGCGGCATTTCCGGCCGGAAGCCATCCTGCCACGGCGACTCCGTTTGGCGCAGAGGAACGGCGAGCATGGTGTAGTAATCGTCGGTCAGTAACCCCTCGTAGCCCATTGGCGTTCCATCCCAGCGGCGCCAGTCGTTGGAGTGACCTTTGGCGTCTTTGCCTTCAAAACCGCACCGGCCGTATTCGTCGAGCATCGGGAAGAGGATCTTGTCGGCATCTGCTTCACGGCCAAGATCGTAGAGCGCGGCGAGCGTGAAAAACGCATAGGCTCCGGTCGCGCCGCCGTTTTCGTAGTTCTGGAAGCCGTCTGAGTTGTCTTCGAGCACACCACCGCCGTAGCGGGCGTCAGGCGTCCGGTGCACGTAGTCCTTCAGTGGGACGGTGATGAGGTTGCCGGGCAGGCCGCGGTTGAAATTGTTGTAGCCCACTGCCTTCATCTTGGCGAGCAGCTTGTCCATGATGGAATTAGCCTGCGGTTTCGTCACAAGTCCGTAGTGAATGGCGATGCCGTTGACGAAAAGGAAATAGTAATCGTGCAATTGGCCGTCGGCGCTTCGCCAACCTGCCAGAACTCCGGTGGCTGGGTCGAAGAAGCGATCGTAATACGCTTCGCGCAGCTTGTCCGCGGCAGCTTGATATCGTCCGGCATCTGAACTGTTGCCGGCCTTGACTGCCATCATGGCCATGTCGCGATAGGCTCGATAGGCTAGTGCGTTGGCATACGCATCCTCGTGGCCGAAGCCGATCGTATCCCACCAATTCGACGGCCTGATCTTCGGAAATCCGTTCGACCAGATCCCGGAGTTGCCGCTCTCGCTGTACTTGATGAGGCCATCGCCGTTGCTGTCGCTTGCCAGCATCGATTCGGCCCAGGCGCGAACACCCGAATAGTTTGCAGCGAGCCAATCGTCGCTGTGTCCGGCGCGAATACAGTTGCCCGCAGCAATCACCATGGAGGGAAAAGTATCCGATGTCGTGGTGGGGTGGTCCGGAGCGATGGGCAAACCATAGGCGAATCCGCCTGCCAGCATCCGGTCGAGCGTTTGGCGCACAACATCGAGGGCCGTGAGGCCGTCTGCCAATGGAGGCGTGAGCGCGGCAATGTCAGCGAACTCGTAGTAGCAGAATGCGCAGGAATCGCTTGCCGTATTGTTGGCGAGCGCCTGAAGCGACGGATTGAGCTGCAGCGCGTTGAGCCAGTTGCGGCGAAAGGCATCGAATCGCGGATCGTCGCCAACTCCTGGCAAATCAGGATAGATTGCCGTCACGTCGAGGGTGTAGTCGACGCGCTGATGCACGAAATCCGCTCCGGGAAGCGAAAGCATCGCAGCCTGTTGGGGGCGGTTGGAAGTGTACGTCAACTCGAGATCAGGCGCGCTCGAGGTCAGCCGCATCGAGCCCTGGCCAGGAAAATGCAAGAGCGCTGGCGCTGACAAAAGCCCCGACTTCGCAAACAGGCCGAGCACCGTGCTGTGGATTTGGTTCAAGTCGAAGCGAAAGATAAAGGGACCGGAATTGAACTCTCCTGACCATTGCGAGGTCAGCAGGATTCTGCTGCCGGAAATGACGAAGGTCCACATGGCCGGCGAATCGGCGCCGGCGCCCTCGGCACGGTATTCCACGCGGCGAACACCGCCGGAGGTGGACGCTGATACGCCGTAGCCGCCATCGCCTTTCCTCGCGGTGACGATGTTGGCTCCACGCCTGCTTTTGGCAAGGCCGTCGATGTTCAGGCTGAGGAACTCGGGGGCGGTCGGTGACAGCTCAAGCTCCATGCTCTCTGAAGAAAAGGAGAGATTGCTGTTCGCGCCTCCGGCGACCTGCGCAGCCATCCCACGGCGAGACAAGAGCACGGCTGCGGTCGCGCCTGCGGTCTTCAAGAAATCCCTGCGCTTCAACATTCCCCTAGGTCCCCTCTGGTTCATTGCCACCCGCAGGCTCGCACCAAAGTGCGCGGACTCGCCTTTCCGGCGCGCTCGCTCGCAAAACGCGCAGCTGCGGGAATCGCAATCGATTGTATCAGCCCGCACAGGCCGGAGACCGGTCACCGTGAGCGGGTGAAAGCCGCTTACTCGCGGCCGCGCTTGCGAATTTCAATGTTGAGGCGCTTGATCTTCTGGTTCAGCGTGGAAAGTGGGATGCGGAATTGCTCGGCGGCCTCGGTCTGGTTCCAATTGCAGCGCTCGAGCTTTTCAATGATGATGCGGCGCTCGATGACTTCGAGAATGTCGAAGAGCGAAGAGTTCGGATTGTGCTCGAGAAGAGCATCCTGGAAGCTGCGGCCGGTGATGTGGCCGGGGAGAAGCTCGGCGCCGATGATGGGGCCAGTGGAGAGCACGACGCCGCGCTCAATGGCGTTCTCAAGTTCGCGGACGTTACCCGGCCAATCGTAATCCATGAGGGCGCGCATGGCGTCGGCAGAAAGCTTGCGCGGGGCAAGGTTGTTCTCGCTTGCGTAGAGATCGAGAAAGTGCTGGGCGAGAAGCGGTATATCTTCGCGGCGGCCGCGCAGCGGCGGCAGATCGACGGTGATGACATTCAGGCGGTAGAAGAGATCCTCGCGGAAACGGCTGTCGCGCACCGCCTGGCGGAGATCAATATTGGTAGCGGCAAGAATGCGGACATCGACTTGGATTTCCTGAATGCCTCCCAGGTGCATGAACCGCTTGTCCTGCAACACGCGCAGAATCTTGGACTGCGTGTCGAGACCCATGGTCGCGATTTCGTCGAGGAAGAGCGTGCCACCGTTCGCAACTTCGAAAAGGCCCTTTTTTGAGGCGATGGCTGAGGTAAAGGCGCCCTTGACGTGTCCGAAGAGCGTAGATTCGAGGAGCTCCGACGGCATGGCGCCGGTGTTGATGGGGACAAAGGGTTTGTCTTTGCGCGGCGAGTTGGCGTGAATGGCCTTGGCGATAATTTCTTTTCCTGTACCGCTTTCGCCCTGAATGAGCACCGTAGAGCGGCTGGGCGCTACCTGGGCGACAAGATCGAAGACCCGTAACATCGAATCGCTTTTGCCCACGATGTTGGCGAAGTTGTAGCGCTGCTTGAGAGTGCGCTTGAGCTGAAGATTCTCTTCTTCGGCGCGGCGGCGCGCGACTGCGGAACGAATGTCGGCAAGCAGTTTTTCATTGTCCCAGGGCTTCTGGATGAAGTTTTCGGCACCGGCGCGGATGGCCTCGACGACGTTGTCGACGGTGCCATATGCCGTGATCATGATGATGGGCAGGTCGGGTTGCCGCTCCTTGAACTGTGGTAACAGCTCTATGCCGTTCTGGCCGGGTAGCGCAAGATCAAGAAGAATGAGATCGAAGCTTTCGCGGTCGAGCAAACCCAGCCCTTCCTCACCGTCAGCCGCAGTTCTTACGGCGTAGTTTTCAAGCGAGAGGAGGACCTCAAGTGATTCGCGAATGCTCGCCTCATCGTCGACCACTAGGATCGAGGCGGGGGAGCCGTTGCCATTGCCTGCTGGAGTGGAACTGGACGCGTTCACGGGCACTGCTTCCTCGGTGGTGGGCTCAGGCATGGACGGAATTCCTTAATAGGGGAAACTCGAGATGGAATGTGGTGCCGGAGCCCACCGCGCTTTCAACATGAATCTTGCCGGCATGCTCCTGAATAATGCCGTAGCTGACAGAGAGGCCCAGCCCCGTGCCGCGCTTGTCGCCCGGGCGATTCTTGGTGGTGAAGAAGGGATCGTAGATGCGCTTGAGATGTTCGGGCGCGATTCCCGAGCCGGAGTCGGAAACGAGCGCCTCGACATGGCTGTTGGCGAGCGTTGCCACGCGCAGGCGACCGCCCCCGGGCATCGCGTCTTTGGCGTTGAGTAACAGGTTAAGAAAGACTTGCTGCAACTTGCCCGGATTTCCCTGGATGGGCGGCAACTCGTCAGTGAGATCGAGATCGATGAGGATCTGGGCAGTCTTTAATTGGTGCTCGAGCAGCGAAAGTGTGTCGCGAATGACCTGGTTGAGGTTGGTGGAACGGAACTCGGTGGTCGACGTGCGAGAGAAGTTGAGCAGGCCGTTGGCGATTTCGGCCGCGCGAAAGCTCTGCTGCGTGATCTTATCGAGCACAGGACCAAGGCGCGCGTCGCCGCGCAACTGCTTGGCGAGCATCTGCGCATAGGAGGAGATGACCGCAAGTGGGGTATTGATTTCGTGCGCAACTCCTGCGGCGAGCAGGCCGATGGAGCTGAGCCTGTCGGCCTGGGCAAGCTGGCTTTCGAGAGTAACGCGCTCGGTGATGTCATCGACCAGTACGATGCGTCCCACGGGGATAAAGTCCCGTGAAAGCAACGGCGCAATCGCTATGTTCGCAGTACGCTGCTCTCCGGCGCGCGTGGTGATTCGGAACTTGTAGAGGTGATGCACGCCAGGATCGTTGCGGAAGCCTTCGATGGCTTCAATAAACTCCAAGGGAAAGACGGAGCTGAGCGACTGGCCGAGCGCCTCGGCGCGGCTCATGGCATACATCGCCTCCATTTGCGCGTTCCAGCTCTCGATGCGGTCGTCAAGGTCGATGGCAAAGATGCCAACGTTGATGGATTCGACGATGTTTTCGTTGAATTCCTTGAGGCGCTCAAACTCGCTGATCTTTTCGCCAAGGCGGGCGTAAAGGCTGGCGTTTTGCAGGGCAATGCCGATGTAGCTGGCGAGCGACTCGAGCAGCTCGACGTCTTCGCTCGAAAGGAAGTCGCCGCCGAGCGTGCGGCCGAGCCCGATGACGGCGATGGTACGGCTCTGGGCGGAGGCGTTCAGCGTCTCATCGACGGCTTGAGATTGCGCAACGCGGCAAGGCAAATAGTAGTTCAGGTCGAGGGCAGCCGCGGCGCGCTGCTGTTCAGGCGAAAGATGCAGAGCCTGCTGCGCGTTTTCGAGGAAAATATGGCTGTGATCCTGCGCGTGATCGAAGTTGAGGAAGCTGAGGTCGAGGCGATCGACCTTCTGGCGCTCCCGCTCGATGCCCTCGGGCAGGCCATGCGCCGCGGCGAGGCGAAGGCGGCCTGAATCCTCGACGAGGAAGATGGCGACGCGCTCGACGAGCAACGTGCGCGGAAGCTGCTCGACGATGGAGTTGAGCAGCGCCTGCAGATTGGTTTCAGAGCTGAGGCCGCGGCCAAACTCGACTAGAGCTTTGCGGTAGTCGTAACGATGGCGGTCGAAGGCGCGATCAACCCAGCCCTGAATCCGGCGCTTGAGCGGGTCGAATACGGCGGCCGTGATGAGGATGGCGATCCCGAGTCCCCACTCGCCCATATCTTCTGGCAGGCGCGTGTGAACACCAATGGAGATAAGGGCGATGATGCCGAAATAGCCACCCAGAATGAGCGCGGTGGCCAGCGTGTACGCGACGCCGCGCTTGAAAATCAGGTCGGTGTCCATCAGCCGGTAGCGGACGATTGCCCAACTGAAGGTCAGCGGCAACAGGATGAGCGAAAGACCGGCCAGATTGGTGAGCAGGCGCGGTGGATTGAGATCGAGCAGAAACGGAATCGCGTAGAAGAATGTGAAAGGCAGCACAGCGCCGAACGCGCCACGGTAGAGCCACTTCAACTGCTGGCGCAGCAACGGGGTGGAGGCGCGTGTATAGCTGCGCAGGAAGAGCAGCGCAGCCACGACGTAGAAAGCGGCGTCGTAGGCCGTCCCCGTCTGATCCAGGCGATGCTTCAGCAGCTCGGTTGCCGCGCGGGTCTCTATGGCCCAAACCCATAACCCGAGGAGCGCGGCTCCAGGCGCATAAACCAGCGGCAGCAGCCAACGACGGCTGAACTTCTTGAACCGCTCCTCGGGAAAGCTAAGCGCGAAGTGGAGAAAGAGAGCCGGCTGCAACGACTCGGCCGCCACATTCGTCCAAAAGACCGTCCAGTCGAGAGTATCGAGCTTGGTGGTGTATTTGAGCGCGTAATACGCGAACGACACCAGGCAAAACAGATAAAAATGCGTGGCACGCGGCGCGCCCCATCGCCGGAAAAGAACGTAAAAGCCGATGATGAGGTAGATGAGGCCGATAATACGCAAGCCGAGGAAGTAGGTGTGGTCCGGCGGCTCTGGAATGACCTTGACCGGCGCCTCGAGGGGAATGCCATCCCGGGTAATGGAGTAGAAAACCTGGCCCCATGGGCCCGCGCCGTAAAGTGCGCGCTCAAGATCGGCGCTCCGGGAAACCGGGATTACCCGCTGGTCCGGCGTTTCGCTCACCCCGGTCAGCAGGTCCCGAGGTTGGATGCCGGCGTGCTGTCCAGCCAGGCCAGGCAAAACTTTCTCGGCAAGCAGCCCACCTGTGGTTTCACGCCACCAGACGCCATCATCGGCTTGCTGACGAAAGTTACGCTCCTGCAGAAAGTTGAAGACAGCCAACACGAAGAGTGCCGCTGTGGCCAAGGCCAGCAGCGTAGCTTGCACGCGGTTCAGGAGGCTTGTCTCCATGGGCGGGAACTTCTCTACAGTTGATTTGCTTGCACGTCAGTTGCCACGTGGGGGATATACACAGGCAAGCACGTCGCCCAACGCCAATCTTCTGAGAATACGCATGATATGGACTTGCAATTCGCGACAAAAGTCAACTGATTGTGAAGCAAATCACCCTTCGAATGTAGAAAACCGGAGCCGGGATTCCGAGAAGAGAATGAATCTATGGAAAATTGTAGCACGATGAACTCAGACGGGTTATCGCACAAGTCCATCCAAACTTCAGCTTTCAACGTCGGATTGACCCGCGGACCGGCAACCCGCCGGACAACGGTTTCCCCGGCAGAATGGGTCGGCATACTACCAATCCTAGCTCCCCAATGGCAGAGTCAGCGCTGGCCGTAAGTCGCTTTTGGCCCGTGCTTGCGCAGGTAGTGGTGCTCGGAGACATGAGCTGGGATCCCGGCCTCTGGCGCGCCCAGAAGCACGCTGCGGAAGGCCAGCCGGGCGATGTACTCGAGAACGTCGGCGTGCTCCACAGCCTCTGCGGGTGTCCTGCCCCAGGCAAACGGGGCGTGTCCGGCCACGAGTACGCCGGGGACGGCAACCGGATCGAGGCCGCCCAGGCGGAAGCGGCGAATAATGACGACGCCGGTATTGCGGACGTACGCTTCGTTGACCTCTTCGGCTGTAAGCGGCTCGGTAACGGGAACGGGGCCGTGGAAGTAGTCGGCATGGGTCGTTCCGAGACAGGGGATCGGGCGGCCAGCCTGCGCCCAGGAGGTGGCGAACTCAGAGTGGGTGTGGACGATGCCGCCAATCTGGGGAAACTCGCGGTAGAGCAGCGTGTGCGTGTCAAGGTCGCTGGATGGACGCAGCGAGCCCTCCACGATTTTGCCGTCAAGATCGGTGATCACGAGGTCGCCGGGAGTCATGGTTGCGTAGTCAACGCCACTGGGTTTAATGACAACGAGCGGCCTGGGTCCCGAACGGTCAATACCGCTCGCGTTGCCGAAGGTGTGGGGCGCAAGACCGCGGCGGGCGATTTCCTGGTTGGCGTGGAGAACTTGGTCGCGCAGAGATTCGAGCAGCATGGTGTGTCTCGAAGATAGAGTAAATCCTTCTCCCGCGGGGCAGGGATCAGAGATCTGCACCGGAAGGTATTGAATTTTTGAAAGAGCCGTCGGGAGTGACGTCCGGCATTTGACGGTGCGCAGAACCGGGGTTAACCTTCGACTAGTCTTCCCATCACATGCTTCGGAGGTCGTCGCGCCCAACTGGCGCGAGAGCTCGGAGGTTTGGCTTTGCGCGCACGAAGGATTGCCGTTGTTGGGTCTGTTGCCGTATCGGGTCAGTGGGGCCCTATGCTCATCGCTCCTCCCGCAGTCAAGCAAGCCAAACGGCTCAGTGCGCGGCAAAGGCCGGGCTGCCGTGGCTAACCTCACGATTCCCCGACCTGTCGGCGTCGCGCCGGCCAATGGGTCTTGGGCAGCAGCGGCGCGAGCGGCAATGGCTCGGACGTCTCTGGACGGGCAGGCAATCCCCCCAAACCGCTGGATGATCGCGATCGCAGTGATGTCGAGCGCAGTGATGCAGTTACTTGACACCACGGTGGTCAACGTCAGCCTACCGCACATCGCCGGTTCCCTTTCCTCTACCACGGAAGAAGCAACCTGGGTTCTTACCTCCTACCTGGTGGCGAATGCCATTATTCTGCCTGTCACCGGTTGGCTGGCGGGGGTATTGGGCCGCAAGTGCCTGCTCCTGCTTGCAGTTACCGGGTTCACGCTGTCGAGCCTGCTCTGCGGGCTGGCGCCGAATCTGCCCATGCTGATCGTCTTTCGCGTGATTCAGGGCTTGACCGGCGGCGGGCTGCAGCCGCTTTCGCAGGCAGTGCTGCTCGAGGAGTTTCCGGGTAAGGAGCAGGGTAAGGCGATGGCTTTCTGGAGTCTGGGGATTATCGCGGCACCCATCTTTGGCCCCACGCTAGGCGGCTTTATCACGGATACGTGGACGTGGCGCTGGGTGTTCTTCATCAACCTGCCGGTGGGCTTGCTGAGCCTTATGTTGATCTCGCAGTACGTCTACGACCCGCATTACCTGCGGCGGCGGAAATTGGGCGTGGATGCCTGGGGCATCGGCATGCTGGTGGTGGGCATGGGCGCACTGCAAATCATGCTCGACAAGGGTCAGGAGAAAGACTGGTTCGGATCAAGCCTGATTTGCTGGCTGTGTGTGTTTGCAGTGGCGGGTCTTACGGCGTTCGTGCTGCGCGAGTTGAGGGCCAAGGATCCGATCGTGCACTTTAAAGTGCTGCGCTCACGCACCTTTGCGTCCGGCGTAGTACTGGTCACAATCATGGGCTTCGTGCTGACGGGGAGTCTGGTACTGCTGCCGCTGTTTATGCAAACGCTGCTGGGGTGGACGGCGACAACCGCAGGAATCTGGAACAGCCCTCGCGGTATCGGCACCGCGCTCTGCATGCCCCTGGTGGCGTATCTGCTGGGCAAGGGATGGGACGCGCGCCGCTTGCTGATCTTTGGCTTTGCCCTCGCGGGGGTTTGCTTCTTTTACTATGCGCGGATGACCCTCGAATCCGGCACGTGGGACATCTTTTGGATCCAGATCTTCCAAGGCTTCGGCCTGGGCTTCCTATTCGTGCCGCTCGCCACGCTGACGATGAGTATGGTTCCCAAGGCGGAGACATCTTACGCAACAAGCCTCTTCAATACCGTGCGAAACATCGGCTCCAGCATGGGCATTTCGTTTGTGACGACGCTGTTGGCGCGGCGCGGGCAGTTTCATCAACAGATCCTCACCAATCGCATCACGCCGTCAAGCGCGGTTGGACAGCAGGCGCTGGCGCGACTGGTGCCCTACATGGTGCATCAGGGATCTGACCCGGTGACGGCAGTCGAGAAAGCGGGGGGACTCATCTATCGGCTGCTCCAGCAGCAGGCGGCGCTGTTGAGCTATGCCGACGCGTTTTACCTGATGGGGATTCTCTTTCTGCTCAATATTCCGGTGGTGCTGCTGATGCGGGGCGCAGAGCACGGCCACCACCAACGCGAGAAACCACAGAGCTTATTGGAATAGCTCCCGGGTTAAAAGAGGTCCCGGAATCGCATTCAGCCGTCTATTTACAGACCCCCTGTCATCACGTCACGTTCGTGCAAACCAGGTTTTGTATCATGACAAGTGGGTTCCCCTTGGAGGTTCTGATGCGTCGTCTCTTATTGCCCGGCTCGATCGCCCTGGCGATCTGCTTCCTCTTTTCTCTGCCCGTATCGGCAGGCAAGATAAATACCAGTGATTTCCCGTTGCGTGTACTCATTCTTTTTCGCAACGGGGCCCGTCATTACCACGGAAACGGCGGCGGGATGTCGTCCCTGGAACAAGTGGATGGCCTTGGCGAGGCCGACCTGTTTGAAAACGGCCAGCCAACTGGCTTCGATTTCAACTACACCTGCTCCCAGCCCATCACTCCGACGCCGGGGTTGGAGACATTCATGGCGCGATGGAAGAAGCCGGAGAGGGTACTGCAGATTGTGATGCCGGTGATGGGCGGCAAGCCCGGCGACATGAATTCCTGCGATCTGAATGTGAACTTGAAACAGGGCACCGCCTACGTCCGCCACAACGGCGGAGTTGTCGAGGAGCCCGCAGCCGAGTTCAAGGAGTGGATGATCAAGCATCAGTACGATCCCGAGCACGGCAAGGATTTGCCGGCGACGGCTACGAGCGAGCAGCCGGCAACCGGTCAGCAAGGCGCGGCGCCGGAAGGGGCTCAGCAGCCATAGGCTCTCAGCATGGTGTTTGCCAAGCGGCTGCGGGACGGGGTCCAGCGCGGAGAGATTACGTGCAGCGTGCGCATCTGGGAGCGTCCGCATGTGAAAGTCGGCGGGCGCTATCGCATGGAGGAAGGCTCGATCGAGGTGGATTCGATTGAGCCGATCGGCTTTCCCGACATCACGCCGGAGCTGGCGCGCGAATCAGGATTCCTCGGCGTCCTTGATCTTCTGAAAGTGGCCAAGCACGGACGCGGCGACAAGATCTATCTCATTCGCTTTCATTACGTGCCGACTTTCAAGCACGCAGCCAGTAAGGCTTCGGCACTACTGCGGCAAGCTCGGCGAATTCCGCGTCGGTGAGTCGGAAAGCCGCGGCACTGACATTCTCTTCAAGGTGCCGTACGTTGCTCGTCCCGGGGATAAGCAGCGTGACCGGCGAGCGGCGAAGCAGCCATGCCAGCGAAACAACGGCCGTGGAAACGTTGCGCGCGGCTGCGATCTTCTCCACCGCTTCGTTGGCTTTGCGCCCTTGCGCCATGGGCCCCCAGGGCAGAAATGCAATCCCGTTGGCTTCGCAATCATCGAGCACGAAATCCCATTCGCGATCGGAGAAACTGTAGCGGTTTTGCACGCACACAATGGGCACGATTTTCCGTGCGCGCTTGATGTGCTCAAGCGTAACGTTGGACAGCCCGATGTGGCGAATCTTGCCCTGCTCTCTGAGCCGCGCCAGCGCTTCCACTGAAGCGTCGAACGACGTGGCGGGATCCGGAACGTGTAACTGGTAGACGTCGATGCGCTCGAGGCGCAGGCGCTTGAGGCTACCCTCGAGGGCCTCCTGGATATGTCCAGGCGCAGCATTGTGCTGCCATACGCCGGGACCGAAGCGCACCCAGCCCGCCTTACTGGTGATCACGAGGCCCGAAGGGTAAGGCCAAAGAGCCCGTGCGATAAGTTCTTCTGAGACGTTCGGGCCGTAGGAGTCGGCGGTGTCAATAAAATTCACGCCCAACTCGACCGCGCGGCGCAACGTGGCGAGTGCGCCGGCAACGTCGTCCGGGGGACCCCAGATGCCCTTGCCTGTGATGCGCATGGCGCCGAAGCCCATGCGATTCACCGTAAGGTCGCCGCCGATGGTGATGGTTCCGTATTGGGCTGCGGGAGAGGATGCGTTTATCGCGGGCATTCCGCTAACTCCTGAGCTCTCCGCTTTCAGCTCGTGCATTACGAAGTCGAGTCGGCGGCAGGCTTGTGCAACCTGCGCCGATTGAAACTTTGCCCACGCACTCAATCTACTTGAGTTACTGGAGCGATCCGCCCCGAACTGAGAGCTCAAGCTGACGACTGCTAGTTCGTTTTTAAACTGTCACTTCCCAACCTGGCTCGTAGGTGCGGCCCCAATATTTCATCGCTTCTTCATCTTTGAGAATGTGCCCTGTTTCGGTATCGACTCGCAGCATGCGATTGACGAACCATGCGACGTTCGAGAGCAACAGCATGGTGACCGTCACGTTGGCCACGGGGATCGGCGAGTTAAGTTTTTCCTCGCCGCGAATGGCGGCGATGAAGTTGGCAAAGTGAGCGTCGGTCATGGAATCGGCGCCGACGAGATCGCCGGTAGTAGTTTCGTGACCGGTGCGGAATGTATCGGTCTGTTTGCCCTTCCAATCGTAGACATCGTAGCCGCCGCGGTCGATGACAACCGACCCTTTGGTGCCCATGATGCACGAGCCGCGATCGCGATCGTAAACACGCATGCCCTGGCGGCTCCGGCCTTCCCAGGAGATGAGCTTGTCTGGGTACTCAAAGTTTGTGATGAGCGTGTCGTAAAACTGCCAGTCGTCCTTTTCCTGATAGCAGCTTCCAGACGCGGTGACGGCCTGTGGAATTTCGGCCTGGAGAGCCCAGCGGCAGACGTCGACTTCATGCGTGCCATTGTTGAGGGTTTCTCCGGTGCCATAGCGGCGCAGCCAGTGCCAGTTGTAGGGATGAATGTTGGCTCTGTATTCACTGCGCGGTGCCGGGCCTTGCCACAGGTCCCAATTCAATTCGGGCGGAGCGGAGCTGGGCTCACCGTAGTGTGTGGCGCCGCGGGTATTGGCATACCATGCCTTGGCCATGTAGGCCTCGCCGATGAGGCCGTCGTGAATCTGCTGGATCATTTTGATGGTGTAGGCCGAAGAGCGCTGCTGATCCCCAACCTGCACCAGCTTGCCGTATTTCGTTTGCGCGGCAACAAGAAGCTCGCCTTCGCGTGGATTCTGGCTTGAGGGTTTTTCCACGTAGACATGCTTTCCGGCCTTGAGGCCGAGCACGGCCAGCGGTGTGTGCCAGTGGTCAGGCGTGGCGACCGTGATGGCGTCCACGTCTTTCGATTCGAGCATGTGACGAAAATCGCCTTCAGCCTTGGGGGCGTAGCCAAGCACCTGCTCCGCCCTGGCTGAGAATTTTGCGAGGATGCGAGAGTCAACATCGCAGACGTATGCGACGCGGGCGGTTTTGCTGTTTGCGTGCAATGACGACAAGTGTGCGTAGCCCCTGCCGTTGAGACCATTGATGGCGAAGTTCAATCGATCGTTGGCGCCAAGGATCTGCGCGTAGCTCTTTGCAGTGGACGTGAAAGCCGAGGTCGCAACTCCTGCGGCCAGGCCGTTTACAAAATTACGGCGGGAAATCATTGCATTCTCCATTCATCTTGCTCTCAGCTATCAGGGCCTTGCATCAGGCTATGGCTTTTCAGCCCGAGTGCCTTTACTTTCCGAGCGTCCAAATGCTCGCATACGGCAGAAGCGGACGGAATCGGCACACTCTGGTTGCCGCAAGAGATTATATCGTTGCCTGATGCTAGTCCGGCATAGCAGGTGCTAGCTGGTAATGGTGCCGTTTGGTTTCCACAGGTAAGGCGTTTGGCAATAGTCTTGCTCGTGGCTCCCTATTTAGGGGCAATTTGGAGCCTGATTGCTGCCTTGCCAGCGGGTGCCGCTCCTGTATCGCTCCCAAAAGTTCCGGCTCCGCCGGTCACCATTTTGTCGAAATCGGCTTGGCCTACTCCACCGTCAAGTGTCTCACGCAGGATAGTGATGAGTTGGACGCCAGCCCGCTTATCTTCGTCCGGTGCATCGGCACGAATGCCTACGACTACGCCTTCCGCGCCTCCGCCCGAGAAGGGGTGGGAAAAATTCCGCAGTACGCCTGCTTTCTGGATGCTTCCTAGAATCGCGTCAACTACCGTGTTTATTTCTCGGGAATCGCCCAAGATAACAATATCCACCGTTTGCCCCCTCATAGGCGCGAACGCCTCTGTGATGCGGCGTTGCTGGTCTGGCGTGATGACACGATCTGCAAGCCTAGCTTCTAATTGCAGTCGGGCGAGTCGCTCTCTCTCGGCGGTCTCATTCGCTTCTGCTGCGCGAGCGTCGGCATCTTTGGCCTCTTTATTTGCTTGCGCAATTTGTAATGCGAATCCCTCTGCAGTCTTTCGGGCAACTTCGGCGGCTTTCAATGCTTCGGCGGCGCGGGCATTTTCCTCAGATGCTTGCTTTTCGGTCCCTGCTGCACGCTCATTTTCTTGGCTTGCTTCGCGCTCTGTTTCAGCCGCGCGTTCATATGCGCCATTTGCACGTTCATTTGCCACGCTACTCTGGCGTTGGGCGTCTGCAAGAAGGATATCGTTGAATGTTTGGAGTTGTCCTTCCGCGCGGTTTTGCAGCGCTTCAAAGATTCCCTCTCCGACGATTCCGACTACAACTAGCAACCACCCCCCAAAGCCAATCTTTTTGATGAATCTCTTGAATTTGCGGATGCGTGTTACTGATCCCTTTGTGAAAGGGGCAAATAGCCTCGGCCACATCTCATGGAGCAACTCCGGGCCTTCTAGGGCAACACCGGCCGCAACCACAAATGCAGAAATCAGAACCCACAGGAAAAACGTGTGGCTCGTCCTTTGCAGTTCTTCTCGAATGCTGTTGTCGAGTGTATTGATAAAGTCGGCGGAAACGGCTATACCCAGCGAAGCGGAGGAAGACGCAAGGGCGACGGCGTGGACGATCATTTGGCTCAAACTCCTCGCTACGCTTGGAATTATCTACCTTTTGGGTATCGTCGGATGCGTGCTGAAGTCTATCACAACAAAGCTAAAAAAGCCTAAATATAGGAGAAAAAACGCTTGACATTTGCCTCTATACTGCCGTAATATAGGCAGTATAGAGGATGTGATGAACCAGTTGAGCACAGCAAAGAGGGCACGGGTGATAGGGGCTTTGGTCGAAGGAAACTCCATCAACGCGACCTGCCGGATGCTTGGAGTTGGCAAGCATACGGTTCTCCGCCTGCTCGAAGATGCTGGTATTGCTTGTACGAAATTCCACGATAGGTATGTCCGTAACCTCCGCGTGCGCCGTCTGCAATGCGACGAGATTTGGTCCTTCGTAGGGGCGAAGATGAAGAACGCCAGCGAAGAGAAGGTTGCGGAGGGATGGGGAGACGTTTGGACCTGGACGGCGATTGACGCTGACACGAAGCTGTGTGTGGGCTATCTCGTCGGGGGCCGTGATGCGGGGTGGGCCTACGACTTCATGCAGGACTGCGCAGAGCGCATCAAGGGGCGCGTCCAGCTTACTACAGATGCCCACAAAGCCTATCTGCAAGCTGTCGAAGGCGCGTTTGGCGGGGACGTAGACTATGCACAATTACAGAAGATTTACGGCGCTCCGACCGATGCCGATCAGCGCCGTTATTCCCCGGCGAAATGCATCGGAACTGACATGAAGGTTGTGAGCGGTGATCCCGATCCAGAGCATGTCAGCACGTCTTATGTTGAGCGGCAGAACCTCTCCATGCGAATGGGGATGCGGCGCTTTACACGCCTGACCAATGGATTCAGCAAGAAGCTGGAGAACCACGCGCATCAGATCGCGGTGTACTTCTTTCACTACAACTTCTGCCGCGTTCACAAGACGCTGCGCGTCACACCTGCGATGGAAGCAGGATTGACGGATCACATCTGGACGCTGGAAGAACTATCCAGTCTGATCCCCGAGAGCAACCCAATTCAGCGAATCGATAAGGAACTCATCCGGGCCGCGTTGAAGCGGACGGCATAGGAGATTTATGGGGAAAGCTACTCAAGTATCGATACCGTACCTGGACCCAACCGTACAGCACGTTGGTATTAGCAAATTGCGGGCGCTCAACGTCACACAGTTGCGCGATCTCGACAAGACGCTGGTGATTCAGGACAACGATAAGCCGCTGGCTGTGCTGCTTAAGTACGAACACTTCATGGCAATGCAGGAGCAGATTGACGCGAAAGAATAGGTTACTTGTTTTCAGTCGCTTCGCGGACCACACGCAACGCATTCTGGCTGCTATCTAAAGGTAGGCATTTATGAGCATCGAAAGCGGCGATAATCTCGGCTCTGGCTTCCCCCCACGGCAGGCTGGACGAGAACTGCGCATGGCAGCGTTCGCAGACGCCCAGGAAGTCTGGGGCCGTTTTAACGATGCGGAGCTTTCGGGTCTCCATGATCCAAGTCTACCGCTGATGAGAGGCCCTGTGGATTTCAAACGGCACCATTACCTGCTAGCTGCATTCTTTGCAAAAGGCAGGAACAAAGGACGACTCGTTCGGGGGTTGCGGGGTTTATAGGAGTGCGCGCCGTTTGCGCGAAAATGCATTTCAGGGGTGTAAACTTGCGCCGGATGGGCCCGTCTACCAAATCGATGGCAGCCGGCACAGCAGTAAAGCCGATGACCGTGGACGAAGCGGAAGAGATTGCTGCGCAAGAGTTTGCGAGCATTGTCGAGAGCCATCGTCCGCAGATCTTCCGGTTCCTGCTGGCCTCGCTGAGGGATGTTGATCTGGCAGAGACACTGACGCAGGAATGCTTTCTGAAAGCGCATCGGAACTGGAAGCATTTTCGCGGCGAGTCGACCGCGATGACCTGGCTGATGCGAATTGCCATCAATCTGCAGAAGGACCACTGGCGCAACCGGCGGTTGCAGTTTTGGCGGCATACGCGGGCCAATTCGGTGGATCTGGATGATGCCAGCGATTGGCTGCCAAGCGGCGAACGAACTGCGGAGCAACAGATGCTGGCGCGGGAACAGGTGACGCACGTTTGGAAGGCGGTTGAGGCTCTGAGCCAACGGCAGCGAACCGTGTTCTTGCTGCGTTACGTTGAAGAACGCGAATTGAGCGAGATTGCACGGGTCACGGGGCTGAGTGAGGGTACGGTGAAGGCGCATCTTTCACGAGCCCTCGCGAGAGTGCGCGCAGAGTTGAGAGGATCTCGATGAACATGCGGGATAAATGGGCGGGAGAGATGGATGATCCGGTGCTCGGTGAGGCGCTGAAGCACTTCAAGTCGAGCGTGGACGCATGGAGCGAAGCTGCTTACAGACGGCCCCGGATAGTGGACTCGCGCGTCCGCCGCGGCGGATGGCAGCTCGCGGCGGGATGGGCGCTGGGATGTGCGCTGGCAGTGGGTAGCTTGGTTGGCGGTGTTTTCGAACATCAGCATCGCCAGGAACTCGCGAAGATCGCGGCGATCAAGGCGGCGCAAAAAGCCGCACATGAGAGGCTGGTGGTCGCCCAGTCGGCTGCCGCTGCTCAACAGGCGTTGGCGGTGCAGACGACGGCCAAGAACACCAGTGCCGCCAGGCACGCGAACGACACCGATGAAAATCTGTTGGCAAAGGTTGACAAAGACATATCGCAGCAGGTTCCGGCGGCGATGGAACCGCTTGCGCAGTTGATGGACGACAACGAGTCACAGTAAAAGCCAGACTGGGCCAATGATTCCCAGAACACGAAAGGTTAGGAGAAAAGATGAAAGCGATGAAGACTGTACGACTGGTTTTGGCGGTAGCGGGAGTTCTGATGGCCAGCGGATTCGCGGGCGCGCAAGCGTCGGGTAGTGGTCCGGGAATGCGGCAAGGGTTCGGAATGCATCGGCCACCTATGGAGCGTGCTCTTGGGATGGCAGGCGGGCAGTTCTGGAACAATCCGAACATCGTAAAGCAATTGACCCTGACCGATGATCAGCGCAAGGCGATGGACGGAATTCTGCAAGACCATCGCATGAAATTGATTGACCTGCAGGCGAATCTGGAAAGAGCGGAAGTCGCCATGGGTCCGCTGCTGAAAGCCGACACGCCTGACCGCGCGCAGATTGAAGCGCAGATCGACAAAGTCGTTCAGTCGCGTGCCGCGCTCGAGAAAGCGAATTCGCTATTCCTGCTGGACCTTCGGATGCAATTGAAGCCGGAACAGTGGAAACAGCTGCAAACTATGCGCCAGAACCGCATGGCGGGTGAAGGAATGCACGAACGGATGCGCGAACACGGCCCCGACGCATGGGGCCAGGGGCGCCAAGGCGGCGAATTCCGCGGGCGGCAGATGGCCCCGCCTGCAGGTGCGCCTCCGCAGGCGCCGCCGGCCGGAGCGCCGCCGGGCGCAGGTCCGGGAATCGATCAGTAGTTGCGGCAAGCGCGACGATCATAGCGCGATTCGAGCGCAACCGGAACTTGAGAGCTCCACAGAGGGCAATTGCAGTTGACAGGCAAACTGGTGGCGGCAGGGGGATTTCCTCTTGCCGCCGTTTTTTTCGTGCTGCGCAGCAGAGACGCGCGTTCGGCACGTTTAGGCGACTCGACTGTGACTCTTTCGGCGCGTCGGACGCCCAGTCGGTTCTGTAACATCAGGAGGGAAGGAGCCGATTGTGCCGAGTCTCGCCCCCGCCGACTGGTTGATCCTGCTGATTTACTGCTTCTTCATGCTGACCGCCGGTTTTTCACTGAAGCGGGTGATGACCGGCAGCCGTCAGTACCTTCAAGCCGGCCGTGCTCTCCCCGGCTGGCTGTGCGGCATAGCGCTCGTAGGCGTCAGCCTTGGCTCGCAAGAAGTTCTCGGCATGGGCGCAGCAGGCGCTCGCTATGGGTTGGGAAGCCTCGGCTTTATTGTCCTCGGCACGATTCCGGCGGCGCTCTTTGCCGGTTTGTATCTGATGCCCATCTACTACGGGTCGAACTCGGGCACTGGGGCGCCCGATCATACCGCACGATCGATTCCCAAGTATCTTGGGCTGCGCTTCGACCAGAAGACGCGGGCGCTAAATGCATGCCTGTTTTCACTGGGGGCTGCTTTTAGCGCGGGAATCTCCCTGTACGCCATGGCGCGTGTCCTGACGGCTCTGCATATCTTCGAGCAGGTTTCGAACCGCCTCAGCTTGCCGGCTTCCGGCGTTCTTCTGCTCGCCATTGTCCTGCCGGCTGCACTGGTATTGACCTACATTCTGCTGGGCGGGCTCGGAGCAGCCATGTACAACCAGGCGCTTCAGTTCTGCGTCGTCGTTGCGGGATTGCTGCCAATCGCGCTGCTCGGCCTGAAGAACCTTGGAGGCTGGAGTGGGCTGAAGGCTGCTGTGCCGCACGACCTTTTGCATGAGTGGAGCGGTGCAACTCAGGCAGGCGCGCATTCCGCGGGAATTGGCGCGGTCGGCCTCCTCTTCGGCGTGGGACTTGTGCTTGGCGGTGGAACCTGGTGCACAGACTTCCGGTTGCTGCAAACAGCGATGGCCGCGAAGAACGCGGATTCAGCAAGAAGGGCTCAGTTGATCGCAGCAGCGGTGTGGGTGTTTGTGCCGTTTCTCCTGATTCTGCCGGGAATTGTTGCCGTCGGGTTGCCCACGCCGCACACAAGCATCGTTGTCCACAACGAAAACGGGGCCATCTACCACGACATCACGGTGGTTCCGGCGGCAGTTGAGGCTGGACAAGGCATGGTTCCAGCAAAAGCCGATCCAGGGACCGGAAATCCGATCATCGACGCCAACGGTCATCCGGTGCTGGATTACGCGATGGCAACGCCAAACACATTGCTGCATTTCCTGCCCATGGGTCTGCTCGGGCTGGGAGTCTCGGCTCTGCTGGCGTGTCTGATGAGCGGTGTGGCGGCCAGCATGACCGCATTCAGTTCGGTCTTCGCATGCGATATCTACCAGGCGTTCCTGGCAAAGGATGCGGATGACAAGCGGATTCTCACGGTTGCGCGCTGGTCGGCGGTCGGCTGCGTACTGCTTGCCATCGGCGCGGCCTGTGCTACTTGGCGGTTTAACAGCCTGCTCGATGCAATGGTGCTGGTTTTCGCGGTGGTGAATGCGCCGCTGTTCGCGACGCTATTGCTGGGCGCTTTTTGGAGGCGCGCCACAGGCCATGGTGCCTTCGCCGGACTTATTGCAGGCGCGGCCATTGCGCTGCTCCACCACGGGCTCGATCTCCCCAAGGGAGCGCAGCCGGGCATTCATGGCGGATGGATCGCCGTCGTGCACCATCCCGCCAGCGAACTCGTACTTGACCTGGGTACAGCCACACTTGCTTTTCTTGTGAGCCTGATGGTCACCGTTGCGGTGAGCTTCGCTACCAAGGCGCGGCCCAAGACGGAACTCAAAGGATTGGTGCACTCATTGATGGCGCGCGAACCCCTAGGCACGCAATGGTGGAAGCGGCCGGAGACACTGGCCGTGGCAATTCTGCTGGCGGCAATTGCAGTGAATCTGATTTTCGTCTGAGCACCGAGGAGAAGAGCGATGTTTTACGATGCGCGCATTTCGATCGGAATGCTGTTTACCTTGATCGGAACAATTCTGGCGGCCTTCGGCCTGGCCACCCGCGATAATGCGCTGGCATATGCCAGGAGCCTGGGGATCGATGCAAATCTCTGGTGGGGATTGGTGCTACTGGCATTTGGCGTGGCCGTGCTGCTGTTGGGGCGAAGAGGGCAGATGAAACTGGAGAAGCAATCGAATCACAAGGGGAAAACAGGGAGTAGGCAGTAGAAAGCGCCGCTTGACAGAGAGTATTTGCCCCTACAACTGTTCTCTGTTCTCTGTTCTCT
>Ga0116217_10001046_pt1 | contig 27616 bp, 16 predicted proteins | sample Sb_taG_6_FD_89697 | JGI IMG/M metagenome (GOLD analysis project Ga0116217, IMG submission 89697) | Peat soil microbial communities from Weissenstadt, Germany - Sb_50d_4_PS metaG | ecosystem: Environmental > Terrestrial > Soil > Wetlands > Peat | place: Germany: Weissenstadt | collected 2010-09-21 | reverse complement strand
CCGCTCCGCTGCGGTCCTCGGATAGATCTCCATGCTCTCGCGCATGGCTCCATCCTCGCCGCCCGTTATGCGGACACTTCACTTGCTAAAAACACCGGACATATTATTAGCTAACGACAGTCGGCCACTCGGCAGTTACTTGATGGACAACTGTCGGCGCGAATTCCCTCGCGCGCTACCGTAACTGCTCACACCTCCAAGCGGTGCTCCCTCACAGCACGTCTCACGGCGCGTTCAAGCCTCAGGGCGGGGTGGAGCGTCCGGCGGTTGCGTTCGTGACGCGGGGTTTGAGCGAGGCTGCGTTGCGTAGTTGGTTTTTCGGGAAAGCGCAGGTCGGGTTCGGCACAACTCAAGCCACCCCAGCGACAAAGACCAGTCGCCGGGGGCCCCGGCAAGTCGTTCCCGGATACATGATTCGAGGCACTTTATCGCCTCTGTTCCGAAAACCGTATCAAAAATAACGCACACACGAATATCTGTGTCCAGATGTGCCAAATGACACAGCAATAAGGCTCGCCGTTGCGATTAAATTTTCGCAGCATGGCTCGGAAGGCTCGGTTTGACGCCCGGGAGAGCCCCGTGGAAGGACGAGACACCAAATTGCAGCAAGCGAATCGAGCGTTAGATCGGGGGGAGAGGGATGCGACTCTATCTTGTTAATCCCGATAATCCCGTCGTCAGTCTGACCAATGTTCATTGGAACCGCCTGAACAAGTACCGCGTCTGGAAACCGCTCGGGCTTCTCGTGGTGGCAGGACTGACGCCTCCGGACTGGGAGGTGACACTGCTCGACGAGAACCTGGGCCATCCCGATTACGAACCCCTGCCCAAACCTGATCTCGTCGGTATAACGGCCTTCACTTCTCAAGCGCCGCGGGCCTACGAAGTCGCAGCACTGTATCGCGCGATGGGAGTGCCCGTGGTGATGGGAGGCATTCACGCCACATTCTGTCGAGATGAGGCGCTGGAACATGTGGATGCGGTGGTCACGGGAGAGGCGGAATCGGCATGGGGGCAGGTTTTGGCGGATGCGCGCAACCATGCCCTGCGCAGGGTGTATGAAGGCGGCATCAGCGCCATGGATACAATCCCGCCTGCTCGCCACGACCTGCTCCACGGACGGTACTACCTCGGCTCGGTACAAACCACGCGTGGTTGCCCGTTGAATTGCAGCTTCTGCAGCGTTACCGCGTTCAATGGAGGCACGTACCGCCGCCGGCCCATCGATGATGTGATTCAAGAGCTGAGAGTGATCCGGGAAAAAGTCATCCTGTTTGTTGACGACAACCTCATTGGTACGCGCGAGGACCATCTCGCATACTCCAAGGATTTGTTCAGGGCGATGATTCAAGAGGGGCTGACGCGGCCCTGGATCTGCCAGGCGACCATAAACTTTGCCGACGATGACGAACTGCTGAAGCTCGCCGCGCAATCGGGATGCCAGGGCGTGTTCATCGGGTTCGAATCCCCCACCGCGGAAGGTTTGATGGCCTTGGGCAAGAAGTTCAACCTCTTGAAGGGGAGAGATTTCCGCAAGTCTGTCCGGCAGATTCAACGGCACGGCATATGCGTCGTGGGCTCTTTCATCATAGGGATCGACACGGACCAGCGAGGGATTGGCGAGACAATCGCTCGCGCCGCCAGGGAATACGGCATCGACGCCGCCAATGTTCTGATCCTTACTCCACTTCCCGGAACCAGGCTCTACGCTGAAATGGAGCGCGAAGGCAGGATCCGCTCGAACCATTACCCGGAGGATTGGAAGTACTACACTCTCACTTATCCAGTGGCCAGTTACGCGCACCTTACGTGGGCGGAACTAGTGGACGAGGTAAACCGGTTCAACGGTCGGTTTTACTCGTATGCGCAAATTCTTCGGCGGATGCTGCATCTCGCCAGGAAAACGCACAATCCCAGAACGCTGTCGGTCGTCCTGGTTGCCAACCTGAGCTACCGATCCAACCACCTTCTTGAGAGGCGTGTTTTTGCCAGTCGCGTTTAGTCTCCACTCGCCAACGCGCAAAAACGCGTCAAAATGAGGCTCAAATCAGCGTTTTAGAGGTCAAATAATTACATTTAATTGCTCTTTCGGGTAATTACATGGTGCGCTTTGCTCTAATTCCTAACCTTCGGTGGTTACAAATCGCATAAAACGGAACCTGGGAAGGTCATTGCGTCGTAAAAATGCAACCTCCGGTGGTTACATTTTGGCCCCAAATGTAACCATTTCATGAACATTTGAGGGGGTAAACACACCACTTGAGCGAACATTCCGCATGATTCGAGGCACTTTGTCGCCCCTCAGCCGAAAACCGCACTAAAAGTTGTGCACACAGCGGGCACCCGGCTGAAAGCTGAGAGCTGAAAGCTGGCGACTGCTTTTTCAATTCCGGCTGCGACCCTTGGCGAGGAGGCGCAGGAATTCCAGGTAGAGCCATACCAGGGTGACCATGATGCCGAAGGCGGCGTACCACTCCATGTATTTGGGGACGCCGTAGGTGACGCCCTGCTCGACAAAATCGAAGTCGAGCACAAGGTTGAGAGCGGCGATGGCGACCACGAAGAGGCTGACGGCGATGCCGATGGGGCCGGCTCCGTTGACGGTGGTGAAGTTGATGCCGAAGAAGCTGAGGCCGATTTCGAGCAGATAGAAGAGGGCGATGCCGCCGGTGGCTGCAACGATGCCCATGCGGAGCTTCTGCGTCACCTTGATCACGCCTGTCTTGTAGAGAAACAACATGACAAAGAGCGTGCCGAAGGTGAGCGCGACCGCTTCAATGGCGATGCCGGGATAGCGAGCGTTGAGGACCGCGGAGAATCCGCCGAGAACTAGGCCTTCGAGGAGCGAATAGATCGGCGCGGTGACTGGCGCCCACTCCTTTTTGAAGACGGTGACCATGGCAACGATGAAGCCGCCGATTCCGCCAATGGCGAGGGGCGCGACAGCCAGCGCGGGATTGTGCGACTGGAGAAACGAGCTCCATGTCCAGGCCGCCGTGGCGAGGCAGCAAAGCAGCAGGACGCCGGTCTTGTTGATGGTGCCGCTGAAGGTCATGCGCGCGGACGCGTCAACGAGATTACCGCCGTACTGGGCGCTGAATGTGTTCTGGCCGAACGCGGGGTTCGAAGTTTTGATGAGTGCCATTGAAGTGTCTCCGTTCTCATTTTATTGGATGGAGTGGATGGAAAGGAGAATCGGTGGAGATGCGCGATTGGGCGATTGCTTGAAAGCATCCCTCAGGTGCTGAAGCCAGAAGAGATTTCTTTTGGCGCTGACGGCACGACTGAAGTCGTGCCCTGTTACAAATCTCATCGCAGTCGTTCGGGGTTAGTCCAGTGCGCCCACGCCATACTCGCTCTCGTAGCGCTGGACGGTGGCCATCAAGTTTTCGATGGCGCTGACGGGCTGGATGCCGCCGCGCGCGCCATGCGCCATGCAGTTCATGGCTGCCGCGGCGCAGGAGAAATCGAGCTGGCGGTCGAGAGGCCAATCATGCAGCAGGCCGTAGATAAATCCGGCGCGGAAGATGTCGCCGGCGCCAATGGTGTCGGCCACAGGCACGCGAAAGGCGGCGCTGTGCAGCAGATGCTTGCCGTCCCACGCCAGCACGCCATTTTCACCCAGCGTCGCCGCGCTCAGCTTGCATCCGTAGCGCGATTGCATGCGGCGCAGCGAGCGTTCCAGATTGGTCTCATCCATCAGGCGGCAGGAAAAGTCGCAGTTGACGAGAAGATAGTCGATGTTGGCGATGAGGTCGTCGATGCCGGGATAGGTGTCGTCGAGATCGGCTGTGACAGGAATGCCGGCCTTGCGGGCCCAGGTTGCCGCCTGTATCGCCGCGGCCGTATCGTGCCCATCCACATGCAGCAGGCGCGCGTTCACAATCCATTCGCGGCGCAGCTCTTCGGGCTTGAGCGCCATGCGCTCGTTCTTCTGGCACAAAACTGTGCGGTCGCCGGTGGCGTCGACGAGAATCACGTTGTGCAGGCTGTGCGCGCCGGGAACGGTGACGATCTGCGCCTCGGCGCCTGCGCGGCGGAACGCGTCTTTGTGCAACTGCGCGGCTGCGTCGTCGCCAAACTTGCCGACGTAGCGGCTGCGCAGGCCCCAAGTCTGGCACGCTATGACGGTGGTGGCAACCTGGCCGCCGGGCAACACCGCGCGGTCACGATACTCGACCTTGGAACCGCACTCGGGAAAGCTGGCCAGCGAAATCACCGTGTCAGTGGCGTTAAGGCCCACACCGACAACGTCAACCTGGGGTAAAACCGTCATTCAAACATTGTAATGGCATCGCGACAAAACGACGGTGCGCAGGGATACGGACGGCCACGATGCTGTAGGCTCAAAGAAGATTCTGCTGGTTTTTGGATGAGATTCGTGGGACAAACAAATCCATCTTCGCGCCCGTTTCGTGTTCCGCGTCCTGGCGCTGCGCTCGATTGCGGCGGGGTGTCGCTGGAGACGCTGGCCCAACGCTTCGGGACCCCGGTTTACGTTTATTCAGCCGACCAGATTGTGCAGCGGCTGCAACTGTTCCAGGATGCGCTGGCGGGGCGGGATCACCTGGTGTGCTACGCGGTGAAGGCCAATTCGGCGCTGGCGATTCTGAAGCTGCTTGCCGATCGCGGCGCGGGATTCGACATCGTTTCGGGCGGCGAACTGGAGCGCGTGCTGGCTGCGGCGCCGGAGGCGTCGGGGCGCGTGGTTTTTTCGGGTGTGGGTAAGACGGCCGTGGAGATTGACCTGGGGCTGAAGGCTGGAATCCTGCAGTTCAATGTGGAGAGTGAGGCGGAGCTGGAACTGCTGGCCGCTCGCGCGCGAAAGCTGAAGGTGCGCGCCCGTTTCGCGCTGCGCGTAAATCCCGATGTTTTTGCCGAGACGCATCCGTATATTTCCACGGGGCTGCGCGAGCACAAATTCGGCATCGAGATTCGCCGTGCGCCGGCGATTTACAAAAGCGCGGCGGGGAATCGCTGGCTCGAGGCGAGTGGAATCAGCGTGCATATCGGCTCGCAGATCCGCTCTGCTGTGCCGTTTGGGGCGGCAATTGAGCGGGTGAGCAAACTGGTGCGCGAGCTTCGGCGCGAAGGCATCGCGATGGAGTCGATTGATGCGGGCGGCGGACTGGGAATCGATTATCACGGCGGGCCATTCGACCCAGCGGCAAAGGTGAAGGAGTATGCGGCGGCGCTTGAGCATGCGCTGGGCGACTTCGACGGTATGCTGCTCATTGAGCCGGGACGGTTCCTTGTGGCGCAGGCCGGGGCGCTCGTGACCCGCGTGCTCTATGTGAAGCGCAACGGGAAGAAGACGTTTGTGATTGTTGATGCGGCGATGAACGACCTCATTCGTCCCGCGCTTTACCAGGCGCACCACGAGATTGTGCCGGCGCGGAAGCGGGCGGGGAAGGCGCGCATCGTGGATGTGGTGGGGCCGGTGTGCGAGTCGGGCGACTTTTTTGCGCGCGACAGAAAGCTCGCGCCGGTTGAGCCGGGCGACCTGGTGGTGCTGCTCGATGCGGGGGCATACGGAATGGCGCAGAGCTCGAACTACAACACGCGGACGCGGCCGGCCGAGGTGCTGGTGGAGAAGGGAAAGGCGCGGTTGATCCGGCGGCGGGAAACGGTGGCGGATCTGCTGGGGCCGGAAGTTGTGTGAGGGGTTTCAATTCTTGACCGGCATTGTGACGATCCGCGAATGCATTTCAGGCGGCTTTCCGGTCCAGTCTGTGATGAATTGCCATCGGTGGCGTTGCCCTCCAGACCCCTGCCAAACGCCATCACGCCCGCATGAGGGCCAAAGCTTGCATTTGCCAGTGCCGTCGACGAGCGAGCGGTGAAGAATACGCGGCGCAGAAGCGATGCGGCCGATATATGGCTCGGGAAGAGTGCATCACCGTTCTGGTTGCTGACGAGGTCTTGATCGTGATCGACGTTTTCGACTGAGTAGTTCTCCCAGCTTATTTGAATCGTCATACCTGCGAGTGGCTGCCCTGATTCGTCAACCACATGGACGCTCCATCGTGGTGCCGCGAGGTATGGAATGGGGATCAGTGACAGCGAGATCAGACTCGCGAGCGCGACCGCGATTTTTGTTTTCCACGCCACAGCGGTTGATGGTAGCAGCGTGCAGGTACATCCTGCGAATGGCTCGTCTGCTTCCTCGTGAACGACCTTTAGCTCCACCTGTTATTGTGTTGCGCGGAGGCAATCGCAATGCGAATCAAGATGCGAGCGATTTGTGCGGTGATGGCTGCAGGCATGCTACTGGGATCTGCTGTGCAGGACAGGGCCGAATCTCTCGTCGTGAAAACGGAGCAGGGCGCGGTGCACGGCAAGCTGATCAACGAGGGCAAGGTGCGAGCGTTTTTGGGAATTCCTTATGCCGCGCCGCCAGTGGGTGAATTACGCTGGAAGGCGCCGCAGCCGCCTGCGAAATGGACAGGCGTGCGCGACGCGACCGCATTTACCGCGCGCTGCCCGCAGTGGCCGATTTGGGCCGACTACATCTTTCTCGATTCCGGCCCGAGCGAGGATTGTCTTCATCTGCATGTCTATTCGCCTGCCTCGGCTAACGGCGCGAGCCGGCTGCCGGTGATGTTCTGGATTCATGGCGGCGGCTACGCTGCGGGAGCAGGCTCGGAGCCGCGTTATACGAACTCGCTGCTACCGCTCGATGGCGTGGTGTTGGTGACGATCGATTACCGGATGGGCGTCTTCGGTTTTCTGGCGAGTGAGGATCTTGCGCGCGAGGGCGGCGGCTCGGCCGGAAATTACGGCTTGATGGACATGGTGGCCGGGCTGCGCTGGGTGAAGCGGAATATTGCACAGTTTGGCGGCGATCCGAATAATGTAACTATTTTTGGAGAGAGCGCGGGGTCGTTTGCGGTGAGCACGCTGATGGCTGTTCCCGAGGCGCAGGGCCTGTTTGCGAAGGCTATTGGCGAGAGTGGCGCGGATTTCAACGGCGTGATTGCAACGGGCGCACTGGTGGATCGGGCAAAGCGCGACCATGCCTGGGTGGAGTCGCTGGGCGTGAAAAGCCTGGCGGAGTTGCGCGCGATGCCGATGGACAAGCTGCTGGGTGAGGCGAAGAAGAAAGGTGTCATCGGGTTCACGCCGGTGGTGGACGGGCGGTTTTTGCCGGAGCCCGTTTCGAGGATCTACGCGGCAGGCAATCAGGCGCATGTGCCGCTGCTTGCCGGATGGAATCGTGACGAGCGAGCGGGCAGCTTGTCAAAGGGCATGACGACGGACAAGTGGAAGGCGTTCGCGGCTGACCATTACGGCGCGCACGCTGAGGAATTTCTGAAGGCGTATCCCGCGAACAGCGATGAGGAAGCCGTGCGATCTGCCGACAACTACACTAGCGATCAATTCATCGCTTTCGGGACGTGGCAGTGGATTGAAGCGCAGGTGAAGACGGGCGATGCGCCTGTCTATCGCTATCACTTTGAGCTGCCTGCGCCGCCGAGCGAGATGCACCCTGAAGGCATGTACGCGTTTCACTCGGACGATCTGGAATACGTGTTCGGCACGCTCGATACGCGGCATGGATCGGTGTGGAGGCCGGAAGATCGCAAGCTAAGCGAAGAGATGATCGAGTACTGGACGAACTTTGCGAAGACGGGCAACCCGAACGCGCCGGGACTCGCCGTGTGGCCGCGGTATGACAAGACCGATGAGGTGCTGGACCTGGATGCGACCTCAAAAGCAAGCCCGGACACGACACATGCGCGCTTTGAATTTCTGAGTCAATTCGGAATCGCGGGTCCTCTGCGATAGGGCGCGTACCGGCAGCGACGGCCGGACGAGCGATGGAATTGGCATGTCGTGTTTGCGCGCGCACGTGCAAACGCGGGGCCACACTGGTATGGTAGTGCGCGAGAGAAAACTCTCATGAGGCACTCAACCGTACGCGCAAGCGCGCTCGGGTTTCTGGCAATTCTGATTTCGATTTCGTCGGTCGTTATGGCTGATCCGCTCTCTATCAAGACGCAACAGGGAAAGGTGCACGGCAAGCTCATCAATGACGGCAAGGTGCGCGGATATCTCGGCATCCCATATGCTGCGCCGCCGGTGGGCGACCTGCGCTGGAAGGCACCGCAGCCGCCCTCACGGTGGAAGGGTGTGCGCGATGCGACAAAGTACGGTGCGCGCTGCATGCAGGGAAACGTCTTTCCGGACATGGTGTTTCAGGATAGCGGGATGAACGAGGATTGCCTCTACCTGAACGTGTTCACTCCGGCGGGCGCAAAAGGAAAAACTAAGCTGCCGGTCATGTTCTGGATTCACGGCGGCGGCTACTCCGGCGGCTCGGCTTCAGAGCCGCGGCATAATGGGGATTTTCTTCCGCTCAAGGGCGTGGTGCTGGTCACCATCAACTATCGGCTCGGAGTGTTCGGTTTTCTGGCGACGGCCGATCTGGCCCAGGAGGCTGGAGGCACGGCAGGGAATTACGGATTGCTCGACATGGTGGCTGCGCTGGAGTGGGTGCAAAGGAACATCGCAAAGTTTGGCGGAAATCCAGGCAATGTGACGATCTTTGGCGAGAGCGCCGGTTCGTCTGCCGTGTCCACACTTATGGCTGCTGCGCCAGCGCGGGGACTGTTCCAGAAGGCCATTGGCGAAAGCGGTGGCGCGCTGAACCTGGGAGGTCCACACGCTCCCACGCTGGCGGATCGGGAGAAACGAGAACAGGCATGGGCCGACGAGCTGGCGCCTACGCTCAAGGAATTGCGCGCGCTGCCGACGGACAAGATTCTTGCATCCGCCACCAAGCAGGGCGCGCCTCGGTTTTCGACAGTGATTGACGGCCGGCTGCTGGCAGATCCGGTTGCTGATACTTACGCCGCGGGAAAGCAGGCGCATGTTCCGCTGCTCGCGGGACGGAATCGAGACGAAGGCAGCATGGCAGCCGCGAAGGGGATGACGGCTGCGCAGTGGCAAGCGAACGGGGCGAAGCTGTTCGGCGATCGTTCTGCCGAGTTTCTGAATCTGTATCCGGGAGCGAGCGACGAAGAAGCACTGCGCGCGGCGATCGATTACCAGGGCGACACCTTCATTGCCTTCAGCACGTGGCGGTGGATCGATGCGCAGGTAAAGAGCGGAGACGCGCCGGTGTATCGCTACCATTTCGAGCTACCCGCGCCGCCGAGCAAGTTTCATCCCGGGTCGTTCGCATTCCACTCCGACGATATTGAGTATGTTTTTGGCACGCTCGACACGCGGCCGGAGGCAGTGTGGCGGCCCGAGGACCGGAAGCTGAGCGAGGAGATGATGGGCTACTGGACCAACTTCGCCAAGACCGGCGATCCGAACGGGGAAGGATTGCCGCAGTGGCCGCGCTTCGACAAAGTCGACTCAGTGCTTCATCTGGATAGCGAGATTACCGCGAGTCCTGACACAACACGGGCGCGATATGAGTTTCTGTTGAAGGGATTGCCGGAGAGGACGCAGTGAAGGAAGGCCTGGCTATTGCTTCACGCCGGAGCCTGCGGTAAATCCGGCGGTCTGCGTGGTGGGTGCGTCACCGCCGGTTGTGGGAGCGCTGAAGTTCGATCCCTTGGCGTTGATGGCATCCGAATAATCGGGTCCGAGGCCCAGGCTCTTAAGCGCACGCGAGTCGGGAGTGAGCTTGGTTTGCCAGCCGTGATCTGCCTGGTATTTCTGCATCGCCGCGATCGTCGTGGCGTCCCACTTGCCGCTAGCATCGCCGGTGAGGTAGTGCGCGTGGATCAGGGCGTCCTGAATCTCCGAGACCCGCTCCGGCTCAATAGCCTGCTGGCCACGCTGTCGGTGTGACTTGTGTCTGCTGTGCGAGAGCTTGTGCGAGCTGCGGGTATGGCTGGTCGTCGACGTTTCGTGCACGGACGAACCAAAGGCGGGCGGCGCCAGAAGGGCCGCGGAAATCAACAATGCCAGACCTGCATGAGACGAAAACACCCCAACACACCTCTAAGAAATCGAATTAGCGGAACTCTTCGGAGCAGTGTAGCGATTGTACCGCAATACGGCAAGCAGAAAAGCAAGCACGCCATTACCAAAGGTCCCAAGGCAGGGAAACCGGCGCCGGCCATTGACGTTGCGGTCCGGCGCTCTTATGCATGCGGCTACAGCGTTCCGCCAATTACGTTAATGCCCTGATCGGGATGGTTCGGGTCTATGACCTCGAAAACCACATCATCGCCCGACTTGAGCTTGCTGACTACGGCATCGAACTGGTCTTTCGTGGGCGTCGGCTGGCGATTGACGTGCGTGATCACTAGTCCCGGCTCCAGACCTTGCAAGTCGGCAAACGAGCCGGTGCGCACGGAATCCACGAGCACGCCCGAAGCGTGAATCTTGGCCACCATGGTTTGCGGGATGTCGTGAACCACGAGGCCCAGTTTGGCTTCGCCGGCGCCGCCTGCGTTTTCAGGATTGTTTTCAGGCTGCGAGTTGTTCAGCTCGGCGAATACCTTGTCACGATCACCCACTGTCACCGTGGTGTCCTGCTGCTTACCGTCGCGCATGAAGCCCATGCGGATGGTCGATCCCGGCTTGCGGCCGGCGATTTCGTTCACCAGGTCGTCGCCGTCCTTGATGCCGCGCCCGTCGATGGTCGTGATGATGTCGCCCGGTTTGAGTCCGGCTTTCTCCGCCGGACCCCCAGGCTGTACTTCTTGCACCAGAACGCCGGTCTTGAATCCGTAGACGCGATTGACCGCGGAGGAAAGTCCCTCGCGGAACTGGATGCCGATGGAACCCCGCACTACCTTGTGATCGGGGCTGATGAGGTCGTTGTATACCGAAACCACGGTGTTCGACGGCATGGCGAAGCCGATGCCCTGATATCCAGCCGATTGCGTGAAGATGGCCGTATTGACCCCGACCACTTCACCGTTCATGTTCAGGAGGGGTCCGCCGGAGTTGCCGGGATTGATGGCCGCATCAGTCTGGATGAAGTGCTGGAACTGGCCGGCAGCGCCCTGGTCGATGGTGCGGTTTTTGGCGGAGATGATGCCGGCCGTGACCGTTTGCGCCAGAGCGAACGGGCTGCCGATCGCCTCAACCCAGTCGCCCACCTGAGAGTCGTCAGAATTCCCCATCTTGACGGTGGGCAGCGGGGTGCTGGTGTCGATCTTGATCACAGCCAGGTCCGTTGATTTGTCGGTGCCGATCACGCGCGCGGGGCGCCCAAGGTCCGTCGTATCAGGATCCGTGGAGAGCTTGACATAAATTTTGTCGGCTTTGTCGATGACGTGATAGTTGGTGATGATGTAGCCCTTGGAGTCGACGATGAAGCCGGAGCCGAGAGACTCCTGCACCTGGCCGTTTTCGCCATCATCGCCGCCCGGGCCGCCGGGAGCCTGGCCGCCGAAGAAGCGGTTGAAGAAGTCCTGGAAATTGTCGGGCCCCTGCTGGTTGTTGTTGTCCTGGTTGTTGTCGTCGCCGCCGCCCGGATTCTGCGGAGAGGGCATCGTCTTGAAGTGAAAGCTCCGGTTTCCGCCGCCGTTTTTCGATTGCTTTGGGAGGGTCTCTGTATTGATGTTCACGACCGCCGGGCCCACCGCCCTGGCAATTTTCACAAAGTCGTTGGGAGGAGTCGGCGCGCTATAGACCTTGAGAGGAGTGGCGTCGGCGCTGTCGGTCTGTTGTTCCTGGCCGCGGACCCCGTGAGCAGCAAAAGAACCAGCCACAATAGCGGCTGAAAGCGTGGCGAGCACCACGAATGCCGAGGTGAGACGGCGCGAGCGTAGCCGTTCCAAGAGCTGTTTCATAAAGTCATTGACCTCGTGAGGCGCCCGAACTGATGGCCGGCAAGCGGATGGCGCTATCTCTTAGTATAGACGTCTCAAAGCCAATCCTGCTTGCCGCAAAAGTCGTACGCAAGCGCTGCCATTGCGCGTCAACCATGCTTGCAGGATTAGACGCGGCAGGAGGGAAAAGTGCCGTATGCGGGGGCGAAGGGGTGGTATGCAGGTTCGGGCGGAGGGGATGAGGCGGTTCGCAGGCGCGAAGAGTTTTGTGCTATTGGTCGGCGGCCCACTCGAGCATGGCGAGTGCGAGCAGAAGGACGCGCTTGAGAGCGAGCTCGCGATCCTTGGGGTGGTACCACTCGTGGAGTGTGTGGGCCGCTCCGCCCTCGCCGCCAGCGCCCATCGACAGCGCCGGAATGCCGAGCGATAGCGGGATGTTGGCATCGGTCGAGCCCAGACGCAGATCGGTACGCAGACCCATGTGCCTGTCGACGGCGCGCAAGGACGCGAGCAGCGCTGAGTCGTCAGGCAATTTCGCAGCGGGGCGATCGCCGATTTTTGTGACTGCGTAGGATAAACGCCCGCGGGGCGGCTGCGCGGTTTTGGACTTGGCATTCGAATTCTCGACAGCGTCTTCAATGGCGCGGTGCAATGCGACTTCAAGACGCACCAGCTCCGCAGCATCGGTCGAACGGAAATCAATGGTGGCTTGCGCGCTTTGAGGAATGGAATTCACGCTTATGCCACCGCTGATGGTCCCGAAGTTGAGGGTGGTGCCACGATCTTCGGGCATCGGTGTGTCTGCCAGGCGTGCCAGCGCCATGGCGAGTGCGGCTATGGGGTTTGGCGTGCCGGCGTCAGTGAAACTATGGCCGCCGGGTCCGGTAACGGTGACCTGGAAACGACGACTACCCAGCGCCTGCGTGACGGCTGCATCTGCGCCGGGCCCGTCCAGAACGATGTGGGCGGCGATGCGGCCGGCGAGTGAGCTCTGCTGGTAGATGTGGCGCACCCCGCGCAGATCGCCTTCGCCTTCCTCGCCGACGTTACCCAGCACGAGGAGCGGCACCGGCAATTCAACGCCGGCATGGATGAGTGCGCTTGCGATGGCGAGCATTCCCGCCACGCCGGCGGCGTTGTCGCACGCGCCGGGGGCGACAAGCCGATCGTCTTCGAACACAGGGTGGATTGGCGTGCCGGCGGGAAAGACTGTGTCGAGGTGGGCTGATAGCAGAACCATCGGCCCGCTACTCTCCGGGGGGAGATGCGCGGCCGGAAGGAACCCCGCGACGTTGCCGGCTCCATCGATTTCAACGTTGCTCAGGCCGGCCTCAAGGAATCTGTCTTTCAACCAAATTGCGCGCGCCTCTTCGCCGTGGGTTGGCGCGGGGATTGCGACGAGCGCGATCTGCCAGTCCATGATCGTCTTGGGATTGCCATGAAGCCAGGAAAAAGCAGAGTGGACCGGCCTTCGCGCCGCGAGCGCTGTGACTCGCGAAAATGCCGATACTGGCGTAAGAAGCGGCATGCAGATGGATTCAGAGTAGCAGGGTGGACGTGCGCGGCCGCTTTACGGACGAGCCGGATGAGGATTATGACCCAATGATGACTTCGTCTTCTGGATGGTATTCCACCGAGTGAAGAAACAGTCCCCGCGCGGGAGCCGTAGGGCCCGCGGCGGAACGGTTGCGCGCCGCGAGAATTCGTGCGACCTCGTCAATCGCCAGTTGGCCGCGACCTACGTCGAGCATGGTTCCTACGAGATTGCGCACCATGTGATGCAAGAAGCCGCTGCCGCGGACGCGGTAAACGAGGAGTTCTCCCGAGTCTGTCTGGCGCTTTTCCCAGGATGAAGAAAAAATCGTTTTCACGGTCGCGACCTCGAGAGGCGGGTGCGCTTGGACTATGGTTCCAGGGATCGTTGACGGCTCTTGCGCAGCGCGAGGATCGCGGTGCGACTGATCAGGATCCGTGGCGGCGAAGCTCTTGAAGTCGTGCTCTCCTTCGAAGATGCGCGCCGCTTGCTGGAGAGCATCGAAATCGAGCGGCCGGGGGTGGGAATAAACGTAGCGAGCCAGGAATGGAGAGTAAGTGTTGCAGTGGAGGACGCGGTATTCGTAGGTCTTGGCGATGGCCGAGTGGCGTGCATGGAAAGTACTGGGCACGACCTTCGCGTCGGCGATGCGAATGGACGGGGGAAGCGTGCGGTTGAGCGCGCGGAGCAGGTTTTCCGGAGGAATCGGAGCGCGCAAAGCGAAGCTGGCCACCTGCGCCAGAGCGTGGACCCCGGTATCGGTGCGGCCTGATCCCTGCGGCAGAGGCGTCTCGCCGGTGATTCGGCCCAAAGCGGCCTGCAACTCGCCCTGGATGGTCGGCAGACCAGGCTGGACCTGCCAGCCCTGGAAATCGGAGCCGTCGTATGCGAGGGTCAGCTTCCAGGTATGGAGGGGGCCATCGGTATCAATATCTTGAGCCACTCGGTCTTGAGCCACGGGAATCGCCTCATATCAGGATACTTGGGGGCGGCGGGAGGAGAAGGCACGTAGGGAACATTTGATTGAGCATCCGCCAGAAGGAGGGAAATGAGGCGATTCGGGAGCACGTTTGGTTCATTTCGCAAGAACTTCAAGGTTTTTCCACGCAAAAGTGATCGACGAGCATTGCCAGACCCGAGGTAGGTGGGCTATTTTACTAACTGGTTAGTTAAATTGTTCGACCGGGCAATCTGTCGCCCTTTTCCGCCTAACCAATTGGAGAGAAATCGAGTCGGATTCGACAACCGGCATTTGGATCGTGAAGGCATGGTGCCCGGCCATTACCGAGGCTGCCATGTGGCTTGGGTGAGGACTGTGGGAACCCGAAGCAAGACGCATTTAGCAGCGCGGACAGCCTGGCCGAGCGGTGCATGCCGCTGGAATTGCTCAAACCGCCTTGGCCGCTAAACACTACGCGAGAAAGATATGTTTGTGGGGAACGAGCAGGGTATCGACTTCGTAATCATGGATGAGCCATTCAGACGAATGCAACGGCGATAATCGTCTTGAGAAACCGCAATTTGCAGCCGGGGCGGATTCTGCGCCCTCTTGAAGCGAAACGCTTCGCGTGGCAAAGGAATTTTTGGAGAGAAACATGCTTTGTGACAGGACGTTTGTGTGTGATCGTGGGCGGGCAACCGCGCGCAGCGAACGCAAAGAAACCAGCCGGAACGGAAAGATGCGAGGAATTGCGGGCGGGCGATTGCACGCGGTGGCGGCAGTCCTGCTGACATTGGCGTCGACCATGCCGCCGGGTTATGCGCAGCAGGAAGCGGCTGGCTCCAAGGGCCCGGACAAAGCGGCGTCTCAGTTGCCGGCGGCGCCGACGCCTGAACCCACGTCGCCCTATCCGCTGCGGACATCGGGCCACGACTACTCAAGGCCATTTGCCGGCTGGATCGGCAATCCGATCGACATCTATCGTCCGACAACTATTCCCAAGGCGAGCTTTGTGAATTCGGTGCGGCTCGCCGACCTGGTGAAAGACGGCAAGATCTACCTGAGCCTTGCGGACGCGCTGGCGCTGGCCATCGAGAACAATTACGACATCGCCATCTCCCGCTACGATCTGGACATTGCGGACACGGATATTCTGCGGACGAAGACAGGAGCGACGCCGCTGGGCGCGCCATCGGGGCTGGTTACGAATACGCTGGGCGGATCCGCGTCAGCATTGGCTGCAGGCGGCGGTCCGGGCGGGACGACGGTCGGCTCGGGCGGTGCGGGTTCGGGCGTTTCAGGATTGACGCTGACCACGGCTGGCGCAGGACTGCTGCCCGAGACCATGGATCCCTCGGTGACCGGGACGATTCAGTTTGAGCGCGCGACACAGCCCCAGGTGAACACGCTCTTCTCCGGCGGCCTGAAGGCGCTCACGACCAATACCAACGAGTACAACTTCACGTTCAACCAGGGAATTGTGACTGGAGCGAATCTTCAAGTGGGATTTCAAAACCAGCGCATCACGACGGACAATCCGTTTGATACTTACAGCCCGCAGTTGAGCTCAATCTTCAAAGCGACTCTGACGCAGCACTTGCTGCAGGGCGCGGGCATATGGATGAACGAACGCTTCGTCTACCAGGCGTTGAACGACCGGCGCATCACGAACTCATCGTTTCGCCAGCAGATTATCTACACCGTGAACCAGGTGGAGAGCATTTATTGGGGACTGGTGCAGGACTATGAGGACGTGCAGGCCAAAGAGCGTGCGCTGGACCAGAGCAAGCAACTGCTCTCAGACGATCAGAAGCAATTGCAGATTGGGACAATGGCTCCGCTGGACGTGGTGAATGCGGAATCCGGTGTTGCGTCGGACGAGCAGGGGCTGATCAGCGCGCAGAGCGCGCTGAACTGGCAGCAGCAGATCATCAAGCAGGCCATCACGCGCAATCTGAACGATCCCACGCTGTCGGCGGCCCCGGTGATTCCCACCGATCGTGTCGGCCTCGATCCGATTCCCGAAGAGAGCCAGCCGGTGGAAGCGCTGGTGCAGGAAGCATTTCAGCGGAGACCGGAGCTGGAGCAGGCGGTTCTGACGCTGCGCAACGACGAGATCACGCTTAAAGGTGCGCGCAATGCGTTGTTGCCGACGCTCGATATTTATGGCTTTTATGGATCGAGCGGCCTGGGTGGCGCGCAGAGCCCTGATGCGCTCAACTTCTTCACCGGCAAGAATTATGCGCCGGGAACCTTCCCCACGGTCGGGTACGGCACAGTGGTTCAGCATCTGTTTGACAGCTCGGCGCCGGATAAGGGCTTGGGATTCAACCTGACCGTTCCGCTGCGCAACCGCGAGGCGCAATCGGTGCAGGAGAGATCGTTGATGGAGTACCGCCAGGCAGAGCTGCGGCTGGAGCAACTGCACACGCAAATCCGCATGCAGGTGGCGAACCAGATGTATGCGCTCACTAACGATCGCGCGGAGGTGAAGGCGGCGCAGGCGGCGCGCGATTATGCGGAACAGAGCCTTGACGCTGCGCAGAAGAAACTGCACCTGGGCGCATCGACTACGGCCGACGTGCTGCAGCAGCAGCGCAACCTGGCCACGGCCGACGACAACCTGATTGCGGCGTACGCCGCCTACGCGAAGGATCGCGCAGGCCTTTATCAGACCATGGCCTCAACGCTGCAGCATTACGGCATCAATCTGACGGAAGCTGCCGCAGGGAGCGTGAGCACAGAGCCCGTGATTCCCGGGGTGGTTGCGGCCAAGCCCGGCAACGAGCCTTCAATGACACCGCCGGTGACGCCGGAGCAGCCGGCGCCGCCGCAGCCGCCCACGCAGTAGGGCTGCTGGAAGGAAGCACCGAGTGGGCGCATCGGCGATTGGGGTTGATCCCCATCTTATGTTGTGTTTCAAGAGAAAGGCACGCTCAACCAGGACTGCGCATCCGGGTCTACGGGCGTCAGCGCCCTAGTGAATCAAGATTTACCCGGCACGGTTGGCACGTCCATCGGAGTAGAGCCTTCCCCTATTCATCCCGGAGCGCGACCAACGGATCAACGGTCGCGGCTCGGCGAGCGGGCAGCCAGCATGCGAAGAATGCTGCAAGCAGCATGGTAAGCAACGCCGCCGCGTACGTGCGCGGGTCGTTTGCGGAGATCTCAAAGAGTTGATTCTGCAGATACCGCCCCAACATCCAAGCGCCCGCTGAACCAATCGCCAAGCCGGGCACAACCATCGTGAACCCGCGGAAGAATACGTTGCCGACGACAGATTTTTTTGGCGCGCCAAGCGCCATGCGGATCCCAATTTCTCGGGTGCGGCGCCCAACATTGAACGCCAAAACGCCATATAGGCCAAAGAACGCAAGGACCAGCGCAAGTGCCGCGAACGAACCAATCAGCTTCGATTGAAACGATTGCCCTGAGATGGACGCCGCAATCCGCGAGTCAAGCGGGCGCACATCGTAGGCCAGTTCGGTTGTCGTCATCTGGAGCATTTGTGTTCTCACGGATTGAATCAGGGCTGACGGAGTTTGCCGGGTACGCACCACCAATGAGTACTCCGGGAAGAACGGAAATTGCCGAAGGGAGATGTAAAACTCTTCGTGATTGGTCTGGCTCAGGCTATCTTGAGTCGAGTCCCCCACAACGCCAATCACGGTGCAATGAGCAATTCCAATGTCGGGCGGGCCAAGCAGAATCTGCTTGCCGACGGGATTTTGGTTTGGCCAGTAGTGCTGGGCAAAACTCCTCGTTACGACGATATCGATTGGAAGTCCGCGCAACGCCGCGATGGCCTCATTCATGCTCGGCGCGGCCGAGGGCAATGACGGCCTCTGCTCCTCATCGTTAAACACACGGCCCTGCAGGAGGGGAATTCCCATCGTCCGGAAGTAGTCTGCCGACACAATTCGCTCCGATGACGAGGGATAATCGTTCGGTGATGGCGCAGGGCGGTCAAGAGGCCTGAACTGATTGTGCGAATCGTTGAAGCCGAAGGCCAGGTTGCTGGTCACGGCAGCAGACTGCACCCCCGGCAGTTGTGCCAGGCGATCCGCGGCATCCTGGTAAAACGCGCCAATACGCAATAGCGATCCGCCCATGCGAGCCCCCGGAGACGCCAGCCGCAACGAGAGCAGGTTTTCCGGATCGTAGCCAAGCGGCCTTGATGTGAGCGACCACAGGCTTCGCAGCACCAATCCCGCGGTGATCAACAGCAGAGCCGCGGAACCAACCTGCACAACGACCAGCAAGTCGAGCGCCTTGAAGCGGCCACGGACTGAAACGTCAGATGCACTACGATCTTTCAGCACTCGATTCGGATTCGTCCGGGAAAGCAGCCATGCCGGCACCATGCCAAAGCCGAAACCGGTCAGCAATGTTACCGCCAGCGTAAAGGCCAGTACCCGAAAATCCATCAGTGGAGCGCTGCCGGCATTCAGTTGCAGAAGCTGGACCGGAACCAACGACCTGAGAGCAATGCTGAGTGCAAATGCGAGGAAGAGCCCTGCCGTTCCCCCAACCGCGGCGAGCAGCAGACTCTCGACAATCACCTGACGAACCAGCCGCGGTCGATCGGCGCCAAGCGCGGCGCGAATCGCCATTTCGCGCTCACGTGCACACGAACGCGAAAGATAGAGGGTGGCAATGTTCACGCACACAATCAGCAGCACCATCCCCACCGCACCCATCAACAGCAACTGCCGCTGCCTGGCAACGCCCGTCAGCTGCTGGTGCAGATCGACCAGCGCGACACCCAATCCACTGTTGCTTTTTGGATACTGTTCGGCCAGATGCGACGCGATAGCGTTCATCTCGCTTGTGGCCGAAAGCAGCGTGGCTCCCGGTTTGAGGCGACCGAGCACCCTGGCGTTGCTGTGGCTGGCCCGGGCCTGCATGTACATCCCTTCAACAAAAGGCCCGAGTGGCATCACCAGTTCCGCGTCGGCGAAAAAACTAAATGCTGCCGGAAGAACTCCGACAATCGTGGCGGACTTTCCGTCCACATCCACCGCTTGCCCCACCATGCGGGGATCCGCATTGAAATGGCTGGTCCAGGCAGAGTTGGTGAGTAGAACCACCAGGGGAGATCCGGATCGATCGTCGTCGGCAGTCAAATCGCGCCCGAGCGCCGGGTGAAATCCAAGGACATTCAGAAAATCGTGATCCACCATCACTGTCGACATGCGCTCTGTGCCGGAGTTCGTCTTCAGATTCACCGAGGTTCCAGTGCGGTAGATCGTCAGCGCCGAGAACGAGGTCTGCCGCAGCTTCCAGTCAACAAAGTCCGGATAAGAGACCGGCATTAGCCCGCCCGATTTCGTTGTCTGCTCGCTCATGTAGACCAGCCGGTTCGGTTCGGGGTAGGGCAGCGGCCGAAACAGCGTCGCATTGATCACACCGAAGAATGCGGTGTTAGCACCGATGCCAAATGCCAACGTAACCACTGCCGCAATAGTGAAGCCGGGACTCTTGCGGAGCTGCCGCACAGCATAAGACACGTCTTGCTTCAAAAAACTCATCGTCGGCCTCTATCTAAACAACGCCTACGCGAATGTACATTTGGTTTTGAATGAAAGACTGCAATTCCCGTGCCATCTCCATCTGCGGGTCAGTGTGTGTGTTTTCAATAGTATGGCAGTCCTGGAAACCAGTTTTACGTTGGGCAATTGTTCACTTTTGGACGAACCTCACCGAAAACGAACATCTTCAGCAGCCAGAGAATGGCCATTAGAGGGACCCTCAGGTTGCGGCGAGTATTCCCCGATCGCGTTCCTCCTGAATACCCTTTTGCACAAGACCAGAAATTGAATTCGAGCAATCAGGCCGAGTTGCCCACTGAGATTCGGCACGGTCAGTCAACCATCTGAATCCGTCGCAATAAACGCCCCGGGGTACGGATTTGCGGGGGCAGGAACCGGCAGGGGATTCCTTGTGCAAGGCCGATCTGGCGGACAAATCCAGCATCTAGATCATTTTGGTCCGCCCCTGTGTCGCCGACTGCCCGCCCAGGTCAAACTTTCCTATTGCATTCCCATAGGAATGAGCGTACATTTCTCCTATTGGTTAGCAACAGGAGATTGGGATGAACGAAAAACCCGACGTCTGGCAGGGCACGCTGGCGCTGATGGTGCTGCGCACGCTGGAAACGTTGGGGCCGTTGCACGGCTACGGCCTGGCGCGCCGCATCGAGCAAACCAGCGGCAACCTGCTGCAATTGAACTACGGCACTCTCTACCCCGCGCTGCTCAAACTGGAGCAGGAGGGATTCATTCGCTCGCGCTGGGGTGTCTCAGAGAATAATCGCCGCGCCAAGTTCTACGAACTGACCAAGGCGGGCGGGCGACAGGTAAAGAACGCTGCAAAGGAGTGGGAGCAGACCACCGCAATTCTGGCGCGTTTCCTGGCACCGGCGGAAGAGGCGTAAGACAATGACGATGCGCAAGCTCAGAGCTGTATGGATTCGCCTGCTCGGCATGATCGGTGCGCAACGCGACGATGAAGAATTCGCCGCTGAACTCGCGAGCCATGTTGCCATGGACACGGACGACGGCGTTCGCGCCGGCCTTTCTCCCGCTGAAGCGCGCCGCCAGGCCCTGATTCACCTGGGCGGCGCCGAGCAGACGCAGCAGGCTCATCGCGAGCGGCGCGGGCTGCCGTGGCTGGAAACGCTCGTGCGCGACTTCACATACGGCCTGCGCACACTCGGCAGACACCTTGGGGTTACTGCCATTGCCATCCTCTCCATCGGCCTGGGCATTGGCGCCAACGCCACCATCTTCTCCATGGTTAGCCGCTTCGTCCTGCGTCCCGCGCCCATGGGCGATCCCACCACCTTGCTCGGGCTGCACACCACGCACGGCAGCGATCCGTGCTGCAACAACTTTTCCTTTCCCGCCTACACTGATCTGCGCGACCAGGCCAAATCCTTCTCCGGCGTCGCCGCCTACTATGAGTTGATTCCGGCCTCGATCGGTGGTGGCGGTCAGCCGGAGCGCGTCTGGGGCCAGGGAGTCACCAGCAACTTCTTCGATGTGACAGAACTCCCCATGGTCGTTGGACGCGGCTTTATCACTGGCCAGGAGAATGCGCCCGAAGTTGTGTTGGGAGCGGGCCTGTGGCAGCGCCGATTCAACGCCGACAAGGCAATCGTCGGCAAGCCCGTCATCCTCTCCGGAAGGACCTTCACGGTGGTCGGAGTGGTGACGCCGGCCTTCCACAGCGTTGATCAGATCCTGGACACGGAATTCTGGGTGCCGCTCGGGAATACTCGCTAACTGGCGTCCACTGTTCCCCCGCAGGATTCCCGCGATGCACACTGGCTGGCCGTTGTCGGCAGGCTGAAACCAGGCGTGACGCGCGCGCAGGCCGCAGCGGAGTTGAATACCCTCGCACAGCGTTTTGCCCTGACCAATCCAAAGACTGATAAAGAGAATCGCTTCTCGATCGACCAGGCAGGCTCATTGCCGCCAAGGCAACGCGGCGGAGTGGTTCTGTTTCTGGCTGGGCTCACAGTTGTTGTGTTGCTGGTGCTGGCGATTGCCGGGGCGAATGTGGCGAATCTGCTGTTTGCGCAAGCCGCCAGCCGCCAGCGCGACATGGCGGTGCGCCTTGCCCTCGGTGCCACGCGCGGCCAGCTGCGCCGCCAACTGCTGACGGAAAGCGTGCTGCTAGGCCTGGGCGGCGGCGTGCTGGGAGTTCTTTTGTCGCTCTGGGCCACGCGAGCGCTTTCCGCGCTTCACCTGCCCGCACCGGTTCCCATCGATCTGCGCATTGACGTGGACTGGCGCGTACTGCTGTTCGCCTTCGCTCTTGGCGTGCTCAGCGGGCTGCTGTTGGGCATGGTTCCTGCATGGGCCGCATCCCGTCCGCAGTTGGCCAACGCGCTCAAGAGCAAAGACACGCTTGCCAGTTCCGGCCGCCGCATCAGTCTGCGCAACCTGCTCGTCGTCGCGCAGATCGCCATGTCAGTGGTCCTGCTCTCCATCACCGGGCTCTTCCTGCGCAGCCTGCAAAGCGCGGCCACCATCGACATCGGCTTTCGCCCGCAGAATCTGCTCATGATGTCCGTGGACCCTCGGGTGCATGGCTATACGCCAGAGCGCACCGTCGCACTTTTCTCCCAGTTGCAGCAGCGCGTGACGTCTCTGCCCGGCGTTGTCTCTGCCGCCTGGACGGATGTGGCGCCGCTCTCGGGGGGCGATCGCAGCGACAGATTTCGTGCCGTGGGAGTGGATACGAGCGATAACAATAGCGCCAACGCTGAGCTCTTCATGGTCACGCGCGGCTACTTTGAGACGATGGGCATTCCCCGAACCGCGGGAGGCGACTTCGGCAGTGAAACTGCTACGGGCCCGAAGATTGCCATCGTCAACCGCGCCTTTGTGGAGCGCATCTTTGGCGGCGCAAATCCAATCGGGCGGCACGTCAGCGGCGGTGGAGCGACCTACGAGATTATCGGCGTGGCCGGCAACGTCAAGTCCCGGACACTGGGTGAAGACGTGCGCCCGGTGCTCTATCGCTCGATCGAGCAGAGCGTATCCAGCGATCCCTCCTTGATGGGCTATGCGCTGGTGGTTCGCACCGCGGGTCCACCCGCAGCGCTCAAAGCAACTGTGCGGCGGCAGATTCAGGCGCTCGACCCGACCATGGCTATCTTTAACGACGAAACAATGGAGGAACACGTGCGCACTGCGTTCTTCCTGCCGCGCCTTGCCGCGACACTGTTCGGTACATTCGGATTCATCGGCCTGGTGCTGGCTGCGGTGGGCCTCTACGGCGTGATGAGTTACGCGGTCAGCCGGCGCACGCGCGAGATCGGCATTCGCATGGCACTGGGCGCACAGCCCGGAACGGCGGAGTGGCTGGTGCTGCGGCAGGGCATGATTCTCACCCTGATCGCCGTGGCGCTCGGCTGGCCCGCTGCGTGGATGCTTGCCAAGGTAGCCTCCAGCTTCCTCTATGGCATTCAACCCCACGACGCGCTCACTTTCGCGGTTGTCCCTCCGTTCCTGGCTGCGATCGCCCTCGTCGCCTGCTGGATTCCTGCCCGGCGTGCGGCGTCAGTGGATCCGATGCAGGCTCTGCGGATGGAGTAGGAGAGAACCGGCAGCGCCATTGCCTTCACGGGCAGCGATTCCTGACAATTGGCTCGAATTCAGTAACACTCCTCGCAGGACTCCGTCTATCCATACACTATGCACTTTTGCCAGGCATCCGGACACGCCTTTCTCGGAGTCAGCCTTCTGCCGGCGGCTTTCCTGCTCGATGCCCAACAGGCTGCACCTGCGCCATCGCAGGCTGCTCCGCCTCCGACGCTTACTGTCCAGGTTCAACTGGTGAATCTGCCCGTGATTGTACGCAACAAGAACGGGGTTCTGGTGACGACGCTCGGCAAAGACGACTTTGCGCTCGCTGTCGACAGCCGCCAGCAACCGATCCGCTATTTCGACCGCGACGACAACCTGCCGCTCACACTGGGACTGCTTGTCGACATCAGCGGCTCGGTGCGCAGCGCTCTTGACGAAGAGCGCACCGCAAGCGAGGCCTTCTTCGACGAGATGGTGCTGTCGCCGGCTGGGCAGCCGCCCGATGAGGCATTTCTGATCCAGTTTGCGCACCAGGTCGATTTGCTTCAGGACCGTACGCCCTCAGTTCCCAAGCTGCGGACCGCTCTGCAGAGAGTTGGCGACGAGCCGCGCAACGATGCGCAGGATCGCAACAATTCGGGTTATGGGGGATACGGGCATCGGCGCGGCTTTCGCGGCGGCACCACCCTTTACGACGCCATTTATCTCGGCTCAACGGATGTGATGCAGAAACAGGAAGGCCGCAAAGCGATCGTCGTCCTGACCGATGGTGAGGATCGCGGCAGCATGGAAACGGTGAACAACGCGATTGCAGCGGCGCAGCGCGCCGAAACCGTTGTGTATGCGATCTACTTTCAGGGCGAGCAGCATGGATATGGGGGACGCGGCGGGTTTGGGGGCCGCGGCGGATACCCGGGTGGGGGCGGTCGTGGTGGCGAGCAGCACGTCGACGGCCGCAAAGTTCTCGAGCAGATCACCCGAGAAACCGGAGGCCGCATGTTCGAAGTTTCGGGCAAGCAAACTTTTGCCGCGATTTACAGCCAGATCGACGAGGAGCTGCGCTCGCAGTACCGCCTTGGCTACGTGCCCGATGCAAACACCGCTGCGCCGGGCTTTCACCGCATCGAGCTGACGCTGGTGAAGGACAAGAAACTGTCCATCCAGACCCGCGGCGGGTATTACGGAAGAGATTGAAACGCTGGTGTTCTTATGGGCCCGGCCCTGCAACTGAATATCGGAAATGCGCTATCGCTCGGCGACCTGGTCAAGCAGGTCGAAGAATTCGGGAAAGCTGATCGAGGCGGATTCGGCGCCCTGGATGAGGGTTTCGCCGTCGGCGCGGAGAGCGGCGATGCTGAAGGCCATGGCGATGCGATGATCGCCGCCGGAGTCGACTGTGGCGCCGTGAAGCGCTTGTCCGCCGGGCACGTCGAGTCCGTCATCGAATTCCGCGACTTCGGCGCCCATGGCGCGGAGATTTTTCGCAACGAGCGCGATGCGGTCGGATTCCTTGACGCGCAGCTCACGGGCGCCGCGGATGCGGATGCCGCCGCTCGTGAACGGTGCAATGGCCGCGAGCACGGGAAGCTCGTCGATGAGCTGGGCGGCGAGCGCGCCACTCACGTCTGCTGATCCCAGCCCCTCGGCTGGACCGGCGATCTGCACCACTCCGACCAACTCTGCGTGCTTTTCCTCGAGGTTCAAGACGGAGATCTTTGCGCCGAGCGAAATCAGGACATCGAGAAGCACAGCGCGGGTGGGATTGAGGCCGAGCGAATCAATTACGAGGCTTGAGCCGGGGAAGAGAGCCGCGGCGCAGAGAAAAAATGCGGCGGAAGAGATGTCGCCGGGGACCGCGGCTTCAATGGCATGAAGCGATTGCGGGCCAGGGATGGAGACCGAGCTGGCCGTGCGCGAGAGCTGGGCGCCGAATGCACGCAGGGCCAGCTCGCTGTGGTCGCGCGTGCGAACGGCTTCGTGAACAGTGGTGGTGCCGGAGGTCTGCAGGCCGGCGAGGAGGATACAGCTTTTGACCTGGGCGCTCGGAACCGGGGTGGTGTAATCGATGGCCTTGAGCGGCCCGCCCTCGATCGTTAACGGCGCGTGGCCCTCCGTGAGCGTGAGCCGCGCGCCCATGGCTTCGAGCGGTTTGCGGATGCGCTCCATCGGCCGGCGCGAGAGCGAGGCATCGCCGATGAGGGTGAAGCGGCCCGTTTGCGGCGCGAGCAGGCCAGAGATCATGCGCATCGTCGAACCGGAGTTGCCGCAATCGAGTGGATGGGCGGAAGGGGTGACGCGGCCGGAGACGCCGGTGATCTCGACGGAGTCGGGGCCAGTTCGGTTGACCTTGGCGCCGAGAGCCTGCATGCAGGCGAGGGTCGACGCGCAGTCGGCGCCGGTGGAGAAGTTGGTGAAGCACGAAGTTCCCTCGGCGAAGCCGCCGAGCAGTGCGTAGCGATGGCTGATGGATTTGTCGCCGGGCAGGCGGAGGCTGCCGAGGATGTTGCGGGCGGGGCGAATCAGTCGTTCCTGAACGGAAATTTGCACAATTTCTCCGGGAAAATACTCGGATACTTTGAGTGTATCGAACCCGGCAAGTCCTTCATTTGGCCCTCGCCCATGGCAAAAAAGACAAGTTGTGGAGACCGGTTCCCCAAAACTCCATTTTTGCCGTAAAATGAACCGCGATGACTGGATTCTTCTTTCCCCTCCGCTGCGCTTGCCTTGCGCGCTTCATTTTTCGATGTGCTCTGGTTCTCGCGCCGCTAGCTGCGTTCTTTTGGCCGGCCAGCGCCTCCGCCGCCACACCGGCGTTTCCGCTGCACACGTCAGGACAGTACATCGTTGACAACAACGGTGTGCGCGTTCACCTCAATGCCTTCAACTGGTACGGATCTGAGTCCACTGATTTCGCAGTCGAAGGGCTCGCGGCGCAGCCGCTGAACAGCATTGTGGCCACCATCAAGGGTCTCGGCTTCAACGCCGTGCGTTTGCTCTGGTCAAACCAGATGGTGGAAACGAACCCTGTGGTAGGCAATTACGCGCTGGCCGCGAACACGAACCTCGAAGGCGAGCACGCCCTCACCATCTTCGACACCGTGGTCAACGCCCTCACCAGCGCCGGCATCATGGTCATCCTCGACAACCACATGAGCAATGCCGGGTGGTGCTGCAGCACCACTGACAACAATGAGCTCTGGTACAACAGTAGCTACCCTGAGGCCAACTGGATCGCCGACTGGCAGGCGATGGCCACGCGCTACCAGAGCAATCCCATGGTCATCGGCGCCGACCTGCGAAACGAGCCTCGCTCTCCGGCCACGTGGGGCGGCAGCGCCAGTACTGACTGGCACGCGGCAGCCGAACGCGGCGGCAACGCGGTGCTCACCATCAATCCCCATCTCCTCGTTTTCGCCGAGGGCGTGAATTATGCCGGAGATCTTTCCGGCGTCGCCAACCTCCCGGTGCAACTGAATGTCGCCAATCAACTCGTCTACGAGGCGCACGACTACGGCTTCTGGTACTCCAGCTCGTCGTTGACCAGCTACAGCACATATGTAAACGACATCACTCCCAAGTGGGGCTACCTTGTCACAGGCAGCAACCCGCAGCCGCTGTGGATCGGCGAATTTGGCACCTGCAATTCCGCCGACACCTGCGATAGCAGCAACAGCTCCGCCGACCTCGGCTACTGGTTCAGCATTTTTTCCAGCTATGTTCGAGATAACAATCTCGATTGGTCCTACTGGGCCATCAACGGCACCACGGAATCAGGCAACGCCGGCGGCTTCGGAACGGTCGAGGGCTACGGCGTCCTCAACACCTCGTGGAGCGGCAGCGCATTGCCATCGCTCACTTCGCGCCTGCAGAGCATGATGGCGCCGGGCAGCTCCAACTTCAGCCTCATTCCCGGCGGCACGGCCGTCACCCTCGCGCCCGGCGGCAGCGGAAGCGCGACAGTCGCAATTGTTCCCGAGAACGGTTTCACTGGAACCGTCAATCTCGCTTGCACTGTGACGCCGCCAACCGGCGCCATCGATGCGCCCGCATGCAGCATTCCGTCCACTGAAACTGTCTCCAGCACATCCGCCGTAAACGCCACGGTCACCATCTCAACCACAGGTGCGGTGGCGCGCAACGCTCCTGCGCCCCGCCCGCTCTGCAATCCATCGCGCAGAACCGGCGGCGCCATCCTCGCATGCCTTGGGCTCATCATCGGCAACTTCGCGCGTCGCGGCCGCAAGAGCCTGCAGATTGTTCTTATGTTTTTGCTCGTCGCTTTGCCGCTCGCAGCTTGCGG